>Ga0335071_10000996_pt1 | contig 30615 bp, 26 predicted proteins | sample Lox_Sample_15_FD_206724 | JGI IMG/M metagenome (GOLD analysis project Ga0335071, IMG submission 206724) | Soil microbial communities from Loxahatchee National Wildlife Refuge, Florida, United States - Lox_Sample_1.5 | ecosystem: Environmental > Terrestrial > Soil > Wetlands | place: USA...
AGACGGAACGGGCGCTCGCCGCGGCGGAGGCGGCGACAGGTGTGATCCCGACGGATGCTGCTGCCGGGATCGCAGGCGCGTGCCGCGCGGGCGAGCTCGATGTGGCGGAGCTTGCCCGCGCCGGCCGCGCCACCGGGAACCCCGCTGAGCCGCTCGTGCGCGCGCTCCGCGAGCGCGCCGGCAACGACGCGGCGCGGTGGGTGCACTACGGCGCGACGAGCCAGGACGTGATGGACACGGCGTCGATGCTCGTCGCGCGCTCGGCGCGCGAGCTCGTGCTCGCGGAGCTCGACGCGGTCGCGGAGGCGTGCGCGCTGCTCGCCGACGCGCACCGCGCGACGCCGATGGCCGCGCGGACGCTGATGCAGCAGGCGGTGCCGACGACGTTCGGGCTGAAGGCGGCGGGGTGGCTCGTCGCCGTCGTCGACGCGCGCGTGCGGCTCGCCTCCGTTCCGCTGAAGGCGCAGCTCGGCGGCGCGGCGGGGACGCTCGCGGTGCTCGGCGACCGCGGTCCGGACGTCCTGCGCGCGTTCGCGGCGGAGGTCGGGCTCGAGGAGCCGGTGCTCCCGTGGTACACGCGGCGCGTGCGCATCGCCGAGCTCGCGGACGCGCTCGCGGCCGCCGCGTCGGCGTGCGACAAGATCGGCCTCGACGTCGTGCTGCTCGCGCAGACGGAGGTCGGCGAGGTGTCCGAGGCGGCAGGCGGCGGCTCGTCGACGATGCCGCAGAAGCGGAACACGACCCGTGCCGCGATCGCGCGTGCGTGCGCGCGCGGCGTCCACGCCGCGGCGGGCGTGCTCACGGACGGCGAGTACGAGCACGAGCGCGCCGCCGGTGCCTGGCACGCGGAGTGGGGCGCGCTCTCCGACGCGCTCGCGCTCGCCGGCGGCGCCGCGAGCGCGATCCACGAGTGCCTCGACGGGCTCGAGGTGCACGTCGACCGGATGCGCGAGAACATGACCCCGGCGCTCGTCGCGGAGCGCGTCGCGTTCGCGCTCGCCGAGTCGCTCGGCCGCGAGGACGCGCACCGCGTCGCGGGCGAGGCGTTCGTCTCCGGCGACCCGCGCGCCGCGCTCGCGGCGCACTTCGACGCGCCGGAGCTCGACGCGCTGCTCGACCCGACGACGTACGTCGGCTCCGCGGATGCGTTCGTCGACCGCGCGCTCGCGCTCCACCGGGGCTCGGCGTGAACGTCAACCACCGCTTCGACGGGCCCGAGGACGCGCCGGTCCTCGTGCTCTCCAACTCGCTCGGCACGACGCTCGAGCTGTGGGACTCGAACGTCGCCGCGCTCGCGCACCACCGCCGCGTGCTGCGGTACGACCAGCGCGGCCACGGCGGCTCCGACGTCCCGCCGGGGCCGTACACGGTCGAGGAGCTCGGCCGCGACGTCATCTCGCTGCTCGACGAGCTCGGGATCGAGCGCGTCTCGTTCTGCGGGCTGTCGATCGGCGGCGTGACCGGGCTCTGGCTCGGCGCGAACGCGCCGGACCGGATCGACAGGCTCGTGCTCGCGTGCACCGGCGCGCGGATCGGGACGACGGAGATGTGGACCGAGCGCGCCGCGACGGTGCGCGCCGAGGGCACCGCGTCGATCGCCGCCGCGGTCGTCGAGCGCTGGTTCACGCCGGGGCTCGCGATGGCGCGCCCGGAGCTCGTCGCGCGCTTCCGCGCGATGGTCGAGTCGACGCCCGACGAGGGCTACGCCGCCTGCTGCGACGCGCTCCGCGACTTCGACTTCAGCGAGGAGCTCGGCCGCATCGCGCAGCCGACCCTCGTCCTCGCCGGCTCGCGCGATCCTGCGACGCCGCCGGAGCTCGGCGCCTTCCTCGCCGAGAAGATCCCGGCCGCGACGCTCACGCTGATCGAGGATGTCGCGCACCTCGCGAACGTCGCCGAGCCGGGCCAGTTCAGCCACGCGGTGCTCACCCACCTGGAGGACGCATGAGCGACGAGACGTACGACCGCGGGATGAAGACGCGCCGCGAGGTGCTCGGCGACGAGCACGTCGACAACGCGATCGCGGGCACGACGCCGTTCACCGCGGACTTCCAGGACCTGATCACGCGCTACGCGTGGGGCGACATCTGGTCGCGGCCCGGGCTCGACCGGCGCACGCGCAGCTGCATCACGCTCACGGCGCTCGTCGCGCTCGGCCACCACCACGAGCTCGCGATGCACGTGCGCGCGGCGTTGCGCAACGGCCTGACGCCGGACGAGATCAAGGAGGTGCTCCTCCAGTCCGCCGTCTACTGCGGGGTACCGGCGGCGAACCGCGCGTTCGCGATCGCGTCGGAGGTGCTCGCGGAGCAGTGAGGACGCAGGTCGGGATCGTCGGCGCAGGCCCGGCCGGGCTGACGCTCGGCCGGCTGCTCGAGCGGGCCGGGATCGAGAGCGTGATCCTCGAGCAGCGCAGCCGCGAGTACTGCGAGCACCGCGTCCGCGCGGGCGTGCTCGAGCAGGGCGTCGTCGACCTGCTCCGCGACGCGGGCGCCGGCGAGCGGATGGACCGCGAGGGGATCCCGCACGGCGGCATCTACCTCCAGTTCGCCGGCGAGCGCCACCACGTCCCGATGCAGGAGCTCACGGGCCGCGGGATCATGATCTACGGGCAGACCGAGGTCGTGAAGGACCTGATCGCGGCGCGGATCGAGAGCGGGCTGCCGCTGCACTTCGAGGCCGAGGACGTGAGCGTGCACGACCTCGACTCGGAGCGGCCGCGGATCCGGTGGGCCGGCGGCGAGCTCGAGTGCGACGTCGTCGCGGGCTGCGACGGCTTCCACGGCGTGTGCCGGCCGAGCATCCCGGACGGCGTGCTGCACACGTTCGAGCGCGAGTACTCGTTCGGCTGGCTCGGGATCCTCGCGCAGGTGGCGCCGTCGATGGACGAGCTGATCTACGCGCACCACGAGCGCGGCTTCGCGCTGCTCTCGCTCCGCTCGCCGGAGCTCTCGCGCTACTACGTGCAGGTCGACCACGACGAGGATCCGGCGAACTGGCCGGACGAGCGGATCTGGGAGGAGCTGCGCGCGCGCACGTCGCTCGACGGCTGGGAGCTGGCCGACGGGCCGATCCTCGAGAAGGGCGTGACCGGGATGCGGAGCTTCGTCGCGGAGCCGATGCAGTACGGGCGGCTCTACCTCGCCGGCGACGCGGCGCACATCGTCCCGCCGACCGGTGCGAAGGGCCTGAACCTCGCGGTGCACGACGTGGCCGTGCTCGCCGACGCGCTCGTCGCGTGGTTCCGCGACCGCGACGCGTCGAAGCTCGACGGCTATTCGGCGGCGTGCCTCCGCCGCGTCTGGCGTGCCGAGCACTTCTCGTACTGGATGACGACGATGCTCCACCGCCACGGCGACGACTTCGACCTGAAGCTGCAGCTCTCGCAGCTCCGCTACGTCACGACGTCGGACGCCGCAGCGCGCTCGCTCGCGGAGAACTACACCGGCCTGACTGCCGTCTAGTCGGGACGCGGCCTCACGACGGTGCCTGGCACCACCTGCCAGAACTGCACGACGGTGCCTGGCACCACCTGCCGACGGTGGCGCTTTCGCGAGGCACGCGTGACGCTTGTGCGAGTCGTGTCTGACACCGGGGCATGTCCCCGGGCGACAGGTCAGGCCGCGGAGTAGCCCTCGCGCCGCAGGAGTGCGCGGGCGCGGTTCGCCGGGTCGGCGCCGTTGACGAGGATCACGAGCACGCCGCCGTACTCCGGGGAGACGTGGCGGAGCTCGAAGTCCTCGATGTTGATCCCGTCGGCGCCGAGGAGCTGCGTGATCTGCGCGAGGACGCCCGGGCGGTCCGGGATGCGGACGCGGATCCGGTTCAGCTGCTGCGCCTCCGTGCCGTACGCGTGCGACAGCATCCGCTCGCGCGTTCCCGCCGCCTCGCCGATCGTGCGCTCGAAGTACGCGCGATCGCCGTCGCGCAGCGCGCGCTCGACGTCGGAGAGGTCTGCGCTGTACGCGGCGAGCGCGTCGGCGATGAGGTCGCCGTTGTCGACGAAGATGTCCGTCCACACCGCGGGGTTCGCGCCGGCGATGCGCGTCATGTCGCGGAGCGACGCGCCCGCGTGCTCGACCGGGCCCTCGTCGTCGGCCGCCGCGACGCCGACGCGCCCGACGAGGACGTTCGCGAGCGCGTGGGGGAGATGGCTCGTGAGCGCGAGCAGCCGGTCGTGCTGCTCCGCGCTCTGCCGCACCGGGCGCGCGCCGAGGCCCGTCACGAAGCGCTCGACGAGCGCGAGCCGCTCCGGGTCGGTCGCCGCGGTCGGCGTGACGAACCACGTCGCGGCGTCGAAGAGGTCCGCGGTCGCGCGGCCCGGCCCGCCGGTCTCGCCGCCGGCGACCGGATGGCCGGGAACGAAGCGCGGGTCGGCGACGGCCGACGCGAGCGCGCGCTTCGTCGATGCGACATCCGTCACGGTCGTGTCGGGTCCGGCCGCGGCGAGCACGGCGCCCATCGTCTCGACCACGACGCCGACCGGGACCGCGACGACGACGAGCTCCGCATCGGCGAGCGCGTCCGCGAGCGTCGCGGCCTGTGCGTCGAACGCGCCGCGCCCCGCCGCCTCCTTCAGCGTCGCCGCGTCGATGTCGAACCCGGCGATCGCCTTCGCGCCGGCGCGCTTCGCCGCGAGCGCGACCGACGTCCCGATCAGCCCGGTGCCGACGACCGCGATCCGCGCCACGCCGAGCGCCGCGGGAGCCGCGGGTGCCGGCTCCGCCCGCCGCGGCTCCGCCGCCGCGGCCTCCTCCTTCATCACGTCGAGGATCGCGGCGAAGAGCGCGCGCACCGACCGCTCCGACATCGGCCCGCGGTTCAGCGCCGCGAGCTCGGTCAGAAGCGCCGCCTCGCGCTCCGCGTCGACGAACCGCGTGCCGGCCTCCTGCTTGTGCTCGCGCACGCGCGTCACGAGCTCGAGCCGCCGGTTCAGCGCGTCGAGCAGCGCACCGTCGATCGCCGCGATCTCGGCACGCAGGCCCTGCAGCTCGGGAGTCGGCTCGCTCATGCCCGCTCCCTGCGCCGGCAAAGCCGGCGCGTCCGCTCCTTGGTGAGCTCCGTCGAGCCTGCGCTCATGTCGGCATCCTCTCACCCGCCTCGATCCGGAGCGGCAGCCGGTTCGCCGGCGGCGAGAGCGGGCAGACCCAGCCCGGGTCGTACGAGCACGACGGGTTGTAGGCGAAGTTGAAGTCGAGCAGGAGCGAGTCCGTCCCGCCGCCGAGGTCGGCGCCCTTGACCGTGTCGAGGAGGTAGCGGCCGCCGCCGTAGGTCTCGACGCCGCAGGTCGCGTCGCGGAACGGGAGGAAGACGCCGCCGCCGTACGTCTCGAGCCGGTACAGCTCCAGTGCGTACGGGTCGCCGCCGAGCGCGAACGACGCCCGCGCGAACGGACGGAACGTCAGCGTCCCGCCGCCGCTCGCGTCGATCGGCTGCGGCGGCGCGTCCAGGTCCTCGAGCGACGCGACGACGCGGAACGCCGGGTCGTAGTCGAAGTACGCGAGCCCGCGGAAGCCGCCGCGCGCGTCCTCGGGCAACGCCGACTGCGGGTGCGTGGCGAAGAGCTCGTCGCGCACCGCGCGCCACCGCCGCCACGCCTCCTCCGGCTCGTCGGCCGCGCGCACGTCCGCATAGAGCGCGAAGATGCGCCGCCGCCAGTCGAGCAGCTCGAGGGTCGCCTCTGAGGACAGGGCTATTCCTCGTCGAGCTTCAGCGCGGCGGAGTTGATGCAGTAGCGGAGCCCGGTCGGCGCGGGGCCGTCCGGGAACACGTGCCCGAGGTGGCCGCCGCACGCAGCGCACATGACCTCCGTGCGCACCATCCCGTAGGTCGTGTCGGTCTCCTCGTCGATCGCGTCCGCGCCGGCCGGCGCGGAGAACGCGGGCCAGCCGCAGCCCGAGTCGTACTTCGCGTCGGACGCGAAGAGCTCGGCGCCGCAGCCGGCGCAGCGGTACGTCCCCGGCTCGAAGACGTGGTCGTACTCGCCGGTGAACGGCGCCTCGGTCCCCTTCTCGCGGAGGACGTGGAACTGCTCGGGCGTCAGCTCCTGCCGCCACTCCGCATCGGTCTTCTCGATCTTCGTCATGGAGACCAGGTTATCGTTCGGGCGCATGTCCGGAATCGACCTCGATGCCGTCGTCGCGATCGACGTGCACACGCACGCCGAGATCTCGACGCGCACCGGCGAGGACGGCCTCCGCCCCGAGTGGCGCGAGGCGGCCGCGAAGTACTTCGGCGAGTCGACCGTGCCGACCGCGGAGGACGTCGCCGCGTACTACCGCGAGCGGAAGATGGCCGCGGTGATCTTCACCGTCGACGCCGAGTCGGTGACCGGCCGCGCGGCGGTGCGGAACGAGGAGATCGCCGAGGCGGCGGCCGCGAACCCGGACGTGCTGATCCCGTTCGCGTCGGTCGACCCCGGCAAGGGCACGCGCGCCGTCGAGGAGGCGAGGCGGCTGATCCGCGACTACGACTTCCGCGGCTTCAAGCTGCATCCGAACGTCCAGGCGTTCTTCCCGAACGACCCGGCGGTCTATCCGCTGTACGAGGTGATCGCGGAGGCGGGGCTGCCGGTGCTCTTCCACACCGGCCACTCCGGGATCGGCACCGGGCTCCCCGGCGGCGGCGGCATCCGGCTCAAGTACTCGAACCCGATGCACGTCGACGACGTCGCGGTCGACTTCCCGGAGTTGACGATCGTGCTCGCGCATCCGTCGTTCCCGTGGCAGGACGAGGCGATCTCCGTGGCGCTGCACAAGCGGCAGGTCTACATCGACCTCTCCGGCTGGTCGCCGAAGTACTTCCCGAAGAACCTGATCCAGTACGCGAACACGCTGCTCCGCGACCGCGTGCTCTTCGGCTCCGACTATCCGCTGATCACGCCGGAGCGCTGGCTCGCCGACTTCGAGGAGGCCGGCTTCAAGGACGAGGTGCGGCCGCTGATCCTGAAGGACAACGCGGCCCGCCTGCTCGGGCTGAGCTAGGCGGCGGTCGCTGCGGCGGCCGCGGCCGCGCGGCCGCCGTTCTCGCCGAGCCACGCGTCGACGGCGCGCGCGCAGCGGCGGCCCTCGTCGATCGCCCAGACGATGAGCGACTGGCCGCGCCGCGCGTCGCCCGCGGCGAAGACGCCGGGGACGGACGTCGCGAACTCGGCCGCATCGACGTTGCCGCGGCCGTCGCGCGCGACGCCCAGCTGGTCGAGCAGCGCCGGTTCCGGGCCGACGAAGCCCATCGCGAGCAGCACGAGCTCCGCGGGCCGGCTCTCCTCGGTGCCCGGCACCGTCGCGAACGGCGGCACGCCCGTGTTCTGCGCCCAGTGGATCTCCTGCACGGTGCCGAAGCCGCCGGTGAGCTCGGTCGTCGAGATCGCGAAGCTGCGCTCGCCGCCCTCCTTCAGCGCGTACGACGTGCGGAGCTTCATCGGCCAGAGCGGCCACGGCGTCAGCTCGTCCGGCCGCGAGGCGGGCGGCTCGCCGAGCAGCTCGATCTGGGTGACGGACGCCGCGGCCTCGCGGTGCGCGCTCGCGACGCAGTCCGCGCCCGTGTCGCCGCCGCCGATCACGATCACGTGCTTGCCCGCCGCCGTGATCGCGGGCTCGGCGAGCGTCCCGGCGACGACGCGGTTCTGCCCGTAGAGGTACTCCATCGCGAAGTGGACGCCGCCGAGCGCGCGCCCCGGCACCGGCAGGTCGCGCGGCACGCGCGAGCCGACCGCGAGGACGACGGCGTCGTGCTCGCCCGCGAGCTCCGCGGGATCGACGTCGACGCCGACGTCCACGCCGAACCGGAACTCGACGCCCTCGGCCGCCATCTGCGCGAGCCGGCGCTCGACGACCGTCTTCTCGATCTTGAAGTCCGGCACGCCGAAGCGGAGCAGTCCGCCACCCGTCTCGTCGCGCTCGTAGACCGTGACGCGATGCCCGGCGCGGGCGAGCTGCTGCGCGCACGCGAGCCCTGCGGGCCCGGAGCCGACGACGGCGACGCTGCGCCCCGACGGCTCCGCCGCCGGCTGCGCGACGATCCAGCCCTCGTCCCAGCCGCGGTCGACGATCGCGCGCTCGATCGCCTTGATCGAGACGGCGTTGCCCTCGTCGATCTCGAGCACGCACGATGCCTCGCACGGCGCCGGGCACAACCGCCCCGTGAACTCCGGGAAGTTGTTCGTGCGGTGCAGCTGGTCGAGCGCCTCGCGGAACCGGTCGCGGTAGACGAGGTCGTTCCAGTCCGGGATCAGGTTCCCGAGCGGGCAGCCGGAGTGGCAGAACGGGACGCCGCACTCCATGCAGCGCGCGCCCTGCTCGCGCAGCTCGACGAGCGGCAGCGTCTTCACGAACTCGCGGTGGTCGTGGACGCGCTCGGCGGTCGCGCGCTCCGGCGGCTCCGCGCGCTGCAGCTTCATGAAGGCGCCGAGCTCGCCCATTACGCCGCTGCCTCGGCAGACTCGCTCTCCGTGATGTAGAAGCCGTCGCCGCCGGTCGAGACCGGATGATCGAGGTGGAGGCCGAGCGCGCGCTTGTAGTCGTGCGGCATCACCTTCACGAACAGCCCGCGCGCGGCGTCCCAGCCGGCGAGCACCCGTGCCGCGACCGGCGAGCCGGTGCGCAGCTCGTGCTCCTCGACGAGCGCGCGCAGCGTCTCCTCGTCATCGTCGCCGATCGGCTCGAGACCGACGAGCTCGTGGTTGCAGCGCGACGCGAACGTGCCGTCCTCGTCGAGGACGTACGCGACGCCGCCGCTCATGCCGGCCGCGAAGTTGCGGCCGGTGCGCCCGAGCACGACGGCGATGCCGCCCGTCATGTACTCGCAGCCGTGGTCGCCGGTGCCCTCGACGACGGCGCTCGCGCCGGAGTTCCGCACGGCGAAGCGCTCGCCGACGACGCCGCGGAAGAACGCGCGGCCCGACGTCGCGCCGTAGAGGATCGTGTTCCCGGCGATGACGTTCTCCTCCGCGCGGAAGCCCGCGTCGTCCGGCGGGCGCAGCGCGAGCACGCCGCCCGAGAGGCCCTTGCCGACGTAGTCGTTCGCGTCGCCGACGAGCGTGAGCTCGATCCCGGGCGCGAGCCACGCGCCGAACGACTGCCCCGCGGAGCCGCGCAGGGTGATCCGGATCGTCCCCGCCTCGAGGCCGGCGGCGCCGTGTGCGCGGGTCACCGCGTTCGAGAGGATCCCGCCGACGGTGCGGTTCGTGTTCGCGATCGCGAGCTCCGCCACGACCGGCGTCCCGTCCGCGATCGCGGCGCGCGCCTTGTCGACGAGCTTCCAGTCGAGCGCGTCGTCGAGCGCCGGCGCCTGCGGCCGCGTCCGGCGGAGCGGCGCCTCGGCCGGAGCCTCGGCCCGCGCGAGGATCCGCGAGAGGTCGACGCCGCGCTCGCGCCACTCGGAGACCGCCTCGTCGCCGTCCAGGAGGTCGACGCGGCCGACGAGGTCCTCGAAGCGCGCGACGCCGAGCCGCGCCATCAGCTGCCGCGCCTCCTCGGCGACGAAGAAGAAGAACTCGACGACGTGCTCCGGCTTGCCGGCGAAGCGCTTCCGCAGCTCGGGGTCCTGCGTCGCGATCCCGACGGGGCACGTGTTGAGATGGCAGGCGCGCATCATCACGCAGCCGGTCGCGACCAGCGGCGCCGTCGCGAAGCCCATCTCGTCCGCGCCGAGCAGCGCGGCGACGACGACGTCGCGCCCCGTCTTCAGCTGCCCGTCGGTCTGCACCCAGATCCGCGAGCGGAGGTCGTTCAAGACGAGCGTCTGCTGCGTCTCCGCGAGCCCGAGCTCCCACGGCACGCCGGCGTGGAGGATCGACGAGACCGGCGACGCGCCCGTGCCGCCCTCGTGGCCGGAGATGAGCACGTGGTCGGCGCCCGCCTTCGCGACGCCGGCGGCGACGGTGCCGACGCCGACCTCCGAGACGAGCTTCACGGAGATGCGCGCGTTCGGGTTCCCGCAGCGCAGGTCGTAGATGAGCTGCTTCAGGTCCTCGATCGAGTAGATGTCGTGGTGCGGCGGCGGCGAGATCAGCCCGACGCCCGGCGTCGTCAGCCGGACGCTCGCGATGTAGCCGTCGACCTTGTGGCCCGGGAGCTGGCCGCCCTCGCCGGGCTTCGCGCCCTGCGCCATCTTGATCTGGAGCTCGTCCGCGTTCGCGAGGTAGAACGCGTTCACGCCGAAGCGGCCCGACGCGACCTGCTTGATCGCGGAGCGGCGCGAGTCGCCGTTCGGGTCGGGGACGTAGCGGACGGGATCCTCGCCGCCCTCGCCCGTGTTCGAGCGGCCGCCGATCCGGTTCATCGCGATCGCGAGCGTCTCGTGCGCCTCGCGCGAGATCGAGCCGAGCGACATCGCGCCGGTCGAGAACCGCTTGACGATCTCCGCCGCGGGCTCGACCTCGTCGAGCGGGATGCCGCCGTCCTCCGGGAAGCGGAACCGCATCAGGCCGCGCAGCGTCGAGCGGCGCGCCGAGTCCGCGTTCACCTGCGCCGAGTACTCCTCGTACGTCTCCGGCCGCTTGTTGCGCACGGCGTGCTGGAGCAGCGCGATCGTCTCCGGGTTCCACTGGTGGTGCTCGCCCTCGCGGCGCCACGCGTACAGGCCGATCACCGGCAAGAGCTCGTCGGCCGAGCCCGGGTACGCGCGCGCGTGCCGCGCCAGCGCGCCCTCGGCGAGGTCGCGCAGCCCGATCCCGCCGATGCGCGACGGCGTGTGCGTGAAGTGCCGCTCGACGAGCTCCTCGGAGAGGCCGACCGCCTCGAAGATCTGCGCGCCGCAGTAGGACGGGATCGTCGAGATCCCCATCTTCGACATCGTCTTCAGCAGGCCCTTCGCGATCCCCTTCACCGCGCGCGACTGCGCCGTCTCCGCGTCCATCCCGTCCGGCAGCCAGCCGAGCTCGACGAGCTCCGCGAGCGTCTCGAGCATGAGGTACGGGTTCACCGCCGCGGCGCCGTAGCCGATCAGCGTCGCGATCGAGTGCACGCTGCGCGGCTCGCCGGACTCGACGACGATCCCGGTCTGCAGGCGCGTTCCCTCGCGGACGAGGTGGTTGTGAACCGCAGCGGTCGCGAGGAGCGCCGGCACCGGGACCCGCGACGGTCCCGCCGCACGGTCGGACAGGATCAAGATGTTCGTGCCGGCGGCGAGCGCCATGTCGGCGCTGAGGGAGATGCGGTCGAGCGCCGTCGCGAGCCCGTCCGGGCCGTCCTCGACGGGCCACGTCGTGTCGACGGTGTGCGACTTGAAGACGGCGTGGTCGACATGCCGCAGCTGGTCGAGCTCCGTGTCGCGGAGGATCGGGTTGTCGATCACGAGCTGGCGCGCGTGCTCCGGCGTCTCGTCGAGCAGGTTCCGCTCCGAGCCGACGCTCGCCTTCACGCTCATCACGACGGCCTCGCGGATCGAGTCGATCGGCGGATTCGTCACCTGCGCGAACATCTGCTTGAAGTACGAGTAGATGAGCGGCTTGCGGCGCGAGAGCACGGCGAGCGGCGTGTCGTTCCCCATCGAGCCGACCGCCTCCTCGGCGTTGCGCGCCAGCGGCGCGAGCATCACCTTCATGTCCTCCTGCGCGTAGCCGAACAGGAGCTGGCGGCGGCGCAGCGGCTCGGCCGGAGGCTCCGGCGCCGGCCCGGCCGGGAGGTCGGCGAGCCGCACCGTCTCGCGGTCGACCCACGACGCGTACGGCCGCCGCGTCGAGATCGTGCGCTTCACCTCGTCGTCGGGGACGATCCGGTGCTCGTCGAGGTCGACGAGGAAGAGCTTGCCCGGCGCGAGGCGCCCACGGCGCACGACGTTCGCCGGCTCCTCGTCGAGCACGCCGGTCTCCGACGCGAGGACGACCCAGCCGTCGGACGTCTCGAACCAGCGGCCCGGGCGCAGCCCGTTCCGGTCGAGCGTCGCGCCGATCACGCGGCCGTCGGTGAACGCGATCGCCGCCGGCCCGTCCCACGGCTCCATCAGGCACTGGTGGTACGCGTAGAAGCCCTTCAGCTCGGCGGCGAGGTCGTCGCGTCCCTCGAACGCCTCCGGGATCATCATCATCATCGCGTGCTGGATCGAGCGGCCGCCGAGCAGCAGCAGCTCGAGCACGTTGTCGAAGACGGCGGTGTCGGAGCCGCCCTCGTCGTGGATCACCGGCAGCACCTTCTTCAGGTCGTCGCCGAAGAGCTCGGACGCGAGCTGCGACTCGCGCGCGCGCATCCAGTTCACGTTGCCGCGCAGCGTGTTGATCTCGCCGTTGTGCGCGATCAGCCGGTACGGATGCGCGAGCGCCCAGCTCGGCCATGTGTTCGTCGAGAACCGCGAGTGGATCAGCGCGAGCGCGCTCTCGAAGCGCGGGTCGGTGAGGTCGGGGTAGAAGCCGGCGAGCTGCGGCGCCGTCAGCATCCCCTTGTAGACGAGCCGCCGCGACGAGAGGCTCGGGACGACGAGGTCGGCTCCGGCCGCCTTCTCCGCGAGCCGGCGGATCACGTACAGCTTCCGCTCGAACGCGTCCTCGTCCGCGCACGTCGAGCCGACGACGAACTGCCGGAAGACCGGCGCGATCGCCGCCGCGGTCTTCCCGGCGAAGCGGAAGTCGGTCGGGACGTCGCGCCACGCGACGAGCTCCTGCCCCTCGGCGGCGACGATCTCCTCGACGAGCGCCTCGATCTCCGCGCGCCGCCTGTCCTCGACCGGCAGGAAGCAGGCGCCGACCGCGTACGCGCCCGGCGCCGGCAGCGCGTCGCCGAGCTCGCCGCGGAAGAACGCGTCCGGGGTCTGGACGAGGATCCCGGCGCCGTCGCCGGTGTCCGGGTCCGCGCCCTGCGCGCCGCGGTGCTCGAGGTTCGCGACCGCGCGGAGCGCACGATCGACCGTCTCGTGCGTCGGCTCGCCGCTCAGCCGCGCGACGAACGCGACGCCGCACGCGTCGTGCTCGAACGCCGGGTCGTAGAGACCGGCGGCGGTCGGCGGGTGGATGCGGGTTGGACGCTCGCGGTGCGGCAAACGTGCCTCACTGTTCGAGAGGGAAGGACTCCGCCTGTGGTGCTAGTCGGCGGTGGCGGAAGGAGTGCCGACTAGCGCAGGGAGAACGGCGCGGCGAACGCGAAGACGATCGACTTCTTGCGGTTCAGCATGCGCGCCATCGAGCCTGGGAGGCTAGCTCGACGGCGCGCCGCGAAGGATGGTGTTCTCCGGTTTGTCACCTCCTCGCAACCCGTCCTATTCCTGAAGCACCACGGGCGAGACCGACATCGCCGACGCCGCCGCGCCGTGGGGTTGCCCGAGCGGCAGGTGGATGTGGCCGTGGCGCTCCGTCCCGTAGCCGCCGGGGACCGGGATGTAGAACTCGGGGTAGCCCCACATGCCGTGCTCGGAGACGTCGAGGCCCGCGGTCTCCACGTCCTCCTCGACGCGGATCCCCCAGAGCTTCTTGAACGCCCAGAGCACCGTGAACGACGCGGTGAACGTCCACACGCCGACGACGCAGATGCCGAGCGCCTGGACGCCGAGCTGGTGGAAGCTGCCGGTGTAGACGAGGCCGCCGGTGCCGGTGGCGAGGTTCTTCGCGAGCAGTGGGACGGCGAAGAGGCCGGTGGCGAGCGTGCCCCAGACGCCGGACATGCCGTGCACCGCGACGGCGCCGATCGGGTCGTCGATCCCGCGGCCCTCGACCCAGATCACGCCGGTGACCGCGATCGTCCCGGAGACGAGCCCGATCACGATCGCCGCCCACGGCGCGACGAAGCCGGAGGCCGCGGTGATCGCGACGAGCGCCGCGAGGACGCCGTTCAGCATCATCGAGATGTCGGGCTTCTTCAGGACGATCCAGGCCGTCGCGATCCCGCCGATCGCGCCCGAGGCGGCGGCGATGTTCGTCGTGATCGCGACGTACGCGAAGTAGCCCCAGCCGCCGAAGTTGACCGAGAGCGTCGAGCCGGGGTTGAAGCCGAACCAGCCGAACCAGAGGATGAGCGTCCCGAGGACGGCGTAGGGGAGGTTGTGGCCCGGGATCGGGTTCGCGCGGCCGTCCTTCCCGAACTTCCCGATCCGCGGCCCGAGCAGGAGGGCCCCGGCGAGGGCGGCGAGCGCGCCCTGGAAGTGGACGACCGTCGAGCCGGCGAAGTCCTGCATCCCGAGGTGGAAGAGCCAGCCGTGCGGGCTCCAGATCCAGTGGGAGGTGACGCTGTAGATGAGCGTGAAGACCGCGCCGAAGGCGAAGTAGACCCAGAGCTTGGCCCGCTCGGCCATCGCGCCCCAGACGATCGCGAGCGAGACGCCGGCGAAGACGACCTCGAAGAGGTAGCCGGCCGCGCCGGGGACCTGCGAGAAGAAGTCGAACGGCTTCTGGCCGACCGTGATCAGCTCGTTCACCGACGGGAAGAAGCCGGAGGTGCCGATGATCGAGTTCCCGTCCCCGAACGCCATCCCGAAGCCGACGGCCCAGTAGATCAGGGACGCGACCGCGAAGATCAGGACGTTCTTGCCGGCGATGTGGCCGGCGTTCTTCATGCGGGTCAGACCCGCCTCGAGGAATGCAAAGCCCGCCTGCATGAACATGACGAGCACCGCCGTGACGACCACCCAGATCGTGCTGGCCGCGATCAGCAGGTCGTGCTTGCTCACCCGAAACCTCCCCTTTTGCCCGCTCTGGACCATCAAAAAAGCCCGCGGGACGGGTGTCCCACGGGCTCCATTGCCCGGCCGGAGCCGCGTCGTCGCGGCGGTGGCCTGTCCCCACTCTGCCCGAAGGGTCGGCCGGAGGCAAGTGTGAAGATCCCGCGAAGGCAGTTGACAGACGGCCCCGGCGTCATGCACTCTGAGTGCGGAATGACGACTGCCGCCACACCGGTGCGCTCGAGCGGGATCCCGCTCGCGGCCGCGTGCGGCACGATCATCGTCGTCGTCATTTCGATTCTCCCCCTCTAGGGGGAGATCACGAACACGCGTCGAGTAGACGCATACGCCGACCTCACAACACCCGAAGTGCGTCTCGGGTCAGACGGAAGGACAGTGTTCGTGACACCTCGCAGGATCCAGATCTTCGACTCTTCGTTGCGGGACGGCGGGCTCGCCCCGGGCTCCGTCCTGCTCCCGGACGACCGCGTCGAGGTCGCCCTCGAGCTCGAGCGGCTCGGCGTCGACGTGCTCGAGGCGGGCTCCGCGGCGGACGTCGTCGGCGTCCGCGCGGTCGCCGAGGCGGTCGAGCGGCCGGTCGTCGCGGTCTTCGCGCGGCCGACCCAGGACGACCTCGATTCCGCCGGTGCCGCGCTCTTCCGCGCGCGCCGCTCCCGGATCCATCTCTCCGTCCGCTCGGACGAGGCGGACGCCGTGCGCTGGGCGGTCGAGGCCGCCGCGGCCCGCGCCCACGAGGTACAGCTCTCCGTCGAGGACGCGACGAGCGCCGACCCGGCCGCCGTCGCCGCGATCTTCCGCGCCGCGCTCCAGGGCGGCGCCGTCGCCGTCGGGGTCGGCGACGCCGCCGGAAGCGCGCTCCCGTCCCGGCTGGCCGGGCTCGTCGCCGAGCTCCGCGCCGTGACTCCGGTGACCCTGTCCGTCCACTGCCACGACGACCTCGGGCTCGCGGTCGCCGGCTCGCTCGCCGCCGTCGAGGCGGGGGCCGACCAGGTGGAGTGCACGGTGAACGGGATCGGCGAGCGCGCGGGGAACGCGTCGCTCGAGGAGCTCGTCGTCGCGCTGCGTGTCCGCCGCGACCACTACGAGGTCGAGACCGGCGTCGACACGTCGCGGCTCGCGGCCGCGTCGCGCGTCGTCGCCGGGCGCACCGGCTGGGTCGTCCAGCCGAACAAGGCCGTCGTCGGCGCGAACGCGTTCGCCCACGAGGCCGGCATCCACCAGGACGGGATGCTGAAGGACGAGCGGACGTACCAGATCATCGACCCGGGCGAGGTCGGCGTCCGGATGACGCTCCCGCTCGGCAAGCACTCCGGCCGCCACGCGTTCGCGCGCGCCTGCGCCGAACGGGGGATCGTCGTCTCCGGCGACGAACTCAATGCGGCCTTCAAGCGGTTCAAGCAGCTCGCCGACTTCGGCGGAGCGGTTCCCATCGACGCGGTGTTCGAGGAGGTGACGGCATGAGCGACAGGCCCACGATCGCCTGTCTGACGGGAGCCGGAACGGCTCCGGAGTTGATGGCGGAGGCGGTGCGCGCGCTCGAGGCCGTCGCCCGGCTGCACGGGATCGCCTTCGAGGAGGTGCACGCGCCGTTCGGCACCGCAGCCGTCGCGCGCGGCGGCCAGGCGTTCCCGGCGGCGACGCGGAACGTCGTGCTCGACGCGGACGCCGTGCTCGTCGCGGGCGCGGACGAGCCGGCGCTCGCCGAGGTGATGGCCGAGCTCGACCTCCGCGCACGCGTCACGCGCGTGCGCTTCGGGCAGCACGACGACGTCGCGGTCGTCGCGCCGATGGACGACGAGAGCTCCGCGTGGGCGCTCGAGCGCGCGTTCGAGGTCGCGGAGCGGCGGCGCCTGCGCGTCGCGTGCGTCGGCGACGGCGAGTGGTGCGACCTCGCCGACTCGGTCGGCGAGGAGTTCGAGCACATCCACGTCGAGCACCTGTCGCCGCGCGTCGCGCTGCCGCTCGCCGCGTTCCAGGCGGGACGGTTCGACGTCGTCGCGACCGCGCCGGCGTGGGCCGAGCCGCTCGTCGAGATCGTCGCCGCGCCGGCGACTGCGCGGGTCGCGGCACACGCGCTTCTCGCGGAGCACGGCCCGAGCCTCTGCGTCCCGTCGCCCGACGGCGGCTTCGCCATCGCCGGCCACGGCGTGACGAACCCGAGCAGCATGCTCCTCGCCGCTGCGCTCGCACTGGAGTACGGGCTCGGCCGGCCGGCCGCGGCCGCGACGCTCGCCGGCGCGGTGTCGGCCGCGCTCGTCGACGGCCCGCAGACGCCGGACCTCCTGCGCCGCGGCGTCGGCGCGACGAGCCGCGAGTTCACGGAGCGCGTCGTCGACGGGTTCCAGCTCTCGCTCCGCAACGCCGAGTTCTGGGCGGGTGCGGCATGAGCGCAGGCTCGAAGAAGCGGATGAACGGCGCGGACGCGGTGCTGCGCTCGCTCGAGGCGGAGGGCGTCGACACGGTCTTCGGCCTGCCGGGCGGCGCGATCCTCCCGACGTACGACGCGTTCGCGCGCGGCACGACCGTCCGCCACGTCCTCGCCCGCCACGAGCAGGGCGCGGGCCACATGGCCGAGGGCTACGCGCGCGCCTCCGGCCGCGTCGGCGTTGCGCTCGCGACGTCAGGCCCCGGCGCGACGAACCTCGTCACGCCGATCGCCGACGCGTGGATGGACTCGACGCCGCTCGTCTGCATCACCGGCCAGGTCCGCTCGAACCTGATCGGCACCGACGCGTTCCAGGAGTGCGACATCACCGGGATCACGATCCCGATCGTCAAGCACTCGTGGCTCGTGCAGGACGTCGAGGAGATCCCGCACGCGATCAAGGCCGCGTTCCACGTCGCCTCGACCGGCCGCTGCGGGCCCGTGCTCGTCGACATCCCGCGCGACATCCAGGAAGCCGAATTCGACTTCTCCTACCCCGACGACGTTTCCCTCCCGGGATGGAAGCCGCCCCGCCGCGGGCATCCACGTCAGACGGCTGCCGCTGCTCAGGCAGTCGCCGCGGCGGAGCGGCCCATCCTCTACGTCGGCGGAGGAGTGCTGAACGCGCACGCGACCGACGAGCTCCTGAAGCTCGCGGAGACGGCGCGGCTGCCGGTCGTGACGACGCTGATGGGCAAGAGCGGCTTCCCGGAGACGCACGAGCTCCACGTCGGCTGGCCCGGCATGCACGGGCCGAAGTGGTCGAACTGGGCGCTGAACAAGGCCGACCTGATCGTCGCGGTCGGCGCGCGCTTCGACGACCGCGTCACCGGCAAGCTCTCGGCGTTCGCGCCGGGCGCGACCGTCGTCCACCTCGACATCGACGCGGCGGAGATCTCGAAGATCCGCCACGCCGACGTCCCGGTCGTCGGCCCGCTCAAGTCGGTGCTCGCCGACCTCGCGAAGGCGCTCGCGACGGCGGCGGTGCCCGGGAGGACGGAGCCGTGGCTCCGGCAGATCGCCGAGTGGAAGGAGCAGTTCCCGCTCCGCTACGGCGAGACGCGCCCGGGCGACCTGATGAAGCCGCAGCCGGTCTTCGAGATGCTCCAGGAGATGACGTCGTCGCGCGACGACGTGATCTGGACGACGGGCGTCGGCCAGCACCAGATGTGGGCGATGCAGTACCTGCTCTGCGACCGGCCGCGCACGTTCATCACGTCGGGCGGCCTCGGGACGATGGGCTACGGGATCCCCGCCGCGGTCGGCGCGAAGGCGGCGCGGCCCGACGCGACCGTCGTCTGCATCGACGGCGACGGCTGCTTCCAGATGACGCAGCAGGAGCTCGCGACGTCCGTCCTCGAGAACCTCCCGATCGTCGTCGTGATCGTGAACAACGGGTACCTCGGGATGGTCCGCCAGTGGCAGGACATGTTCTTCGAGGAGCGGTTCTCGCACATCCACCTCACGCACTCGGTGCCGGACTACGCGAAGCTCGCGGAGGCGTACGGCGCGCTCGGCTTCACCGCCGAGAGCGAGTCCGAGGTCGCCGACGCGCTCGAGGAGGCGCTCGCCTCCGGGCGGACCGCGGTCGTCGACGCGCGCGTCGACCCGCGCGAGCACTGCTTCCCGATGATCCCGGCCGGCGCCGCCGCGCTCGACCTCGTCGAGTTCGACGACACGCAGAACGAGGTGACGGCGTGATCCACACCGTCGCAGTCCTCCTCGAGAACAAGCCCGGCGCGCTGACGCGGATCACGAGCATGTTCGCGCGGCGCAACTACAACATCGAGAGCCTCGCGGTCGGCCCGACGGAGCGGCACGACGTCTCGCGCGTCACGCTGCGCGTCGACTGCGCCGGCCAGTCGCTCGAGCAGATCGAGAAGCAGATGCACAAGCTCGTGAACGTCCTCCGCGTCGTCGAGCTCCCGCCGGGCGAGTCGATCGAGCGTGAGCTCGCGCTGCTGCGCGTCGCCGCGCCGCCGAACGCACGGGCGGAGCTGATGGCGCTCGGCGAGGTCTTCGGCGCGAAGGTCGTCGACCTCGGGCCGGACTCGATCGTGTTCGAGCTGACGGGACCGCCCGAGGACGTGGACTCGTTCGAGGAGCTCGTGCGACCGCACGGCCTGCAGGAGCTCGTCCGCACCGGCAGGATCGGGCTGAACCGGCCGTCGCGCAGCACCTCGAAGCGTACGCGGCAGCACGTCCTCGTCTGAACCCCACACGAAGGAGACCCATCGAATGGCGACCATCCACCGCGACGGCGATCTCGGCCTCCTCGACGGCAAGGTCGCCGTCGTCGGCTTCGGCAGCCAGGGCCACGCGCACGCGCTGAACCTTCACGACTCCGGCGTCCAGGTGCACGTCGGCCTGCGCGACGGAAGCGGCTCGCGGGCCGCCGCGGAGGAGGCCGGGCTCGAGGTGGGCTCGGTCGCCGACGCGGTGCGCGGCGCGCAGGTCGTCGCGATGCTCGTGCCGGATCACGTCCAGAAGGGCGTCTGGGACGCCGACGTCGCGCCGAACCTCGACCCGGGCACGGCCGTGCTCTTCGCGCACGGACTCAACGTCCACTTCAAGCGGATCGTCCCGCCCGCGGAGCACGACGTGATCATGGTCGCGCCGAAGGCGCCGGGCCATCGCGTGCGCGAGCTCTACGTCGCGGGCGCCGGCACGCCCGGCCTCGTCGCCGTGCACCAGGACGCGAGCGGCCGCGCGCTCCAGCTCGGGCTCGCGTACGGCGTCGGGATCGGCTGCGGCCGCGTCGGGCTGCTCGAGACGACGTTCGCGGAGGAGACGGAGAGCGACCTCTTCGGCGAGCAGGCCGTCCTCTGCGGCGGCGTCCCCGCGCTCGTCCAGGCCGGCTTCGACACGCTCGTCGCCGCGGGCTACCAGCCGGAGATCGCCTACTACGAGTGCCTCAACGAGCTGAAGCTCATCGTGGATCTCCTCTACCAGGGCGGACTCGAGTACATGCGCTACTCCGTGTCCGACGTCGCCGAGTACGGCGACCTCTCGCGCGGGCCGCGCATCGCCGACGCGCACGTGCGCGCCGAGATGCAGGAGATCCTCGAGGAGATCCGGAGCGGCAAGTTCGCCGAGGAGCTGTTCGCCGACGACGAGGCCGGCCGGCCGCACTTCGCCGAGCTGCGCGCGCAGGGCGCGGAGCGCGCGAAGGAGATGGAGCGCGTCGGCAAGGAGCTGCGCGACCTCGCGGGCATCGAGGGCCTGCTCGGCGCGGAAGCGCATGGCTGAATCCGTCGACGTCGGCGTCGCCCTGCTCGGCTACGGCACCGTCGGCTCGTCGGTCGACCGCCTCCTCGTCGACGGCGCGGACGAGATCGAGCGCGCCACCGGCCACCGGCTCCGCGTCGTCCGCGCGCTCGTGCGCGACGCGGGGAAGGAGCGCGGGTTCGCCGCGCGCGACGGCATGCTGACGACCGACTTCGCCGCCGTGCGCGACGATCCGGACGTCGACGTCGTCGCCGAGGTGATGGGCGGCGTCGAGCCGACCGGCGAGTACGTCCTCGAGCTGCTCCGCGCCGGGAAGTCCGTCGTCACCGCGAACAAGCAGCTCGTCGCGCGCCGCGGCGCGGAGCTGTTCGCCGCCGCGTCCGAGGCGGGCGTCCAGCTCCGCTTCGAGGCGTCGGTCTGCGCGGCGATCCCGGTCGTGAAGGTGCTCCGCGAGTCGCTCGTCGTCTCGAACGTCCACCGCGTGCTGGGGATCGTGAACGGGACGACGAACTTCATGCTCTCGACGATGGAGCGCGGCGGCACGTACGCCGAGGCGCTCGCGGAGGCGCAGCGCCTCGGGTACGCCGAGGCGGATCCGACGGACGACGTGAGCGGCGCCGACGCCGCCGCGAAGATGGCGATCCTTGCGACCGTCGCGTACGGCTCGCGCGTCACGATCGACGAGGTCGAGTGCCGCGGGATCGAGGAGGTCGAGCCGGCGCTCGTCCGCGCCGCCGACGAGCTCGGGATGGTCGTGCGCCTCGTCGGGATCGCGACGCTCGCCGACGAGAAGGTCGACGTCCGCGTGCAGCCGGCGCTCGTCGACCGCGCGCACCCGCTCGCCGCCGTCGACGGCGCGTTCAACGCCGTGATGCTCCAGGGCGACGCGATCCGCGAGATCACGCTCGAGGGCCCGGGCGCCGGCGGGATCGAGACCGCGTCCGCCGTCGTCGCGGATCTCGTCTCCGTCGTCGGCACGACGGGCACCGGCTTCCTCCAGAACGACGCGTGCTGGCGCGAGCTCGAGCGGCTGCCGCCCGGCGAGTGGGAGTCGCCGTTCTACGTCCATCTCGAGGTTGCGGACCGGCCCGGCGTGCTCGCGCACGCGGCGAGCCGGCTCGCGTCGCACGACGTCTCGGTCGCGCAGCTCGTGCAGCGGCTCGGCGAGGGCGAGGCGACGATCGAGCTCGTCCTCCACCAGGCGCCGCTGCAGTCGGTCACGGACGCGCTCGCGGAGATCGCCGCGCTGCCGGAGGTGCTGCGCGTCCCTTTCCCGCTGCCGGTGATCACGGAGCGGCCGCTGTGAGCGTGACGCTCGGCGAGGGGAACACGCCGCTGCTCGAGGCGCCGCGGCTGTCGGAGCGCTTCGGCGTCGACCTGCGGCTGAAGTGGGAAGGCGCGAACCCGACCGGCTCCTTCAAGGACCGCGGGATGACCGTCGCCGTGTCGCGCGCCGTCGAGCGCGGCGCGACGCGGCTCGTCTGCGCGTCGACCGGGAACACCGCCGCGTCGGCCGCCGCGTATGCCGCGCGCGCCGGGATCGAGGCCGTGATCGTCGTCGTCGCGGGCGCGGCCGCGAGCTCGAAGCTCGTCCAGGTGCGCGCCGTCGGGGGACGCATCGTCGAGGTCGAGGGGACGTTCACCGACGCGTTCGCCGAGGCGGAGCGGCTCGCGTCCGAGGACGGCTCGGTGTTCGTCAACTCCGGCGGCAACGACGACCGGATCGAGGGCCAGAAGACCGCCGCGTTCGAGATCGTCGAGCAGCTCGGCGGCGTCCCCGACGTGCTCGTCCTCCCGTACGGCGGCGGCGGCAACACGAAGGCGTACGCGCGCGGCTTCGAGGAGGCGGCGGGCACGCTGCCGCGGCTGCACCCGACCGAGGCGGCGCGCCGCGCGGACACGATCGCGTCCGCGATCCGCATCGTCGACCCGGTGCACCGCGCCGAGGTCGAGGACGCGGTCGCGCGGTCCGGCGGCGCGATCCTGACGGTGAGCGAGGACGCGCTCGTCGACGCATGGCGCACGCTCGGCTACGAGGAGGGCCTGTTCTGCGAGCCGGCGTCCGCCGCCGGCATCGCCGCGCTCGCGGCCGGCGCCGCGAAGCCGGGCGAGCGCGTCGTCGCCGTCGTGACCGGCCACGGGCTGAAGGACCCGGACGCCGTGACGAGGCTCGTCGCATGACGATCCACGTCCGCGCGCCCGCGACGAGCGCGAACCTCGGCGCGGGCTTCGACGTCGCCGCCGTCGCGTTCGACTTCTGGAACGACATGGTCGTCGACGAGCAGAGCGGCGACGCCCCCGACGAGGCGCACCTCGGCGTGCGGGCGTTCGCGCGCTACGCGTCGCCGAGCGAATGGCGCTTCGCGTTCGTCGACCGGATCCCGCGCGAGCGCGGCCTCGGCTCGAGCGCGGCCGTCGTCGCGAACGGTCTCGTCGCCGGCGCGATCGCCGCCGGCGCCGAGCCGTCGGCCGACGAGCTGCTCGCCGCGGGCCTCGAGCTCGAGGGCCACGCGGACAACCTCGCGGCCGCGCTCGTCGGCGGCGTCACGCTGACGTACGACGGGACGATCGCGCGCATCGCCGACGACGTCCCCGCCGCCGCGATTGCGCTCGTCCCGCAGGTGCGGACGAACACCGCGGACGCGCGCGCCGCCCTTCCGGCCGAGCTTCCGTACGCCGACGCCGTCTACAGCGCGATCCGCGCGACGCTGCTCGGCGCCGCGCTCGCGTCCGGCGACGCGCGGCTCTTCTCCGCGAGCGCCGGCGACCGCCTGCACGAGCCGTACCGCGCGGTGCACGCCCCGAGCCTCATGGCCGTGCGCGACGACCTGCCGCCGGGCGCGCTCGGCGCCACGCTCTCCGGCTCCGGCCCGACGGTGATCGTCTGGGCCGAGAAGGAGCGCGCGGGCGAGGTCGCCGCGACGCTCGCCGACCGTTTCCCGACCCACCAGATCCTCCACCTGTCCGTCACGACCACAGGAGCCGGCCCCGTATGAGCGACCCGTATTCGAAGCCGACAGACCCCGCGAAGCGGCACAGCGCCGCGATCACCGACGGCCCCGACCGCGCCGGCGCGCGCTCGATGCTGAAGGCGATCGGCCTCGACGACGAGGCGCTCGCCCGCCCGCTCGTCGGGATCGCGACGTCGTGGATCGAGACGATGCCGTGCAACTGGAACCAGCGCGAGCTCGCGCGCCACGTGCGCCGCGGCATCATCGAGGCCGGCGGCACGCCGATGGAGTTCAACACCGTCGCGGTCTCCGACGGCGTCTCGATGGGGACGTCCGGGATGCGCGCGTCGCTCGTCTCGCGCGAGACGATCGCCGACTCGATCGAGCTCGTCGTCCGCGGCCACCTGCTCGACGGGCTCGTCTGCATCGTCGGCTGTGACAAGACGATCCCCGCGGCCGTGATGGCGCTCGCGCGCCTCGACGTTCCGGGCCTCGTCCTCTACAACGGCTCGATCGCGCCGGGGCGCTTCAACGGGCGAAACGTCACGGTGCAGGACGTCTACGAGGCGATCGGCGCCGCGGCCGCCGGGACGATGTCGCACGAGGAGCTGCACGAGCTCGAGAACGCGGCATGCCCGGGCGCCGGCGCGTGCGGCGGCCAGTTCACCGCGAACACGATGGCGACCGTCGTCGAGTTCCTCGGGATCAGCCCGGGCGGGCTCAACGACATCCCGGCTGTCGACCCGGCGAAGCACGAGGCGGCGTACGAGGCCGGGAAGATCGCGATGCGGCTCGTGAGAGACGACGTGCGCCCGTCGCAGGTGATGACGCGCGAGGCGCTCGAGAACGCGATCGCCGCCGTCGCCGCGACCGCCGGCTCGACGAACGGCGTCCTGCATCTGCTGGCGATCGCGAAGGAGCTCGGCATCGAGCTCGAGCTCGAGGACTTCGACCGGATCGCAGCGCGGACGCCGGTCGTCGCGGACATCAAGCCCGCGGGCCGCTTCTTCGCGACGGACGTCCACGCCGCCGGCGGCGTCGGGCTCGTCGCGCGCGAGCTCTTGAAGGCGGGGCTCGTCCACGGCGACGCGCCGAACGTCGACGGGCGCTCGCTCTCCGGCGTCGCGTCCGCCGTCGTCGAGACGCCGGGGCAGGAGGTGATCGTCCCGATCGAGACGCCGCTGAAGGCGACCGGCGGGATCGCGATCCTCCGCGGCAACCTCGCGCCGGACGGCTGCGTCGTGAAGCTCGCCGGCCACGAGCGGCTCTTCCACAGCGGCCCGGCGCGCGTCTTCGACTCGGAGGAGGACTGCTTCGCCGCGGTGAAGGCGCGGAGCATCGAGCCGGGCGACGTCGTCGTGATCCGCTACGAGGGCCCGGCCGGCGGGCCCGGGATGCGCGAGATGCTGCACGTCACCGGCGCGCTCGTCGGCGAGGGGCTCGGCGACGAGGTCGCGCTCATCACCGACGGTCGCTTCTCGGGCGCGACCCACGGGCTGATGGTCGGTCACGTCGCGCCGGAGGCGGCCCGCGGCGGCCCGATCGCCGCGCTCCGGGACGGGGACACGATCGAGCTCGACGTCGAGAAGCGCGAGCTCCGCGTCCTGCTCTCCGACGACGAGATCGCCGCGCGGCTCGCCGCGGTCGTCCAGCCGCCGCCGCGCTACACGACCGGCGTGCTCGCCCGCTACGCGAAGCTCGTCTCGTCCGCCTCGGAAGGAGCGGTCCTCGATTGCTCGCCGTGAGAAATCGTGTAAGCTTTAGTTTCGATAGTGCAACACCGGAAGCGGGCTCGTCCCGTTCCGCATCGAGAGAGGCTGAGGGAACCGGCCCTATGACGCCTCGGCAACCTGCTCGCCAGAGCGTGGTGCCAATCCCGGCCGAGCCACCCGGCTCGGAGGATGTGAAACGAGACGAAAGGAGTCATGTCGTGCCCGCCACCGCGCTTCGTTGCCGCATCTGCGAGAGGCAGTACCCGCTCGACCCGATCGGCGTCTGCTCCCACTGCTTCGGCCCGCTCGACCCGGTCTACGACCGCGACGAGCAGCGCCGGACGGTCACCCACGCGTCGATCGAGGCCGGCCCGCGGTCGATCTGGCGCTACGCGTCGCTCCTGCCCGTCGCCCCGCCGGCCGAGCAGCGGCTCGCGCCCGGCTGGACGCCGCTCGTCGAGGCGCCGCGCCTCGCGTCGGCGCTCGGCGTCGGCGAGCTCTGGCTGAAGCTCGACACCGCGAACCCGACGCACTCGTTCAAGGACCGCGTGGTCGCCGTCGCCGCCGCGAAGGCGCTCGAGCTCGGCCGGACGACGCTGTCGTGCTCGTCCACCGGCAACCTCGCGAACGCCGTCGCGGCCCGTGCCGCGGCGGAGGGGCTCGAGGCCGTCGTCCTCGTCCCCGCCGACCTCGAGCCGGAGAAGCTCGTCGCGACCGCGGTCTACGGCGCGCAGATCCTCGCGGTCGATGGGAGCTACGACGACTGCAGCCGGCTCTCCGTCGAGCTGTCCTTCGAGCTCGACTGGGCGTTCGTCAACGTCGGGCTGCGTTCCTACTACGCCGAGGGCTCGAAGACGCTCGCGTTCGAGATCGCCGAGCAGCTCGGCTGGACGTATCCGGACGCGGTCGTCGCGCCGATCGCGTCGGGCGCGATGTTCACGAAGGTGCACCAGGGGTTCGCCGAGCTCGGCGAGCTCGGACTCGTCGACGGGGCCGCACCGCGGCTCTTCGGCGGCCAGGCGGAGGGCTGCGCGCCCGTCGTGACCGCGTTCGAGGCCGGCGCGCGCGTGAAGCCGGTGCGGCCTGCGACGATCGCGCGGTCGCTCGCGATCGGCAGCCCGGCGGACGGCGACCTCGCCGTCTCGACCGCCCGCGCGTCCGGCGGCGCGGTCCACGCGGTCGCAGAGGACGAGATCGCCGACAACGTCCGGCTTCTCGCCGAGACGACCGGCGTGTTCGGCGAGACCGCGCCGGGAGTGACGCTCGGCGCGCTCCGCGAGTCCGTCCGCCGCGGCGAGCTCGGCGAGGACGACCGCGTCGTGCTGCTCGTGACGGGCGACGGGCTGAAGACGCCCGGCCTCGTCGCGGACCGGCTCGACCTCGTGTCCGTCTCGCCGGACGCGGATTCGATCCTGGAGAAGCTCGGAGTCCATGTCTGACCAGCAACGCAAACGGGGAAGGGGAGGTGCGTCATGAGGACCGGTCCGCGGACGGGGTTCCGCTGGACGCCGGAGACGATCTGCTACGCGATCACGCTCTGGTACCGCAAGCACAACCGAACGCCGTTCACGAGCGAGTGGGACCAGGCGGGCGACAACCATCCGTCCCGCCAGACCGTGAGCCGCGTCTTCGGCAGCTGGAACGCCGCGATGCACGCCGCCGGCTTCACGCCGCGGCCGCGCGGGCGGCAGCCTCGTTCCCTGTCGGAGGGAGCGCTCTCGGATGGGTGACGGCCCCCGCGTCGTCCTCCTGCCGGGGGACGGGATCGGGCCCGAGGTCGCCGCGGAGGCGCGCCTCGCGCTCGAGCTGCTCGCGCCCGACGTCGAGGTCGAGGAGCGGCTCATCGGCGGCGCGGCGATCCGCGCGACCGGCGAGCCGCTGTCGGAGGAGACGCTCGATGCGTGCCGCGGCGCCGCCGCGGTCCTCAAGGGGCCGGTCGGCGATCCCGAGTTCGACGCGGCGGACGTCCGGCCGGAGCAGGGGCTCCTCGCGCTGCGTGCGGCGCTCGACGCGTACGCGAACCTCCGGCCCGCCGTGCTCGGCGACGTGGACGTGCTCATCGTCCGCGAGCTCGTCGGTGGGCTGTACTTCGGCGCGAAGGGCGTGCGCGGCGACGGCACCGTCTACGACACGTGCGAGTACCACCCGAGCCAGGTCGAGCGGATTGCGCGGCGCGGCTTCGAGCTCGCACGGACGCGGCGCGGGCATCTCACGTCGGTGGACAAGGCGAACGTCCTCGAGACGTCGCGGCTCTGGCGGCGCGTCGTGAACGAGCTGGCGCCGGAGTATCCGGACGTCGAGGTCGAGCACATGCTCGTCGACAACGCGGCGATGCAGCTCGCGACCACGCCGCAGCAGTTCGACGTCATCGTCACCGAGAACACGTTCGGCGACATCCTCTCCGACCTCGCCGCGGCGGTGACCGGCGGGCTCGGGATGGCGCCCTCGGCGAGCCTCGCCGACGGGGGGCCGGGCATCTTCGAGCCGGTGCACGGCTCGGCGCCCGACATCGCCGGCCGCGGGATCGCGAACCCGACCGCGATGCTCCGGTCGACCGCGCTCCTGCTGGAGCACGGGCTCGCGCGGCCGGACGAGGCGGCGGCGCTCGCGGCCGCGGTCGAGGCCGCACTCGTCGAGGCGCCGACCCCGGATCTCGGCGGCACGGCGTCCACCTCGGAGCTCGGCGCCGCGGTGAGGGCACAACTCGGAGTTGACGCGGTGAGCGGGGCCGCCTAGCCTGCAAGAGATGCACCTCGCGCCGGAAGCCACGCAGCTCTTCGTCTTCAACGGCTTCTACGGGCGCGCCTTTACACGCTAGCCGGCGCTTTCGCTTCTCCCGCCGCCGCCGGCTAGACAGATCGCTTCGCGGGAATCACCGACTCGTTCGCGAGGGGGCGAACCGTCCATGACCCAGACTCGTCCGATCGAACCGACTCCGACCACCGACTCCGGCGCCTGCGCGTGCGAGCGCCCGCTGCCGGTCGAGCGCGCCGAGCGAAAGGGCGCGGCCGCGGTCGTCTGCCTGCGCTGCGGCGGCTCCGTTCCCGTGAGGCTCAGGTGAGGGCCGTGGCCGTCGCGTATCCAGGGCCGCCGGGAAGCCACGCGTCCGCCGCGGCGGCGGTGCTGTTCCCCGCCGAGGACCGCGTGCCGCTGACGGGGTTCCGCGCCGTCGCGGACTCCGTCTCGGCGGCCGACATGACGCACGGCGTGCTGCCGATCGAGAGCTCGCTCGCCGGGCCGGTCGCGGAGACCCACGACCTGCTCCACGACCACGCGCTCTCGATCGTCGCCGAGGCCGTGCTCCCGATCCGGCACTGTCTCGCGGCGCCGCGCGAGGTTCCGCTCGAGGAGATCCGCATCGTGCACTCGCACCCGACGGCGCTCGAGCAGTGCCGGCGGCTGCTCGAGCGGATGCCGAACGCGAGCGTGCTCCCGGCGCCGACGACGGCGGAGGCGGCGCAGGCCGTCGCCGAGGCGGGCGACCCGACGCACGCGGCGATCGCGGGGAACGAGGCGGTGAGCCTCTACGGGCTGACCGTCGTCGCGGACGACGTCGGCGACGGGCCGGCGTTCACGCGGTTCGTCTCCATCGCGCCGTACACGCTCGTGCGCGTGCCGTGGGAGCAGTCGCGGATCTCGTTCTCGTTCGTCACCGACCACCGTCCGGGCGCGTTGCACGCGGCGATCGAGCCGTTCGCGCACAAGGGCCTCGACCTCGTGCGGCTCGTCGCGCGGCCGATCCCGCACTCGCCGTTCAGCTACCGCTTCGACGCGGTCGTGTCCGGCCATCCGCTCGACACGACGGTGCGCGAGGCGCTCGCCGAGCTCGCCGACCGGACGCGCTCGCACCGGATCCTCGGCGTGTACGAGGCCGCGAGGGAGACGGAATGAGTGCCGCGGACGATCCGCACGTCGCGCGCGTGCGGCGGGAGATCTCGGATCTCGACCGCGCGCTCGTCGACCTCGTCAACAAGCGGCTGAAGCTCGTCTCGCAGCTGAAGCGGTACAAGGAGGAGCACGGCATCGGCTTCGTCGACCTCGCGCGCGAGGAGTGGATGCTGCAGTACCTCCAGCGCGCGAACCGCGGGCCGCTCTCTGCGGAGGGCCTGAGCCGGCTGTACCACGAGCTGCTGTCGCTGATGAAGCAGGAGGTGCAGGCGCAGGAGGAGAGCGAGACCGGCGCCGTCTAGCGCTTCCCGCTCGCAGGTGCCCGGCACTTCGCGGCGCCGAGGTACCTGGCACCTTGGGGCTGCGAGGTGCCAGGCACGTGGTTACGGGTTCGTGACGAGTTGCCGGCGAGCCCTGTCGCGGAGCGGGATCCCGGGGTACGCGGAAGCGTGACGACTTCCCGGCGGAAGTGTCGGAGCGCGCGCGGTGCTAGACCGTGAGCGTCGAGACCGGCGCCGTGTGCGCCGACTCGTAGGCAGCGATCGCGGGCTCCTCCCGCAGCGTGAGCGCGATCTCGTCGAGGCCGTCGAGCAGGCACTCGCGGTTGAAGTCGTCGAGCTCGAACGCGAAGCCGCCCGCGGTGCGCGACTCGAGGTCGACCGTCAGCTCCTCGCCGGCCCGCGCGCGCGCCATCAGCTCGTGCACCTGCTCCGCCGGCAGCGTCACGGGCAAGAGCCCGATCTTCAGCGAGTTCTGCCGGAAGATGTCGCCGTACGACGGCGCCACGATCGCCTCGAACCCGTAGTCCTGCAGCGCCCACGGCGCGTGCTCGCGCGACGAGCCGCACCCGAAGTTGCGCCCCGCGAGAAGAATCCGCGCACCGGCCGCCTCCGGCTGGTTCAGCTCGAACGCGGGATCCTTCCGCCAGTCGAAGAAGAGGAACTCGCCGAACCCGGTCCGCTCGATCCGCTTCAGGAACTGCTTCGGGATGATCTGGTCGGTGTCGACGTCGGGCCGGTCGAGCACCGCCGCGCGCGAGGTCACGGAGCGGAACGCCTTCACGCGCCGGGCTCCGTGAAGTGGCCCGCGAGCGCGGTCGCCGCCGCGACGACCGGCGAGACGAGATGCGTCCGCCCGCCCGCGCCCTGCCGGCCCTCGAAGTTCCGGTTCGACGTCGAGGCGCACCGCTCGCCGGGCGCGAGGACGTCGGGGTTCATGCCGAGGCACATCGAGCAACCTGCGCGCCGCCATTCGAATCCGGCCGCCTCGAAGACGCGGTCGAGGCCCTCGGCCTCGGCCTGTGCCTTCACGTGGGCGGAGCCGGGGACGACCATCGCGCGCACGGAGGGATGCACGCGCTGCCCTTGGACGACCGCGGCCGCGGCGCGCAGGTCCTCGATCCTCGAGTTCGTGCACGAGCCGATGAAGACGCGGTCGATCGCGATGTCGCGGATCGCCGTGCCCGGCTCGAGACCCATGTAGACGAGCGCCCGCTCGGCCGCCGCGCGCTCGTCGGCGTCGGCGAACGCGGCGGGATCGGGCACGGCGCCGTCGATCGGGACGACCATGCCCGGGTTCGTGCCCCACGTGACCTGGGACGCGAGCGTCGACACGTCGATGACGACCTCGCGGTCGAACGCCGCGCCGTCGTCGGTCGGCAGCGCGCGCCAGCGATCGAGCGCGCGCTCCCACTCCGCGCCCTTCGGGACTCCGGGGCGCCCTTCGAGGTATGCGAACGTCGTGTCGTCGGGCGCGATCATCCCGGCGCGTGCGCCGCCCTCGATCGACATGTTGCAGATCGTGAGGC
>Ga0335071_10000997_pt1 | contig 30571 bp, 43 predicted proteins | sample Lox_Sample_15_FD_206724 | JGI IMG/M metagenome (GOLD analysis project Ga0335071, IMG submission 206724) | Soil microbial communities from Loxahatchee National Wildlife Refuge, Florida, United States - Lox_Sample_1.5 | ecosystem: Environmental > Terrestrial > Soil > Wetlands | place: USA...
TCGGAACGCCGTACCATGTGACGGCTGAAGTCAGATAGCACCCTCCCGGAGGCTTGGGAAAATAGAGCACTGCCGCCGTGGTCCTGCCGGAAGCCAGAGCCAGCGCAGCAGTCTGTGCCGCAGCAATCGCGTCGTGGTCATCGGTTGAGCAATCGCCTTTAGCTTTGTAGGGCGGAGCCATCACGTTGATTTGCGTGTTGACGCTCAGATTGATCGAACTCGACCCAAGGACGCTGCTGCCATCCGAAGGATAGATGGCAACCTGATTGGTGGTTCCTGCTCCGACCGCACCGCCGCCTCCATTTCCGACCTGGAACGGAAACGGCCCCGCAGGACCGTAAGGCCCGGTAACCACATAGGCGTAGGTTCCGGGCGGTATCCATGCGCCCATGTTGCCGGATGGCTCTGCCTGATTCGTGCAGGTGCCTCCAAGCGCCGGAGTCAGCTGCTTCGAGGTCGAACATGCTACCGAGCCTGTTGAATTGCTATAGGTGGTCGCAAGCGTGGTACAGGCCTTGACTCCTACCGTCCATGTGGCGCATATCTGCACAGTGGAAAAGGGAATGGCAATAACGGGCGGCATCTGGCCGGGTGCGGGATAGCGGACGTTGGTGGTATAGACAGGCCAGTCCCAGCGCACCACGGTGGTCTGGGCGCTCAGGACGGCGGAAGATAACAGAAGCAGAGCAAGGCGTCTCATCTAGTCCACCACCCAGTTCGTCCCATTACAGTAGGCTCGAACGTGATAAGTGCTGCTACCCGCAGTGATCGTCGCTCCCCATGTCCCGGTGTTGGAATCGGTAAGGTTAACGATCAATCCTTCTGTACCCGCATTGCAGGTCGGCAAGGCAGTAAAGATGTTCAGGCCAGCCTGTGAGCCATTGTAGGAACCAGACTGCACGATCAGCCCCGAATTGGTCAGATTGGCATTCGCGTCATAGACAGGTGCATGGTTCTGGGTGCCGGTGTTGTCGCTCATCTGCGCATAGGCGGCATTGCCATGGGGAGCGGGGCCGTTGGTCACGTTGCCATTGCCATCGAAGACGCTGAAGTTGCCGCTGGTTCCTGTGTTATCGCTGGCCTGAACATTAGCAGCGTTGCCATGAACGCCAGTCAGGGCTTGGCTGGCTCCCAGTTTCAGCGCACTCAATGCCGCGCCTGCCCCGGTCCAGGTCATATAGTCACTGGAATCGCGGCCTATCTGGTCCCATCCCGTCCCGGCGTTATTCTTCCAGCCGAGCAGACTGGAGCCGTTCATATACGTGCTGGTAACCCCGGAGACAAAGTTGTATATCTCAATCCCGGCACTGCTCGTATTGGAAATCTGGTTGAGGTTGTCGGAATAGATGTCGTGAACCGTCAGGTAACTGAATGCTGTGTTTGAGAAAAACGCCGAGCCTGAACCAACCCCGGTGATGTACATATTGGAAAATGAAGCCATGGTGTCCGAGTTTGCCGTATTCATCACCGAAGCATTGGTGGCCCCGTTCATGTTGACGTAGCCTCCGGTCCACGCGATATTTCGCGCCTTGTTCGCAGTGTTTGGAACAGAAATAATTGTGGACCCAGTGCTATTCAGTTCCGTATAGACATCGGTCAGGAATATGGACTGGGCGCTATTGATGAGGAAACTAGGCCCGGAGCCCTGATCCTGCTCGACGTTACCTCCCTGAAACTTGGCTACATTGACGCTCCCAAGACCCACTGCGCCAAGTTGGACGTTGGTGGTCGAAGAGTTATAGATGTGGCAGTCATTGCATTCAATCGTATTCGCGCTGATCGCGTCCAGCCCGATTACCTGATATGCAATGCGAACATCTTCAAGGGTTGTATCGATGACCACCGACCCGCTCGCTCCAAGGCGCACACCCGCCACCGAGAACGGTGATTCCATGACAATATGGCGAAGTACGATATTGTACTGGCCGTTGTAGATGTCGATGCCTACTGTGCCGGTTCCCGTGTTTGTCAGCGAGAAGTTCTCCAATATTGAATGGCTGGATGCGCCGTTCGTACCGACTCCGTTTACGGCGATTGCCGCAGATGCGCCTCCTGTCCACTGCAAACAGGTTCCCGCCCCGCTGAAGCCGGAATTGCTGCCGCTCAGATGTATTGGGCGGTCAATCACGATCTGCGTGTGGTACGAATAGCACCCGGACACGGATTGCGGAATGAAGATCGCGCCGCCGGTAGAGGGCAGCGCCTGAACTGCTGCATTCACCCATGCGCCCATGTCGGAACCCGAACACCACGATGGAGCGGACGGTCCCGCACACTGGGCAGGGTTATAGACGCCATTGACACTACCGGCGCTGATCGATGTCCAGTTGCCGATGTCGCCTCCCGCCCCTACCTCGAATGGATACGGCCCGAAGACGCCGTAACTGGTCGTCAGCACATAGGCATACGCACCAGCATCGATCCACACTCCCATGCTTCCCGCGCTGTCTACCTGATTGGTGCAGGCTCCTCCCAAGGCAGGCGTCAGTTGCGTGTCAGTCGAGCATGGAGTCCCGCCGGTGGAGTCGGTATAGGTCGTGGCCAGCGTATTGCACGCTGCTACACCGGTGGTCCATGTGGCGCAGATTTGCACCGTCGAGAACGGCAGAGCGAGTACCGGCACCATCTGTCCCGGCTGGGGAGAAGCGTTATTGGTGGTATAGGCTCCGAGATCCCAGCGCACCACGGTCTGCCCGAAGGCTGACCCGCAAAGAAAGAGAAGCGCAATGGCGATAGCGAGACCGCGCCATGTGCGTCGGGGCCAGTCATGCTCGAAATATATTTCGGCCAGCGAATAGAGAACGCGAAGCAATACCAGCGCCAGTGCAAGAAGGATCATTGCTCTTCCTCATCTCGCTTTCTATTCAGTTGCAGCGCCGGAGCAACCAGAGGACGCAATCCCTGAGCCTTGTTGAATCCGCGAGCCAGCCCCATCTGGCCTTCCGGGGAAGCGATCAGTTCAGGAGCCAACACGCCCGTTACCCCGCCAGCAATCGCGCCGGGAACGCCGCCCTCGCGGTATCCTCCGGCGGCTCCAATTCCGCCAAGAGTGAGAGCGCCAGTGTGAGCACCGAAGCGGCCTAGTATCCTTTGGCCTGTAGGTGCCATGCGGCTTTCGCGGTCAGCGTTGCGCAGAACTTCGATCAGGCTTGAAATCTTCTGATTTGTGTGAGCAGCAGAAGGAACCAGCCTGTCAAGTTCTCGGTCAAGCGCTCCATAAGCCCCACGCCCAGCGCGAGTTGCTTCCTCGTGAATGTTCGGATTCCAGTTCAAATGCTCATCGCTGAATCCGCGCTTCAAATCAAGCAACCGTCGCGGCGTCACGTTTTCGGGAATCGGTTCCCCGGAGACGCGGCCACGATGCAAGAAATCGCTCATCTCCCCAAGCTGTCCATGAAGCGTTCCGGCTTCCTCATTAGCCGCTTTGCCCATCGCACCGGCGATCACGTTGCGGGCAGGGCGAAGTGAAGCATTAGGATTGGCTTCTGTCGTGGGAGGGATGGATGCACTCATCTCAGGGCGGCGCAGCAGCGTTCCCATCCTCGTAGTGACCTGTTGAGGCTTCTGAAGCGGCGTAACCCTGCCCGATAGTTCCGGGTGCTCTGAGCCGCTGAGATAGTGCGGATTGACGCCAGGGTATTCGGAAATCGGGGCCATCGGATTCCCTGAACGAGGCTCCATCGGCTCTTCCGGCTTGACTTCGGCATTAAATGCCATGGGACGCATCTGTGGATTACGAGGAGGCGGAGCCGCATGGAGCGGAATCTCTTCTCTCGGCGGCTGGAGGAATCCGGCAATGCGCGGAGCAGGACGGACGCTGGCCTCATTCACATGGCTTTCGAGATCGTTCATCAACCCACCCATGCTCTCGCGTCCACTTGAAAGAACCGACTCAGGCCGTACGCCGCTGGTCAGATCAAGCGCCGCCCGCCCCGGCGTCTTCCCGAATCCTCTTTGCGGTGCTCCGATGTGCAGCGCCGATTCAGCCAACTTGGGTGCAGCCGCCCGCATCCCTGCCCCCACTGCTTCTCCAGCCGCACCGCCCGCCGCGCCAACACCCGGAGTGCCGCCCTGTGCCTGATTGACTTCCTCCGCCATCAGCGACCGCACGGCTGGCTTGATCAGGGGTGTGAGGCGACCGATATTGCCCACCTTTTCCGCCACGCCTTCCTCTGCACCGCCGGGAAGGAAGAATTCCCCAACCTGTTCGGCTCCCTTGCCGATACTCTCGGCTGTGTTCTTGGGCTTGAAATAGGATTGCTGCTGCTCTTCAGTTGGCACAGGCATGTGCAGAGCCCGCGCAGCCGCGTCGGGAAACATCATCTTACCGATATTGTTGGCTGTCGAGGCGAACCCCTTGCCGACGCCCGTAAACGTGTCGAGTGCCGCGTTGCCCGCCTTCTGAAGCAGAGACGGTTCCTGCGTATCCGTAGTCGGTAGAGCGCCAGGAGCAGAAGCCAGATCAGCGTCGGTGAATTTGCCCTTAGTTGGCATCAAAGCTCCCGTCCGGGTGGATTGCGCTGATGACCTTTTGCGAACCATCCTTCAATGTGACCGTCTGGCCAACATAATGCCCGGTGCGTTCAAGTTGCGTCAGCTTTTGCCGCGCTTCCTGCTCCGCCCTGATGACTTCGCCCCGGTCGGTTGCGCCGTTGATCTTGTCCAGTGCCTCGTTGCTGATGTTCAGCTTCTCCTGTAGGCGCGTCTTGGCATCCTGAATGATTCCAACCAGCTGTTGCTGCTGGGTCTTGGTTAGCGAGCCCTGACCCTCTATCTTGCGGACGAATCCCTCAAAATCACCCTGCACGCCACGGGCTCTGGCAATCAACTGCAACTCCGGCATGGTGATACGGACGCCTGTGCCCTGACCGGACACGAGAGCAGTCAGCGTCTTAGGAATACCGAGAGCCTGAGCTTCGGCATTGCCCTTCACCAACTCCATCGCCTCATCCATCTTGTCGAGTTGGTTATTGCCCTGAGTGACCGAGGTTTCGAATGGCTTCGCGAGACGGGCGGCAACCTTGTCTGCCTCGTTGAGACCGGCATTCACGTTGACCGTGGGAGCCTTCTCATAGGGAATGGGGTTCGTTATCTGCTTGCCGGTCGCATCGAAGTATTGCTTGGTATTGGGATCAAAGGTCGCAGCGTAGGGCTTGCCCTTGGCATCCATCAGACTGACGTGCTCCGCTCCCTTTTCCGCTGCAGCCTTTTCGTGAGGCTGCAATGGTTGCCCTTGGAATGTGAGAGGCAGCAATTCATGGGTACGCGGATTCAGCGCGAATATTCCCTGATCGGTTTCGATATGCTGCCATGAATCCTTGGGATTTTCGAGCGCTTCGGCGCGAGCATTCGCTTCCCCTGTCTGAGCCTTGCGAAGCTCTACCTCCGAAGGAACCGCCGCAGCCTGTGCGGTTTCAAGCGCCCCCTGTGCCTGTTTCTGCTGATTCTCTGTCTCGCCTTTAACGGCACCCTGGAGCGCTCCCATCCTCAAACCATGCTGTACGGTAGATCCCGGCACCAGTGCGCCGATTCGCGGAGCCGCAGCGCTCAGACCGATGTCAGCCGCAGTTGCGGGAATCTGGGCCAGAGCGCCCAGCACCCGTCCCGCTACCGGATGAGCCTGCCCAAAGCCTGATTCATGAATCTTCGAGTACACCGATTCAAGCGCCGGTTTCTTCGCTGCTTCCTGCTGCAATGCCTGCTGATCCCCGGCGAGCGTTCCGCGAGGCTGGGGCGGATTGGTCACCTTGGGCTGCGCGGTACTCATTCCTGGCACTGCAGGGGCGGCAGAAGGCGCTTGCATCGATGGCGGAGGGGGTGCCATCGTGGGCGGAGTCTGAGACGCCTGATGGAACTGCATCAGCGCTTGTTTGGCGTGCGGAGATAACGAGTTCAACTCATCGACTACCGGATTAGTGAGTGCTCCAACGAGTGCTCCCATATCATGCGAACCATGGTGCTGAAGTAACGGCCTTGGCCCCTACGCCAAGGGTTGCGTTGGCGGCATTCGAAGCAAGCTGCTGCCAGAAGGAAGGCTGGGCGTTGCTGGCGATATTGAGTGCCTGATTCGAGAGACCCAACGCATTCTCGCCTTCGCCAAGTTCGGTGCCGTAGAGTCCCTGCAATCCATGCAGGCCAGCCTGCTGCTGCTGGTTCTGGAGAGCGGCATTCTTAACTTCAGTGCCGACCGCCGCATTCGACAGGTTCTCTCCAGCCGAGCGCACCCCCTGCCCGATAGCAGCCTTGGCTCCGCCAGCATTCTTGGTCCGCGTGGCATACAGTCGTCCCTGCCCTACCGCACCAGCAGTAGAGCCACCGGCAGACTGCTGGCCAGCCGTATTGATGACGGCCTTGGCCTGCGGAGTGAAGCCCATGGGATGAGCGGCTTCGGCTTGTAAGGTGGGTTCGAGACCGCCGTAGATATTCGAGGCTTGCGCGGTTAGCTGATTGGAGAGATTCTGGCCGATTCCGTAATTCTTGAAAGCGTCCTTCTTAACTCCCGTCCCTGATGCCATTTAACCACCCTCCCAGTCATCGCGAATCCTGAATGCTTTCCAGGACTCGCGCCATCCAAAATGGCGCTGTAGGTGGCGCTGATACGCTACAAGTGACGGCGGAACAGACGCTATAGCTTCATGGAATCCCTTGCGTGTGAGTGTACCCCGTAATTCCTCGTGAAGCAATGCAATCCCTTTCAGTTTCAACAGCGGGTGCGTATCCCCGCCGGGTGCGCAGATCAGCGTAATCTCAGGAATCAGGGCCGCGCCTGCCGCCATGATGACCTCGCCTGTCCCGTCCTCGACTACGTAATAGCTCTTGAGATTCTTCGGAAACGTGAATCCATACCCAGCCCGCTTGTGAATCGCCTTGAGCGCCTTTCTGTCCTTCGGAGTGTATTTCCGTACCTTCATTTCGCGCTCCGGGTGGGAGGAACGTTGCCGACATACGGCGGCTGAAGATGGGGAGGCTGGCCCGCCGGCGCAGTGCCGCAGCCTTTCGCGGGAAGCAGCGCAGCCGAGTTCGAACCGCCACGAACCCGGAGCGGCGTCGAGCCTCCATGGGCTACCGGGACGGTGGAATCCGAGTTCGCATACTTGGCTCTGACCTGATAGAAAAATGGGCGCGTACCGACCGGAATGACCCCATTCCTGTTCTCCCCCACGTGTTCGGTACGCGCTCCCCGAAAAGCCGCATTGTCCGCATAATCAACGAAATACTCGCATCCCCTGTAAAGTGGCCCGGTATGGTCGATGGCAAACTCCACGCCGTTCTCATGAGGCTGAACCGTAAATTTCTGAATCGGCGGCGGAGGCGTTGGAGAGCCCTTGAGATTGAAGTTGCCTTGCTGGGCCATGGTGTTCTGGTTGGTCACCATGTCGGACAACGCTTCATAGAGCCGCGCTCCAAAGTCAGGAAACTCCGGCAGCGATACCTTGCGCAGCAGATCGAGATTGCGGATATCACTCACTGGGCCGCGCCTCTCAGAGCAAGTTTGGCCTTCTTCCACCATGGCTGAATGCGCTGGAGGTTGAAGCCGTTATCGGTTCCCGTGGCGGGCGAAGAGGCGATCTTGATGGCAATGCGGTTTCCCATGGCAGATCCTCCCGCCATCTCCTGATCGAAGTTCGCCGTCGAAGACAGCGTTCTGACTGTGTTCAGCGGCCATACATTCCCCAGACGGTTGACGAGATAGGAGTACGTCACATTGCCGGTGCCGGTGATGTAGCAGTTGATGTAAGCCAAGAGAATCCGCACTGAGAACAACCCAAGAGCCTGCGCTTTCTCGGCATCCAAAAAGAAGCAGGTAACGTAGTAGGGATTGATCTGGCCGTAGTCGTCGTCCGTCAGTTTCGTCGGATCGAGGGTATAGGTATTGCCGAAGCCGCTCGATATGCCGGGAGCCAGCCCGTTGCCGCCAAAGAATATGGTCTGAAGTTTCCCGCTCAACGACACATACATTCTCGCCGCGCCGTTCATGGCAAGGTTCCAGCGCGTCCACTTGCGGGTATTGTCGGTGGCAATCAGACGGCCTGAAAGAGAAGGATGGAAGGGCGGGGAATTGGCGATGGCATACGCGCCGTTGAGTTCGCGGTAGCTCAGGGGATAGATCAGGGTCGGAGCACTGGCGAAGGTCGGGCCAAAACGTGTCTCCACGGTTCCCACAGGTAGGAAGAAATAGATGACCCGCTCCACCGGATCGTTAAGCGTCGTAATCGCGGTAGCAAAGCCCATGTTGATCTGGGCCAGCAAATTCGAGGAAAACGGCTCATTCCAGTTAGGCTGGATCTCCTGCGAAACTTTCTTCGGCTCAGAGCCGTCAAAGACCATGGCCCCGCCTTCAGACGCCCACGCAGTCCAGTCCTCGCCTCCCGATGCGCTCTGATCGTCGGCCTGCGAGTGGGTAACGCAGAAAGCGGAAAGAACCCCGCAGTTGGCAGCGATCTCTTTGACTTCCCATCCAATCGGTTCAGAGGTTGGGTTGGGCAGTACTTCATGGATCTTGCCTGAGGGGTCTTGGGTATGAAGATAGAGTGTTCCACGTAGAACACTGAAGTCCATCACCTTGCGCGAGTCTTCAGTAGGCTGGAGGTTTCCAGTCTCTCCGTCAAACGCCATGGGGTTATTGACATAGCTCAGATAGGCGTCGGTATCGAGATAAGGGTTTTCGGAATCGATCAGGCTCCATTCGGAAGTCTGGAAGGTAATGATTCCCGAACTCGATACCGCGTAGAAGCCGAATACCAAATCATTCGGAATCTGGGCGGGAAGGCGGTTCGAGAATGTTGCCTCAAAGTATCCAAAGTGATCTGCCTGCCATGTCGTGAGAGACGATCCCGCAATCGAAGCCGTATAGGTGAAGCTGGCTGATGCGCTGCTCAGGTAAAACACCAGCGTGAGATTCGCCAATGTTCCGATCACGCCGCCGATCTGGGCGCGGATCTTGTAGAGCGTCTTCGGTTCGCAGATGGGAACCCCATACGCATCTTCAAATGCCCCTTGATAGAGATTCCCTGACGTTCCGAGCGTATCGAGAGCGCTAGCCGAGACCGCCCATGCCCCGCCCCAGTTCGAAGGGCTGTACGTACCCCCAACGGAGGTGCTGGGAACCGTCCAGCCCAGCGGCTGATCTATACCTGATAAATTCCCGCCGCCGAAATGCATTCCAAGAAGGTTCTGTACAGCATTGCGCTGCCCCCAGGTAATGAGACGGGAATCCGAGTAGGCGAATCCTAGCGCTCCATCCAAAACAATCTGATTGACGGGCTGGTTGCCCGTAATGCTGATTCCGATGGCTGCGAATAGAGTGTTGTCGGAAAAGTCGAGCAGCGCCGAAGTGATGCCGTTGGTGACGGTGGTGGACGTAGAGACGGTCAGTCCTTCAACCTGTGCCGGGACAGGGATATAGAAGAACGGAGGCAGTTCCCCTTGTACATTGGGCTGCGCTCCGGTAAAGGCCAGAATGACCTCGACCACGTTAGTTGGCGCAAGCGGGATGCTGGTGATCGACAGATACTGTCCGCCATTGGCCTCGAACCTGATGGGCGGACTGGGAGCGGTTACCAATCCCTGCCGTGTCTGCCACAGAATCTGGCACAGGTGAATCCCCGGAGCGCACTGGCCATAAGGCGTCACCGTTCCGACATTCGAGGTGGTGGCGTTTGGCCCGTACTGCTGGTAGACGAATGACGTTGACGACAGTATCTGGGTAACGTAGAAAATGCCGTCCCAGCCGAAGTAGATGCTGCCGGTAGACCATGTGCCGTTGGTGTAGGTGACCTGAATGTAGAAGGTCGTTGCGGACGGAGCCGACAACACCGTGAAATAGGTGGGAGTCGGTGTATCGTCCGGGACCGGCCACGTAATCGATACCGTGCCTCCGGTTCCCGCAATCACGTCGGGATCAGCCGAGCCCAGAGCCTGCGCATAGACCAGTTCGACCGGAGATGGGGTCTGCGCCACCGTAAACGTGCCATTGAAGCTGAAGGCCGTGCTTCCTGTCGTGGTAGTCACACCGGAAATCTGGACCTGCGCACCCGGCACCAGACCATGAGCCGCCGAAGTCGTAAGAGTCACGATTCCAGACGAACATGACGCCGTGGTGATGGTTCCGACGTTGGCAGGATTGACGCCGAGAATCGTCACATCAAGCCCCGGAGAGAGTCCGTGAGCCGCCGAGGTCGTAACCAGTGCCTGTCCGGGAATGTCCTCATTTTTGATGGTGATGGCGGTAGCGGTTGCGGCAAGCGTCGTCGGCATCTTTGAAATCTGTACCTGATAGCCGACCTGGAGATTATGCGCGGAAGCGGTAGATACGGTGACGGCGTTATTGTTCCGCACCAGTGTGGTAGCGGTGCCGATAGTCATGGTGCCGCCGGTTCCTGTGGTGCTGGTGGTAGTCGAATACCACAACTGCACCTGCGTAGGCCCGAGCACTGCTTCAACGCCAAACGTCCCGTTCCACAGCGTATTACCGGCAATCGTCACGCTCTGCCCGGTCGAGATTCCGGCAGTGCTGGTGACGGTCGCCAAGAGTCCGAGGTAGATGGTGTAGGAATAGGGCGGATGCCCGATCACCGTGGCATTATTAGGAATCACGCTGGTAACCGGCGTCGAGGTCGTTCCTGCCGCCACCATCGCGACCGAGGGCAGGGCAATCGAGGTAATTGAAGGTGGCTGGCCGGGGCCATCCTGGGTCACGCGGTCTAGGTTGGTGCCGTCCCACACATAGGCAATATCCGATCCGTGTAAACCGTCGGAGATGGCGAACCATTCGCTCCCGAAGGCGGTAATCGATTTGCAGAAACTCCCAGGAGTGGACTGAAACAACTGCGTATAGGTGCGGGGCGTCAGGTTGACGTTCTCGTACCACATCACCCCGTTCGAATCGAAGTAGAGGTTATAGATCGTCCCGACAGGCGTGACAAAGGATTTGCCGTATACCAGTGTGGGAACAGCGTTATTGGGACCGCCCGCAGGGAATGGGGTGCTGAAATAGCGGACGGCTCCGGGACGGGAGAAGACGCTGCCGGGAAGGTAGGAAACATCTTGGTTGTCGGGAGAGACGCCTTCCGGCAGGCTCACAGGGTCCATCTCGGTCACCCATGAGCCGAACACACTGAGCGGTGCCGGAACTGCCCCCGACGTGTTGAACGCCATCGGTCACCTTACACAAACGTCGAGAAGACTGCTTCAAATACCCATGTCGCCGTAGAGATTGCGCCCGCATAGGCGCTTCCCTGCGTGTACTCGGTGCCTGCCAGCGAGAAGTTGACAGCGCCATTGGCGATAGTCGTTCCCTTCTGGTAGACAGCCGAATAGAAGCTTGGCGCTGTTCCCGCCGGAGGCTGCTCGTAGATAAATACACGAAGCGGCGTCGAGTGGGACTGAATGCCGTAGAGACTGGCGAAACTTACGGTGTCGCCGTGGCTTGAGCCTGTCCCGTAATTGCCGGAAAGCGTGAGGGTGCCACGGACAATCTGGGTTGCCGAGGTCACATCGTTCTGCGCGTAGCTGGAAGTTGTCGCTACCGTGATTGCCATTATTCCTCCTAGTACCGAAGTGTTCCCCAACCTAGACCGCGCTGCCGACCGGCATAGGCCTGCCGCTGTACGGGATGCCGCTGCTTCAATTTGACATCCGAGTTATTCATCATCAGTTTGGCGTCATCCTGCGCGGCCTGCACAAAGGCGTTCATGTCCACATCGTCACGCCCCAGCGCAACCTCCGCGCATAGGTAATTCGCCAGGGCCGACTGCGAGCGCACAATCGGCACATAAGTAGTGGTGGGATTGATGATCTGGTTCGAGCCGTTAACCTGAAAGTCGGCATCGAAGGCCGCGTACTCTACCTCGAAGTCCATCGAATAGGTCGAACCGGGCAAATAGATGGAATTGTTCTTCCACTCAAACCATCCATTCCACGGGCGCTTGTAGCCTTCAGGCAAACCATCTGGTGCCGAGCGCATGGGCTGGAATGGCTGATTGGTTCCGGTCTGGCGCTCCTTCATGACCAGCGGGGCAATCATGTCCTGCGGACAGACCCCAACCAGGGGCGGAGCCCAGTAAGCCGCGCCATCATAGTAATATTGCCAGTTCCAGATGCACTCGCTTGACGGATCGGTAGAGGCCACCACGGGAAAGGCATAGGCCCAGAATTTGCGCTTATAGGTTGAGTAGCCGAGGTTCGAGAGATAGGCCTGCAGCTTCCGGTAAGCCGAATTGAACATCGCCCCGGTAAATGGCTGGGTATCGGTCAGGATGTCTCCGCCCAGGGAAGCGATGGCGTCATTCAGACGGGTACGCGCCACGTTAAGCACGCTTTCAACCGTGTCGTAGGGCGGAGCGATGACCGGAGGCGGTATGGGCATCTATTTCGCTTTCTTCGGCGCGACTGCGGCCTGCAGTTCTTCCTCTTCAGCCTTCATTTCCAAGTACTTATCTCTGTTGACCACGTTCTTGCAGTTGTGGCAGATCGGCGCATTGGGATCGACCGGTTCCTGGCACCATCTGCAGTTGACCTTGTTCGATGGCGTACCCTGTGTAAGCCAGCCCTTCTCCTTGCCCGACAATCCCATCACCCGCGCATAGGCACCGAAGGTCTCTGGCCGGAATACCTCGTAGGCCAGCTTGCGGTCGCGGTCCCAGATGGTGTCCATGAAGAGAATCTGTTTTGCCGCTGTCTTCCTCAATTCTTCCCGAGCGGCTTCGAGTTCCTTCGCAGTAGGGCGTTCCCCGGCGGCAATGAATACCCCGACACTGCGCTTCGAGTTGCGCTTGTCCTGATTGCGCCCTTCACCCAGAATCTCAACGGCAAACTTCCTGCCTTCCTCGTACAAACGCTTCGGTTCGGAGTTCCGCGTCCGGGGATAGATTTCATCGACCAGTTCAAACAGCGGCGTTGCCATCTCGATGTATTCCTTGCCTTCGGGACAGGCCGGAATATAGAACGTCCCGGTTGAGCCGGTATTGATGAAGTGCGCGAATGGCCCGACATTGAAGATGTGGACGGGGATACGCTTGCGCTCCTTGAACATCTCAAGCTCTGGCGCTACCAGATTATGGGCGGCGCGTCCCTTGCGTCGTGCATCGATATAGCCTTTGGTTTGGAACAGGTCGGGATTCCAGTTCTCCGACTGGTGGCCGGAAGCGTTCAGGATGTCCGCAGGCATGGTGGCTGCGGCTTTGTCGGCTGTCATGGTGGGGTCAAATACTGGCATTGATTGTCGGTCCTCTCAGTGAAACCACCGATCCTCTCCGAGCCGAGAACGGAAGCTCGTTCGCAGAGACCGGTGTCCTCTGCGATTTGTGGTTGGCCCGCTTGGGAGCGCCCGCAAAGTTTGCAGGACGGATTCCGTAGAGCGGTTCAGTTTCCCGGACCCTCATAAAGCGGCGTTCCCTGTCTTCCTTTTCCGCTTTTTCATCAAGCATCCGGTTATTGGCCCTGATCTCGTTCAGGCTGCGTTTCGCTCCATGCTCGATCAGCCTGATGACCTTCTCAATCGAGCCCGGTTCAGGATTTTCGCCTTCAAAGGTCCAGCAATGGCAATAAATGCCATGAGAGGGATACGGACCCTCCAAAAGCATTCCCGACTGAGGGTCGCGTGGCCCGTAGTCCTCGTATTCCTTCGGCGTCATCTTGGTAGCGGCCCATGGAGAGAGCCATTTCTCGATGATCCACTTCTGCCCCAGATGGCGGTAGGCGGGCCGTTTGTGAGCGCCCACCTTGCCTTTCGAATCTGTCCCGAAGATCAGCTTGAAGACCGTGGGGGCGAAGACCACGCGATACAGAGCCTCGCCCTCCGGGGTGGTGCCGAAGCGTTTCATGTCAATCGGCCAGGATGACGGCTTCGGCAGATCAAGCGATTCCGAGACGGTCAGCATCAGGCCACTACACCCGTGGGCAGCGTGATACCGGACAGATACGCGCCTTCGCGCGACTGCACGATAGCAAGCTGGCCTTGCCAGATGAGGTAAAACACGAGGCTTGCGGCAATTCCGCCCGAAGATCCATAGAGCGGGAAAAGGGTCTGTCCAGCCACATCGTAGAAGTCGGTTGGGACGGTCTCGATGCGGAACAGGTTCTTCTCTCTCAGGATGTCGAGATAGCCGGGGAGCGCACGGGGATTGACCACCATTTCACGGCCACCGATGGTCGTTGCCGCCTTGCGTTTCAGCATGTCTTCGGAAGTGTCGCCCTTGGTTGCGTTGTAGTCGATGCGCTGCACCAGAAGCGCGTTCTGCTCCCAGGCATCGCGCACATCGACGTTGCAGTGGCCGAACATGCCTTCCCCATCGACCGCCTCTTCGCCTTTCGACAATTCGATCAGCGAAAAGATGGCTCGCACCACCTGTGGGGTCAGAGCGCCGTTGACGGCCAGCGTGGGAACCAGGTATTTTCCCGGCCATGCCGTCCGCTGGATGCCCAGCCAGTTTCCGGTGTTGGTTCCGACCTGATAGTAGCGGAGGCCGAAGACGCCGGTATTCGACTGTCCCGGAGAGCCTGAAACCAGGAGCTTCGAACCCGTGGTCACGCCTGTGGACGTGGGAATAGGGTTCGCAAGCCAGATGGTGTTGTTCAGGATGTCCGAGGATTCGATGGTGAAGGATGCCTGAAGGGTTCCGCCCAGAGCCGACCAAGCATCGATGTCCTGGTCGTCAAGGAAGAAGTTGGCGTTGTTGACCACAAGACCGGTGATGTTGGAGCCGGAGGTCGTGGTCGATACCACGGTGTCGAGGGTGTTTGAGCCGTCTCCCTGAATCACCGTATCCATGAAATCGGCAAAGGCCTTGGGAGCGATGGACTTGGTGAGGGTGGCAAAATCCTCGATAGCCTTTTCGTCGGAATCTGTGGCGTACTCGGTTTCCTTGGTGTAGCTCCATGCCATCACAAGGGTAGTCGTGGTGACCTGCCCCGGAATCGTGGTTGGACCGGAGCCGAGGCCCAGATCGCCGCCGTCCAGATTGCCGACACGCGGCTTGCCGCCGCGCGATGGCATCGTGGGGATGCGGGCGAGACGGTTAGATGCCTTCTTCGATTGTGTGGTTTTGAACCGCTTCCAGAGTACGGAAGCACTCAGGGCAAGATCCTCAAGATCAGGCCTCACCCATTCCTGTTGCAGCGCAAGTGATTGGTCTACTGACGCAATACCCAAAGCACACCTCTGGTGTCAGAGATCGCCATGGGTTCACCTGATTTAAACCACTCTTCAGTGGCGGCGCTCAGGCTTGCCGGTTCCTATGGGAACCATAGCGTACAGCGGATTCATTCGGTAAAGCCACCATATACAGGATTTTCCGAATCCAGAAACGTTTGGTGATCTGTACCGGCCTGAATCTGCGTTGGATTATACACCAAGTTTCAAGAAATCCTAGGTTTCCAGCGATGCACGCCATCCTTGCCTTTGATGTAGGCGCGGTTGTCGAGCATCATTCTCTGTGTGGTGCGTCCGTAATCGACCTGCAACCCCAGACTCGCGGGAGATCCTGAAAGCCATGTCTCGTTCCCGCTGGTTCTGGTCTGCACCGCCGGTTTTGCCGTTGCCGCTGGTTTTGTCGTTCCGTTTCCCTTGGGGCGCTTGTCGAGAATGGCGTTGGTATGCCGCTCGACGATGGCCGGGAGCAGGAGTTTGGCTTTCGAGGTTGCGGTATCGACGTAAGCTCTCCGGTTGCCTGCACGGATGTAGGCCTGCATCGATTCCCCGTACCGCCGGTCGGCCTGGAGGCGGGTATTGTATTCCTCGCGCACAGCAGAGGAGATATCCTGCTTTTCCTTGTCTGTGAGGGTCGCTTTGCGGTTGGCTGCAATCTTCTGCATCTCGGAATCGCGGATTTGGGCGGTTTTCGGTCCCGCTTCGAGGTTCCACTCCCGCCGCGTCACATCGACCTGCTTCAAATCCTGGTCCTGACCGCTCTGGGTCTGATTTTCAGCGGTTTTGGGCTTGGGAAGGTCGATTTTCTTTGCCGCCATCTGGCTGATGCCGTTATAGGCCGATTCAATGGCCTTGAACGCATCAATCACAGCCTGAGTGCCGATGTCCTGTGAGGATTCCGGCAAAAACCGCTTGGCAAGCGTGATGTGAAGCGGCAAATCCGCGCTTTTCAGGTAATTCAGCGTGCTTTGCGCCACGTAGGTTGAAAAGGCCTCGTTATTGACCTCCGCCATCTTGTCCATGGCCGCGATAGCAAGGTTCTGGAACGAGGCAGGGTTGTTTTCAACCATCATGGAGATGATTTCGGGGCTTCCTTCCTCGAATTTCGAGTCGAAGTTATCCCAGAATTGGATTTTGTCCCTGACCGCCTCGACAACCTGCTCCGGGGTGTAGCCTTCCATATCCGGGGTCTGGAGTTGCTGGTAGGCAGCGCGTTCCCGCTCGAAGGCTCCGAGGTCTCCGCCGGTTGCGGCATCGGCTTTGCCCGCAATATAGATGGCGTTGCGCATGGATTTGATTTCCTGCGCACTCAGGCCTGCCGCTTTGAGCTTTTCCTTGACCGCGCGGAAGAGTTCCGCGCCTCTCAGATGCCCGGTTTCCCCCTCCTGCGGGGTATCGCCCTGATCAACAGATTCGCTGGTTTCGGTTTCGGTTGATTCGACGCTGGTTTCTGGTTCGGTTTCTACCGCCCCGGTGTCGGGCGCTGTCATCACCATTTCTTCCGGCATTTTCTCTCCTAAAGCGTTGGCTGATTGGGCGCACCCGGAGGTTGGGCCTGCCCTTGAACCTTTGCTGCGGCCTGCGGTGCCTGCGCATTGCCTTTGGCTGGAGGCATCGCTACGGGAGGCGCTGCGGCCATGGCCTGCATCTGCATCATCTGCTCGTGGATGTCGGCATGAAGTTCGACGTTCCTGACATGGGGGTTATCCGAATACCCCGGCATCGGCGACGGACTCGCTGATTCCCCGGCCTCTAACTGTTCACCCTGCACTTCAAGCCTCCAGCAGGACTCGCTCGACAGCCATCGCGCACATTCGGCTAGTTCCCACTGGTGGTAATCGCGCTTGCGGGGCATGATTGATGGCATTTCGGCAGGCGGCGGCGTATAAGGTGGCGGGGGAAGTCCCGCTTCTGCTGCCTGCATGGTCATGGCGGCGTGCTGCACCTGATATTGCTGGAACTGCGGATTCGGAATTGGAGCCTGTTCCGCCAGCAACTCGATTTCCCTGATTTGTTTCTTGGCGGCTTCGGCAGGGATCAGGGTGAAGTCGTTCATGCCCTTGACGCGGAGGATTTCCTCCCAGTTCTGCGGCGTCTGCAGCATTTCCATCCCGATAGGCGTAACCGCAATCTGAGGCAAGGTCTGGTCGAGCATCGCCCGCTGTGCCGCCGTTGAGTCAGGGAACGAAGAGTCAGTGTCGGGCTTGGCATGGAAGCGTCCACGAGAGAGTTTTTCGAGCACGATGACGGCGGTTGTTCCATCGGTAGTCGTCACCGTGATCTGCTCGCCATGATCGGGGTTCCTTGAAGCCAAGAGAGCGGCCTTCTTGTAGATTCCGGCAAAGATGCGCTGCACCCGGCTCCAGGTCGGCCCGAGAATGCCGATGGACTGGGTTTTGTCCATGGCACGCTGCGATGCGGTCTCTTCCTTTGGCCCCGCCACGCCTTCAAGAGCCGGAGATGCGCCGGTCACATCCTGAGACAGCGCGGTACGGTATTCCTCCATGCACTGCACAAAGGATTCAGGCGCGGTCATGTCGGGCTCGCGGAAGAAGCTGTTGGCGAGTGGCACTTCCGGTCCTCCGACAGCGTTCTTGACGAGATTGAACTGAGCGGGCTTCGAGGCTTGGCCGACAATGGTGTCGTAATCCTCCTGATCCCCCTTGAAGTGGGTCATCGGCCAGCCTTTTTCGTAATACTCCCGCTCCGCGTTCTTGAAATCGTTGTAGCCGTCCTGAATGATCTTCATCGGCTCCATCAGAGCCCCGCCGGTCAGCGAATCCCGCTTCTCGCTCATCACGATGTCAATGGCATCGTCCATCGATTCGGCGGTAGCCTCTGAATAGGCTTTCCCCACATATTTGATATGGACGCCCTCCGGGAAGAGCTTTTTCAGCATTTCGCCAACGGTCTGCGGCTCCCCCGGCTCTTCGGTATCGGGACCGGAGGGTCCTACATAGGGCTCATCGCACTTGTCCGTGGTAAAGGATTCAGGGCGAAGGAAACAGTGCATTTCAGTGGTGATGTGGGCAATGGCCTGACCTATTAATTGCGTGCCTTTGGCCGATTGCTTTACGCCAAGACGGGCGTAGCGCTTCCAGTCCGATTCTCCCGGACCTGATTCCCCGCCCTTGAATTTCCATGTCCCGTCCTCGTCCTGCAAGTGGGGATTCTCGGCGCGGAGCTTCAGGTAATGAAGGTCCCGGTAGAGGAAGCAGTAAAGCGCATCGTCCTGATCGCGGGCAAGGATCGGAACCGTGGTTTCGAGCGTCCCTCCAACCCACGCCGTCTCCATCTGCTTCGGCTCTCCCGCATCGTTCAGACCCCACTTCTGGCGGTTGGTATCGCTGTGGGTCCATGCCACGCAGCGCCCTGAGAGTTCAAAGAACCGCGTCACCGACTGCTGGAGGTCGAAGACATCGTTGTTCTGGTCAAAGACGTGGCGGTAGCCTTCAGCGGTTTCCGCTGCCTGAATGTCTTCGGACCGGTCGGGACGGACAGGCTGAAAATCGATGCCGGGAGGGTTCTGGGTCAGGACTGAATCGATGGTTCGCCGTCGGGCGCGGAAGATGTTGTAGGCTCCCATGTAATCGCCGCATGTGAACCCGTCGCCATCCTGCACGTCGATGTAGGCTCCGGTTGCGCCGATCTGGTAGGCTCCGGTGCCGACGTTGTAGTAGAAGTGCTGGACGCCATCGTCGTAGAAGCGCATACAGCGGTCGATGATGTCCTCGTAGCGCCGGTTATAGAGGTCTTCCCTCTGATAGCACTCCACCATGTCCTTGAGAACGTCTTGAAGGGATTTAGGAAGATCACGGTTCTTTTCCCCAAAGGTAATGGGTTCCTGTGGTTCCGGCGCTTCCTCTACCGGAGCATTGCCGGTTTCGGTCGGATTGGGCATGGTGGTTGCCATCAGTTTTCCACCGCTTTCATGACCCGCACTATCGTCCTCGCCGCAGCCGCCGCCTTGTCCACTTCGTCCTGCCGGTCAAGGATGGCCTTCAAAGCCCGCGCGAAGGTGTCGCAGCAGAATTTCGGAGCGCCATAGAAGTTTCGCCGCATCACTTCCCCGGCCTTGCAGTAAGGACAGCGCAGATATCGCTGCTTGCCGTTACGCACCCGCCAGTATTCGGCCTGCATGAATTCGAGCTTCTTCTGCGATGCCGCTTTCAGATCATTCAATGATGCCCAGCTTTCTGCCTGAACCGTCGTTCCACTCATGAATCTGCCCTGAAGGGAATTCCACCCAGAAGCAGGGCTTGTTCTCCTTGTCCGTCACTGCGGCGTCATAGAACGTCGAGCCCCACGCATTGCGGAAGGCCACATCGTGATACAGCACTTCAGGCGTCCCATCCCCTGAGTCAACCGAGCAGGGAAGATCGTTGTGCTTGTTGAAGTAGAGCCTTAGCATTCAGCCCTTCCTCATTGCTGCATAACCCTTTGCGGCTCGTGCATCGCGCCGGGTCTGAGGATTGGGGCTGTTCAGTGCCGCCGAGATGCGGGCCTCCCCGAGCTTCTGGCCTTCAGGCACGCCGAGTTCGCGGTGCAGCCGTCCGGGGTGCGAGGTCCAGCTTCCCTTCTTGCCGAGATCGACAGTCTTGGTTTTGTAGAGTCCCATCATTTCCCCCTGTAGAGCTTGCCCTGATATTCCTTCTTGCCTGCCTCGCCCTTGCGCTTTTCACTCAGCATGATGGCGACTGCCTGCTTCTGACTGTGCACTGGCGTGGAACCACCGGACTTGAGCTTGCCAGCCTTCCACTTCGACATGACCTCATTCCACGGCATCAGGCCACCTTCATCGGAAAGGTTGAGGGATCAAGGCCGTAGGCTTTGCCTTCTGAGTCAACGTGAATCGGCAATACCCCGCCATGGGCCACGATGCGGTAACCCGCAGAGAGCACCTTCTGGCAGAAATACAGATCCTCTGTCCCGCCGCGATGGGAGATGGGAATCACTTTCTCCCCGATCATGGCCGTCTCCCCGACCGGAGCCTCGTTCGGTTCCAAAAACCACGGCTTCGGCAGTTTCCCGAATATTTCGGTCTTGATCAGCATTGCGCCCGTACCGAGACCTGCACAGTCGAAGACCTCGCCCATCTTCCAATTCCAGAACGCGCCGTCTCCGATCTTCTTGAAGACAATCGGCACCGATGGCAGTTCCTTGGTGCAATAGATCCCGCCGCAGACCATGATCATCGGGTCTTTCTCGATCTCGTAAGCGAGATATTTGAGCGTGGTGTTAGGACAGATGGTGTCGTCATCGAGGAAGAACAGGTATTTCGCGTTCGCCTCCACCGCTTTTTCAGCCAGCCGTTCGCGATTCCCTGCGCGGTCTAATCCGGTCTCAACCATCCACGTCACAAACGAACCCATCGGGGCGTTCAGCCCGAGATTAAGCAGCGAGAGGGACCAGCCGATATTGACAGGCCTGCCGCTCGATGCAATGCCGATCAGGATGCCGGGTACGCTCATGCGATGCTTGCCTCGTACTTCTGAAACAACTGATCCGTCGGCCAGTGGCCGTTGGCATGGATGAACAGCGGCCATGTCTGGTGAATGGTGTTGTAGGGACGGCCATGCCGGAACTCTAGTTCCTCGTAGCCTTTGAAGAGGCAGAAGAACAGGCTGGTGAGCGAATCAATGCAGAAGAAATCCGCGCCTTCAGCCAACAGATAATTCATGAATCCCTGGTCCACATAGTCGGGGTTATAAAGAGGATGGGCTTCAATCAGCTTGCACATGGCTAGAAACGAATCCGGGGTTCCGGCCAATAACCCGCCATTGACGAAGCGCCACGGGCCACGGTCAGGTATAGCTGGACTGATATCGGGGTCAGGCCAGCAGTTCTTCTCCGCCGCCCATACCACCCTGCCTCTCGGAATGCTGGCAATCAGTTCAGCCTTGGTGCCATAAAACAGCACGTCCCAGCCATCGCTGATGAGCAGGAACTCGTAGTCCATGAACTGGTTGGCGAGCCTGCGAATCCACCTCAGCTTGTTCGCTAAGGTAAAGGATTGTCCATCGATGCTTTCAAGGTTGACGGTGATGCCTTCGGAGGATAGCCGACGGATGTTCTCCGTCAGCATCCCCTCAACCCGAGAGACCGCCATCGATACCACAACATCCTTCATTAGCTGAGTCCCGAGATCACCTTGTAGTTCACTGCAATATTGCCCGAACACCCCGTACCACCCGCAAAGGCCGCAGTTGCGTTGGTATAGTAAATGGCCTTGTTCAGGTAATTCGAGGCCGTCGAAGCCGCAGCCGCGCCCGCCACCTTCTGAATCGTGTTTGCGGCAAGTCCCGTATAGACCGAGGCTGCGATGGTGGCCGTGGCCGGGTAAGTGGTCGCCGTCCCGTAGGACAACTGGGCCGCTCCGCCCGCTGTGAAGGCGTTGGTGCCGAAAATCAGATCGACAACCGCATCCTGAATGTCGATGATGGTTCCCGTACCTGCCGCCGCCACGATCTGCACCGCCGTGGTGTAGGCATTCTGGATCTGCGCCAGCGTCAACGGAACAACCAGACTCTGCACCGGGCCGACAGCAACGCGGTTATCGAGGATCGATACTCCCACCGGAACCGTCGCGGCATTGAGGATGGTGGTTGTCCCGCCGAGCAGCGTCCAGTAGGCATCGACGATGACCGTTCCCCCGCCATAGGTGCTGGCATAGTTCAGCGCTTCCTGAAGGCCGACCGTGGCGGAGCGAATCTGGTCGCCATTGCCATGGAGGTAAGTGAAGGTCGCGGTGACGGTCGTGGTTCCGTACTGGGTCGGAGTCGAAGCCGAGACCGCGCTCGGAGTGACCGCCTCCCAGTATGCTCCAGCGCCCACTTCAATCTTGGCATTGGTGTTGAGGGGGTTGACCACGGTGCCGTCGCCAAGGGTGATGTAGCCGAAGGCGACTGTCAGGGTGCCAGACCCGGTGGCGTTGGGACCATTGGTCGCAACCATGGCTGATACGGATTTGTTGATTCCGTAGGCAAAGTCTGCGGCGTTGAACTGCCCAGCAAAACGAGAGGGGTAAGCCATTGCTGTCTCCTGGAAGACGGTTATAACTGCGTGGGACTACATTCGAGCGCGATAAGGTCGCCGCGTCTTACTTCCTTCGGCAGCGGTTCAGTAAATATCAGTTCATTGGTAAAATCGCCGTGCTCATCAAGACAAACCTCTTTCACCTCAAGATGAGCCAGTATTTTCCAATCCTTGCCGCCTGTGCCGCAGGGTCTCTTCACAACAATTTTCGTCTCGGGGAGAAAGAAAGCAGAGACATTTACTTTCGGTCTCTTGCCAATCTTCGTAAATGAATCCAGAATTCCAGCGCCGGGATCAATCATCACATGGCTCCATAAGCGCCTTCATGTTCCGGTTCCGGCTGCTGCTGATGGGCGGGTTCTGATGCCTCTTCGCCCAGAAACTTGTCGAGCGCCATCTTCGCGTCCTCGGCGGAGTTGTGCTCGCCATGCTCTTCGTGCTGGCCATCCTCATGAATCGAGTGGCTGCGGGCGCTCATGCCGTCGTGGTGCACCATGTGATGCTTGTCACCGCCCGACAGGTGATGGCCCATATGGGTCAGCAGATGCATGTGGTCGGGGTGTTCCGAATGCGTGCCGTCATGCATGTGGGATTCGAAATGCCCATCGGGGTGCTCTTCGACGGTATGCGTCTTGACGCCCGTCTCGTCTCCGCCCTGTGGCGCTTCCTCTTTCTTGGGAGCGGGTTTGGACTCGTATTTCGAGCCCATCTTCGAGAATCCCTTCAAGCCCTTCTGTTCGTCAGCCATTCGATTGCTCCTTCAATACTTCGGAATTCGGTATCCGCTTTTCGGCGGAGAAATAGGGTGCGTTGGCCTGTTCGACCATGCGGCGGGCCTGGGATGAGGAGACGCGTTTCTGCGCTTTCACTGGTTCAGGCATGGAAAGAGGCGTCACCGTCGTTTTCTTCTCTTCCCAGAGGCGCTTGTAGTGATCGCGGTCAACCGTCAGGTCGTCAACGAGTTGCGAGTAGCGGACGTTCGAGCGGAAAAACAGGTAGCAGATGATGGCTTCGATGAATACCAGGGCCAGCAGTGCATCCAACGCGCCCATTATCTATACCTCGGATAACTGTAGATCATAAATTGCCAGTAGACATTGGGGCCTGAAAAGAAAGGTTCCGCTTCAAGCACCGGGAAAACTCGCTTCCTGAATGGATAAAGACGAAATGCTCCCTGCTCACAGCGAACGAAAACAGGCCAATCTGCGCAATCAAACACTCCATCTTTCCCGTAACTATGGAATGTTCTTAGCAGATCACGCATTATCTCGCCCATCGTGATCTCCTGTGACCGTAGTGACGGTTGGCTGTCTCGATCTTCCTCATCTGGATGGCTACTTCCGTCATACTAAGCCCTTTTTGCTCCATTTCCACTCTTTTTTCTGCCGCCTCGATGGGAAACGGCATCTTGCGGGGATTCAGCATCGACTTCAAAAGGTAACGAACCATGTCGTTTACGTCGTCGGCCTTTGAGCCCGGCTGTTTCAATACGTCCTCATGCCTGCCAATATGCTTGTCGTCAGAAATCGCCAATGGCACTGCCTCGATGATCTCCGAACACCGGCCTGAAATGAATAAAAGCGGCGTGTGCAGTGAATATCCAGAGTCTTCTTTCTCGTAATCTTCGTCTTCGCGGGTCGGATTCATCTTGCCGTCCATCACGTCGCAGGTCTTCTTCATCATGGCGTACATGAACCGCCAGCCGCCGATGCGGTTGTTATCGGCCCGCTCGGGCTCGGGCCAGGTCATGACCAGGTTGTCTCTCACTTTTTCGGTCCTGCGGCATTCCTTCGCGATGTTCTCAGCCACTGAGTTACCATGCGAGTCCTTTTCCCAGGCATCGAGGCTCAGAAAGTACCGCGTAAGTGTTTTGGTCTCCTCCATACTCGTCATCTTCCGCGCCGTCCTGACCAGCGCTCCCTGCTCCATGCCCTGAATGGCCAGATCGCGATAGACCACAACAACCGTGACCGGCATCGGTATGTCAACGCCGAATACGTCCAGAAACACCTTGGGCTGGACTTTGCCGACCGTGGCCCACCCCATAGCGGCATGGTGGACGAACCCGTCGTCATGCGCCACCCAGCGGGACCACCACGGCTGAATCAGTTTCGCTTCCTGAGATGCGGTCAGGATCAGCTTGCTCTCGTCCCATACCCCGGCAAAATACTGGCCTGCAAACGAATCAAATGACCCCAGCAAATGCCCTGCCCGTAACGTCTTCGGAAGAGCATTCAGCTTCCTGCCTTCAGCCGTGCGGTGAATAAACAGATGGAACCGGCAGCACATGTAGTCAGGAGCGGCCCCGGCGTCACCGGCAGGGCATTCCTCGGTAATTCCGCAGGGCAATCCGTAGACCTGATGCGGGGTAAGTCCAAGCGGCTCGAACCAGACATAGTTGTCCCAGCCGAACATATGAATGAACGTAAAATCCTGTCCCTGCTCGTTGTCGTGGAATTTCTTCTGCCAGTAGATGCGTCTCAGGTATTCGGTCCCGATCCCGCCGGGATTGAAGAAGTGGCCTGTCTTGCATACACCTACCCCGGCACCGGGCCAGCGGTTCGAGGTCTTCATGGTCACGAGTTCCTTTTCCGAAAACTGTTCTGCCTGATCGATCATCAGGTCGAAGAACTCCGGCCCCCAGAACTTCTGGTCCACTTCCTGCTGGTTTTCCGCGAACATGCAATGAATCTCGGACCTGTTGGGCAAAATGAATTTTTTCTTGCCCTCATGCCAGTAATCCCGCATCTCTGGGAATTCGAGGAAATAGCGCTGTACGTGGTTTCTGTCGAGATCGGGCCATGTCCTGCGGACAATCGCCCCGAAGGTGCCGGGGAACTGCTGTCTGCGGTCGAGCATGATGCGCCTCAGACCGCCCGACTTTCCCCCGGAACGAGCGCCCCCGGCGCCGATGGTAGTAGCGGCCTCAAGGCCTTTGCGGTAGAACAGTTCCCCCACAGTCTGCTGCTTGGGCTGGAAGATCAGCTTGATCTGTTTGGCTATCGCTTTCCTCCACACCCGCACGAGCGGCTTAATCCCGTCCTGAGATTCGTAGTCAGCACCTCCCGCACCGTTCCGCAGCGGCAACGGCAGAGCCAGCGGGTTTTGCGGTGGATCGGGGAGGCAGGGGAGACGACCACCCAGCAGCCGAATTGCTCTCCGTAGAGGTCGAGAAATCTCATGGCTTCTCCCACCGTTCCAGAAATTCATAGGCCTTCATATTCCAACAGGCATCAGCAAGCGCGTTGTGCTCCCCTTTTCCTTGTTCAGGAAGCTTTGGATTGCCTTTCTCATCACACAACTGTTTCAGGTCGCGGGACGGGACAGAGCGGAGAATCTGCCAGGGACGAATGTGGTGCATCATGACTTCCTCGCGTTCCATGCTGCGAACAGCTTGGCCTCTGGTCCAAACGATTGAAATATTGGGCCGAACAGTCTCAAATAGCACCCACGAGTGTGCCTGATAAGCATGCCTTGCCTCTTTTCCAAAGCCTCGGCGATACGCTGGAGTTCGAGTTTGATGGCATATAGCTGTAAACTTAGCCCAAAAGAGCACCCACATAAAACGCTAGCCACTATAAAAATTACCATCACTACCATCGATTACCTCCCTGTACGATTCCATAGAATCCGCAACTTGGGTCATTGCAGGCCCACTTGCCGCCTTTGCCTTGCGAGAGGGGCGCGTCGCACGAACGGCAGCATCTAACGTTATCTTGAAGCTCAACATCATCGGCGGGCATTGCTCGTTCAACTGCAAGGCCAGAATCACCCACTCTCCGTGAGTCCACAACACCGTTGGCGTGACTGTCCTGCACTGGCTCCCCGCAGCAGGCGCACGTTAGCCTTAGTTCCTCCACCTTCATCTAAGCCTCGATTCCATGAGCGAGAGCGACAGCCAGGACACCGCAGCGGATTGCGACCGGCAATCTTCAGCCATTCATAGCCGCATTTGTCGCAACGCCATGCCTTGAGGTCCACAACACCCATGGACACATTATGTCCGACCGGACACGTTATGTCCAGAAGAATCGGACACGTTATGTCCAGCTGTTATCTGGATACGATAAGCGAACCGTTGGTGGGAGCAGGCGAGAATGTGAAGCAGATCCAGCCGCCACTGAGGTTGTAGGGCAACGTAGCGCCTGCGGGAATAATGCATCCATTCAATGGCTCATAAGTCGGCGATGATGCGGAACTGCCATATAATGTTTCAGTTGCGGCCCAATTGCCGGTGGCCTGCTGGTTGGTCGAGTTATATATGGATAGCGTAGCTGTCGAATTGCCGGGAACCGGCCCTATAGCGAGCTGCAGCGTCTTGGTAATGCCGGTATCGGTTGAAGCGTCGTTGACTAAGGCAATGCTGTTGCCAGGGTAAATCGCTGATACCTGAGAACTTTGCGGCTTTGAGATGTAGCTAGGCATTGATCGCTCCCTTGCAAAACAGAGTCCAGCCATTCCCTACAATGCGAGTATAGTCCCCGTCTCGTTCGAACAACACTTCAGGAATACGTTCGATGATTGAATCTATCTTAGCCCGCTGCTCGTAAGGGTTTGAAACTACGTAATATGCACCGGGATATATAGCGCGTTCGCGTTCCATTGCTATTCCTTATCCAGAATCGACTTCGATACAAACGAGACCTCACCGCTAAGTTCAGTCTGCAGCTTGTCACCGTATTTCTTGGGCTTGCGCTTCCCTGCTTCCCACTGGTAAGTCCTTATTCTTAACTGAGCTACCTGCCAGTCATCAGCCTTGGCATTCATAGCCTCAATGCGGCATCGCTCAATGTCCCGCTCAGTTCTGGTTTCCATCGCGCGCGCGATAACACTCGCGAACTCGAGATCCTTTGCATAATGCCGCCAGAATGTAGATTCAGGGTGCGGAAACAGATCGGAACCGCATATAGAAGCTATGGATTGTCCGTCTACGATTGCAGATTCAATAGTCTCTACGAGTTCCGGAGTCCATTTGAGAGCCATGATTTGCCTTGGATTGTAGCATTCCATAGAAGATTTGCACAGATATTCTCCATTCATTACCAAAGTTATCTTGCATAGTTCAGTAATGAGAGTAAGCTGTTTACATGAAGACGTTCCCAATCAAGATTGAAGATGATCTGCACAAAGCGTTAAGGTTTGCAGCCATCAATGCTGGTAAGACTCTCAGACAGTTTGTGCTCGATGTGCTGACTGAGGCTGTGAAGGAGAAGAAATGATCACCCATCTTATCAGCGATCCGATTCAGATCCTTAGTCCGTCTCGTAACGGCAAAGTTGTAATTGAATACGCTTCAGGGCGCCGCGCCATTGTGGACACAACAGAACTAGACGCAACGTGCGGAATCAGCGAGATCAATCAGGCTATCGGATCACATAACAATTCATGGGATTACTCGACTTGGGTTGATCCCGAGAAGTGGACGAATAATTTGCTGTAGCTGTACGTCCCAAATAGGACGTTACCAGGCTAACCAAAGCCTGAGAAATGGAGATAAACGCAATGATTACCACGTTTGCACGGAAAACCGGATTCTCGAATGGACACAAATGGGAGATCGGAATTGGCAATGCAAAGCGCTATATGACGCGCGGTATCCGGCTGTCAAAAGGTGGATACAAGTTCAGTTCCCCAATTCTCCGCTATCCCCGGATTTTCTACCTGCAGTTGTTCCCATACACGCTGTGCATTCTTTGGCAGCGGTGACCTCTGCTCCTGTCTCCATTGGAGCCTAGAGCCTCCGGGCCGGTAACCCGGTTCTGAATAGGCAAAGTCAGACAGTGGGATGCGCATACTGAGAACATCACGCATATATCAGCAAGTGAGGAGAGGATGAGATGGCAACATGTAAGCTACACAATGATTCGCATGAATATACACGACACATCTGTGGACACGAGTACTGCTCCATCGTTTGGCACCAATGTCCACGTTGCGCTACAGCTCCTGCTGTCCGCCAGAAGCTACATGCTCCGATGGGAACACTTGAAGTTACAGAGCAGCGTTGCCCGACAGGATCATTCTGGAGAGATCACCATGAAGGCCGATGCAATTGCATGCACGCCAAAGAGAAGTGGTCTGTTCAGCGATCCACAATAGCTGGAAAAGCCGTTGTCTCTCTCAGTGCTCGCGCTCACATCCTGATGGAAGCTGCCCTTGAAGTTTGCGGCTATTGCAAAGGAACTCCAGGACACGACCCAAATCCAGTCAAGACAGACGAGGGATGGTTTCATTTGTTCACGATTGGCAACGGTAGCAATCGGTGTACCGCTGGACCGATTTGGAGTCTCATCGAACAATGCTGTAAGGCGATGGGACTGCAGTACATCGAACAATGCCCCAGTTGTCTCGCTGATATTCGCGACTGCACATGCCGCCTATGAACGGCCCTCACTGCGGTAAGAACATCACGCATATACCAAAGGAAATGGAGGAGTTATGAAACTCGATATTCCCGGAATCGATGGCAGTTTAGGTGAATGCGTTCTCTGTGGTGAGTCGTTCCTGAAAGAGATCATGCTTAACCAGACAGTGGCCACAATCCACCTCGATGGATTCAATGCGGCGTTGCCTATTCACAAGGAAACCTGCTTGCCAGCATTAGAGAAGAACGGGCCTGATTGGAAAACACTGCCTGACGGGCCATTGCGTCGTGAATTCGCCAAACATTTCAGCGAGGCGGTGCAATCATGACCATCGACCCTCAAATCCTGACCAACCTCGCCAAACGCCTCAACGAGCGTGCTGAGAGGTATTACTTCAGGCATGAACTCGTCGGCCCCACCAGCGTCACACTCAAACTCGAAGCTATGAGCCTGAAGTATCAACAGGCTGCAAAGGATTGCGGAAATGAAAAGTGAGCCCACTACCATTCAACTCATCGTCCGAGTTAGCGATGGCAGCTTTGAAAGCAGTCTTTCGATCCCAGTAGCCAGTACCGAAAAACAACGCAATGAGTTTGCGAAGATGTGGACCGATGCCATGGCAACAGCGTTCAAGGGAACGTGGATTTCGGAAAATGCAATAGAGCAGGCAGAGGCAGCGAAGTATCAGCAGGCTGCGGAGGAACAGAAATGACGAAGAAAAGAAAGGTAATTTGCGCTCACTGTGGACGATGTCTTAAGCCAGACCAAGGTAATGGCTGGATGCACTCATCTACTGGACGCTATGGCTGCACCAAGGACGGCAAGAAGCGCAGGTCCTACCACGACCAGTACACAGGCACAATGGCAGAGCCGAAGAAAGGCAAGCAGCAATGAACCCCTACCTGATGCCCATCGAACAGCGCAAACTGCGCGAATTCCTCACCTTCGCACGACTCGTCGCCATTGCCCTGTTCCTGGGCCTGTGCCTCGTGCCGTTTATCTTTCCCATCGATTAGCTACGTCCCATGTGGGACGTTTACCAAGTAGTAAATACGGAGGAGTTATGGCAAGCGACGAAAAACACGCAGCAATGTACCGAAGCATAGGAAGAGATGCGGCAATCGCTCTCTTTGAATCGGGATGGTGGAAAACTAAAACTCCGAAGGAAATAGTTGATTTTCAGTTATTTGTTGATGAGTTGTGCATGGAGTTTTCCGACTTTCACGGTGCAGTCGAGAAGGTTCTCAATCGCCCTATATGGACACATGAGTTTGCTTTCCGTGACAGCCTCGTCGATGAACTGCTAGGCGATAAACCTGCCCCCACCTTTCAGCAAATCCTTGACCTGATCCCGGAAGAAAAACGCATTATTGTGGTGGTGCAATCATGATTGACACCAGCCCACCCAAATCCATCCTCGAAATGGCCGTAGACGTGGCCTTTTCGAACGTGGAACGCGAGATGGCACGAGAGCACCAGACCCACGTTGACCAGATGATCCGGCGCTTGGAGGATCTGAAACGGGAAATAGCCCTGCTCTACCAATGCGAGGTAAGCCATGAACCAAAATAGTAAACCCGCACCCCTCACCCGCAAACAGCAGAAGGAAATCGAGGACTCCAACCGCGATTGGGTCGAATCCATCGAAAGGATCAACAATGAAAAACGCCAGGAAGCAGAACAGCGACTCTCCGACGACCTTGAACGCATCTTCGGAGTCAGGTAAGGAATGCCCCGTAATCGCACCGCAGGGCATCAAGGCGCTCGCCAGAGAGGTTCTGATGTTCATACCATCGTTCAGGGAAAGGAAGGGGATGTAATGAGCACAGAATGCATTCATGGACTGAATAGAGTTTTGTTCTGTTTTATAGGAATTATAGGCAGCACGTTCAGCTATCTTCTGGGGGTCCGGGTCCTCCAAGGGAGGTGTAAATATCGGAATCCCAGAATCGAGGTGATAATGGGGTGGGTCATGATCTTCGCGGTTATGCTCGTCGGACAATTGAGCGCATTCCTAGTATTC
>Ga0335071_10000998_pt1 | contig 30567 bp, 22 predicted proteins | sample Lox_Sample_15_FD_206724 | JGI IMG/M metagenome (GOLD analysis project Ga0335071, IMG submission 206724) | Soil microbial communities from Loxahatchee National Wildlife Refuge, Florida, United States - Lox_Sample_1.5 | ecosystem: Environmental > Terrestrial > Soil > Wetlands | place: USA...
GTAAAAAATCCGTGTTCATCCGCGTTTATCCGTGGTTAAATTCCGCCCGTGAAAGCTGTCATTCTGGCCGCCGGCAAAGGCACGCGTATGAAGGAACTCACCAGCCGCCTGCCCAAGCCCATGCTCCGCGTCCAGGGCAAACCCATCCTGGAACACATTATCACCGGCATCCTGGCGGCCGGCATCCGTGACATCTTCATCGTCACCGGCTTTCGCGCCGAAGTCATTGAATCTCACTTCGGCGATGGCTGGGAATGGGGCGCACGCATCGCCACCGGCCGGCAGGTCGTCCAGGACGGCACCGGCAAGGCGCCGGAGCTGGCGAAAAAATTCGTCGGCCGCTCGTCGTTCCTGCTGACGTACGGCGACATTCTCGTCCCGCCGGCGACGTACCCGCAAATGCTCCGGCGCTTCCAGGAAGGCGATTTCGCCGGCGTCATCACCGTCACCCGCGGCGAGGACGTGACCAAGGGCGGATTGAATTTCTTCGACGACCAGTTCTGCCTGAAACGGCTCGTGGAAAAACCCTCGGCGGAGCAATTGGAGCAACTGCGCCGGGACGGCTGGCTCAAACCCAAGGCGCCCGCGTGGTACAATGCGGGCATTTACATCTTCCGGCCATTGCTCTTCGATTACACGGCCAGGCTGCAAAAGTCGCCGCGCGGTGAATACGAACTGACCGACGCCATCAGCGCGATGATCGCCGACGGACAGAAGCTGGCCGGCCTGGAGATCCAGGGCCGCTGGGTGGACGTGCGGGATCCGGAGACACTGGCCAAACTGGAAAAGGAATCTTCAAGGTAGGGCCGCCGCGCTGCGGCGTCCGCGGACAACCCGGCGGGCCGTCCCTACCCAACGTATTTCGGCTCGTACACCGGGCCGAGCCCGTGTTTCTGCAACAGCTCGGCGAACTTCGCGATGCCGCGCTTTTCGTCGGCAGCCAAATGATAGTGCACGTGCCAGCCAAGGTAATCGCGCCGGAAATCCTCGTCGTATTCCTCGCGGGTCTCAATGAGGTAATCCAGCGTGTCGAGGCCGAAATGTTTCGCTGCCCGCAGTTCGCCGCGGAGTTCCTTGTTTTCGACGCCGCGCCGCAGCGCCCACACGGCAAACACAAATGGTAAATTCGTCAGTTCATACCACGCCGCGCCCAAGTCCAAAATCTGATGCGTGTGCGGAGCGCGTTGAAAATCAATCGCCGGATCGCCGATGATGAGGACCGCGTCATGCTCTGCCGCCCGGGCCGGATCCGGCAGTGGCTTGTAATCCGGTTTAAATCCGCGTTCGGCCAACAGGACTTTTAAGAGGTTCAGACCCGACAGCGATGCCTGGTGACAGAACACCTCCTTGATTTCCGCCAGCGGACCACGATGCGCGAGCAACACACTGTAAACCTCACCGAGGGACGCAATGGCGATGCCGTCGAGAATGTCGTAGCGGTCGGTCAGCAGCACCTCCGCGGTACTGACGAGCGCGGCATCCAGTTCGTCGTGCCGGAGCATTTCGGCCAGCCGGGCCGGTTCGGCAAAAATGACCTCGCTTTCGATGCCGCGGGTGAGCGGCACGGCGTTGAGGTATTGCACCGAGCCGATGCGGAACTTTGTGCCTTCGGATGACATGACCCGCAGACTTTACCGCAACGCCGCAACGCCGCAAAGAAATCCTGCCCCCCGCCAGTCGCGCGCCCTGTTAAACTCGGAGGCGACCGCCCGCGCGATCAGGGAATGACCCGGGCCGCGTCGCCGGTTTTGACCCAGCCCTCACGGCCGGCTTGATCTGCAACGAGCGCAAAGCCGCCGTGCGTCTGCTTCAATACGACGGTTTCCCCGGACCGAAACTTGCACACGGGTTGTGCCATAGTCACAGGTGAGACGCCCGCCACGGCCTCCGGGGCGATGACAATGGCGCGGCCTTCCCCGGGCCATTGAACCGCCAGGGCCAAGATGGCGACCCCAAACGCGACGGCGGCGGGTGCGCCGCCCCAAGCGAATGCGTGTCGCCTGTCGGGGTACAGTTGCCTGAGGGTAAGTGTTGCGATGAGGAGAAACAGGGCGACCGCCGCGAAACAAAGCCATCCATTCAGGGTCAGCCAGCAGGCGAGCGGCTGGAGGCGCGATCGGGGCGCCTCCGGCACGCCGGCCCTTTTCCGGGCCAGTTGCAGATTGGTCGCAATATCCGGGTCCCGGGGTGTCAGCAATGTGGCGCGTTCGTAGTTGAGAATGGCTGGTCCGAGTTCGCCGCTGCGCTGTTGGGCATTGGCCAGATTGAAAAGCAAGGGCGCAGAATAGCCTTCTTGTGAAATGATTGATTCGTAATCCCGTGCGGCCTCGGCAAAATTGCCACGAGCGAATGCTTCATTGGCGACCTCGAACATTCCACTGCCGGAGGCGGCGCGGACCAGGCCGTGGCCCAGCATCAGCGCGCAAAGCGCAGCGCCCGCAGTCCGGTGAAGCCGTCGGCCCGGCAGAAAGTCGGCAAATTTCTGATGCTTGTCCGGCGCCGGGCGGGCGGGGTCGGATTGCTCCGCGTGACTGGCGCATTCCGGCGCGGTGCTTGTCGGTTCGCCGGCGTCGGGAACATCCTGGTTGACGCTTTTCAGGGTGCTGAGCACTTGCGGGGTCGGCGCGACCTGCCCCGACGCCAAGCCGCGCAGAATCAGGCGGGAGACCGAGTTCATATTTCCTCCAATTTTCTGAGTTCATGGTTCACGAGCGCCTGCCAGCGGCGCAACTCCGCCGGGGCGAAGGCGCGGCCGGTGTAAATCACCTCATCGGCCAGACCAAAGATGGTGCGCAGGCCGTCGGCCTCACCGTTGAGGCGAACGTTAATCTCGGCCAGCGTGATGGTCCGGGGGGACAAATTCCACCGTCGACCGAGCAACAATTGCAGCGCGGCACAGGCGGCGGCAAAAAACTCCGCCGTCTGGCCATCTTCAACCGCTCGCTCCATCGCTTGCAGCTGTTCGCTCAGCGCGCGCTCGGAATGGACCTTGCGGATCTGTGTCGGATCGGCAGCCAATCGGGCCTGGCGGCGAAGGAAAAAGTAAAGCCCCGCCAGGACGGCGGAAGGCAGCAGCGCGACGGCGACCAGCCACGGGTTCGACAGCCAGGGCCGCAGCGTCCGGGTGAAGTGTCCGGGATCGAGCCGGTTTGGCGCCAGACCCGCAGCGGGAGTGGCGGCAGGCGAGGCAGCGGTAGCGGCGGGCGGAGGTGATCCCGGGGGTGCCGCCGGGGTCGGTCCCGGCGCGACCTCAATGGTGATGGGCGTCGTGGTGCGGGTCACGTACTGCTTTTGCGCCGGGTCGAAATAGCTGAACGCGAGCGCGGGAATTTCCCGCCGGCCTGATTTCGTCGGGATGAGCGCCTGCTCGAAGTTTTTACTGCCGGAAAATCCGGCGCTGTCGGCCGGCTCAAACGCGGCACCCGGCTTGTAAGCTTTCCATTCGGAGCCGCTGGCCAGGGTTGGGGCGGTAACCCGATCGAAATTTCCCTCGCCGCGGATTTTGAGCTTCAGGGTCACCGGGTCGCCGGCGGCGATTTGCGTCGGTCCGGCCTCGGCAGCTAAGTCGAATCGACCCACCGCGCCCGCGAAGCCGGCCGGCCGGTTTTCCGCCGGCAACGAGAGAATCCGCACGGCGTTTGGCCCGCTGTCCAGGGCGATTTGTTTCTGCGTCGCCGCGCCGAAGAAATTATCAAACAGGTCGGCAAACGCGTCGTCGCCGAAGGGGTCGCCCGACCGCGACTGCTGCGGCCGCTGGCGTACGGTAACTGTGACGGGAATCTCGACGTTCATTTCATAATCGCCGGCCTTCACGGCGGTGATGGCCGTGGGCCAGGTGAAGACGGTGTAGGGCGCGCCATTGATTATTTCCCGGGTGGTGATTGGCTGGCTGCCGAGCTTGTTCATGGTGAAAGCGTCACTGTTGAGCTGGGGCAGGCCGTCCACGCGCAGTTCGACTCCGGCGCGGAAACAGGCCTTCAATTCCACCGGCACCATTTCGCCCACGTAAAATTCCTTCTTGGGCGTCACCAGGCGCAGGAATCCAAAACTGTTTTGCGCGGCGGCCTCGGCGTCACCGGTGTCGCCCCCGACAACCGGTGGTGGCGGGAGGTTGGGATTCTTTCCATTTGCGCTCGCCGACGTTCCTCCGGCGCCCGAACCTACTTTCAGGACGAGCGCCGCTGACCGTGCGGCGTCGGGACCGTTGCCAGTCCGGATGGGCGGAATGGTAAACGTGCCGCTGCGGCTCGCGGCGACGGCATAGACGTAACTGAGGTTGGCGGACATGGCGCCGTTGATGATTTCAACCTCGCTCGATTGGCCGACTTGCTGAAAGGTCAATCCGTTTACGGGCGGGATTTGTGGCGTCGTGGCGTCCTGGCCCTGGATGGTCACCGTCAACTGCGCCGCCTCGCCCAAGGCGACCTCCGACGAATCGAGTCTGGCGTCAATTCTCGCAGCGTTGGCCCAGCCGAGAGTCATCGCGAATACGATCGTGAGGGTGACAACGGCTGCCCGTCTGAAGGTGAATTTCATATGCCAATGCTCCGTTGCCAGGGTTACCAGTCCTTTGCCGGTTCATTATTTTGCGCGGCTTCGTTGCCTCGCGCGGACGGCGCCAGGGGCATCTTGCGGTCGTCACTCTTGAGTGAGTCGAGCAACTGTTTGGCCTCGTTGCGGGACATCTTGCCCGGTTCGGGGCGGGCGTCGGCCTGTTCCTGACCGGCTTCTTGCGGCTGAGGATTGCGCGCCTGGGGCGTGCCGTCCTGCTTTTGCGGGTCAGGCTTTGCACCGGACGCAGTGCTCTGGTTTGCCGGCTGCGGTTTTTGGTTTGCCGGCTGGTCGGGCTGGCCGGAGCCGTTGTTAGCGTTGTCAGGCTGATCCACTTTGTCGTCGGTCCTGTTCTGGTCCTTGTTGGCACCGGCCGTCTGCGGCTGATCTTTTTGCTGATCCTTGCCGTTCTGCTGGTCCGTCTTGGGCTGCTGCCCTGAATTGCCGTCATGCTTGTCCGATGAATCCGGCTTGCCGTCGGGCTTGCCTTGGTTCTGTTTGTCCGGCCGGGACTTTTGCTGATCCTGATTCTTTTGATCCTGGTTCTGCTGGTCCTGGCTTTTCTGGTCCTGCGATTGCTGGTTCTTGTCCTGGCTCTGATCCTGGTTTTTGTCCTGGTTCTGTTGCTGCTGCTGTTGTTGCTGTTGCTTTTGCTGATCTTTTTTTTGTTGTTGCTGCTTTTTCAGTTCCTCGAGCTTGCGTTTCACCAGGTCGCGGTTGTACTTCGCGTCGGCGTCGGCGGGTTTGAGTTGCAGCGCGGCTTCATAGGACTGGACTGACTGCTCCCAGGTTTTGATGGTTTCCTGGGCGTTGGCCTTTTCGGTTTTCTGGCCCAGGCGATATTGCGTGTTGCCGAGATTGTAATAATCGTCCTGTTGCAAGGTCAGGTCGTCGGTCTTCATGGCCCTGGCAAACGACTCGGCGGCCTGGTCAAACCCGCCTGATTTGTACGCCGCAGCGCCGTGATTGAATTGCAGGACCGGCTGGTTCGGATTCTTCGCTGCCGCCTGCCGGTATTCCTGTTCGGCGCGGGCGTAGTCTCCCTTTTGAAACGCCTGCTCCGCGGTCCGGACCGACGCCTGGGCCGGGTGGGCCGCGACCAGCCAGGTGACGGCCGCGGCAGCCGCCGGGCGGGCCATGCGGTTCCACGACGCGGCGAGCGCCGGCCGCGGCGTGGTCCGGGAGGGATTTACGGCCCTGCGCCGGCGGATGCCGAAGAGCGGTTCAGCGACCAGGCACAGCAGGCCGAGTGCGAGCGGCCACTGGAAGCGCTCAAGGTAAACCTTTTGCATCCGCGAGGCGAGTTCGTGCCGGGTGAACTTTGCCAGTCCTTGGGAATAAATCATCTCCAGACCCTGCGCCTGTTGACCGAGGGGTTGATAAATCGCACCGGTGGCCTCGGCAATTTGCTTCAGCATCGCCTCGTCGAGGTGCGACTTGACAAATTGGCCGGAAGCATCCTTCAGGAACTGTGTTGCCCCGGTTTCATCCTCGACGGGGATCAACTCGCCGCTCGTGCTGCCGACGCCCACGGTGAAAATTTTCAGGCCGTTCTTGGCGGCGGCGCGGGCCGCATCCAGGGCGCTGCCTTCCAGGTCCTCGCCGTCGGTGAGCAACACGAGGATGCGTTCGTTGTTCCCGTTGCCCTCGAGCGCGGCTGTAGTTTCGCGAATCGCCGCCGCGATGTCCGTACCGCCGCGCGGGATGATTTTCGTGTCGAGCGCGTCGAGCGATTGGCGAAAGGCGTCGTAGTCGAGCGTGAGCGGGCATTGGAGGAAGGCGTTCCCGGCAAACGCCACCAGGCCGACCCGGTCGCCGTCCAGCCTCGCCAGCAAATCCTCCACGGCCATTTTGGCGCGGGTGAGCCGGTCCGGCTTCGCATCCTGCGCGAGCATGCTTTTCGAAGTGTCCACGGCGAACATCAAGTCCAGGCCTTTGCGCCGGGTCTCCTCCCAGCGGAAGCCGGCCAGCGGCCGGGCCAGCGCGACGGCCAAACAGGCGACGCCGGCGATGACCAGGGCACGTTTGAAGCTCCGGCGGGCTGGGCTGACCGAGGCGGTGAGTTGCGCGACGAGGCTGGCCGAGGCAAACTGCGTCAGTTCGGCGCGCTGCCGGGCATCAAACCGGCGGTACCGCCACGCCAGGGCGGCGCAGGCCATCAATCCGGCCAGCAGCCAGAGGGGTTGGGCAAATTTCATAGGCGTTCTCCGATTGCAAAGATTGTGAATTTCAAATTTTCCTCCGGTCGCTCAGGCTCCCGGCAGACGGCGGAATCGGGTCTGCTCCAGGCCCAGCGTCAGGCCGAGCAACAGGAGGCCGGGCACCACCGCGAAGGCAAACAGCTCGTGATATTTTTCAAACTTCTTCACCGGATGCGTGGTTTTTTCCATCCGATCAATCTCGGCGTAAATTTTCTTGAGCGAATCGGTGTCCGTGGCCCGGAAAAATTTGCCGCCGGTTTCATCGGCGATCTTCTGCAAAGCCGCTTCGTCCACGTCCACTTTGGCCATGACGACGCGCTGATTGCCGAACTGGTCTTTCACCGGCACGGGCGCCTCGCCGCGCACACCGGCGCCAATCGTATAAACTTTTACCCCCATCGCCTTGGCGGCCTCGGCGGCGGTCTGCGGCGCGACCTTGCCGGCGTTGTTCATTCCGTCCGTCAACAGGACGACGACCTTCGATTTCGACGGCTGGTCGCGCAGCCGGTTGACGCACGTGGCGATCGCCGAGCCGATGGCGGTGCTGTCTTCGACGAGCCCGACGCGGACGCGCTCCAAGTTCTGTTTGAGCCAGTCGTGGTCCAAGGTGAGCGGGCTGACGAGATACGGCGCGCCGGCGAACGCGATCAGGCCGATGCGGTCGTCGGGCCGGGCTTCAATGAATTTACCGACGACCGACTTGACCACTTCGACGCGGCTGACCGGCTGGCCGTTGAGCGTGAAATCCAACGCTTCCATGGAGCCGGACACGTCCAGGGCGAGCATCAAATCCACGCCGCTGGCCTGCACCTCGGCGCGGCCCCGGCCGAACTGGGGCCGGGCCAGGCCGGCGATGAGCAATGCCGCGACGAGCAGGCGCAACAGCGTCGTCCAGCGGGCCGGGCGGCTGCGCGTTTCCCGGGCGACGGCGCGGGCAATTTCCACGTTCGAGTATTCAACGGCGGCCACGCGGCCCTGGCGTCCCTGCCACAGCGCGAGCAACGGGAGCAGCACCAGCAGCCACAGCAGTTCGGGATTCAGGAAGCGGATCATAGGTTTTAAAGGTTTTGGTGTTGAATCAGGAAACCACGCGGATGGCCGGTTTGAACCCGGACAACTCTTCCGTGGCAAAGGTCACGGCCAGTTTTGTTCCTCCTTTGTGCCGGCGGATGCTCGGCCGCCGGGAAACCGGTAGTGGCAGCTCGCGACTGACGGTCAGGAGACGCCGGCCTGTTGCGTCCTTCACCGATTGCAGGGTCCAGGCATTTCGAGAGGGAAGTGTTTTCACGAGTCTGCCTTTCGGGTTAAGCGGTCGTTTTGGGGGGTTCTGCCAGATGCCGGCGTAGCAGCGTATCCGGGTTCTTTCCGGGAGCCGCAGTCGCGCGGTTCGGGTCCGTGTCCGAACGGCTCGGTATGGTCTGGCGCACAAACTCTTCGGCGCTCAGGTGCATGGCTTCCAGATCGGGCCGGCAGTAATACCAGCCGGCGAACTTGGCCAGGTCGCAATGTTGCAGAAAGCCGGCCAGCAGCGCGCGGTGGGCGGCCAGGAGGGCATCCGGCGAGACGGTCAACTCGCGGAGAAACTCTTCCGTGGTCAATTGGGGCGCCTGGATATGGAAGCGGTCCTCGATGTACCGCCGGATGATCTGTGAAACCTCGAAGCAGTATTCCCGGGTGCGGTCGGGATCGATCAGCCGCCGGGCCTCGTCCAGATATTGCAGGGCGATTTCGTGCGGTTGCGTCTCGAAGAACTTGCCGTGGTACAACCACCAGCGCAGCGCGAGCCCGAGGGCAATCAGGGTAATGACACCGGCCGCGACCACAGTCCAGAACCGGTGGGTGGGGACATGTCTGGGCTGCCGGATATCCCGGATGTCTTCACTGGCAAGGAGGACCGGTGAAGCCACAGGTGCGGCCGGTGTCAAAGCGGTTTGCGCCGGGGCGGCTGGGGCGGGGGCCGTATTGGTGTGGAACGGGGCGGACGGCGCAGCCGCGAAGATGCTGGTCGCGCCGAGCCACAGGCCGAGCGCCAACAATCCGTGCCGGGCATAAGCTGTAAAACGGGTGATTTTCATGATACTCGCAATCTCCTTTGCCGGTTTTTGAAAAAGGCGCGCAGGGCCGGCTCAAATGATTCGCGTGTGTCCAGGTTCAGGGAATCCACTCCTTCGCTGGCCAGCGTGTGGCGAAGGTTCTCCCCCCGCGCCTGCGCCAGTTCCGCAAAGCGCTGGCGCACCCACGGGTCAGCGGTGTTGATTTCGACCAACTCACCGGATTCGGCGTCTTCAATGGTCAACTGTCCGACATCGGGCAGTTCCCCTTCGCGCCGGTCGTGCACGTGCAGGGCCACGACGTCGTGCCGGCGGCCGGCCAGGCGAACGGCCCGGCGCAGATCGGCCAGCGACCTCTCCGGGTCGGGAAATTCAAAGTCCGAAACCACGAACAGGATGGCGCGGCGGCTGGTGATTTGATTGGCAAAATCGAGCGCGCGGACGATGTCCGTGCCGCGCGACTGCGGCTCGAAACACAGCACCTCGCGGATGACCCGGAGCACGTGCTGGCGGCCCTTCTTCGGCGGGATGTACTGCTCGATCTGGTCGCTGAACAGGATCAAGCCGACCTTGTCGCTGTTGCGAATGGCGGAGAACGCCAGCACGCTGGCCAGTTCGGCGGCCATCTGGCGCTTGCTCTGCGCGCCGGACCCGAAGTTGCCGGAGGCGCTCACGTCCACCAGCAACATGATGGTCAGCTCGCGCTCCTCGGTGAATTTCTTGATGAATGGGTGACCGGTGCGGGCGGTCACGTTCCAGTCAATCGTGCGCACCTCGTCGCCGGGCGTGTATTCCCGCACCTCGTCGAAATCCATCCCGCGGCCCTTGAAGACCGAGTGATACTGGCCCGCGAGCGAATCGTTGACGAGCCGGTTGGTGCGGATTTCGATGGCGCGCACCTTTTTCAGGATTTCCCGGGCCTGGTCGGTGTTCATATGGGTTTCCTTTGCCGGTTCGATGATGCCGTTCAGGGAACGGGCAGCGTCTCCAGCACCTTGCTGATGATGTTTTCGGAGCTGATGTTCTCCGCCTCGGCCTCGTAACTGACGGCGACGCGATGGCGCAGCACGTCAAGGGCGAAGGTTTTCACGTCCTGCGGCGTGACATAACCGCGTCCGCTCAGAAACGCTCCCGCACGCGCGGCCAGGGTGAGCGCGATGGTGGCCCGCGGCGAGGCGCCGTACCGGACGTAGCCGTTGAGATCGATTCCGTAATGCTTGGGATCGCGCGTCGCCAGCACGACGTCCACGATGTAATCCTTCAGCTTGTCATCCACGTAAACCGAGTTCACCACTTGGCGGGCGGCGACAATATCGGCGCCGGAGATCACCGGCTGGACGTTCAGGTCGGGATCGCTGGTCGCCATGGCGTCCAGGATGGCGCGCTCCTCAATGCGGTTCGGGTAGTCCACGATGACCTTGAGCATGAAACGGTCAACCTGCGCCTCGGGCAGCGGGTAGGTGCCTTCCTGCTCGAGCGGGTTCTGGGTGGCCATGACCAGGAACGGCTGCGGCAACGCGTACGTTTCGTCGCCGAGGGTGACCTGGCGCTCCTGCATGGCTTCGAGCAAGGCGCTTTGGACCTTGGCCGGGGCGCGGTTGATCTCGTCGGCGAGGATGAAATTGCTGAAGATCGGGCCGTGCCGGGTATGGAACTGGCCGCTTTGGGGATTGTAAATCATCGTGCCCACGATGTCGGCGGGCAGCATGTCGGGCGTGAACTGGAGACGCTTAAACTTCAATTGGGTGGCCGCCGCCAGGGTCTTGAGCGAAAGCGTCTTCGCCAGCCCCGGCACACCTTCGAGCAGGATGTGGCCGTTGGTCACCAAGCCAACCATCAGGCGGTCCACGAGATATTTTTGCCCAACGAGGACGCGCCCGATTTCCTGCCGCAGGGGCGCGACCCAGGCGGAATTCTCGCGGACGGCCTCGTTGATGGCCTGAATTCGCTCGTTGTGTCCGCCCGGTGTGACGGGGCTGGCGTAATTGTGGTTTGCGGCAGCTGGCGGTACGGGCCGGCTCAGCGGTGCGCCGCGGTAGCGGATGGTTTCCAGTTCGGCTTCGCTTGCCGGGGACGTCGTGGCGGCGACGGGGGATGAGCCGCTGTGGTCCCGCCGGCTGGGGACAGTGGCGGCTTGTTTGGTCCAGTTCGAATTGCTCATAGCTTTGGTCGTTGATTTATCGGTTGTGAGAGCGTTCTCTTTTTTCGCTCTCGCTTACACGGATAACAGACCACACGCCTTTTACGGGTCGCTTACACGAGTATTACAGTTTTGAAAGGTTGCCGGTCAGGGCGGGACACAGCCCTTCGCGGGATCGCCGGAACGGACAGAGATTCCCGGGGCGGAAACGAAGCGTTGGGGGAAACTACGGGCGGGCGGGCGGCGTTTGCTTCGGGAGTTTAACCGTGAACTCCGAGCCGGTGTTGGGCTGGCTGGAAACGGTGACATTGCCACCGTGCGCTTCAACAACGGCTTTGACCAGGCTCAGGCCCAGCCCGAGGCCGCGCTGGGAACGGCTCTTGTCGCCGCGATAAAGCCGGGCCCAGATTTTTTCCTGTTCGTCGGCCGGAATGCCCATGCCGGTGTCACGGAATACGGCAACAGCCCAAGCCGGCTCCTCGCGCACGCTGATCTCCACGCGGCCGCCGGCGGGCGTGTATTTGATGGCGTTGTCGAGCAGATTTGCGAAGATCTGCCGGATGCGGTTGCGGTCCGCGTGCGCTTCACAGGCGGCGGGCAGGTCAAGGTGGAGAGCGACCTTGCGTTCCTCGGCGACATACTGGTAGAGCTCCACCACTTCGCGAACCAACTGGCAAAGATCCACGGGAGCGCGCTGAAGCTGCATCATGCCGGCCTCGGCCTCGGTAATGTCCATGAGCGTGTTCAGCATGGCCAGGACGCGCTCGGATTCCTCGACGCAATCCGCCAGCGCCTCACGCGGCGCGGCGGGGTCTGCGCCCGGCGACAGCGCGAGCTCCGCCATGCCGCGCAGGCGGGTGAGCGGAGTGCGCAGGTCGTGCGCGACGTTGTCGAGCGCCTCGCGCATGGCGCGGATGAGCGCTTCATTGCGCTCGAGCAGGGTGTTGAACAGGCGGACCAGTTCGTCAAATTCGTCGTTCGAGGCGCGTCCCGGAACGCGGGCGGCCAGTTGGCCGGTGCGGATGATGGCGCGCGCGGTGGCCACGATCTGGCGCACCGGCCGCATGGCGCGGTGGGCGAAAATGTTGCCGGCCAGAAAACCGAGGATCACCGTCGCCCCCCCGACCATAAAAAAACTCTGGCGCAACAGGCGCAACAGCGTCTGGCGGTTGGTCGTGCTGCGCCCGATTTGCAGCAGCGTGCCATCGGGCAGATCGGCGGAGTCCAGGACGAGGTCCTTTTCCTCATCCTGCGGCATGCGGATGATGACGTCTTCCTCGTGCCGGTAATTGTCCCAGTCGCTGGAGGTGTCCCGGAAGGTGAGCCAATCCTCGGGCACATTGAGCAGAATCACACTGTTGGTTTCGCTCACCAGCCGGACGAACAGCGATTTCTGCAACTTGGGCGGCTGGTTCTGCATCCATTCGCGCAGGGCGCCAACGCCGCCTTTTTCATAGAGCAGGGCGGTCTCCCGGAGCCACGCGCTCAACAGCAAGCGTTCCCGGTTTTGAATCGCCGCCGCCAGCAGGTAATACGTGAGCGCAAAGAGCGCGACGTTGCTCAGCACAAAGAGCAGCACGTACCAGAGGCTCAGTTGAAAGCCGACGCTCCGACGCAGGCGCTCAAGCACGTTGAAGGACATAGCCAACCCCCCGGATGGTCTGGAGCCGCGCCCGGTCCTTGTCCAGCTTGCTGCGCAGCCGGTGAACCAGCACGTCCACGACGTTGGTTTGCGGATCGAAACTGTAATCAAAAATGTGTTCCAGGATCATGGTCTTGGTGACCGTGCGTCCGGCGTTGCGCATGAGATATTCCAGCAGGGCGAACTCGCGCGGCTGGAGCTCAACGGTCTCGCCGTCGCAACACACCTCGCGGGCGAGCAGGTCCATTGTCAGGTCGCCAACGACGAGCTTAGTCGGTTCGGCGGTCTGGGTGGCGCGGCGGATGAGGGCCTGCACCCGCACCAGCAATTCGGAAAAGGCGAACGGCTTGGTCAGGTAATCATCGCCGCCGGCCTGCAACCCCTTGACGCGGTCGTCCACGGACACCTTGGCGCTGAGGATGAGCACCGGGACGCGGAGGCCCTTGGCGCGCAACTTCTGGATGAGGCTCAGGCCGTCGAGCTTGGGGAGCATCACATCCATGACCGCGGCATCGTAGTTGACGCTCTGGAGCATCAGCCAGGCTTCCTCTCCTTCGCCGGAGTGGTCGACGGCAAAGCCGCTTTGCTTGAGGCCCTTGACCACGAACGTCGCGATCTTCTTGTCGTCCTCGACCACCAGGATGCGCATGCCGGCTCATGATGGCCGAGCCAAGAGTCCTAGCAAGAAAAAGTAATGTCCGGCACCCGTTCGCCCCCTCACAAGCCAGGCAATTCAGACGATTTCCACCGGACATTTCGGCAGGGCGTCGAGGAAGGCCTGGCCGTATTGCTTCGTCAGCACCCGGTTGTCCAGCACCACAACGATTCCGGTGTCGGTTTTGGTGCGGATCAACCGACCGACGCCCTGGCGGAATTTTAAAATCGCCTCCGGCAACGAAAATTCGCCGAAGGAATTGCCGCCGCGCGCCTCGATGGCTTCGATCCGCGCTTCGATGAGCGGATGGTCCGGCACGGCAAACGGCAGGCGTGTGATGATGACGTTGCTCAGCGCCTCGCCTGGCACGTCAACACCCTGCCAGAAACTGTCCGTGCCGAACAGCACCGAGTCCACGTCGTCCTTGAACTTTTCCAGCATGGTCGAGCGCGGTGTACCAGTACCCTGGACGAAACAGGTCACTTTGAGTCTGTTGAAAAACGGTTCCATCCGCTCGCCCAGTTCCCGCATGAGCTTGTAATTCGTAAACAGCACGAACGCCTTGCCGTGCGTTTTTTTGACAAAATGTTCGATCCAATGCTCCAGCGCGTCGGCATAGCCGGCCTCGCGCGGGTCGGGCATCTTGCTGGCGACGAATAATTTCATCTGGCGCTCATAATCAAACGGCGTGCCGACCTGGAGTCTGGCGGCGGATTCGGCGCCGACGCGTTTGACGAAGTAGTCAAGCGCGGAGTGCGGAGTGCGGAGTGCGGAATTTTGACGTGGAGAATCGCTTTTGTCTGGCTCGGCTTCATTCCGCCTTCCGCGTTCCGCGTTTCGAATTCCCAAGGTGGCGCTGGTCATGATAATGGACGTGTCGCTCTCGAACAGCCGCTGGCGCAGGAACTCCGCCACGTCAATCGGCGCGGCGTTCAAGGCGAGATTCTTTTGCGCTTTGCCGCCGCGCTCGACCCAGTACACATGTTCCGGCGCGCCCTGTTCCAGGAACGCCTTCACCTCGTCGCGCAACTCGGCCAGCCGCCGGTTGCATTCGACCAGTTCCTGACCGATGTCTTTGTCCTCGCTCAACTTGATCAGATCGCTGACCGCTTCGCGCAGGCGCTGGATGGGCAGGGTGAGATTGTCCGGCACCAGTTCAGCGCGGCGGATGCGCAGTTCGGTCCATTTCCGGGCCGAAGGCGACTCCGCCGACCCGAACCGGTCTGCTTTGGCGGAGCGGGCGATTCCCTCGCACGTAGCCTCGACGTTTTCAAAGAACTTGTCCGCCGCTTCGAGCAGGTCCGCCACCAGGTTCACCGCCGCGCCCTTGCGCAACGTGGCGAGCAGGCCCTTTTCGGTGCGCGGATTCCAGAGCCGATTCAACGCGTACCGCACCTGTCCGCTCGACACGCTCAATCCGATGTGTTTGGAGGCGACCTGCTCCATCTGGTGCGCCTCGTCAAAAATGACAAAGTCGTTTTTGAACAGGATGCCGCCTTCCTGTTCCTCGTCGATGCCGCCGAGCAACGTGAAAAACAAAGTGTGATTCAATACCAGCACGTCGGACGAGAGGAACCGGTTCCGCGCCCGCTGGAAGAAACAGACGCCGTGGTCCTTGGCGAAGTCGGACGGGAAACCGCAGACCTTGGGCGAACAGAGTCCGCGCTCCGAGCAGACCTGCGCCCAGACTTTGGGGTCGGGCTCAACATCGAAATCCGACAGGCTGCCGTCCCGGGTTTTTTTCGACCATTCGTGAATGCGGTGCAATTCCTCGGTTTCGGACGAAGTGAAGAGGTTGCCTGATTGCTGCATTGCCTTCTGAAGCCGCCGGGTGCAGAGATAGTTCGCCCGGCCCTTGAGCATGGAGAAACTGAACTTCACCGGTTCCGGCAGCGCGCCGAGCACGCCGGCCAGCATCGGCAGATCTTTTTCAGTGAGCTGTTCCTGCAAATTGATGGTGTGGGTGGAGACGATGGCTTTCTTCCGATTCGCCACCGCGAACAGGATGGCCGGAATGAGGTAGGCGAGCGATTTGCCGACGCCGGTGCCGGCCTCGACCGCCAGATGTTCGCGATTCTGCAGCGCGCGGGCCACCGCCACGGCCATCTGCTGCTGTTGCGGGCGGTACTCGAAATTTTTCGCGCGCGACAGCAATCCCGTCGGCGAAAAAATCACCTCCACCTGTGCGACCAGGTCAATGCCTGATCCAGCGGGCTGATGGTCAATGACGGATATCATCGGGTCATAACGGCCGGCTGCTCAAAACGACCTTCAGGGTGGTCGTCTGGCCGGGCGGGAGCGCAAGTTTGTCCTGCTTCACGTTCCCCGATTCGACGCAGACCATCCGCCGGTGCTCCGCCGGGTCGAAATCGTCCGGCAGCTTCTGCGTCGTCCATGGATTCCAGACCACGGTGGACCGGGAATTGAACTTCTGGACCGAGATGACTCGCCGGAGCGCATCATCGCGGATTTCCACCATGCCGGCATGGTCAAAATAGACGCGGTTGGTTTCCTGGGTGACGAGTAACGGCGAAGGGTCGCCGTTTCTCCGAACACCATTGGCCCCGCGGGCGAAGTCGTCGAACGGTTTTGCCTCCAGCCCGCTGAGGGAAACGGCGTCGATGTCGCCCACCGCAAAATAGGTATGCAGGCAGTTCTCGAATTCCAACCGCCGGTCCGGCGACCGGTTGGTGGTGATCAATTCCATGGTCAATCGGTCCGTGATGGTGACGGCCAATTCGGTGTCGCACGGCGGCCAGGCGGCGCCGGCGTCGGTCCGCGGCAGGTGAAAGCGCAGCGTCACCCCCTCCTCGGCGAGGGCGGCGGCGGCCTCGACTTTCCATTCGGTAATCCGTGCGAATCCGTGAACGCCGGCGTCAGCGCGTGAACCGAACCACGGGAAACAAATGGGCACGCCGCCACGGATGGGTTGCCCGGGCGCGAACCGGCTGCGCGCGCTCAGGAACAAGAGCGGCGGCTCGCCGGTCTTCTGGAAATGCGTCACGTGAGCGCCGTGCAGATAAATCTCCGCCGTGCTGCGCGGGGTGGTGACGTTGATTTTGGGCAGGCCGCCCTTGCCGCCGGCAAACGTGACGCGTCCGGGGATTTCAAATTTTCGAAGCGCGTCGGGAATGACAGAGTCAGCCATAACCTGCGAAGTTTTAGCATACCTCGTTCGCCGGCACAGTTCCTTTGTTGAATTTTTATGATTTGACATTTGGACCCGGCGACTCATTTTGGCCCGGTCGAAGGCGTTTAAACTGGGAAACCAAACACTTATGAACGAATCGATACCTCCTCTCACCGGTAATCCTCCTCCCGCCAAAACTTCCGGCCTGGCCATCTGGAGCCTGGTGCTGGGCATTCTCAGCCTGACCTGTTTTTCCATTTTGAGCGCGATCCCCGGCGTGATTTGCGGCCACAAGGCCCTGTCCCGCATAAATCATTCCGGCGGGACTCTTGAAGGGCGGGGTCTGGCCATTGCGGGGTTGATCATGGGGTACCTGGGCATCGCTTGGGCCGTGTTCGTGCTGCCGCTGATGCTGGCCATCGCCATTCCCAACTTTGTCAAGGCGCGCCAGGTGGCCCAAACCAACGCGTGCATCAACCACCTGCGGCAAATTGACGCCGCCAAGCAGGAATGGGCCCTTGAAGGCTCCAAGCAACCCGGAGATGTCCCCAAGGCCCAGGACCTTACTCCGTTTTTCAAGAACGGGGTTTTCCCGACTTGTCCCGCCGGCGGCAGTTACACCATTGGCGCCGTCAGCAATGCTCCCACCTGCTCCATTCCCCAGCACAAGTTGCCGTAGTAGCCGGATGCTGAATTCGCATCCTGGCCGCCGGTCGGCAACCGCAAACCGGGATCACGGCTTGCTCCCGCCGGCTTCGGTGGGTTGCGGCGTGCCCGCCGGGGCAATGCGATTGGCCACGTTGACGCCATTGATTTCGTCGTAGCTGATGACCAGTTTGTCGTTCGGTTTGAAATCGGCCAGTTGGCCGCCTATCTTGCCGTTGACAACCATGGCGCAGTGGTCGCCCAGGGTGAATGCCTTCGTTTCAAACCCGGCCTTGGCCTTCAGGGTCTTCGCCTCAAGGTCAATCGCGGTCAGCGTGCCGGTAAACGACTCACTTGTTTGCATGATCTTCCATGCCGTCGGTTTGTCTTTCGGAGTTTCATAGGTCACCGTGACGTAATTGCCGGTCTGGATGTCGGCCAAGGCGCCTGACTGGTCATCCCGGAGCAGCACCTTGCAGCCGTCAGCAATTTGAAACGACCGGTCCATGCCCCGGACGCGCAGCGTCAGAGTGCGTCCAGCCGGGTCGCAGGTTTTCACCGTCCCTTCATACACCAGCGGCAGCTGCAGGACGCGGTCCGCCACGCGCACGCCGTGGGACTCCTGATACGCCACGGTGACCCGCTGGCCCGGACGCAAATCGTTGATCGTGCCGGCGCTCTTATCCTCCTTGGTGAAAAGGCAGTTGTCGCCCAAATTGAACTGCTTGCGCACAAAGACCCCCTCCAGTTCAAGGACCCGGTCCTTGGCGTTAACGGCTGCTATCTTACCCGTGTACGATTTATGCGGCAGTTCGGCCGCGCCAGCGTCATCGGCCGCTGCCCGGGGTGGTCCCGCGAGCGCCCATACCGCCGCTCCCACGATGGTCCACCTGCCTATGGTGCTTGTCTTCATAATAACTATTGGAGAAATCTAACCTGCTCCTCGTTCAACTTCCATCACAAACCGCCCGGTCGAATCCGGTGGAGCGAGCATATGCGCGCGACCCGTTCCGTCCTGTTTTTGTTCTGTCCAAATTGGCCGCTTCCGGCTACAAAACGGTCAAGCATCTGACTCCATGAAAACCTCAATCCTCGTCGCCGCCTCGATGATATTGCCCCTCGGCCAACTCCCGGCCGCCGACGCCCCGCTCTTTCCACCGGCCGACCTCATGCAGATCGGTGTCTATTATTATCCGGAAGCCTGGCCATCGAACCAGTGGGCCCGCGACATCGTCAACATCAAAAAGCTCAATTTGGAATTCGTCCACATGGGCGAATTCGCCTGGGCGTTCCTTGAGCCCGCCGAGGGCCAGTTCGATTTCGGGTGGCTCGACCGCAACATCCAGCTCTGCGCCGATCAGGGACTCAAGGTCGTGCTCTGCACGCCCAGCCCGACGCCGCCGGTGTGGCTGACGCAGACGCACCCGGAAGTCTGCATGGTGGACGCCGCCGGCCGGCGGATGCTTCATGGCACGCGGCAGCAGGCTTGTTGGAGCACCGATGTCTATCGCGAGTACGTCGGCAAAATCACCGAGGAACTCGGCAAGCGGTACGGCAATGACCCGCGCGTCTGGGGCTGGCAGCTCGACAACGAGCTCAGCCACTACGGCAAGGAACCGTGCTACTGCGACTACTGCCAGGTCAAGTTCCGGGTCTGGCTCAAGAACAAATACGGCACGATCGACAAGCTGAATGACGCCTGGGGCACCGCCTTCTGGTCGCAGGTTTACCAGAACTTCAATCAGATCCGGATTCCCAATTCCAAGGAGCTGGTCGCCCAGGTCAACGAGCACGCGCTCCTGGATGCGCAACGCTGGTTTGCCGACGAGGCGGCGGATTATCTGCGGTTCCAGGCCGGCATCCTGCGCAAGTACTGCGGCAAACGCCAGTGGATCACCAGCAACTTCATGCACCTGTTCGGCGGGGTGAACCCGGCGCTGCTCGGCAACGATTTTGACATCATCACCTGGACGCATTACCCGGCGCACGGCAATTTGAACGAAGGGCCGCTCGGCTTCCGCCTCGGCAGCGCGGCGGAGATGTCCTTCTCCCATGATTTCCACCGGAGCATCAATGGCTACGAAGGCCTGATGGAATTGCAGCCCGGCCAGGTCAACTGGGGCGACGTGAACCCGCAGCCGTACCCGGGCGCCGTCCACCTCTGGATCATGCGCGCGTTCGCGGCCGATGCGAAAATCGTGTGCACCTACCGCTACCGCGAGCCGCTCTTCGGCGCCGAGCAATATCATTACGGCCTGGTCGGCACCGACGGCGTCACGCCCACCACCGGCGGCGAGCAATATTCGCAGGCCGCGCAGGAAATCGCCCTCCTGCGGAAGAATCTCAAGCCGGATTCGAAGATGCCCGCCGCCTACGCCGCCCGCCGCGCCGCCCTGCTCTACAATGTCGAAAGCCGCTGGGACATTGACGACCACAAACAAACCGTCCGCTGGGACACGATGGGCCACGTCCTGAAATCCTATCGCGCGCTCAAGCGGCTCGGCTGCCCCGTGGACGTCATCACCGAGGACAACGATTTCAACTCGTACCCGTTTCTGGTGGTGCCCGCCTGCCAGTTGGTGGATGAAAAGCTCGTGCAACGCTGGAAGAATTACGCCGAGCAGGGCGGCCACCTGATTCTCACCTGCCGCACCGGCCAGAAGGACCGCCGCGGACACCTCTGGGAAGGCCCGTGGGCCATGCCCATCCTCGATTTGATCGGGGCGAAGATAAAATTCTACGACACCCTGCCCGCGCCAAACGTCGGGAAAGTGAAGGCTGGCAAGGAAACGTACGATTGGGTGAGCTGGGGCGAAGTCCTGGAACCGGGCGCCGGCACGACGGTGACCGCGAGCTACACGGATCAATTCTATGCCGGCAAGCCGGCGGCAGTGACCCGCAAGCTCGGCAAAGGCACAGTCACTTATATCGGCGTGGACTCGCAGGGCGGCGGCCTGGAGGCGCAGCTCATCCGCGATGTTTTTAAACAAGCCGGCGTGCCGGTGGAAAATTTCGCCGACGGCTTCCTGGTGGACTGGCGCGACGGCTTCTGGGTGGCGACCAACTTCACCGAGAAGAACCAGCGCGCCCCTATCCCGAAGAAGGCCAAGGTGCTCATCGGTTCAGCCGACGTGCCCACGGCGGGCGTCACGGTCTGGCAGGAATAAATAACGCAGGACTGGCTTCCAGTCTGTCTCTATTTTTTGAATTGTGAGGCGTTCGGTTTATCCGCCGCGGCCCTTGTTTGGCGTCGTCAACAGAAACAACGCTTTCCGGATCCGTTCTGCCGCGAACCCCTCCGATTTCATGTATTTCTCCAGTTCTTGGGGAGCACTAAATTTCTGAACCAGCGACACAAGCAATTCGTGCTGGTAACGCGGATCGCGCTTAAGTATCGCTTCCGTTGTGAAATCATGTAGCTGCTGGCCGGTTTCAGCAGAAAAAAGGCAAAGGTTGCCACGGAATAACGCGGTTCCATTGAGACAGAACTCGGCGTAACCCTCGTCTGGCAGCCTGACCGCCCGAACAATATTCCACTTCCTAGCGGCCAGATAATCAATCGTCGAATTCGGATTGCCCTTCGCGTTCACGGACACAAAACATTGTTGGTCCGGAAGGGATTGAAACCTGACGTAGTTTGCTCCTTCTGGAACGATGTGCGTCCAAAGCAACTCCTGCGACTCCAGATCAAAACAGCGTAACGCCCCAGACTCGCTGACAATCACTTCCGTTCGAGAGAACGAGCACTGGCGCAGAACTCTTCCGGCGCGTTTGATCGTCGCCTTTTTTACTCCAAACGGGCGGTGGAATTCCAATGACCGTCCATCAACAATAACCGATTTATCAAAAGGACTTCCGTAAATATCTTTAACCCCGTTGAGCTTCTCAGCGGTTTCGCCGGTTCGTGCATGAAGAAGGTGTGCAGCTCCTGTTTCGCGCCCGCAGAAAACCAAATCATAGGCCGCCAACGCGTGCACACTTTGCACCGATTTTAGATCTTTGCGTCGCCAAACTTCCTTGCCGTCGGGAATCGCGTATCCCGCAATACCATAAGCGTCATAGCACCCGACAAAACACATTTTTTCGTCATGTGATAGCGCCAAGCGCGTTCCATAACCGGGCCCTTTATGCCGGACGGGGAATTCACATACTTGTTTTTTTTCGACGATATCAAAGACGTATACGTAGCCTTGAATCTTAAAGGGCGGATCAATGTTTGCGATGGTCAGCACCAGCCACCCGCCGTAATGGCTGGCTACGTCATGTCGAGTCGTTGTTGGCATAGGTTCTTCCCAAACAAATCCATCTGCCGGCCGTGTCACTGCTTGTTCAGCGTGAGGAGAAAGACGTCGTTCTCGCGCAGGGGCAGTTCGCGATCAAAGGTGCCGTCGGCGGGGATGGTGACCGTGGTTTGCTCGATGGGCTTGCCGCTGCTGGCGGCGTTGATCTGCTCGACCTGGGCGCGCGTGAGTTGCGCGGGTGAACCGAGGTCTTTATAGACATCGTACGCGTCGTTCACCCGGTAGCCGACCTGGTACAGTGAAAGCAAGTAACGGCCGGGCGGCACGTGGCCGAGGTGAATCTTCGCCTTGCCTTTGGGCGTAGCAGGCAGATCGCGTTTGTAGAAGATCTGGTTGATCTCCGATTGCCCCGGGTTGGTGATGGTGAAATCCCAGAGCAGCGCCTGGAAGTTGCCGGCCGGGTCAATGCAGACATACGAGGCCGGATCCGCAGATTGAAGCTCGGTCGGGCCCAAGCGGTTCAGGAATTGGTACGCGAAGAACGCCGGCTTGCGGATGTCCTGGTAATTCAGCAACCCGAAACCTCCATGGAACGGTGTGAACCGCGGACCGGCTTCCTCAAAGATGTCGGTGAACACCCAGTACGACATGGAATTGGCGGCAACCCCGGCGTTTTTGACTTTGTCGAGAATGAACGACGCGCTGTGATAGCTGTCGTGGATGGGGTCGGACGGCGTGTAGGAGGTGCTCCATTCGGTGAGGTGAAATTCGAGATTCGGCATGGGCGATTGGGTAATCTGCTCACGGATGCGCAGGACGTTGCCGTAGATGCCGCGGGGATTGTGCGAAAAGACGGTCCCGGCAGTGCCGGTCTCATCCAAGTGGCCGCTTTCAACGCAGTAATCGTGGGTGGAGATGAAGTCCACGGGCAGGTGGTTGCTGGCGCAAAAATTAATGAATTCGGGCACCCACGCGCAGCCCGCGGTGGCGGGGCCGCCGACGCGGTAAGCCGGCGAGACGCTCTTGATGGCGCGCGCGGTGATGGCGTAGAGGTCGAAGTAATCCTGCTGCGTGCCGGCAAAGAACCCGCTCAAGTTGGGCTCGTTCCAGACTTCGAAATACCACGTGCGCACCTCCGCCTCGCCGTAACGCTCCGTGAAGTGGGCGACCAGCGCGCGGATGAAATCCTCCCACTTCTTCAGATCGTTCGGCTTCGTGACATTCCCCTTCCACCAGAAGATGGTCCTGTTACCGCTGGCGAGAGCGCTGGGGCAGAAGCCCAATTCGACGAATGGCTTCATGTGAATGTGCTCGAGGAAGTCATAGACCTCGTCGATGTATTGCCAGTTGTATTCGGGTTTCCCATTCTTGTCCTCGCGATAAACACCCATGTCGTCGCAAAGCAGACCGTGCATGCGCAGGTACGTGAAGCCGCACTCCTTTTGGACACAGGTGAGCTGGCGCTGCCAGTCGGCGCGGAGCCCTTCATTGGCGCGGCCGGCGCCGACGCAGGCTTTGAACATGGTGTTGAGCGGGCCTTTGACCTGTTGCGCGTCGGCGGAGATGAGCCGATCGGCCGGTGGCTGAGTATCGGCGGCGAAGGCGGTGAGGGCGGTGGTGAGGAGCGTGAAGAGGATGCGAATCATAGGTTGTGTTGATTAACCGAATAAATCCATCTGCGGCGGTGGCGCCAGCTGCTTGAGCTTGTCGCGGTCCTGCTGGCGGCGGGGCTGGCGGACCGTGCCTTCGGGCGTGAGCTCGGATTCTTCAAGGTTGCCAAGAATCACCTTGGCGCGCTCCAAGACTTCCATCGGCACACCGGCCAGGCGCGCCACGTGGATGCCGTAGCTCTTGTCCGTGCCGCCCTCGACAATTTTGCGGAGGAACACAATCGAGTCGCGCCACTCGCGGACGGCCACGTTGAAATTCTTCAGCCGCGGCAGGCGCAGCGCCAGCTCAGTCAGCTCGTGGTAATGTGTGGCGAACAGCGTCTTGGCGCCGACCTGGTTGTGCAGGTGCTCGACGATGCTCCACGCCAGGCTGAGGCCGTCGAACGTGCTCGTGCCGCGCCCGATTTCGTCCAGCACGATCAGGCTGCGCGGGGTGGCGTTGTTCAGGATGTTCGCCGTCTCCGTCATCTCGACCATGAACGTGGATTGCCCGCGCGTGAGGTCGTCGCTGGCGCCGATGCGGGTGAAGATGCGGTCCACGAGATCGATGCGCGCCTCCGCGGCCGGGACGAACGAACCGGTGTGGGCCAAAAGCGTGATGAGCGCCACCTGGCGGATGTAGGTGCTCTTGCCCGCCATGTTCGGCCCGGTGATGAGCGCGATCTGGGGAAAAACAGCACCCGCACCCGGCCTTTGGCCACCCTCTCCCATCGGATGGGAGAGGGCCGGGGTGAGGGTCGCCAAGGCCGCATCATTCGGCACGAAACGCTCATCCTGCAGGCTCTGCTCCAAAACCGGATGCCGGCCGTCGCGGATTTGCAGGATGCCTTCGTCCGCGACCTGCGGGCGGCAATAGTTGTGCAGCCGCGCGGTCTCGGCGAACGAAGCCAACGCGTCCAATTGTGCCAAGGCCGTAGCGGTCTGCTGGATTTTCGTCATCTGGCCCAGCGCTTCCTCGCGCACGCGTTGGAAGAGTTCGTATTCCAGCTTCACGCTGCGCTCCTCCGCCCCGAGAATTTTACCTTCCATCTCCTTCAGCTCCGGCGTGATGAAGCGCTCGCCGTTGGCAATGGTTTGCTTGCGAATGTAGTGTTGCGGCACCTTCTCGAGGTTCGCTTTCGTCACCTCGATGTAATAGCCGAACACGGAATTGAAGCGCACCTTGAGCGACGGGATGCCGGTGCGCGTGATTTCGTCCGCCTGCAATTTGGCAATCCAATCCTTGCCGCCGCGCATGGCCTGGCGGAGCTCGTCGAGCGCGGCGTCGAACCCGTCGCGGATCATGCCGCCCTCCTTCAGCGCCAGCGGCGGGTCCTCCACGACGGCGCGGGAGATCAACGCGACGAGGTCGGGCGATTCAGCGAGTTGAGATTCCAATTCGGCCATCAAGGTAGGGCTGCGCTGCTGCGCAGCCTCAGAACCTTCTTTCAACAAGGCCGAGCGGCAGCTCGGCCCTACCGAAGCGAGAATTCCTTTCACCGCCGGGATCTGTTCGAGCGCCAGGCGCAGGGCGATGAGGTCGCGCGCGTTGCCACTGCCGGCGCTCAACCGGCCCAGGGTTCGTTCGAGATCGCGCACCTGGGTCAGTTGCGCCCGGAAATTATCCAGCCCGGAAGCGTTTTCGATGAAGGTCTGCACTGCGTCCTGCCGCCGGCGAATGGGCTCCACCGCGGCGAGCGGTTGCGAGAGCCAGTTGCGCAGCAGCCGCGCGCCCATCGGCGTGACGGTGCGGTTGACCGTGCCGTAGAGCGAGGCGTTGGCCGGGGCATCGCGATGGAGCGGCTCCAGAATTTCCAGGTGCCGCAGCGTCGTGTAATCCAGCGCGAGATAATCGCTGCGGCGGTAAAACGACAGCCGGGTGAGATGCTTCACGTCGCGGCGCAGATTTTGCGTAAGATAATGCAGCGCGGCGCCCGCGGCGCCGATGGCCGCCGGGCGGTCCTTCAACCCAAACCCGTCCAGCGATGCCACCTGGAAATGATCGCGCAGAGTAAACACGGCCGTTTCCGATGCAAAGGTCCAGTCATCATAGGCATTCAGGATCCAGCCGAAGATACCCTCACCCGGCCTGCGGCCACCCTCCCCCATCGGATGGGAGGGGGGCGGGGTGAGGGCGGTTTTCCCGGATTTATTCGGCTTCGTCCTTCCGCCGAGCAAATTCCGTACAACTTCGGCTTCGCTGGGATAAATGATCTCCGCCGGCCGCAGCCGCTCCAGTTCGGTCAGCAGGGCCGAATCGGATTCCAGTTCCGTCGTCAGAAAATCGCCGGTGGTCAGGTCCACCAGCGCCAGGCCAAACGTGTTTCCCCTCGGATGGACTGCGGCGAGAAAATTGTTGCGCTCAGCCACGAGCATGCGCTCGTCGAAATGCGTGCCTGGACTGAGGATCTGGGTGACCTCGCGTTTGACGAGCTTGCCGGGCCGGGCGTCTTCGAGTTGGTCGCAAATGGCGACCTTGCGGCCGGCCTTGAGCAGCCGGCCGATGTAGCTGTGGGCCGCATGATGCGGCAGGCCGCACATGGGCACCCCATTGCGGGCGGTCAGGGCGAGGTTGAGAATCTGCGCCCCGGTCTGGGCGTCCTCGAAAAACATCTCGTAAAAATCCCCGAGCCGGAACAGCAGCAGCGCGTCCTTGGGCAGTTCGCCTTTGATGCGGCGATACTGCGTCATCATGGGCGTGAGCTGGGTGTCGGCGGCCATGGCGGCAAATCTAGTCGGGATTGAAATCCAGGTCGAAGTTAAAAAATCAGCGGCTGGTCATGAGTTGCGCGCCGGTAGAAATCGGGTTAACTGTCCGGGGACCAAAATGATTGCCTCGAATCATGCCACGGCGGTTGAGCTGGAAGCGGGACTGGATTTCATCCGGCGCTCGCCCAAGGACGGCGGCGCACTGGAGTTGATCGTGCGGCGGCCGCAAGTCAACGAGCGCGAAACTCTGGCTGAAGCGACGCTCGACCTCGTGGAGGGGTTGGTGGGCGACAGTTGGAAGGCGCGCGGCAGCACCCGCACGCCGGACGGCGCGGCAGATCCCGAGACGCAGATCACGCTCATGAACTCACGCGCCGCCGCCGTCATGGCGCGGAGCCGCGAACGCTGGGGTCTCGCCGGCGACCAGTTATTCGTGGACCTGGATTTGAGCGGGGCGAATCTGCCGCCGGGAACGCGCCTGGCCGTGGGCGCGGCGGTGATCGAGGTGACCTGCCCGCCGCACAACGGCTGCAAAAAGTTCATGGCGCGCTTCGGCCCGGAGGCGCTGCGCTTCGTGAATTCGCCGCTGGGCCAGGAACTGCACCTGCGCGGCATCAACGCGAAGGTCGTGCGCGGCGGGCTCATCCGGACGGGTGACGCGGTGAAAAAAATCCGAGCGGGCGGTCAATAATTCCGCTTTGACAGCCGCACCGATTGGAGTAAAGAACACCTCATGAATCCGCGCACCAAGGAAGGACCGGAGCATTCATCGCTTAAACCGGAGGAGCTCGCATGACTGAAACCATTTCGTTCAAACTCAACGACCAGCTCGTCCAATTGAAGGTGGATGGCGACCGCCCGCTGCTGTGGGTGTTGCGCACCGACCTGGGATTGACCGGGACCAAGTACGGTTGCGGCGAAGGCCACTGCGGCAGTTGCACCGTGCTGCTCAACCAGCGGGCGACGCGCTCCTGCCTGCTGAAAATCAAGGACGTGAAGAACAAGGAGTTGGTGACCATCGAGGGCCTGGCCCGGAACGGCAGGTTGCATCCGGTCCAGAAGGCGTTCATGGAACACGACGGCCTGCAATGCGGCTTTTGCACGCCAGGCATGATCCTCACCGCCGTCAGCCTGCTGAAGTACAACCCCTCACCGACCGACCAGCAGATCGGCCAGGGCCTGGAACAGAATTTCTGCCGCTGCGGCGCCCACGTCCGCATCGTCCAGGCTGTCCGGCAGGCCGCCGCCGAAATGAAAGGAGCCCAATGAACACGAACGATTTTCTGGCGGCCAATTTCCGGGATATCCACAGCTACGAGGATTTCTTCGCGAGCAACCGGCGCGATTTTCTCAAGCGCGTGGGCGGCGGCATCGTCATTTTTGTCGCGCTGAACGACGTGCTGCTCGGCCAGGAGGAGGCGCGGCGCCCGCGCGGCGGCCGGCCCGGATTGCCCTCCGACTTCAACGCCTTCCTGCGCATCGGCGAAGACGGCCGGGTGACGTGCCTTACCGGCAAGATTGAAATGGGCCAGGGCCCCATCACCTCCCTGCCGCAAATGCTGGCGGAGGAGCTGGACACGCCGCTGGACACCGTGGACATCGTGATGGGCGACACCGACCTGTGCCCGTGGGACATGGGCACGTTCGGTTCCATGACCACCCGCATCTTCGGACCGGCCTTATGCGCCGCCGCGGCCGAGGCCAAGCTGGTCCTGCTGGAACTGGCTGCCGAGCAACTCAAGGTCCCCCAATCGCAGCTCGCCGCCCGGGACGGCATCATCTTCGATCAGGAAAACAAGGACCATCGCCTGACCTATGGACAACTGGCGAAGGGCCAGAAAATCGAACGCCATTTGCAGGCCAAGCCTGCCTTGAAGAAGCCGGCCGACTACAGGATCGCCGGCAAATCGCTCACGCGCCGCGACGGCGAGGTCAAGGCGACCGGCAAAGCGCATTACGCCGCCGACGTCCGCGTGCCGGGCATGCTCTACGCGAAAATTCTGCGCCCGCCGGCGCACGGGGCCAAACTGAAGAGCGTGGACACCGCACCGGCGAAGGCCGTGGCCGGCGTCCAGGTGGTCCAAGACGGCGATCTGGTAGCCGTGCTGCACGAATTCCCTGATGTCGCCGAAAACGCGCTCGGGAAGATCAAGGCCGACTTCGATGTGCCGGAAGCAACGTTTAACGACAAAACGGTATTTGACCACCTTTTGAAGGTGGCTCCTGAATCGCGCGTGTTGAAGACTGGCGGCGATCTGGAGGCGGGGCAAAAGGACGCGGCCAAAAAATTCGACTGCACCTATCTCAACAGTTACGTCGCCCATTCGCCGATGGAGCCCCATGCCGCCCTGGCGCAAATCGAGGGCGACCAGGCGACGGTCTGGGCTTCGACCCAGAATCCGTTCGGCGCCCGCGACGAGATTGCGACGGCGATCGGTTTCCCGGCGCAAAAGGTCCGGGTCATCGCGCCGTTCGTCGGGGGCGGCTTCGGCGGCAAAACCAACAACCGCGAGGCGGTCGAGGCGGCGCGCCTGGCCAAGGCCGCCGGCAAGCCGGTCCAGGTAATGTGGAGCCGGGCTGAGGAATTTTTCTACGACTCTTTCCGGCCGGCGGCCATCGTGAAGATCAATTCCGGCGTGGATGCCGCCGGCAAGATGATCTTCTGGGACTACGACGTCTATTTTGCCGGCGAGCGCGGCGCGCAGCAGTTCTACACCGTGCCGAATCATCGCACCGCCGCGCGGGGCTCCGGATTTGGCGGGCCGGCGAGCGCGCACCCGTTCGCCACCGGCGCCTGGCGCGCGCCCGGCAACAACACCAACACGTTTGCCCGTGAATCGCAGATTGACATCATGGCCGCGGGCGCGGGGATCGACCCGGTGGAATTCCGGTTGAACAACCTGAGCGACGCCCGGATGATCCGCGTGCTCAAGGCCGCGGCGGAAAAATTCGGCTGGACACCGGCCAAGGGCCCGAGCCGGCGCGGCTTCGGCGTGGCGTGCGGCACGGACGCCGGGTCCTACGTGGCCGCCATCGCCGAAGTGGCGGTGAACAAAGACAAGGGCACCGTGCAGGTCAAGCGCGTCGTCTGCGCCCAGGACATGGGCGTGATCATCAACCCGGAGGGCGCGAAGATTCAGATGGAAGGCTGCATCACGATGGGACTGGGCTACGCGTTCACCGAGGAAGTCCGCTTCAACGGCGGCGCGGTCCTGGACACAAACTACGACACCTACGAAATTCCGCGGTTCTCCTGGGTCCCGAAGATCGAGACCGTGCTGGTGGAGAATAACGACACTCCGCCGCAGGGCGGCGGCGAACCGGCGATCATTCTGATGGGCGCGCTGATGGCCAACGCCATTTATGACGCCGCCGGCGCCCGGCTGTTTCAGTTGCCGATGACGACGGAACGCGTGAAAGCCGCTATCCAAAAGGCCTGATTGACGCGAAGTAAATGATTCCCAAGACCACGCGTCCAAAGCGATCAGGTGGGTCACGGTTGCGAAATGATTCAGGATTTGAGGAAGACCGGAGCGAAATTGTAACTTGTTTTCTGTCGGGAAGGGCGTAGGGTAAATTCATCTTCGTCAAAATCGACGGAGCCTGGGTTATGAAAACTTCTCTTTCCCGGCAGCTCTTGGGATTCCTCCTTTCGTTGTTTTGTCTCGCGCACGTTGCCTCGGCGGCGCCGCCGACCATCATCACCCAGCCGACCGACCAAGCCGTGGACGTGGGCAGCAATGCACAATTCGTCGTCCAAGCTAGCGGCACGCCGCCGTTGCACTACCAGTGGCAGTTTGGCGGCACCAACCTGGCGGGTGGCACCAACACGTCGCTGACCATCACCAACGTGCAGCCGGCCAACACGGGCACCTACGCGGTGGTCGTGACCAACCGTTTCGGGTCGGTGACCAGTTCCAATGCGGTGCTGACGCTGGGCCAACCTCCAACCATCACCATCCAGCCGTCCGATCAAACCGTGGCCTGGGGCGGGATGGCCGGTTTCAGCGTGGCCGTGAGCGGGACGGCGCCGCTGAAGTATCAGTGGCGCCTGAATGGGACGAACTTGCCCGGCGCCACGAACATTTCGTTGACCTTGACCAACGTGAAACTGTGGCAGGCGGGCAGCTACACGGCGCTGGTGACCAACACCTATGGAGCAGTCCTTAGTTCGAACGCCGTATTGACTGTCACAGTCCCGTGTGCGATGCCTCCCTCCGGGCTCATGGGCTGGTGGCGGGGGGAGAGTAACGCCTTGGACTCGGCAGGAGGCAACAATGGTTCGGTGACCGGTGGCGTCAGTTATGTCACTGGTGAAGTCGGTGAAGCTTTCGCGTTCGATGGGACCACCGGTTACATTTCGGTGCCTGCCTCACCCGCCTTAAACATCGGAACCGGCAGCGGACTCACCATCGAATGCTGGATCAAGCCGGCTTCAACGAACACCCAAGGGCCGATTGTGTTTTGGACCGCAGGCCTGCAACTTTGGGTTCAGCCGGGGCTGCAACTCTTCGCGAACATTAAGGATGCGGCACCGTATTATCCTAACGACCACATGGTGTTTGCGCCGGCTGGGCTGTTGAGCACGAATGATCTTCAGCATGTGGCGCTGACGTATGACAAGGGCAGCGGTATAGCGGTTATTTACCTTAACGGGATTCCGGTAGTTTCCACCAACTTGGGCAGCTTCAACCCCGAGACCAGTTTGGACCGTGGTCCTTTGAATATCGGAATCTATCCGCTCCCGCCGCCGCTCACTCAATTTTATAGCGGACTGATTGATGAACTGAGTGTTTACAGCCGCGCCCTGAGTCAGAATGAAATTCAATCCATTTACAATGCCGGCAGCGATGGGAAATGTCCGGCTCCGGTGATCACAGTACAACCCATCAGTCAGCCGGCGCTAACGGGAACCAATATAACGCTCTCGGTGTCCGCCGGGGGCATGGCCCC
>Ga0335071_10000999_pt1 | contig 30561 bp, 34 predicted proteins | sample Lox_Sample_15_FD_206724 | JGI IMG/M metagenome (GOLD analysis project Ga0335071, IMG submission 206724) | Soil microbial communities from Loxahatchee National Wildlife Refuge, Florida, United States - Lox_Sample_1.5 | ecosystem: Environmental > Terrestrial > Soil > Wetlands | place: USA...
TGTGCAGGAGGAAAAAACCGAGCAACAGAACCAACAGGAGGATACGCAGGTCGCGTATGCGAAGAACTAGAGGTTAGCGGGTAGAAAGCTTGAGAGCAAAGTTGGTATCATGGACCTGTGCCCCTGCGGCCAGGTCCATTTTTATTTCCGATTTGGAGGTAAGTTCATAACCCGTCGGGATCCCGTCCGGGGAGATCGACAGGGCATAGTGCCCCGGCGCCAGGGATTCGAACTTGAACTCTCCGTCGGCGTTGGTCTGGGTGATATGATCGCCCGGGGAGAGTTTTAAGACCACGCTTTCCAGCGGCTCTTCCGTTTCCTGGAAGATGCCGTCGCCGTTCTGGTCGACAAAGACGCGCCCTTTGATGCCGGCGGCCTTGCGCAAGGCAAAGACGACCGTCGATGCCCGCCTGGGCTTGACCTGGACCCACTGTTCCGTCTGGGCGGTCATCCATTCCGGCGGTACCGTCGCCAGGTCCAGGTACACTTTTTGCGGGATCGGATTCATATAGTTGATCTTGAAATACCCGCGCGCATCGGTAGTCGCCTCTCTCCTGTCGTCCAGGTATACAAGCGCTCCCTCCACCCCGGGTTCGCCGGAATCCCACCTGCCGTTATCGTTGAGGTCCTGGAAAACCCGGCCTTCAAGCGTACCGAAATTCGGGGAGGTCTTGATCTGGAACCCTTGCGCTACGTAGAAAAGCATGGACCAGCTTTTCGGCCAGCGGTCTCTTTCCGTGCGCAAGTCATACGAATTGATGCTGTACTCGAAGCTTAACGTGGTATCCGGGAACAGGCTATACCTGGTCCCTAAAGCACCGGAGAGCTGATTCGTGGAGTGCGCCCCATCGGTGTCATTCCTGACATAGGAGGCGTTGAAATACGCGGCCAAAAGCGGATTGATGGCATAATACAGGTTAAAGGTCGTGGTGTAGTCGTGGCTATCCGGCCGGTTCCGGTAAAGGGTATTGGTTGCCTGCTGGCTCAGGTACCAGCTGGAGCCCTGGCCAAACGACCTGAACAAGGTCCCGCCTATGCTGGGGGCGTCGTAATCGAAGGAGCCGCCGGAATCGGAGTGAGTAAGCGCATAGTTCAGCGAGCCGCGGACCTGATAAAAAAGCGGCAGGAAATAGTCTATCCGGTAGACGTTGCTGACGCCGCTGGGGCCGGCTGCCGGACCTTCGGGATTCGAAACAAAATGGTTGTACATAAGGTTAACGGTCTGGTCCCCGGTAATGCGGTAAGCGGAAGACAGGCCGTAATTGGATGCATAGGTAGTAACCGACTGGGGGTCATCCGAGACGTTATCATGGTACTGCGAGGCGTTGGTGAATATGGACCAGTGGTCAGTGGGCCTCCAGCCGCCGTAAAGGTCCCATCCCTGGTAATCCTGGTAAATGCCGGAGTCCCCGATAGAGACGTAATTTTCGCCGACCCTCTCATACGCAAAACCGAGGCTATAGCGCGGCTTATTCGTATTCGTGCCGATGCGCCAATCCCAATCCTGGATCGCCACGCTATCGGGGGCATAATCGGGATAATAATAACAGTGGGCTCCGGAAAGGGTAAGCGTAGTGCTCTGCGGCAGCTGCAGCGCTATGTTGGAATACGTAACGAAATTCTGGCGAGGGTATGAAGTGGTGCCGACCTGGGAAGGCTGGTCTGCGGTATTATCCGTGTAGAGCATCCCGCCCTTCAGGTGCAACCAGTATATAGGCGAAAAATCCTGGCTTGCCCCAAAGAGCTTGCCGAGGTACTTGACCGAACCGCTTGTGCCGGCAATGGTATTCTCGGTCTGGCCGCCCCAGAGGGTCGTATTGGTCAGTTCATTCCGGGAGCGGACCACCTTGATGCCGGTAAACTCGCTTGACTGCAGGCGCAGCGGATACAGGTCTGCCGACTGGTCGAAAAATCCGTAGTATATGCCCGGCTTAGACAAAGACATGGTCGTATAATCGTTCTTTACCGGCCCGTTTATATCTTTATATTCCGAGCGGTAAGCCAGGTTGTAATCGTAAAGCCGGCCGTAAAGGCTGGAGGAAAGGTCGTGATATACCGGAAGTACATGATATTTGAAATACGTGTAATTGAGGTTGCCTCTGACATCCAGCGAAGGCCGGGCTGCATCGGGGATAACAGAGGGTTTTTCCGGAACGGCGGTTGCCTGCGCAATGACTTTTTGCTGCTGGGCTTCTTTCTGTATTTCTTCCGGCGGCCTTTCCAGGACATACAATTTCAGGCCCTGGCTTGCCTGGGTATCGATGTAAAAGGCCTTGGCTTGGGCGTCATAACGGGTACGGGCAGAAAAATACTCCCGGATCTGCCCTTCATCGAGCATCGGCTTGCCGTCTTGAAGCACGGCGGCGATATCGCGGGCTTTGCCTTCCGGGTTGATGAGCGAAAATTTTCCGCCCTGGAGGTCTAAAAGGTTATAGTATAACTTAGGGGCTATTGCTTTCAGGGGCACCAGGATCTGGCCGTCTTTAAAGAGGACGGCTTCCTCAAGGGAAACTTCCTGGCCGTTGATGAAAAGGCTGATCTCGCCGGCTTTCTTGACGGCTGCAGGCTGTATGGCGGACAGGTTCAAGCGGGGGCCTTCTGTTTCCGCGGCCTCTTCTTTTGCTGCGGGGACAGCAGGTGCGGGAGTAACGGCAGCGCGGGGAACAACAACAGGCGCCACGGGTTTAGCCGGAACCTGCGGCCCTGGGTGCACTGCGGCCTCTTGGGCGTTCAAGGCTTCGGCCAGAGACTGTTCCCGGGACTTTTGCGGCTTTGGCAGCACGGCAGGCGCCACGGCAGGCGCCTGCCCGGGCATCGTTATCAAAGGGGTTCCTACCGGAGAGACTGCTCTTTTGGGCCTGGGCGCGCCAGGAGCCTCGGCGCCTACCGCCACGCCTTTTTCCATGTAGACTTCTTGCGCAGCGCCGGTGATCAGGCCGATATACCGCAGCACCTCTTTATGGACGGGGTTAAGCATGAGGGCCTTGTGGAACTCATGCAGCGCATCCGCATAACGGCCCTGGTCATAAAAATGCTTACCGACCTCGAACAAATAGTCAGCGGCCATTGCGCCGGGTACAACGCCGGCGAACCCGCAGTGGCTGACAAGAAAAACCGCCGCCACTGCCAATGCCGCTACTTTTTTTATTTTAGGCCATTGGCCGCCCATCATTGCACCTGCACCGGAGATTCTCCTACCAACAAGTACTTCGTTCCGTAGTTGATCTCGACCCGGATAGTATACTGCCCGCTCGTCAAAGGCTTGTCCAGGTCCACGTATAGTTTGCGCAGGCTGCGAGGCAGCACTCCCCATCCCGCGGGGTTAAAATCAATTTGTTTTATTCTTTTGCCGCGGGCATCCATGATCTTCACTTTGCCCTTGGGCCTGACCAACACATTGCCTTCATTAAAGATCCCGACCTCGATCTTCTTGGGGCTAGACAGGCTGATATGCGCGACCTTGGCGCTGAACTGTTCGGTGCCCGGGACGGACACATCGACAAGGCCGCCCACGCGGAAGTTGATATTGAGCCCCTTAGCGGGGCTGGGCATGCCGGATTCAAAGAAAAGCATCCCGTAATAGCCGCCCTGGGCCCCTTGCGGGACCGTGACGTTGACGCGTACGGTCTGTGTCTTTTTTGCGGGGACATCGATCTCATCGGGGGTTACCCGCACCCATTTTACGCAAGACCAGGCAGTAGCGCCGGCCTGCGGAAAGTCATTCGTACCATCGGGCAGGAAGATCACGTCGGTAGCGTATATCTTCAAGTGCAGGGACTCATCCGAATCCCGATTGTCTATCGTAACGGTCTTGCCTCTCTGCCGGCCCGCGGGGATAGCCAGTTCGATCCGGCCCGGCTCGATGCTGAACGCGTAAGCTTCCGCAATAAGCGCAGCACACCACAATAGGATACACGTCAGGGCACGGCAATATTTTGTCATCAAAACATCTCCGTTAGGGTAAAGCGGATAGTCGCATTATATACTCCGCTGTGCTGAATTTCGGGGATCTTCAAGGAATACTTGAACTGCAAGGTAATGCCGTTGCCGGCCGACTCACCCGGCCCGCTTATGTAAACCAGGTCAGGCATGAGGCTGAAGCTTTTATAGGTATACGCCCCGCCGGGCTTGGTGCCGTTACCGTTAGTCCAAGTCAGTTGCCAGGAAAGATTTTCCGCGGGGATCGTGTCGGCCCCCGAGCTTAAAGGCTGCAAGAGATTGACCTTCAGGTACCAGATGGCCCCGTTGGTGGAACGACAGGTAATTTCATTATGATAACCGCCGAAATCCGCAAGCTCCTTTTCTTCCCCCAGGCGCATCGCCCCGAAGAAAAGCGAACGGTGGTCGGTAGTCAGTTCCAGCGATGCATACCCCAACGCCGGCAAAGCCAACATATACGCGCAGATAATGATTTTTTTGAGCATTCTTTAAGGGCTTTCTGCCATGGTGAAAACGATCTGGCCGGAATACGTGCCTGCCGGCGCATCGGACGGCGACTGCAGGCTATATTGCATAGATAGCACTACGTCTTTGCCAAAGTCGTCATCTCCCTGACTTGCATACATAAGGAGCGGCTCTTCGGTAAGCGACTGAAAATCGTAGCCGCCTGCCGGCTGCGCAGAACCGGTGCATTGCGTAACCTTCCATTTAAGATTTCCGGCGGGCACCTTATACGGTTTTTCCATCAGGGACAGGGAAACAACCTGCGCCTTCAGGAACCATGGCCGGCCGGAGTTAGAACGGCAGTGGATCTGGTTGAAAAATGTGCCCTCGCCTAATATTTTTGTGGAGCCTGGCTGAATAAGGCCGAAATAAAGGTTGAGATTATCGAGAGAGATACCAAAGGTAGGCAGTACTTCCACCGAGGCGGAGATATCGTCAGTTTTGTAATCCAATGCCTCTGCCTGGGCGTATAACAAGAAACATACCAGCAGCGCACCTGCAAAATATGTTAGTTTCTTCAATAGCGACCCTTCTTTATATGCCATAATAGCTTGGGGCAGGATAAACCCGCCCCAAGCTATTAAATGCATACAATCAACGCAGGAATAACTACGTTGTCGTCAAGGTAAACGTTACCGACCCGGAGTAAGAACCGGCACCAACGGCAGAAACGTTCAACTGGTAGTTAAACGGCACTGTCCCGATGAACGCCTGAGTCAAGGTCCTCTGCCAACCGCTGGCAAATTCCCAGTCCGCTGAATTGGTTCCGCTAATAAAGGTCGTAGAACCTGTCAGGTAGAAACCGCCGCAATAAACCTTCAAAAGGTTCGACAGCGGCTGGCCTCCTACGGTCCCGCTTACGGTAAGCGCTAATGTCAACGTTGAGCCATTAGCCGCAACCTTGGCGAAATGCCAGTTCTTGCCGTTTTCGGTAGTACGATACGGTGCGTACATCAACCCCGCATCACCACCGGGCGTGTCCTGGCTATCCAGCTTATCGAAGATAATCGTGCTAGCTGAACCGCGCGTAGCTGAACCGGTATCACGGGCAAGAGAAACCGTGGTTACTGAAGGCACGGTTGCCGTAACAGTAGCTGTAGCAGTTGAGGTCCCTGCGAAAGCTTGCGCATACGCAAGCGTTAGCCCTAAGCCAATCAACATCATTATCTTTACATATTTGATCATGTGTTTCACCTCCCTCTTCGTTATTTGGTTACTTCAATCAATCTGAAATTGTCAATATACACCGGCCCTTCATATACGGGCTTCATATTGGATTCGATCCTGACGCCGACCTTGCGGATATCCTTCCTGAAGGCGTCATCAACCGTAGCGCGAAAATCGGTGCTAGCCGGCATGATATTAGCGGTGATGGTCGTCCATTTTCCCGGCTCCAAAGCGGTGCTGCGTGCCATTTCGACCCATGCCCAGGATTCGCCGACGGTCAAAATCATTTTTGATTTCAGGCCGACCGGTGCTGTTTCCGGCAAATAGACATCAACCGCAACCGCGCTGTAAGCGGTCCAATCGAAGTATTGCTGGATCTCAACATAAGCCGCAGTCCATTTCCCTCCGGGGAACTTGGTGTCGAGCTTAAGGCAAGACTTTCCCTCTTTGAAAACTGCGGTCGATAGCTCGATCTTAGTGCCTACGTAGTCTTCCTTTTCCATTGCCCAGTCGGGGATTTCCCAACCGCCCATATCCTTCTCAAATCCAAACAACACCTTTTCCCCTGCAAACGCCATGCCGCCGGTCACAAGCACAAATGCCATCGCCGCGCACAGCGCCAGTTTCAACTTCCCCATCTTCTTACTCCTTTCGCCTGATTACCTGTTTTACCAACTCACCCTTTCCCTAGTTTCGGTAGTATTTTAGTATATAAATTTCTATTTGTCAAGACTTTAAATACAAAAAACAAAATCCCGGATCGACCCTTTTTTTGTCAATCCGGGATACATTTTCTGTATGTGTCCTGATTTCCTCCTAATCAGGGCACCCGGTAATATATACTTTTTAAAAGTCTGAAGGAAGTATAACAGATATTTGGCTTTTTGTCAACCTGAAAACGCTTTCTTTGGAGGAGCCCCCGAAAGGCGGCTTTACGCCATTAAATCCTGAGGAACGGGCTTGAGGCAGATCTTTAAGGAGTGGGTAAAAATAATCAGGAAGAGCTTGCCTTTGTTGACCGCATAAAGGCTTCCTTTTATCCGGCAAAAAAACTTTTCCGTTTGTTCTTTAGTATTGCGTTGTTTGAGCACATATAAATACGGGTTCGGCTTGGGGATGTTGGCATCCTTGACTTCTTTGACCATGCACACAAAATGCCTGTGGATAGTGCTGCGCACGCCTTGCCGGTCCGCTACCTCGGAACTGGCAACGATCCTGCGTTTGTGGTCGCTGGAAGTCAGGTTTTTGAATACCAAATCTCGCATAATGATCCCCTTTGCACTCTGAGCTTATAAAAAGCCGGGTTGCCCGATAAGTTAAAAGTCCTCCTCTGTCCTTCGGCAACCCGGCTATCCCTTCCTTAGCTTCCTGGCTGGCAGGGAACTTACAGGCGTTGCTTTTTCGAGAAAAATTAGGCCAAACGCAACACGTGCGACATGCTGATGAAATCCACTTTTTCCAGGCTTACGCCGACCCGGTAGCGCTGCGGAGCAACCAGGCGCGACCATACGATACTGCCTTTTACGCAGATTCCATCTTCCCTATCGGGGACCTGCAGGCATATATCAAGGCTTGTGTCAGGCGGCATCTCTCGATCGGTGAAAAAACCGATCCCCTTGGCGCTGATATCGTGCGTTTCTCCCCATCCCTGCACACCGCCGTCGTTATCCTGGTAGCGCAACGGCACGGTTGCGGGGAAACGGAAAAAACACCTGCGGTCCTCTAGCATGCCTTCTCCCTATCTCAGATCTTTTGCAATCTTTTTAAAAAGAGGGCAAAAAAAATGAAATTCCAACGTAAGTATAACATGCGTTATTATCTGCTTTCAACCCATTTACGGCGTTTGAAGAAAGCGTTTTCCACACGATGCTCGGGGGCCGCGGTCGATTTTTTATCGACGAGAAAACAGCTTTTTGGGGAAGATCTAGAAAAGCGGGCGCTCTTGCTTTTGAAAAATTCTTTTCAGGTTCGAGCGGTGGCGGACTACGATAAACAGCGCCAAAACGAGGCTTGCGGCGGTCAAGACCTGCGACTGCCGCAAGAGAGCCGCAAAAACCGGCAGGCTTATGCCGGCCAGGACCGAAGACAGGGATACTATCCTGCTGGCCAAAAAGGCTGCCAGCCACACCAGTACCACCAGCCCCAACACCAGCCAAAGGCCGGGGATCTTGCATGCCAGGCCCAGGAGGCTGCCAAAGCTGGTCGCGATGCCCTTGCCGCCCTTAAAACGCAGGAATACGGTCCAGTTGTGGCCGCTGACGCAGGCTAAACCCAAAAGGATGCGCAGGGGCTCCGGGGACAGGGCAGCGCCATGAGCAGCTACCCAATCGCCCACCAGGGCCACCGCAGCAAAACCCTTAAGGATGTCCAGGATGAGGATCGTCACCCCCAGGGGCTTTCCCAGGACGCGCAAGGCATTGGTCGCCCCGACATTGCCTGAGCCTATCGTGCGGATATCCTGCCCCTTGAGGAGCCGGACAAAAATATAGGCGGTCGGGATGGAACCGATAAGATAGCTAATGCACAGACCGAGAATTATCCACGGCATATAAAAGCTTGAACCCCTTCCTGACGTAATCCATGCCTGAAATAACGGTAAAGGCTACCGCCAGCCACCAGAAAATATACGCAAAAGCCAGCTGCAGGAGAACCGCCAGCACCGCGCTCATCTGAAAGGTCGTAGTATATTTACCCCACCTGGTCGGTTGAATATCGATATTCTGTTTCACTATATATAGTACCACCGCCCCCAAAAGGATGATCACGTCCCTGCTGATGACCACCAGGACCACCCAAAGAGGAAAGCGGATAGCCAGGTGGTCCGTCAAAAAAAGGCAGATGAACGCGCTCATCAACAGGAGCTTGTCTCCCAAGGGGTCCAGGACCAGGCCCGCCTTGGAAAACTGTTTGGCCTTGCGGGCGATATAACCGTCGATCGCATCCGAAAGCACGCCGAGCAAAAATATCGCCAGGGCGACGAAGCGAAGGTAACTGCGCTCGGGGGAATAATACACGAGGCTGGCAATGAAGAAAGGAACGGTCAAGATGCGGAACGTCGATATTTTATTGGCGAAGTTCATTGCAGAAGCCGTATACGCTGCGGCGGCCAGTATATCAGCATGGCCTTGCCGAGAATGTTTTTACGCGGCACAAACCCCCAATAGCGGCTGTCCTGCGAAGAGATGGAGTTATCCCCCAGCACGAAAAAGCTGTCCTTGGGGACCACCAGCTTCTGGCCCTCCTTGGCAAAACCGCCGCGATTATAATAATAGCGTTTGCTAAAAAGCGGCTCATCCAGGGGTTTGGCATTAATATAGATGGTGCCGTTCTTGATCTCTACGGCCTCCCCCTCCACGGCAACAAGCCGTTTGATAAAATCTTTCTTGGGGTTTTCCGGATATATGAAGACGACGATATCGCCCCTTTTCGGGTCGCGCAGCGCCGGCAGGTTCCAGTTCGTAAAGGGGACCTTGGCGCCATAAATGAATTTGTTCACCAGGATAATGTCCCCTTCGATGAGGGTCGTGCGCATGGAGCCGGTCGGGATCTTGAACGCCTGCACCACAAAAGCGCGGATGACCATTGCCAGCATAAACGCAATGACGATCGACTCGACCCACTCCCGCAGCGCTGATTTCTTTTTGCCGTCAAATTGAGCTTTCATAGTTTTAAAACCTCCAAAAAGGCCTCCTGGGGGATCTCCACTTTTCCGAACTGCTTGAGGCGTTTTTTCCCCTGTTTTTGAGTTTCCCATAACTTGCGTTTACGCGTAATATCGCCGCCTGAGCATTTACTGGTCGTATGCTTGCCCATCGGACGTATCTTTTCTGAAGCGAGGATCTGATTGGAAACGGCTGCCTGTATGCTGATCTCATACAGTTGCCGCGGGATCAATTCCTTAAGTTTATCTACCAAGAGCCTGGCGCGGTAGGGCGCCTTATCCTTGAAGATCAACGAAGAGAACGCATCGCAGGCGACGCTGTTCAAAAGGATATCGAGCTTCACGAGGCGGGTCGCAAGATAAGCCTTGAATTCGTAATCAAGCGATCCGTAGCCGCGGGTCACGGATTTCATGCGGTCGTAAAAATCGACGATGATCTCGGAAAGCGGGATATCGAAGATAAGCTTTACGCGGTCTTCGCCGAGATAATCGCTGGCTTGAAAGGTGCCCCGGCGCGACTTGGTCAATTCGCACACCGCATCGATCGTGTCCACCGGAACGATCATCAGCAGCGATACGTAGGGTTCGCGGGCCTCCTGGATCGTTGTCGGATCCGGAAGCTTGGCGGGGGTATCGACCTCCAGCTTCTCTCCGTCTTTGGTGATGACCTGATAGACCACATTGGGCACGGTCAGGATGAGGTTTAAGTCATACTCCCTTTTCAGGCGCTCCTGGACTATTTCCATATGCAACAGGCCGAGGAAACCGCAGCGGAAACCCGACCCAAAGGACTGGGAATTCTCCGGCTCAAAGACAAACGAGGCGTCGGATAGTTTCAGCTTATCCATGGCGTCGCGCAAATTCGGGAAGTCCGCCGGGTTGATCGGATAGATGCCGCAAAAAACCAAAGGCTTGAGGGTCCGGTAGCCGGGAAGCGCCTCTTCGCAGGGCTTCTTGACATCGGTCAGGGTATCCCCGATGATGATCTCCCTCGGATCGCGGATATTTGCGGTCAAATATGCGACCTCTCCGCAGGTAAGCGAATCGACTTCGGAATATTTCAGGTCCTTAAAAACCCCCAGCTCTTCGATCTTGTAGGCCTTGCCGGAATTGATAAGCTTTATCTGGGCGTGCGCGTCAAGCCTGCCGTCGACGATCCTGACAAAAACCACCACGCCCTTGAAAGTGTCAAAACGGCAGTCAAACACCAGGGCCTTCAGGGGATTGTCCTCCCCGCCCTCCGGAGGCGGCACTACTTCAACCACGCGCTCAAGGATATCTTCGACGCCGGTTCCTTCCTTGGCCGAAGCCAGGATGATCTCTTTTTCTTCAAAACCCAGGACGCTGATAATCTGGCGTTGCACCCGCGGCACATCCGCCAGCGCCAGGTCGATCTTATTGATGACCGGAATGATCTGTAATTTGTTATCCCGGGCCAGGTAGTAATTGGCCATGGTTTGCGCTTCGATGCCCTGGCCGACATCGACCACCAGTATCGCGCCTTCGCAGGCAGCCAGGGATTTGGAAACCTCGTATGCAAAATCAACGTGGCCGGGAGTATCGATCAGGTTGAAGATGTACTCCTTGCCGGTTTTCCGCGAGCGGTACGCCAGGCGGACCATGGAGGCCTTGATGGTAATGCCTCTTTCCCTCTCCAGGTCCATGTCGTCAAGCAACTGCTGACGGGCATGCCGCTTGTCAACCGCGCCGGTTATCTCCAGGATCCGGTCGGCAAGCGTGGATTTTCCGTGGTCTATGTGTGCGATGATGCTGAAATTGCGTATGAGCGATTTATCCATGAGTGGACAGCGTATACAAGGTATCAACGACCTCGGTTATGGTCATGCGCGTAGTATCGACGTAGACGGCATCATCCGCCTTTTTGAGCGGGCCGCATTCGCGCGTCGAATCGATGGTATCGCGGCACGTCAGGTCCCTGGCGACCTCTTCCCTGGCGAGCCCCCTGTTAAGCGGCTGCAATTCTTTATAGCGCCGGTTTACCCTCTCTTCCACGGATGCGTCAAGATAGAATTTCTTCTCTGCCGCGGGAAAGACGACCGTGCCGATATCCCGGCCGTCCATGACGCTTGAATGCCTCCGGCCAAGGCTGCGCTGCAGGCCGACCATAACTTCTCTAACCCCCTTGACCTTGGCGACCTGCGAAACATATTTGGTTATCCGGGGCTCTCTTATTTGAACGCTTACATCCCGGCCGTCCAAGAGGACCTGCAGCGCGCCGCCGGAAGTATTCTCCAAGGCGATAGTAGTGCGCCCGGCCAACGCCTCAAGCGCCGCCTCATCTCCGGCATCGACCCCTTCATCCAGCGCCTTGAGGGTCAATGCCCGGTACATGGCGCCGGTATCGATATACAAAAACCCCAGCCTGCCGGCTAACAATTTGGCGACAGTGCTTTTACCTGCGCCGGCTGGACCGTCAATAGCGATGATCATTTCAAAGATGCTCTTTTTTTCTGACCCGAATGCAGGATCGAAACGAGGGCGCTGCGTTTCTTACGCGAAAGTGCGGACCTCATACCGGATAGCTTGCCCTGCAGCCTGTCGATCGCACGCAGGATGTTTACGCGGTTGCTCAAAAAGATATCGACCCAGATCGCAGGATCCGAAGAGGCGATGCGCGTAGTATCTTTTAAGCCGCCTGCGCAAAACCTGAGATATTCAGGCGGAACCGTATTTATCAGGGAATACGCTGCCGCGTGGGGCAGATGGCTGACAAACGCCAAAGCCTCATCATGCATCCGGGGGGTCATGGTAATAACCTTAGCACCCAGCTTTAACCAGAGCCGCTTGACCTTCGCCAAGGCCTGCGGATCGGTATGTTTCGTAGGAGTGACCAGGCACAGGGAATTGCGCAACAGGCCGGCAGAGGCATGCTGAATACCCCTGCGCTCGGAACCTGCGAGGGGATGGCTGCCTACAAAGCGCACAAAGACCTTTTCCAGGCGCGCGACGATCTCGGCCTTGGTGCTGCCGACATCGGTAACGATACAGTCCGGCCCGATCAGGCGGCTGATCCTGGGCGCCAATTCCATGATCGTCTCTACCGGTGTAGCCAAAATGACCAGGTCCGCGCCTTTGACGGCGCGGATATCCTGCGACCCCGAATCGATGGCCCCGCTTTGCCGCGCCAGGGCGATCGTGCGGCGGTGGCGGCTGACGCCGATGACCCGAGCCGCCAGCTTTTTTGCCTTCAGGTCAAGACCGATAGAGCCTCCGATCAAACCGGTGCCAACGATCGCGACGGTGTTAAATAATTTCATCACATCTCTCTCCCGATGCAGCCGGCCAATGCGCGCATGTCTTTCATTAACGCGGAAAAGTTCGGCGGTATGAGCGACTGGGCCCCGTCCGAAACCGCCTCCTCGGGATGGCTGTGCACTTCGATGATCAGCCCGTCGGCTCCGGCAGCCACCCCGGCTTTGGCAAGCGCCGGGACCAGGCCCCAAGCCCCCGCGGCATGGCTGGGATCGATGATGATGGGCAGGTGCGAAAGCTGCTTGACGACCGGGACCGCGCTTATATCCATGGTATTGCGGGTCGAATCTTCGAACGTACGGATACCGCGTTCGCAGAGGATGACATTGAAATTCCCGCCGGAAAGGATATATTCCGCAGACATGAGCAGTTCTTTGACGGTCGAGGACATCCCCCTTTTCAAGAGCACCGGTTTTTTCGTCATGCCCACTTCTTTCAACAGGTTAAAATTCTGCATATTGCGCGCGCCGATCTGGAAGATATCCACGTAGCGTTCAAGCAGGCCGACATCGCGGGTATCCATGACCTCGCTGACCGTTGCCAGGCCGAGCTCCTTGGAGGCCTGGCTCAAATATTTCAACCCCTCTTCGCCCAACCCCTGAAAACTATAGGGGGAAGTGCGGGGTTTGAATGCCCCTCCGCGTAAAACCGTGGCGCCCGCCTTTTTGACTTCGACGGCGATCTCGTATAAGGTATCGTAGTTTTCGATCGTGCAGGGCCCGGCCATAACCACTACTTTCTTGCCGCCGATCTTGACGCCCTTGCCCACGTCGATCACCGAAGGTTCGGGGCGGAATTCCCGGGAAACCAGTTTGTAAGGAGCCAGGACCGGGATGACCCGCTCAACCCCCGGAAAAACCTCCAAAGGAATGGCCCGGAGGGCATCTTCCGGCCCGATGAGCCCGATGATCGTACGTTCTGTCCCTTTAGAAATATGCGGTTTAAGCCCCAGCTTATCGGCCCGGTCGAGAATATGTTTTACCTGCGCATCCGTGGCGTCTCCCCTTAATACGATGATCATGTTTGGCCTACCTCCTTACAACACCTTTTTAAGGACCTTCACAAACCGTTCGTTCTCTCTTTTGGTGCCGATAGTGACCCGGATAAAATTCTTCAGGCCGTATTGCTTCATGTCCCTGACAATGACGCCGTACTTGAGCATATCCTTAAAGACGGTTAAGCCGTCCTTACCGGTATCGATAAGCAGGAAGTTGGCCACGGACGGCACGAAGGGTATGCCGGATTTCTTCAGGGCGGCATACAGGTAATTCTTGCCCTCCAGCACCACCGCGCGGGTCTTTTTAAGGAAAGCCCGGTCATCCAGGGCAGCCAGGGCAGCCGCCTGCGCCAGGAGGTTGGTGTTAAAGGGCTGCCTGACCCTTTCCATGTACCCCGTAAAATCGGTCCGGGCGACCGCATAGCCGATACGCAGGCCTGCCAGGCCGTATGCCTTGGAGAACGTCTTCATCAGGATGACGTTCTTATTATGCACGTAGGACATGCTGGCGGGAAAATCATCGACGTCAATGAATGTCTCATATGCCTCATCCAGCACGACGACCACCTGCGGCGGGATATCCGCCAGGAAATCTTCCAAGGCATACCTGGTGACGTAGGTGCCGGTAGGATTATTGGGGTTGGCGATGAAGACCAGTTTTGTTTTATTGTCGATCTTTTTCTTCATTGCCTCCAGGTCATAAGCGAAATATTTCAAGGGCACCGTATCCACGCTGCGGCCGTTGACCTTGGCGATAATTTCGTATTCCAGGAACGTCACATCCGCAGTAAGGATGCGTTCATCATTCTCCACGAACGTCTTGATAATGATGTCGATAAGTTCATCGGAACCGTTACCGAGCACGATATTGCCCGGCTCGACGGCCAGGTGCCTGGCGAGCCGCTTTTTCAAGTAGAAACCGTTGCTGTCGGGGTACCGATGGATGGAAGACAGGCTTTTCTTCATCGCCGCCAGCGCCCGGGAGGAGGCCCCCAGCGGGTTTTCGTTGGAAGCCAGCTTTATCACTTCCTTAAGGCCGAGCTGGCGTTTGGTCTCTTCGATCGGCTTGCCGGCGACATACGCGGTAACCGAGGAAATATCTTTCCTGACGAGGTCCATGCGTTCTCCTTGCGGCCGCTATTCCCCTATGGGATAGGAGCCTAACACTTTCAAAAATTTACATTTGCTTTCCAGTTCCTGAAATGCCTTCTTTACCCTGGGTTCATCACGGTGCCCTTCTAAGTCCACAAAGAAATAATAATCCCAGGCCTTTCTCTTTGAGGGCCGCGATTCGATCTTGGTCAGATTAATCCGGTATTTCTCGAAGGGTGCGAGCATGTCGTGCAGGGCGCCTACCTTGTCTTTGATGGAAAACACGATCGAGGTCCGGTCTTTGCCGGTTGCCGGCACGTCGGTTTTGCCGATAACCAAAAACCGCGTGATATTATAAGGAGAATCTTCGATATCGGCTGCAATGACCTTCAGGCCGTATACCTTGGCGGCCAGCTGCGAAGCGATGGCGGCGCTGTACTTTTCTTTTGCGGCGATCTGCGCGGCGCGGGTCGTGCTTGAGACCTCGATCTTCTCCGCCAGGGGCAAGTTCTCCTGCAGCCAGATCCGGCACTGCCCGAACACCTGAGGGTTGGAATATATCCGCCGAATGCGGCCCTTCGGACAGCGGGCCAAAAGGTTGTGCGCGACATCCAGCATGATCTGCGAACAAATCTTCAAGTCGGAATCAACCAGCATATCCAGGGTGTGCGTAACCGCCCCCTCGATCGAATTCTCGATGGGGATGACGCCGTAATCGGCATTCCCTTTTTCCACCTGCAGGAACACGTCGCTGATGCTGTTACAGGGCATATAGCTGACCTGAGAGCCGAATTTCTTGAGCGCCGACAACTGGGTGAAGGTCGCCTCCGGCCCAAGATAGGCGATCTTAAGGGATGCGCCGAGGGCCAGACTTGAAGACATGATCTCGCGGTAGACCGCCTGGACGGCCTGCGGCGTCAAGGGGCCCTTATTGGTGCGCGCGACCCTGCGCAACACTTGGGTCTCTCTGTCCGGAGAATAGGCGCTCTTGCCGGATCTGCGCTTGACCCGGGCGACCGCCAGAGAAAAACCCGCGCGCCTGTTCAGCAGCCCAACGATCTTATCATCCAGCGTATCGATCTGTTTACGCAATTGGTTCAACTTCATCTGCGCTCTCCTTTACTGCCGGCTCTGCCTGCGCGCTTCCCTGCGCGGCCGGGGCGGCTTCTTCCTCTGTCTCGGCCTTCGGCGATAGTTTGGAAAAATCTTCGAGCTTCGGCAGTTCTTCAAGGGATTTGAGCCCGAAATATTCCAGAAATTGGCGGGTAGTGCCGAACACAAAAGGCCTGCCCGGGGCTTTTTTCCTGCCGGTGATGCGGATAAGGCTCTTTTCCAAAAGGCTCTCCATGACGCCGTCGACATTGACGTTACGCAGCGTCTCGATCTCCATTTTGCTCACCGGCTGCTTATATGCGATGATGGCTAATGTCTCCAGGGCGGGTTTGGACAGCCTTTCTACCCGGCGCTGTTTATACAGCTTGCGCAAAAAAGGCGCCAGCATCGCAGGAGTGGTCATCTGAAAACCGCCGGCTACTTCGACGATGCGCATGCCGCGGTTGGACTGCTCATACTCGGCCTTGATCTGCTCGATCAACGCCCGTATCTCGCTTGGCTCCAGGCTATCCAGGATATTTTTGATCTGGTCGATGGAGATGGGGCGTTCGCTGGTAAATATCAGCGCTTCGATAATTGCTTTTACCGTATCCTCTGCCATTTATCGTGCCCGCCTTTGACGGTAGACTTCGTTGAGAAGCTCTTCGGTAGTGAGGGCCTGGCCGCAACGTTCCAACGCCTTCTTGATCATTGACGTTGCTTCGGGCCTTTTATATTCAAGCTGCATCAAGACTGCGACCGCTTCTTCTGCGATATCCTTATGCTGCGCCTGGCGGGCGCGCAGCGAATCATCCTTGATCAGACCGAATTTGCCGACCTTGTTCTGGAGCTTTGCCACAATCTCCCGCGCCCTCTGCTGGCCTATGCCGGGAAGGGACTTTAAGAATTCGATGTCTGCTTCGTCGATCGCCCGCGCAATCTCGGAAATGGGCTTATCGAGGGCCCTGAGCGCCGCGCGCGGGCCGATGCCGGAGACGGTGATAAAAACCTCGAAGAATTCTTTTTCGATTTCATTCAAGAAACCGATGAGCACCGGGGTGCTGCGGGAAGGCTCCAGGTGATGGTAGTGATACGTGATCAACTGCACCAGGCCGTCGGCAGCAACGCTCTCATCCAGGCGCTGCATGACTGCGGGAGGGATCAATACTTGATACGAAATGCCCCCCACATCAAGCAGGATGTGGTGGTTGCCTTTTTCGGTGATCTTGCCGCATATTTTGGCGATCATATTTTTGCCCGTAAGATATAGCTATGCGCAATGGCTAATGCCAAGGCATCGGTGACGTCCGCATATTTTGGGAGGCTCGACAATCCAAGGATACCGGCCACCACCCGCTGCACCTGCTGTTTCGAGGCCAGGCCCTTGCCGACGATCGCTTTCTTGACCCGCGTTGCCGCGTATTCGATCAACGGGACCTTCTGCAGCGCACAGGCAAGGCAGATGACCCCGCGGGCATGCCCTAACACGTACGCCGTCGTGGGATGCCGGTAATGCGCGTAAATCTTCTCAACCACCAGCACGTCCGGATGCGTATCCGCAATCAACTTCTGTACCGCGGTATAGATGCTGCCGAGCCGTTCCACAAGCATCTGGCGGGGGGATGTCTTAATGATGCCTGCTTCTATCAGCGCGATCTTGTCGCGCTCAATATTGATAACGCCGTAACCGGTAACAGTCAAGGCAGGGTCGATGCCTACGATACGCATGCGCTATGATTCAGAGGATAACTGCTCCATAACCTCATCGGGTATCTCGGAATTATCGCTTACCGACTGCACATCATCATGCTCTTCGAGCGTCTCGATCAGAGAAATCAACTGCTTGGCGATCTCTCCGGTCACCTTGATCGTCGAAGAAGGGACCATGGTAACTTCCGCCTCAATCCACTGGATACCCTTGGCCTGCAGGGCGTTTTTGACGTTCTCCAGGTTCTGGGGAGCGGTAAAGATCTCGTAATTTTTGCCTTCCGACTTCATATCTTCGGCCCCTGCGTCGATGACTATGCCCATGATATCGTCTTCCTTGGCCTGGGTTTTTTCAACCACGATATACCCTTTACGGGCGAACATCCAGCTGACCGAACCCGCGCCGGCCATATTGGCGCCTTTCTTAGACATGATATTGCGTATCTCTGCGCTGGCGCGGTTTTTATTATCGGTGAGCGTCTCGATCAACAATGCGACGCCTCCCGGGCCGTAGCCCTCATAGGTGACCGACTCGTAAATGACGCCGGGCAGCTCGCCGGTCCCGCGTTTTATCGCGGTCTTGACGTTTTCCGAAGGCATATTCGCCTCTTTGGCCTTGGCCATGATCGCGCGCAACTTGTAATTGGTTTCGGGATTACCGCCCCCTTCGCGGGCAACCACAACGAGTTCCTTGATCAGCTTGGTGTAGGTCGCGCCCTTTGCGGCATCCGCCGCCATTTTCTTGCCTTTGTTCGTCTTCCATTTCGAATGACCTGACATTTTTTACCCTCCTTGAGCACCTTATGCTTTTGTCTAGCGAAATCCTGACCGCAACGGCAAAATTTTCAGCTATGCTGGAAATTTTGCCAGTGTTTTGCGGTCAAGAGTTGAACATCAGAAATGCTATCATTTTATGACAACCGGACGGAACAGAATAAGCCGGGTTCTGTGTGGGATGCGAATACCGCTTCCTAAAGTGGCCATTCCTCTAAAGCCCGGCGTTACCGCCGGGATTAAGCAGCCTACCCGAGACTCATAACGGGATGGGCAACCCCTGGTCTCCTATTCGGCCTTGCTCCACGTAGAGATTGCTCGTTTCACATACCCCACTGCCTTTACTTTGCTTCGCAAACTAAAGGCAAATCGTGAACGGGGTAATCCGTCTCTGTAGCTCTAATCATTGGCCTATGTTGGCCATGTGGGCGTTACCCACTACGTTGCCCTGCGGAGCCCGGACTTTCCTCTCCCGTATAATCTGGGAGTAGCCACGTTCCGCTCCCTCCGGTTGTCAAAGATCCTATCCGCCGGCTAAGGCTTCTTAGCCGCCCCCATGGTCGCTAATTTATCCGCGCCCTTGTTTTCTTCCCGGGGAATATGGCGTATGGCGACCTCTTTGAAGGCCGACATCAGATGCACCGCCTGGCGGTATAAGCCTGCGATATTGGGATTCCTTACTTTGTATTCCTTTTTTATCTGCCGGTAAAGAAGCTCGCTGTCCGTGCGTATGTCCAAACTTTCGACTTTCAGGATCAACGCCTCCTGCAGCGCATATATCAACGCGGTGTATTCCGCGACGTTATTCGTGGTATGCCCGATGTGCTCGGATATGTTTTTCAGGACACAACCGCCCTGGGTCAGGATCGCGCCTACTCCGGCCGGGCCGGGGTTCCCCTTGGAGGCGCCGTCGATATAGATTTCACACTTCTTCGGAGTCATCTATCGCCAGGATCCGGTTGCACACCTCACAGGTAATGAGGCGGTCATACATCTTGATGAGGTTGATGACCTGGGGAGGCACATACATGTTACAGCCTCCGCAGGAATTATTCGTTACCTTGACGATTGCCAGGCCGTCCCGGTTAGCCAGGATCCGGTCGTACTGGGACAGGATCTTGGGGTCAACCCCCTCCACGGCTTGCTGGCGCTGCGCCCCCAATTGCGCCAGGCGGTCGTCTATTTCCTTGACCCTGTCCTGAACCTTCTTTTTCTGTTCCGCAAAAAGCTTCTCTTCTTCCTTGAGGCGCTGCTTCTCGGCCTCGATCTCGCCTTTGAGCTTATCGCTTTTGTCCAAGACCTCCAGGATCTTATCTTCGATCACGGAGGCATCGGCCTTGGAGTCTTCGATCTGCTGCATCATGGCGTGGTATTCTTTGTTGGTCTTCAAAGAATACAGCTGGGTCTGCAACTTCTTTGCCGCCTCTTCCTTCGAAGCCAGCTCCAACTCTTTGTCTTTCTTCTGCTTGTGCAGGTCAAGCCCGGCCTTCTCCAGCTCCGCCATATGCTGCTTTTTGGCCTCAAACGCAGCATCCAGCGCCTTGATCTCTTCAGGCTTATTGTTCTTCTCGTGGGTCAAAGAATAAATAGCGGTATCGATATCCTGAAGCTTGCTGAGGTTAGCGATCTGTGTTTTTAAGTCAATACTGTCCATGGATAATTAAATGGTGGGCGCAGAAGGATTCGGACCCTCGATCTCCACAATGTGAGTGTGGCGCTCTAACCAGCTGAGCCATGCGCCCCAAAAACGTTTCACCCGTATATACACGATCCTGGGCCCACAGGGATTCGAACCCCGGACCAAGTGATTATGAGTCACCTGCTCTAACCACTGAGCTATGGGCCCTCATTTACAGCAAAAGTTAGAACTTTATTTTACTTGTTTTTACGGTTTTTGGCAAGGGGAAATATTTTGGCTGGCGGGCCGCGCGAGCCTTAAGGATTGGCTTCCAGGTATTGCTGGTAGCGCTTCTTTATCTTGTTGGCGGGGATCGCGATACTCAAACGGCCCCCCGTGGTGGAACCGGCCACGATCAATCCTACGATCTTTCCGTCGCCGCTGATGACCGGGCCTCCGCTGTCGCCGCGATACACATCGAAATTAATCTTGAACAGATCGACCGTATCTTTTTCCTTGCTGCCGATACCGGTAATTTTCCCCTCGGTAATAGACCCCCGCAAGATCTCGGAAGCGCCCACGTTATAGACTGTCGCGCCCAATTGAATGCTAGACTGCTCGGCAAGCGCCATGCCTCTTAAAGGCAGGGAAGTGGTGACCTTGATAAAAGCCAGGTCGTCTTCCGGAATGACCATGACCACCTCTGCGGGCAGCTCGGTTTTGTTGCGCAGCGTAACCTTGACCTTGCCTGCGTTTTCGACCGTATGCGCGTTTGTGACAATGATGCCTTTTGCATCAAGGAGGACCCCCGCCCCCTGCCGGGCATACTTTGCGATATGCAGCGGCCTTACCGACACAATGCTCTTTGTCCGGGCATCTCCTACGAGCTGCTCCTGTGATTGATAGAGTGCGAAGTTCTCAGAGGTGATCATGACAAAACAGGAAAAAGACCGCTGGATGGTATCGATGATCGAATCTGCGCCCAGGCCAAAAGCAGGGGGCGCAAAAGGCAGGCAGATAAGGGCGGTTAAAAGCACGGCCGAAAAGAGCCGGCAGGACTTATTCATGTAGGCAGGAGCGTTTAATATTCCCGCTGATGCGCGATGGTCATATCCAGAAAGGTGCGCAGCCTCCGGGAACGCGTAGGATGCCTGAGTTTTTTGAGCGCCTTTGCTTCGATCTGGCGTACCCGCTCCCTGGTCACTTTGAATACATTGCCGACTTCTTCCAGGGTGCGTTGGCAGCCGTCATGAATGCCGAACCGCAACACCAGGATCTTCTTTTCGCGTTCGGTGAGCGTGCTCAAGGCAGAATTCATCTCGTCCTTCAACATGGCGCGGACCGTCGCATTGGCCGGAGAAACCGCTTTTTTGTCCTGGATGAAATCGCCGAAATGCGTATCCCCTTCGTCGCCGATGGGCGTCTGCAGGGAAATGGGTTCCTGCGCAATTTTCAATATTGCCTTCACTTTATCCTGGGGAAGGCGCATCTTTTGGGCGATCTCTTCGGGAACGGGTTCCCGGCCGTTCTCCTGGACAAAGATGCGGGAAAAACGGATGATCTTGTTAATCGTTTCGGTCATATGCACGGGTATCCGGATGGTCCGCGCCTGATCGGCAATGGAACGGGTGATCGCCTGGCGTATCCACCAGGTGGCGTAGGTGGAGAATTTGTACCCTCTCTTATATTCGAACTTCTCTACCGCGCGCATGAGGCCGATATTGCCTTCCTGGATCAGGTCCAGGAAAGAAAGCCCCCGATTGGTGTATTTTTTGGCAATGCTGACGACCAGGCGCAGGTTCGCCTCCACAAGCCGTTTCTTCGTACGGTTGAACTTCAGGTGCGTGGATTTAATGAGCTTGGTCTGCTCCTTGATCGTGCCGTATGATTCGCCCAGCAGCCGTAGGATAGCCTGTTTGCGCTGCCGGTTGCCCCGGCCTTTGCGGACCAGGTAATCGTATTCTCTCAGGAGGCCGGCCTGTTTCTGGACTACGCCTTCGATGACGGACGTGGTAAAATTGAATTGCAGCAAGAACTCAAGGCTTTTTTGTTCGCTGCGGGTCTGCCTGAGGCGGTCGGCGATACGCTTGATCCTTTTGAGGATGGGGCTCTTGTTGGTCTTGATCTCTTCTTTGACCACATCGTCAAGGTTGACGGTCCCCTCAAGGATACAGTCGACTTCCGATAATATCGCATTGCGGGAGAATTTCGTTACCAGCGCTGCGCGTTTGAATTTGTCCTCCGCCTCTTCGATCTTCTTGGCCAGCTCAATTTCGTTCTCGCGGGAAAGGAGCGAGATCGACCCCATCTGTTTCAGGTACATCTTCACGGGGTCATCGAGCGGCAGAAAGCGCTCTTCCGATTTTGGCTGTTCCGGCAAGACGTCTTCCCGGACGACGCGGTCGGGCTTCTCGGGCTCTCTTTCCGACTCATGCTCGACCAGCTGTATGTCTTCGTCGCCTATCAATTCGAATATCTTATCGATATCTTCCGAGGAAGACACGTCCTCCGGCAGCATGTCGTTGACTTCGTCGTACGTCAAGTAGCCTTTTTGCCTGCCGAGGGTAATAATTTTTTCGACGTCTTTGCGCGTGTACTCTTTCTTTTTCATCTGCCCTTTCACCTCGTTTTGATTAACTGATGAAACTCCTGCATAAGCCTATGAAGCCTCTCCTCATCCCCCGATCGCTGCGCATGCGTGATCTGTTCATGCAGGCGTTGCCGCATGAGCCGGGCCTTGTCTTTTTTGAGCCGCTGCACGCAGTCATGCACGATCTCTTCCTTTTTCTCCGTGGAAACTTCGGGTAAAAATGCCGATTCGCAGACGCACTGCAGGATGCTCTCGTCTTCCAGGTAATTGACCAGCGCGTTCGGCTCGACCGCCTTGCCCTGTTCGATCATATCGAACATGATCGAGACGATCCTCGAGGCGCTTTCCGTCTGGAAGTCGGCCGGCTCTATCGCCCCCCTCAGGCGGCCGATCAGGTCCGATTCCTCCAGCATCAATTTGATTAACAGCTTTTCGGTCGGATTCATTTGGTCGGCTTTTTTTGCCGTGGCCGCCGAAGGCTGCGCATACGGCCGGTCCGGTTTGACTTTTTTCAATTCCTGCAACAATACTTCGTGCTCCACGCGCATCTCTTCCGAGAGCTTCCTGAGATATTCCGATTTTAAAACCGCGTTCTGAAATTTATTGATGGTCGCAAGCATCTCGCCGCAGATATCGGCCTTTCCTTCCGCGCCTTTTGTGCCGTGGCGCCCCTGGAGGCAGCGCAGCTTGTAATCAAAAAGCCCCTCGGCGTTGGCGATCCTGACCTCCAGCGCTTCTATCCCGGCCTTGCGCACGAACAGGTCCGGGTCCTGGCCTTCGGGAAGAGAGCAGATCTTCACGTTCATGCCCTCTTCGATAAAAATGTCGAGCGTGCGCAGCGTCGCCATCTGGCCGGCGGTATCCGGGTCATACACCATGACCACGTTCTGCGTAAAACGCTTTAAGAGCCTGACCTGCTCCGAGGTCAGGGCCGTGCCCAGGGAGGCAACGATGTTCTGCAGGCCGGATTGATACGGCATGAGGAAATCGAGATACCCCTCGACGATCACCGCGTAATCTTTTTGCCGTATCGCTTCCTTCGACAGGTGCAGTCCGAAGAGATTCCTTCCCTTGGTGTAAATGGGCGTTTCCGGAGAATTCACGTATTTTGCCAGGTTCTCTGTCTTGGCCTCGGATAATACCCTGCCGCCGAAACCAAGCGGCCGGCCCTTGATATCAAAAATAGGGAAGATGATGCGGCCGCGGAAACGGTCATAGTAGCCTCCGCCGTTTTTGGGCAAAACCAGGCCCGCTTTTTCCAATAGGCCCAAGTTGTTGTTTTTGGCCCGCAGATGCGTAATCAGGCCATCCCAGCGCTCCGGGGCGTAACCAAGCTTAAACAACTTGACCGAATCCTGGCTTATGCCGCGCTTGGCCAAATAGTCCCTGGCGGCAAAACCCTCCGAAGAATTAAGGGCATTCGCAAAGAAGGAGACGGCCTGTTCGTTTATCTTGTACAACTGCGTCACCAGGCCCGCTGCTTTTTCGTCCCTGACGGAAGGCTCAGGCAGCGCCACCCCGGCCTTTTTCGATAAGACCTCTACTGCTTCGAGGAACTCCAGGCGTTCATAACGCATAAGGAATTTAAAGGCGTTTCCGGATTCCCCGCAGCCGAAGCAGTGGTAGATCTGCCGGTCGGGAGAAACCATGAACGAAGAAGTCTTTTCCTGGTGAAAGGGACAGAGGGCCTTAAAATTCCTGCCTGCCCGTTTAAGAGGGATATACCCTGAAATAAGCTCTACGATATCCACCCGGCTTAATATTTCTTCCAAAATGGATTCGGAAATGCGTCCCGGCATCTGCTATCCTCTTCTGAACCGCCGAAAACCCGAACACTCAAAAATCTGGAATTTCTCTTCTTTCTCGATCCTGTCCAACAGGAGGTTCAAACCCAGGGTGTCCGAAGAAATGTGGCCGGCGATCACCACGTTCAAATCGGCATCCTTGACTTTTTTAAAATGCTCTTCGCTTAAGTGCATGCACACCAGGGTCCGTACGCCTGTCTTGTATATCTTATCGAATACTTCCTTTGGCCCTTCGGTACCCCCGGTCATATCGACGAATATCCTGCCTGCCGGCCTTGCGGGAGAACCGACGACCACCCGCGGCCCGGATAATTGAGCCGCTGCGGTCTTATACTCGGGCAGATCCATGAGGATCGCAATGATATCCTCTACGCGCCGAGGCTTCTTCTTATCCAGCAGTAATTGCAGGAAAGAAGCGACATGGTTATCCGCCGGGGTATGCACGCACATAAACGGCATATCCAGGAGCCTGGCTGCGTCGGGAGAGCGCATATGGTTTTGCGGCAGGAGCCTGCGCTCTATCTCCCGTTTGCGCTCATCCAAGAGTTCCTGGGCAACCGTGCGCCCCAGACCCAATTTAATCAAAAGGTCGACCTGCAACTGCATGACCCGCCAGAGCCCTGCCGCGGCCTTTCCCTCGGGATGGTGGGCAAGCACCAGGTCCAGCCCCGTTTTCTGGCGGATCCGGTCGGCAAGCAGGAGCTCTCCTATTTCGATATCGATGCCTACCAGGACCTTCTTTATCTGCGCGTTGGGGCTGCCGTAAAGGATGGCCGTATCTTCAAACGACTTTATGCGGCTGCCCTTGCGCGGATCGCGGTCTTTTCCGAAACGCACGACTTTGTCATACAAACGGGACAGTCTCATAAGCTGGCCTTACCCTGCACCTGGCGTACCGTCTCGTTCATTTTTTCGCCGGTCATGAATTTGGAAAAGACCGACTCCCATAAACCTACGTACAGATTAGGCGCTACCTGGATGATCTTTTTACCGCTGTAAGAAGCGGGGATACTGTCGTGCATATAGTCTACGGGAGAAAGGTACAGGGCAAATAAAACAAAGCTCAAAAAGAGGAATGCCCTGGCCACCCCCACTACGAGCCCGCCCCATTTCGCAAGGGTCGGTACCGCCTCGGCCTTGAAGAGCCGCGCGATCAATTCCCGGATAACCCAGAATACCGCGTAACCTAACAGCGCCAAAACGATGAACGAAAGAAAATCAAAGATGGCCAGCTGTCCGTTCTTGCCCAGCTTCATGAGGGCCCCGATGGAACCGGAGACCCGGGTGTAATAATGCATCGCGCAATAAATTGCCGCTACCGTTCCCAACAACTTGAAGAACTCAAGAAGAAAGCCGTTCTTCAAGGATACATAACATATTCTTAATAAAAGGATTATGACAAAAATATCCACCCAATTAAACTCCTTCAGGACGTTTAATGTCATAGGTCTTACTCCTTATTTTAGGGGGAAAGTTTAGTAAAGTATAGCACACACACGGGGTTCTGTCAAGGAAAGCGCTTTCTTTTTTTAACTACTCTATTTCAAAGGAGATAACGACGTTAAAGGACAGTTGCGGATAGTCCAATTCCCGGGGGAAAGCCGGAAAAGGGGCTGCCTCATGGATGCTTCTTTGGGCGATCTGGCGCAGGAATTCAATCGGGGACGACTTACTATCCACTAATTGGACCTCCCTGAGGCTGCCATCGCTGCCTACGATGAACGACAGGTACACCTCCCCGGTCTCGGAGGAAAGATAATTCTGGTAGGCGCAGCGCCTGATCTTCTCGCGTACGATCTGATAGTAGCTGATGTATGAAGGATTGCTGATCTTATCCGCATCAAGGGGCGGCAGGGTTATCTTTTTCTTCACTGCGGCACTGTCCGGCCGGATCAATGCGGGCTTGGGAAGCGAAGCTTCATCCAGCCTCATTCCCCGGTCGATCTGCAAGAGATCGTCCCTGCCGGCAAACGGCGGAGGAGGAATCTTATTAAGGCCCATCCGCGACTGCAGCTTGGCAAGCTGCTGCCTGGTGTCCTGTTCCTGCCTGACCTGCAGTTTTTCCTGGGGGACCTGTTTGAGATAATTGACTTCAACCGTTGGCGGCCTGCGGTGGGACATGAAAGAGATCAGGTTGGGGTTCTTGATAAGGATAAAGGCGTGGATAGCCAGAGAAACGCAAAAAGTGATCCTGAATATGCGGTCGGAAAACATGCGGTCCTTAAAATTCGATCCCTTTACGGGCTTTTACGTTCCGGTGATAATAATGCCTGACCTCTTTTATTTCGCTGATCAGGTCGGCGGCCTTTAAGACCTGCGGATGGGCCCCGCGGCCCGTCAAGACGATCTCTACGGCCGACGGTGCGCTGCGCAAGAAACACGCAAGCTGGCCGGGATCGATCAGGCCCAGACGGACTACAACATTAAGCTCATCCAGGATCACGACGTCATACTGCCGCCTGCGGACAAGGCCAACGACGCAGGCAAACCCTTTGGCGGCCAGCTCTCTATCCCGGCGCGTCGGCGCCTTCCGGATGAAAGAGGCGGCGCCAAACTGGACGCAGCTGATATTGCCGATCTTCTTGAGGGCGGTCAGCTCGCTGCAGGACCTGCCTTTCGCAAACTGGGCGATAAAAACCTTTAGCCCTGCCCCTGCGGCCCTCAATGCAAGGCCCAGGGCTGCGGTGGTCTTGCCTTTTCCGTTACCCGTATAGACGTGTATCATCTTTAGGCGTCTTTCCACCCGTATGCGCCGCGCAAGGGAACGAACACGCAACCGCAGATGCTTCTTGATTCCAGGCGCGTTCCCTGCTTACGGCACAGGGTCAATACTTGGCTCGCCTGCTCCTGGCCCAGCGGCGCAACCAGCCTGCCGGAATCTTTGAGTTGCGCAACCAGCGGCGCGGGGATCTGAGGGGCAGCTGCCGTAATGATGACGGCATCAAACGGGGCCTCTTCCGGCATCCCCAGCGTTCCGTCGCCGGCCGCCACGCTGATATTCCGATAGCCCAGTTCGCGCAGAAGAAGCTCCGCCTTTTGCGCCAAACCGGCGATCCGCTCGATACTATACACCTGCTTTACTAATTCTGCCAGTATTGCCGCCTGATACCCTGAACCCGTGCCGATCTCTAAAACCCGCTCATGCCCTTTTAGCTCCAGGAGCTGGGTCATCAAGGCTACCATATAGGGCTGCGATATCGTCTGAGCTTCTCCGATCGGAACGGGAAAATCCGCATACGCATCTTTTCGGCTGTTCTCAGGCACAAACAGGTGCCGCGGGACTTTCAGAAATGCCTCTTCTACCCGCTCATCCTGTATGCCCCGGGCGAGCAATTGCTCCCGGACCATGCGTTTTCTCAGGGCTGCGTATTCCATAGCTCCCGGAAAATAAAACGGATAAATCTCCAGGTGTCGATACACGGGTTGATCTGGCTTTTTTGCCCGGAGTAGACGGTCTCTATGGGGACGGATTCGATCTGGGCGCCCAAGCGCGCGGCTTGAATGAGCATCTCGGATTCTATTTCGTATTTGCGGCTTTTCAGAACGAACTTCTCCAATACCTGGCGCCGGATAAGCCGGAATCCGCACTGGGTATCCGGTATGTACTGCCCGGTAACCTGCGAGATGAACCAGGACATGAACCGGTTGGTCAAAAAACGCAGGGGCGGCATATGCTTGGTCTTCGACATGCGGGTGCCGATAAAGATACCTGCCCCGGAAACGCGGGCCTGACGCAAGAACTGCGCTATGTCTTGCGGCACATGCTGGCCGTCGCCGTCCATGGTGATCACCGCATCGAAATCCTTGGACAGGCAGTAACGGAACCCCTTGACTAAAGATGCACCCTTGCCTTCGTTGCGGTCGCTGCGCAGCACAACCGCACCGCAGCGCTCGGCGATGGCGACGGTGTTATCCTGCGAGCCGTCATCGACCACGACCACGTCCAATCCCTGTTTTTTGATCTGCGCCAGCACAGAGCCGATTGCCCCGGATTCATTGTACGTCGGCACGACTACACAGGTCTTCATGAAACCCAGAACCTCCTGAACATAAACCACTGGTCGGGGTATTCCCGGATGTAACGTTCGATGGTCGCCTTATAGCAATTGAGCAAGTCCGGGATATCCTGCTTGAGGTTTCCCGAGCCTGCATAGGCCATCGGTGCCTCCAGGCGCAGGGTAAACGTATCGTCGGGATTACGCACCATAAAACCCGCAACGATGGGGGCGCCGGTCTTTAAGGAAAGTGCTGCCGGCCCCTCGGGGAATATGGTGGGTTTGCCGAAAAAATCCACCACCGCCCCCCTCTCGGTAAAATCCCTGTCCCCCACCAGGGCAATCATGTTATTCTCTTTCAGTAAATTAAGGCAGGCCCTGACCGCCCGGCCTAGCGGAATGACCTTGGTGCCGAAGACTTCCCGCTGCGCGTTGAAGAAATCGTTGACCTTTTTTGATTTATGCGGCAAGGCCACCACCCAGGTCGGATACCCCAACAGGCCCATCACTACCCCTCCCAGTTCCCAGTTGCCCAGGTGCGCGGTGAGCACCACCACGCCTTTACCGCCGGCAAGGGCCTCATCGAAATACCGCAGGTTCTCGATCTTGACGCACCGCAACACATACTCCCGGTCGATCTTGGAATGACGGAAGAAATCAACCAGGTACTTGGCGAAATTCCTGAACATGCGCCTGCGGATCTGGCGGATCTGACGAGGCGTCTTGTCGGGAAAGATCGCGCTCAGGTTCTCCCTTACCGCCCGGCGGTCTTTGTCCGCAAACAAATACCGCACATCGGAAAAGAATACCGCCACCCCGTATGCCACATGCCGCGGCAGCGCTAACGCCAGGAATTGTCCGACTCTATAAAGCAGGTACCCCCACATTATGTTTTCTTACACAGCCCCAGTAATAACCGAGCGATATCAAGGCTGGCGGTCGGTTTCCCGATCGAGCCGGCAGCTTGACGCATGCTCTGCAGTTTCTCCGGATGCAACAATAGATCATCGACTACCAGATGGATATCTTTGGCGTTGTCGATCTTGACCGCTGCCCCCCGGGCAGTTAAAAAAGCCGTATTGCTGGCTTCCTGGCCGGGTATGGGATTGATGATAACCATAGGGAGCGCCTTGGACATGGCCTCAGCGGTAGTGATCCCTCCCGGCTTGGTAATGATAAGGCTGGAAACAGACATCAATTCATGGACATTATGCACGTATCCGAACAACAGGGTTTTTTTCCGGTGGTGCCTGATCCGCCGCTTGAGAGAACGGTAGAGTTTTTTATTAGAACCGGTCACGATGATCTGCTGGAACTGGGCTTCTGCATACTCGAGACGGCGGATAACCGTTTTGATCGGCCCCAAGCCCTGCCCGCCCCCCATGATCAAGACCGCCGGCACATCGGGGGCAAGACCGAGCTTACGTAAGACCTTCTCCTGCGAAACCGGCTCGTTGAATTTGTGGTCAAAAGGTATTCCTAAAGGTTTTATTTTTTCCGGAGGCACGCCTTTTAAAACCAGGCTCCGGGAGATCTCCTCGGCGGGGACCGCGTAATAGTCGATGGTATCGTACAGCCAGTACGAATGGGGGATGTAATCGGTAAGCACCGCCACCAGGGGGATATCGGCCTGGTAGAGTTTTTTAAAATCCGCCACCATCCCGCAGGGAAAAGCCTGCGCGCAGGCTACCACATCGGGATGGAACCTGTCAAAAAGCTTTTTGAATTTCGCGGAATTGAACTTATGGATCGTGGCCTTAATCTTGGCGATACGTTTTGCCACTGCCGGATTGTCATACAGGTAATCCCATATCTGCGGGGTCCTTTTGATAATACCCATATATATACGGTTGACGATCTTTTCGGAGATGGGATTGGTATAGTTGAACGCGTTGATATTCAGGATCTCCGCGGAGGGGCACAGGGCCTTTATTGCATTCTCAAGCGCCAGGGTCGCGCTGTGATGGCCGGAGACTTCGGATATGTACATCAGGATTATGCGTCTGGTGGACATGGGCGAGCTAAAGCCTGCCTTCCTGGTGGAGTTCTACCAGGGCGCCGGCGACAAGAGGATTGAATTGCTGGCCGCTTAAACGCCGTATCTCTTCCACGGCGTGGTCCTTGTAAAGGCAGGGGCGGTATGGCCTGGTGCTGGTCATGGCATCAAAGGAGTCTGCGACGGATATGATCGAAGCCATGAGCGGGATGTCGTCGCCCTTAAGGCCCTCGGGGTACCCGGAGCCGTCATGCCTCTCATGGTGATATTTAATGCCCAATATGGAGTCCTCCAGCTCATTGATCGGCTTAAGGATAGCTACCCCAATAAGAGGATGCTCTCTGATACGGG
>Ga0335071_10001000_pt1 | contig 30552 bp, 31 predicted proteins | sample Lox_Sample_15_FD_206724 | JGI IMG/M metagenome (GOLD analysis project Ga0335071, IMG submission 206724) | Soil microbial communities from Loxahatchee National Wildlife Refuge, Florida, United States - Lox_Sample_1.5 | ecosystem: Environmental > Terrestrial > Soil > Wetlands | place: USA...
CAAGGCCCGGCGGCTCGTTCGCGAAGGCAAGATCGACGTGCATCATCCGTTCCACGCTTTGGAGAACGCTCTGCTTGGGGTGAGCCTTGGGGGAGACTATGTGTTGTACACCGACACCTCTTTGATCCCGCTGGTCGGAATCAATCTCGCCAGGGTCGAGCAGAAGGTCGGGCTGCGGATCAACGTCCTGTTCTGCGGTCACCTTCAGACGAAGAGCGGCAGCGACACGCACATCTCCACAGATGGCAAAGGACCAGAGAACAACGACTCCGCAACGAACGAGGATGCAGGCCAAACGATCATGTCCCCCAGAAGCTAGTGGTGGTCGTCGTAGTACGGTGAGTGCATCGGCTTGCCTATGGTCCGAGAACGCTCAAGCAACTTCGCCGAATTCCGTGCCCTCTCGATGAACTCGGCCACAAGCATCGGGTCCTTGCTCTTGTCGGGAGCGTCCACCCCGCGACACACGTCGACGCAGAACGGCTGAACGCTCTGGACGGCGTAGCCGACGTTCAATGGATTCAATCCTCCAGCGAGGACGACGGGATACGGGTCCAGGCTGCGGGCGATGCGTGCGCAGGCGGCCCATTCCTCCCTCAACCTTGATTCGCCCATGCGGCTTCCGGTGCAGTGCAGCACGACGCAATGAGCGACTTCCCTCAGAGCGTTCGCCCTCGATTCCTCGTTCCCGCCGCCGACCGTGGCGCGTGCCCACACTTGACCGGGCGCTCGCTTCTGCACGAACCCGATGTCTTTCAGGGACATCTGCGAATGTATCTGGATAACGTCGGGCTGGAGCCTGTCCGCGGATTTTGCGATCTTGACCGCGTCGTCGCTGCTCGTGACCATGACCCTCTTCGTGCGGCACGACGTCATAAGCTCTTTCGCTTTCTCCAGGGTGAGATTCCGGAGCCCCTTGGATTCGACAATGAATCCGTTATAGTCGGCTGTCCTCGCCGCCTCCACGTCCCCGGGGCTCATGAGCCCACAGATCTTTATCTTGACCATAGCTTGCGCAGCTTGGGCTATCGACTCCGACTTTGATAATCCTTCACCGCTCGGGCTAGAAACGGGCCGTGATGCTCTCAAGTCGTTCTGCATCCGCGTTGAAATGACGACACGATTATGAGCAGCGGCGATGGATTCCAATCGGACGGAGGCGTTCGATGAAGGTCATCGCGTTCAATGGCAGTCCGAGGGCGAAGGGGAACACGCACGCGGCATTGGCTGAGGTGCTGAAGGAGATAAAGAGCGAAGGAATCGAGACCGAGTTGGTGCAGATCGGCGCGAAGGACGTCGCTGGATGCAAAGCGTGCGGCGCCTGCGGGCGAAAGAGGAACGAACAGTGCATCAACAACGACGATGAAATCAATGAGTGGATCCAGATGATCAAGGGAGCGGATGGAATCGTGATCGGCTCCCCGACGTACTTCGGGTGCATGAGCGCGCAAACCAAGGCCTTCATCGACCGCGTCGGGTTCGTGACGCGCGCGAACGGCGGGATGCTGCGCAGGAAGGTCGGGGCGGCGGTGGCGGTGAATCGACGCGCCGGCTCGCTGAACACCTTCGACGAGATCAATCACTTCTTCCTGATCGCGGAGATGATCGTGCCTGGATCGAGCTACTGGAATGTCGCGAACGCCCTCGAACCTGGCGATTTCTCGAAGGACATGGAGGGCAAGAAGACGATGCGCACGTTGGGCAAGAACATCGCCTGGCTGTTGAAGAAGCTCGACTGACCTACTTGCAGCCGCCGCAGCAGGCCGCCATCTGGACCAGCGGGCAGACGTTGTCGAGCAGTTTGCCCTCCGCCTTGCGCAAGTGCTCCGCGTACGTCGAACGAGACAGTCCGGCACGCTTCGCAAGCTCGTCGAGCCCCACCTTCGCCGGTCTATCGAAGTACCCATTGGCGCTGGCCAATGCGAGGACCTCGATCTGCTTCTCGGTCAACCCTGCGAGCAAGGTCGACGTCGTCATGAGCATGTCGTCCGCCGCACCGCGGAGCTTCAATGGTCGGAGGGACTGGAGGTTCACCGTGCCCCCCTCGCGCTCGATACGCTTCACGGTGCGACCGAACGCTTCACGGTCGTGCCCAATGACATGATAGTTCTCCCAGCCGCCACGGTAGATGACCGGCTCCTCCGACCAAAGGCCCTCCTGCGCGATTATGCTCGATACCCCACCGGGTTGGCAGTCGCAGTCGCGAGTGACCATTCGTGCCAGAGTGCCCTCTCGCACGGTCTCATAGCGCGCCGAGTTCTTGCCGATCTCCGTCTCCACCAGCTTGAGCGATTCCTCGTCCGGCGCGCTCAGTTCGAAGACGTGAGAGTGTGAGTTGCACCACATCGCGACGGTGACATCGGGGAACATGCGAGTGATCAAGCTGTAGGGGCAGTCGTGGACGACCTGCATCCTTGCTTCGTATAGTGCCATGAGAATTCGTAGGCCCGAGAGGGGATTAAACCTTTCCACCGCCGTAGGACGGCATCCCGATCGATCCAGCGTGTTCTCGATTTTGTCTGATCGAGACTCCAAAGGCCGCCGCACGGCGGTGCAAAGGCAACGTCCCGGGGCCGCGTTGTAGCGTTTGATGACTATGATTTCGTACGCAGCGATACAGGAAAAGAGCATGAGCATGAATGCAGAAATCCGCAGCGAGCGGACGATAGAGAACAAGAAGAAGGTCGTGTGCAAGCACCGCACGGGGGCAACATGCCTGCGCTGCCGGATCGCCTCTGCCATTTAGATCCCTCAACACGCAACTCCGCATCAACAGCACCACTGGCGGCCCCCGACAAGCTGACAAAGGATAAGTAGGGCGAGCTCGAATCGAAACCGTATATGGCCGCTTCCCTCAAGGTCGCCAGACTGTTCGGGATCCCGATCTACATACACTTCTCCCTGCTTCTCATCCTGCCGCTCTTCGCTGTCATCTTCGCCCTTTTCTCCAGCCCCGACTTCTTCTACTTCAGGCTGAGCTACGCTAGTCTCCCCCTGGACGACGTCAGCAAGCTGCTGTGGGGAGTGGTCGCGGCTGTGATATTCTTCATCTCAATACTCCTCCACGAGCTCGCGCACTCCTACGTTGGCATTCACCGAGGCTACAAGATATCGGGCATCACGCTCTTCATTTTGGGAGGAGTCTCCCAGATCGAGGAGATGCCGGAGCACGCCCCTGGCGAAGCGCTGATGGCATTCATCGGGGCGATACTCTCGCCCATCGCGATCATCATGGGTTACTCCTCAAGCTCCGTTCTCGTCAACGCGATCGCGATAACGATCAGCATCACCGGTTTCTACAACCTGCTCCTCGGTGCGTTCAATCTCGTTCCGGCGTTCCCCATGGATGGAGGGCGGGTGTTGAGGGCCGAGCTCGCGAAGCGCGAGAGTTTCCTGAAGGCGACCGAGCAGGCCGCGGCGATCGGGAAGTACCTTGCGATAGTGATGGCGATCGTAGGGCTGTTCTACAACATCTGGTTCATATTCATCGCGATCTTCATCTACATGGGGGCGGACGAGGAGCTGCGCGTCACCCGCATCACCGAGTCGTTGCGTGGCTACAAGATCAGGGACCTGATGACGAAGCAGGTCGCAACTATCAACATCGACGCGAGCGTCGAGGACCTTATGCAAAGGATGATGGCGGAGAGGCACGCGGGCATGCCCGTGCTCGAGAACGGGCTGCCGATGGGAATGGTGTACCTCGACGACGTTCTGCGCATTCGCGAGGCGGACCGTCCAACCACAAAGGTGCGTCAGATCGTGCGTATGGGAGTGGTGACGGTGGCCCCTGGTGAGGATGCGGGCGAAGCGCTCAAGATGATGCTGTCCAAGCAGGCCCGGCGCGCCCTGGTGATGGAGGGCAACAACCTGGTGGGCATATTGTCCCAAACGGATCTGGGAAGGACGGTAGACATAATGATGGCGAAGGAGCGCGCCCCGAGACAACGTTGATGAGGCCTCGCGGACAATGGAAATCTGGTGATGACATGGTGGAGCAGAAGAAGGACGAGAAGGGCCCGGAATGCGCGCTCTGCGCGCCCTTCGAGCAGGTCGGGACATGGCGCTGCAACGAGTGTGGGGCGATGAACATCAACAAGTGGAAGGAATGCTGGAAGTGTAAATCGCCGCGCCTCGAGCCCCTTTCCCCCGGTCTTTGATCGGAGGAGATGCCCGCGCTCCTTCATTTCCACGTTAGATGTGACCACCCCTCTGAACGTGCCCAGGACTCGGCTGCCGGACGCGGATCGACACCGGTTCGCGCGGGAGATGTTTTGTCTTCATTCGGGTTAGATGCCCTTCGCGATGAGCGTCGTGGTCAGCTCCACGCCTCGGAGATATCAAGCACAGCGTCGCCGACGTCTCGGCAGCAAGAAAATCTCTCGGGTTCACGCCGGAACTCGGCCTCGAGGACGGACTGAAGACGCTCTTCGACTGATCACGGGAGCGGAAGCTCGACCACGAACCGCGTGCCCTTCGAATAGTCTCCCGCCACGCGGTCCTCTATCCAGACCCTACCCCGATAGCGCTCGACCAGTGCGCGAACGATTGCGAGTCCGAGACCCGTTGACTTCTTCCTCACGTCGCCCGGCTTGGAGTACCCGCGCTCGAAGATCCGCCCCTTGCTCTCGTCAGGGATGCCCGGCCCACGGTCCTCCACCACGACCTTCGCCCGGAGCGGGTTCGCTTCGATCGCTACGTGAACGCTTTCGGGCTCGGAGAACTTGATGGCATTGGTGATGAGGTTGACGAAGATCTCGGAAAGGCCTTCGTCGGCGAGCACGATCAGCTCCGGGTTCGTGGTGGCGGCCTCGATGTTGAGGAAGACGGTGGCGCCTTCGTACCGGCTCTTGGAGGTGTCGATCGCGCCTTGAACGGCGCGCAACAGTGAAGTGGAAATCAGCGGGCGTTCGCTATCAACCGCGTGCGAGAGCGTTCTGAAATCGCGCACGAAGTCGTTCAATCGCCCCTCGCTGTGCTTGAGCTTGTCCAGGTAAGCCCGCCGCTTGTCGTCGGGCAGTCCAGGCTTCTGAAGCATGTCGAGGTACACGTCCATCGGTACGAGGTAGTTCAGGACGTCGTGCACCATGATGTCGTTGTAGATCTGCAAGAGCTGCCGAGAGCGCGCTTCCTGGCTCTGCAACTTCGTCGTTTGATAGGCGTATCCTAGAATGTCCGCCGCCGCGATCAGTCCGGCCTTGTCGTCCGCGCTCAGGTTCGGGACCTCGCAGCACATCAGCATCGCCCCGAGCATGGCATCCTTGCCCTTCAGCGGCAGCGCGACTGCGGTCATAGAGCCTATTGGTTTGTCCGCGACGTCAAGGAGGACAGCGTCCTCGGGCAGGAAGAACGGCTCTCGGGCGGTGATGGCCTTCGATGCCATTCCTCTGCCCGTCTCCAGCTCCTCCTTCGTGCTCGCGTTGACGGCGACCGCCTGCTCCAGGCGGCCATCGTTAAGGAGCTCGAATGCCATCCCGCGCTTGAAATCGAAGTGGGACATCAGGAGGCGTAGGCCCTTGTCGAGCAGCTGCCTCGGATCGGAGCAAGAAGAGACCAGGAAGCCGATGTCGTTCTGCATCCCGAGCAGCTGCGATTGAACGCGAAGCACGTTCTCCAGCTGCACCCTCGCGGTCAGGTCGTGGCCGATCGCGAGCACTCCCACCACCTTGCCCGTTTCGTCCCTGCGTTCCGTTAAGCTCCAACCCACTGTTCGAGAGGACCCGTCTCGCGTAGTCACGATGCTCTCGACGGGCCCACCGGGCATCGGACCGCCAGGGTTCTTGACGATCCTTGCGAAGATTGGCTCTGACACCACCCCGAGTTCGAGCAGCCTTCGACCGATGGCCTCCTCCTTCGACCTTCCAGTTACCGCGACCGCGCCCTTGTTGAAGAACGTGACCGTACCGCCGAGGTCGCAGCCAACGACGATGCTCGGGGAATTGTCTAGGAGCGTTTCCAAGTACATCTTCTCGTTCTGCACCGCTTGCTTGAGCTGCTCCTCGACGGAGATGTCCCTGACGATGCCTTGCAAGAATCGATGTTCTGGCTCCTCCTCGTTGATGCTGAAGCGAGCGTCCCCGAGGATGATCGCGCCGTCCTTCGCGAGCAACTTCAGAATGTACTGCGACGGGACCTTCTCTCCGACCATTCGCCGTCTGAACCTGTCCAGGATCATCGAACGCTCATCGGGAGCGATCAGCTCGTGGGCGGGCCGACCGATGACCTCTTCCGGTTCGTAGCCGAGGATCCTGTGCACGGCGGGGTTCACGTAGGTTATCTTGCCGCTTCCGTCCACAAGGACGATCAGCTCGTTCGCATCCTCGATGATCCGCTTGAAGTCGAGGCGCCTCATTGCATGGCTTTCCTGTGTCGGTCCAAGTGACTAGGATCGGTCTCAAGCCGCCTACGGCCGCGCGGCGATCGGGATGGCGTTCATCAGGTAGTTCGATTCGACGTCGTAGTTGTAGTCCTCGACCGTTCCGTCGATCATCTGCAGGCGCGCCTTGATCTTGTTCTTCTCGAAGACGATCTGTGCGTTCAGGACCCGGGAGCGATAGACGCTCATGCGCTTGCCTGCCTGCGTCAACTTGCGCTCGTCGCAGACCAGTAGTCCCGCTTCCTCTAGCACGCGAATCTTCCGGTAGCAGGCGGCGATCGGGATGTTGAGACGCTCGCTTAGTTCGAAAGCGCTCTTCGGTTTTCCCATGGTCGCCAATAGGATCTTCGCGGTGTATTCCTCCGTCAGCAGTCTCGATGTCTCGAGGGCATGCATCTGTTGTCCACCTTGTGGGTTTAGACCCCGGTTGTATCTATTTAAGTAATCAGGGGTGAGAATCACTTTTGATTCGTGTTCTTTGGACACTGCCAGATGCTTTACAAAGCGTGAAAATCGGGCCCTTGTTCGCATATTTGATAATTCGATATTGTGGCGGCAGGAGCTCTACGTCCTGTCTCGCGCCCCATTGCTCGATACGAGGTAGATTGCCGAGAAGACCATCGCCGCTCCGACGCCGATGAAAACGTCGAGGGGCTCGTGCAGGAGAAGGATGCTGAGAATGACCGCGAACGAGCTCTCCGAGAGGATGATGGTGCTCGAGGTAGTGATGCTGATCGCTTCCAGGGCTCTGACCCAAAGGAGCGTCGGGATGGCGGTGCACATGACCCCTATGTAGAGCAACAGCGGCAACGCGCTCGCAGCCACGGTCGTGGGCGAGCCGAATCCCAAGTAGAGCGCGAAGAGCGGGAGCGGGGTGAAAAGGAGCGTGCTGAGCACGAACTGCTCGTACGTCATCTTCTTGAAGGCGTATTTTGAGAGCACGTAGGTCAGGGCGATGCAGATGGTGGCCCCCAGCAGCATCACGTCGCCGAGGAGCGCCCCGCCAGTCATCCCCCCGACGTCCAGTTTGGTCGTCAGCACAAAAAGCCCTCCAAGGCCGACCGCGAGGCCGATGATCTTTCTGCGCGTCAGGCGCTCTCGAAAGAGGAACGCGGAGAGCGGCGCAACGATGAGAACGTTTGACCCGATGATAAGTGCCCCAGTCGAAGCGTTCGTGCGCGAGAGCCCTCCGTACTGCAGCCCTAGGAGAACGAAGGTGATGAGCCAGGCCAGCCATGTCTCCCTCGTGAGGAAGATGCGCCAGGTCAGGGTCTTCTTCCAGGCGCAATATGCAAGCACGACGAGGGCTCCGACGGAGACCGTCATAGCGCAAAGCAGCAGCGGGTCGATCTCAGACACCCCTGACTTGATTGCCACGTACGACGAACCGAGCAGGAGCGACGCCAAGAGCGTGAGCTGCACACCCCTCCTTTCCGTCAGACCTGGACCCTCTGGCATCTACTTCACCCCGAGCGAGACGACGCGAACGTCTCGATCCCTTAAAGCAATTCGCCTTCCTCGCAATCTAGGCCTCTAGGATTCCGAGACATGAGTCTTCAGGCTTGCTGCGAGGTGTCTGAAATAGGCTCTGAACTTGGTCACGTCCAGCTTCGCGCAGTACCAGCCGATCACGACGCCGCCCAGGCTGCCGGCGATCACATCCAGAGGATAGTGCACCCCGATGTAGACGCGGGACGCAGCTACCAGCGCGGCGATGCCAATCAGGGGAATCGCGTATCTGCGGACCTTGACGCTGAGCACGGTGCCGACCGCGAACGCGCCCGCGGCGTGAGCGGACGGGAACGACTGTCCCACTGTCTCGTAGAAATGCGGGATAAGGGGGTACGTCTCATAGGGCCGAGGGCGGTTCACGATGTCTTTTGCCAGTATCACGTAGATCAGTTCGATGATTACGGCGATGGCAACGTACGAGGCGAGGTCCCTCCGCTTCAGCAGGTACAGCGCCACGACCCAAATTGCCCCCATCTCGAGCGAGCCCAGGAACGTGATCGCTCCGGCGACATCCGCAAGCGGAGGCCAGTAGTGCGCGTTCACCCAGAGAAACGCCTGCTGGTCTGTGTCGAGGAGCGAGGGGACCTGCAGGAGCAACGCGAAACCGAGCGTGACCAAGAATAGGACGAGCAGCATTTGGCCCAAGGTCTTCTGCCAGTCCAGCACGGCAGCGGATTGGCTCTCCCTGATAACATAGTTTCGCACCCTGACCCGTGCTACCACATTCCAGGGCTCGCGATGCCTTTTTATGTCGCGCGCATCCTCGTTCACCTGGGAATATTGGATGTCGTTCAAGAACGAGCTCACATACCTGCACGAGGTGGAGGACAATGCCGAGGAGCGCTTCGATGACACGTACTACACCGCGATCAAGCTGGTCATGGAGGATTTCGAGAAGGAGGAGGTCCTCCCGAACATAATCGCCGGCAAGGGCACGAGATCAAAAGCGACCTTCGAGAAGAGAAGCCCGGCCGACAACAGCGTGCTCATGGCCAGATTCCAGAGGGGCACGAAGGAGGACGTGAACAAGGCGGTCCGGGCGGCTAGGGAGGCGTTCAGGACCTGGTCGAGCACCGACTATGCCGAGCGAGTGAAGATATTCGAGAAGGCGGCGAGGGTCCTCAGTGATCACAAGTACGAGCTGGCAGCGGCCCTCACATTCGACAACGGCAAGAACCGGTACGAAGCGCTCGCGGACATCGACGAAGCGATAGATTTCCTGCGCTTCTACGCCTCCGAGGTCAAGCGCAACGACGGCTACGCTACGCCGCTACCGCCCGCGTACACGAACGAACGAAGCGAGTCGCTCCTTCGCCCCTACGGAGTCTGGGCGGTCGTCTGCCCTTTCAACTTCCCGGTGGCGATCTCGCTTGGGATGGCGGCGGCGGCGCTGATCACGGGCAATACCGTCGTCATCAAGCCATCGACCACCGCGCCATACACCCTGCACAAAGCGTTCAAGCTGCTCGAGGAGGCGGGCCTGCCGGATGGGGTCGCGAATTACGTCGCGGGAAGTGGCAAGGACGTCGGAGGTCCGCTGGTCGCGCATCCAGGCATCGACGGCGTCGTGTTCACCGGCTCCCGCGCGGTCGGATACGACATCATGAGGGGCGCGCTGCGTGACAAGCCGATCCCCGTGATCGCGGAGATGGGATCGAAGAACCCAGTCATCGTCTGCATGGACGCGGACTCGGAGAAGGCGCTCAATGGTGTCATCGCTTCCTCGTTCGGGTACAGCGGGCAGAAGTGCTCCGCCTGTTCGCGCGTCTACATCCCGTTCCGCATGCTCGACGACTTCGAGGAGGAGCTTGTCGAGAGGACGAAGAAGCTGAGGGTTGCCCATCCCGCTCTCAAGGAGTGCAACCTCGGCCCGGTGATTGAGGACTCGAAGGTCGACGACTACCTGAAGTTCACCGCCATGGGCGCGAAAGACGGCAAGCTGCTCTGCGGAGGAAGGCGCGCCACCGAGGGAGGCCTGGACAAGGGCTACTACGTTGAGCCGGCTATCATCTCGGGGCTGAAGAACGACCATTGGCTGATGCAGAACGAGCTCTTCCTGCCCATCCTGTGCACACAGGGCTACGACCGCCTCGAGGAGGCTGTGGACATGGCCAACTCTGGACCCTACGGGTTGACGGCAGGCATCTTCTCGGAGGACGACGAGGACCTCAACTACTTCATGAACAACATTCAGTCTGGAGTCGTGTACGCCAATCGTAAGAGGGGCGCCTGCACCGGAGCGATGGTGGGGGCGCAGCCGTTCGTCGGATGGAAGGCATCTGGGTCGACGGGGAAGGGCACTGGAGGGGTCTGGTACCTACAGCAGTTCCTGCGGGAGCAGACGCGCACATTCGTTCTCTAGAATCTGGAGCAACGGTGAACAGACGCGACTGAGCGCAAACAGAGCCCTTCGTGAGCGAAGCTGGCTGCAATCAATCTGCGTTCGATCGGTCTTCTGCTCACTTGAGGGCGCCCAGGAAGTCGTCTATGGGAACGGCCGCCATCGTGACCGTTTCCAACGTGCCCCTTGAGCCGAGTTCGACCATCACCTTGGCGACGGTTTCGTTGTCCGCCGCCTCAAGGATGGTGAGGAAATCGTATCTCCCGAGAAGGGCGTACTGGGCGAGGATCTTCGCGCCCATCTTCGTGATCTCCTTGTTCACTTCCTTTAGTCGTTCCGGCTTGGTCTTGAGGGTCTTCCTGCCTTCGCTCGTCAAGTGCGACAGCACTACATACTCTGGCATGTCCCTACCCGACGAATAATTGCAGCATCTGTTATTAACCAGTTGGCACTGACGCTGAGTGCTGTCGCCATAAGCCCGTTTCATCTTCTCACACAGAGGCATCGGCGGATGCGTGAAAAGGTCAAAATGCTAGTTGCGCCATCAGTAAGATGGCTAGCATGCAAGACCGAGTGCTCATCCCGGTGGATTTCACGAAGGAATCGATGGCGATGTTCGACTGCGCTCTCGAGCTGAAGGAACTCGGGCTCAAGCATCTCACGCTGCTGCACGTACAGCAGAAGGGGCAGGAGCTTGACAAGGAACAGACGCAGAAGTTCGACGAGATGGAACAGAAGATGAACGCTGCGGGGATAGACTCGCGTGCGATCATCCGCGATGGGGACCCGGTCCAGGCGATAGTCGATGAGGCGGACAAAGAGGACGTGGACATGGTCGTCATGGCTTCCGGCGGCAAGGGCAGGGCGGAAGAGTTCTTCGTCGGCTCCGTGTCCTTCGGGGTCGTCCGTAGGACCTCGAAACCGGTCCTGCTGGACAAGTACCCGATGATGCCGGATGGAGCAGTCAGGGCATGCCGCATCGGGCCGACGCTTTTCCGGAACGCCCTGGTTGCGGTGGAGCTCCCGATGTGCTCCGGGAACCTGGAGGCGTTCTTTTCTGATCTCTGCGAGAGGGGTCTGAACGGGGCGACGCTGTTGCACGTGGTCGATTCCGACCGGTACAAAATGAGCGACGACAAGCGCTTCCGCGACGTCAAGAAGTTCCTCGAGGACATGAAGTCAAGGATTACGTCGCACAAGTGCGAGATCAAGACGCATGTGCATTACGGCACCGCCGCCTACAACGTGCTCGAAGTGGCGCGTGAGATCGACGCGTCGATCATCGTGGTCGGCACGAAGCAGAAGTCGTACCTGCGCGGGCTGACGATCGGTTCGGTGTCAGAGGAAGTGGTGCGCCGGGCATCCATCCCAGTGCTCGTCGTTCCGTGCTGACGGAAGGGTTTAGTCAGTTCCGACCAATCACCTGCGTCATGGCGGAGGAGCATTTCCGCATTCTCGACGACCTGACCGATGTCTCGCTTGACGCAAGATGCGCGATCCTCGTTCGGCACGCAGACCGTGATGGCTCGCTTCTGAAGTTGACCCCAAGTACGGTGAGCATCAACCCTGTGGGGGAGAAGAAGGCGAGGGAGTTCGGCGTTCGCTTGCGCGGACGCAACGGTCTGCGAATATACTCCTCGCCCGTGGTTCGATGCACGCGCACGAGCGAATGCATCGCCGATGGATACGGGCAGAAGGTCGAGATCGATACATCGCAGATGATCGGCACTCGCGGCCCCTTCATCCTTAAGCCGGCGGAAGCGGCGAGGATAATGACCGAGCTCGGGTTGATACCGTTCGTCGACGCCTACGTGAAACGACAGGTCGACGAGAGCGTGTTCATGCCATGCCCAGAGGGCACTCGGCGATTGCTTTCTTGGGCCTGGTCGAAAGCTTCCGTTGGAGAGCCCGGACCGAGGCTGATGGTGACCCACGACCTGATCCTGACCCCGGCGATGCGACACCTCTTCGACTACGACGTCCTCGGCAAAGGCCTGATCGGGTTCCTCGATGGCTTCGTCATCTGGAAGCGCGAAGGGCGAGTCTTGGCGCGATATGCTTCTCGGACGATCGATGTGACCGATCAGATCGGCGAACCCGCAAAGCTGGAGCAGCGGGCGATAGGTTAAGAAGCTTGGAGCGAATGCGGGCGGGCGATAGCGTGATCGGCCGACGTTCATTCGTTTACCTGGCGTTCCGCCTCGTCATCTCGTTGCTCGGGTTCGTCGGCCTCTATTTCATGACCAGGTACCTGGGCACGGAGAACTACGGCGCGATAATGTTCGCGATGTCCGTGGTGGCGACCTTCAACGCCGTCTCCGATTTGGGGTTCGGGAGCGCTCATGTCAAGAAGATCTCCGAAGGGAAGGACATCTCGGACAGCGTCTCGACGTACATCGTCATCAAGATCGTTCTCACAGCGATGATGGTGATCGTGACGGTCATCGGTCTCCTTTTCTGGCAGACATTCATGGGAGGCAGGATCGACGGTCCAACAGGTTCGCTGGTCATACTCTTCATTCTGTACTACGCGTTGTACAACCTCACCTCGATCGTGACGACGACCTACAGCGCCACGATGGAGATGTTCAAGTGCCAATTGGTCGGGTTCATCGATCCGATCATACGCATCCCGCTGGTGGCGATCGTCTGCCTGGGGTCTGCGAGCGCGATCGGGGTCGCCTATGCATACGTGGGCGGAGCGCTGGCGGCGATGTCGCTGGCCATGTTGCTTCTGTTTAGGGACAAGGTGAAACTGAAGCGCCCTACCCTCTACCGGGAGTACTTGTCGTTCGCATTGCCGCTGGCGTTGATCGGCGTCATTGGCTCGGTTGCGGGCAACATGGACAAACTGATGCTCGGCTTCTATTATGGCAATTCTGCGGTCGGAACGTACAGCGCTGCGCAGGTCTTCATGAGCATCTTCGCGCTGGTCGGCTCGGCCGTCGCTACGATGACTTTCCCCTCCTTCTCGAAGATGCACACGGATGGCAACATGGAGGAAATCCGTTCGACCACCTGGCAGGCGGAACGCTACATCTCGATGATCGGAATGCCGATCACGGCGTTGATAGTACTCTTTCCCACCGAAACTGCGAGAGTGATGCTCGGTTCGAACATCGCGGGGGCCGGGGACCCGATGCGCTTCATGGCACTAACCACAATGCTTGTCCTTCTGAACCAAGTCCACTCTTCACAGATTCTCGCCGTCAATCGGCCAGATCTTTCCGCGAAGGTCACCATGGCGACCTTCTTGGTCAACTTCGCCCTCCTGGTCATCTTCGTACCGGCCTCGTTCCTCGGGATTCCTGCCTTGGGCCTCTCCTACGAAGGAGCGGCAGTCGCCATCTTGATCGGGAATGCGATAATGTGGGTCGTTATGCGCTACATCGTATGGAGGCTGACGGGAACGGGCTCCAACGTGCGAATTCTATTGCACGTCCTCGCGGCTATCGTCGCTGGGCTGGCCTTGATCCCTCTGGCATACGACATCCCCTTGGGGGGTTGGCTGCAGATGATCATATGGGGCGCCTACACCCTCACGATATTCCTCGGCGTGCTCACGTTGTTGAACGAGTTCGACCGCGACGACCTGAACTACTTCCTGAGCATCCTGAGCGTCCGTGAACTATGGGAATACTTCCGGGCGGAAATGAAACTCGGGAAAGGCAAGGCGAACCAGTAGCCGACCGGGGAGACCAACAGTTAAAGCGAAAACGCATATGCTCCCCCATGGATGCGAAGGACCTCGTGGCCGCGTACGCGATAGTCGTCGGAATCCTGATCATCGACCTCTGGGCGGTCCTCTACGTGCGCAAGGCGATACCGGAGATCAGGACGGCAAAGCGCGAGATCCTCACGCACTTCGGCGCCGAGGCGATGACAGCAGTGGTCCTCCTCGCAGGCGGCGCCTTGAATTTCCTCACGTCAGGCTCGACCTGGATCCTACTGATCGGCATGGGCATGCTCCTCTACTCCGTCCTGAATAGCTCTGGATACTACTGGCACAGGAAAGCGTATGCCCCGGTGGTGATGTTCATGATTCTCGGCATCTTGGCGGTAGCCTCGATTGCGGTTCTGGTAGCATAGGAAGGTGCGCAGGTTCGTTCGGTGGGAGAAGCGGAGGTCTGACATAGGGCCATAGCGCCGACACCTGGGCATGGCGCAACGGCTCTGCACGAAGCCTCGCGATGGAATCCGCGGAACTTCTTATAGCGCCCCTGACATTACAGAGACCAGCATGCGAGCCAATTCGTCTTGGTTGTCGCTCGCGATCGTCGCGACGTTGCTGTTCGGTTTGCTCTTTCCGGCAATCAGCGTGACGGCCGGACTAGGCCCCTCTATCCCTGGAGTGGACACCGACGTGAAGGACGTGCGTGTCGCCGTGTGGGAGGACCTCAACGTCTCGGCGGTCTACGTCGCCTATCGCTCCGGCCCTTCCGGCTATTCGAACATCTACTGCAATTACAGCACCGATGGCGGAGCGACCTGGGACACCATTACAAGGGTCAATAGCCAGCCGACCGAGACATCGGCGCAGTGCGACGCTCCGGCAGTCGCGATGAACGGCACCGGCGCGATATTCGTCGCCTGGTCCGAGGAATACCTCGGGGGTACCTACGTCTTCTATTCAAGATCGGTTGACCAGGGAAGGCACTTCTCGGGAATGCAACGCATCTCCCTCACCCCGGCCGGCAATCAGACCTCACCAGGCGTCGCCATCGAGAACACCACGATCTACGTCGCCTGGTCGGAACAGAACGGCACGGCGATGAACATCATGGTCGCCCGCTCCCTGGACAACGGCTCGACGTTCGGGCCGCCTGTCCGGGTCGATCACTCCGGGACCGCTTCGGTCCTGCATGCCGCCCCACAAGTCATCGTCCAAGAGAACCGGACGTTCGTCGTCTGGCAGGATAACCGTGTGCCCAACTCGCTTAATGACATCTATGGCGCGATGTCGCGGGACCGGGGTCAGACGTTCACCGGCGACGTGCTCGTGAGCGACGGCTACGGCACGACCGATCAGTCCCGGCCGGACGCCTGCTTCGCACCCGACGGTCGGATCATGGTGGTCTGGCAGGACAATCGCGGCGAGCACGTCTATGACTGGAACGTGCGCGCGGCCACGAGCTCCGACAACGGCAGCACCTTCTCGCGCTCCTTCCTCGTCAGCGATGATCCCGCGCGCACCAATAGCCAGGTGTCGCCGAGGGTCGCTTGCGACCGAAGAGGGATAGTCACCTGCGTCTACGAGGACTACCGTTTCACGACTCCGAAGGTGATGAGCGCGACCTCCTCCACCTGGGCTTCCTTCTCCTCCTCAGCGCGATTCGACCCCGCGGGCGTAGGGACGCAGCAGTTCCTACCCGACATCGTCTGCTCGTACAACAACACAGTGTTCGTGGGATACGATTCGCAGACCCCGCCGGCGCACCACAAACTCGGATTCCGAAGCGAGTACAATCCGAACATCCCACCCACGGTCTCAATAACCTCTCCCTCGAACAACGCGAACCTCACCGGCGAGTTCACCATCACCGGAACGGCCTCGGACCCTGATGCCTTCGATCCGTCGCACCCCTCGCCCTTCCAGGTCCAGGTGATGATGACGAACGACAGCGCGGCCGTGCTCTCCTGGACCGATGTCGATATCGTGTCGTTCCCAGACTGGACGTACCCGGTGAACGCGAGCGACTACGACAACGGGAACTACACGATCTTCGCGCGCTCTTACGATGGACTGTCGTATTCGGACCGCGCGAACGTTAGCATCACGATCTACAACGAGGCACCGAAGACGTTCGATCTGGCGGTCTTAGCCTCCGGAATAGACTTCAGTCCGTCCTCGCCGCTGGTCGGGGAGGTGGTCAACATCACCGCCGACGTGCTGAACCTAGGCAACACCGACGCGCATTTCGTCTCGGTCACCGTGAGCATTGATTCGACCCTTCTTGCCACGCGGAACCTGACGACGGTGCCGGCGCAGGGCGTGGTCGCCATCAGGGTGGCCTGGGACGCGGTGATCGGAACGCATAACGTGAGCGTGATGGCGGACGCGAACCACAGCATCGTCGAGACGAACGAAAGCAACAATCTTGCTTGGAGGTCACTCACGGTCACCCCGCCACCGGTGCTCCACCCAGACCTCGAGATCACCCCTCAGAACATCACCTTCACGCCCTCGACCATCTTTGAGAGCGACGACGTGAACATCAGCGTCCTGATATACAATCGCGGAGAGGCCATCGCGTTCGGAGCGCTCGTGAACGTCACCTGGGAGGGCGGGTGGCTCGGGAGCAGAACGATAAACGTGAACCCGCACCAAGCGGCTTTGGTCTACGAGAACTGGAACCTCGTGCCTTTGGGTACGCACACGATCACCGTGAGGGTCGATCAGAACCACCAGACTGGCGATTCGAACTACTCGAACAACGTCGCGCAGAAGACCCTGGTGGCCGAGGTACCCGTCATAAACCTTCCCGATCTCGTGCCGACTGCCATCGTCATCACCCCAGCTCCCGGGACCATAACCAGCCAGGACGATGTCCAGTTCGCTGTCACGATCAGCAACAACGGCACCGGAGCGGCATTCAACGTCTACGTTCAATTCGTGCTGGACGGCTCGGAACTGAACCTGAGCCGGATAGCAACGTTGGATGAGGGAGCGGCCGAGGTCGTCTCCGTCCAATGGACAGCGGGCGCTGCCGGACCGCATACCATCATGGTCAAGGTGGACCCGTCGAACACCATCACGGAGTCGAACGAGACGAACAATCAGCTGTCGCGCGAGTTCTCGGTGCGGGCTCGCGCGTATTACCTCCCCGACCTTTCGGTCGACCGCGCCGCCGTAGTATTCTATCCATCGACGCCCTCGGTGGGCACCATGTGCCGCATCAACGTCACGGTGAGCAACATCGGGAACGACACCGCTGACAACGTGAAGGTCCAGGTCAAGGTGGATGGGGTCGCGGTCGGGGGAACGATCACCATCCCGCAGCTCCTGCCCGGGCACTCACAGACCGTGACGGTGGGATGGGAACCGACCTACGGGGCTCACAGCTTCAACATCACCGTCGACGGGCAGAATGCGATAACGGAGGCGCGCAAGGACAACAACCAGGTGACCTTCACGCTTGATCTCGGCCCGGCGCCTTTCAATTACGATTCGCTCGTTCTCCCGCTCTGGATCGTGGCCATCGGCGCCCTCGCGGTAGGCGGCTACGCGTTCATGCGCCGACGCCGTCGGAAGAAGTGAAAGGCCGGTCCGGTGGCGCGAGAGAACCGCTCCCAAATCTTTTTCTGTCGGTCCAGGCTATTCTTACGCAAGAGGGTGATGGGGACGATCCGAGTAGTGGACGTTGTGGGCGATGAGGTGCTGAGCGCCGACGCCAAGGTAATCGGAACGGTCGAAGGCATCGGAGTGGACACGGAGAACTGGAAGGGGCGGGTCATCAAGGTATTCGTGACCAAAGGCCTGGAGGAAGCGCTCGGCGTGCGCAAGCCGCTGTTCGGGTCGGGCCGGTTCTGCTTCGAGACGAGCCACATCAGCAGCATCGCGGACGTGATCACGCTCGCGCCCAAGCTCGACAGGCTCAAGGAGATCGGGGTGGACCCGATGATGGTGCCGCGCTGGTCCTCGGACGTCCTGCTGAAGCGCATCGTCTGCTCGGGCGGCAAGGAGGTCGGGACGGTCGACGAGATCTTCTTCGACGAGAAGCGCGGATGGGCGATGCCCTATCTGCAAGCGAAGCTCACGAAGGAGCTGAAGAAGCAGTTCGATGTCCGCAAGTTCAAGTCCGGCCTGGTGAAGATCCCAACCGTGCAGGTGCGCACGGTGGGCGACGTGGTCATGCTCGACATGACGACCGAGCAGCTCAAGGAGATCATCGAGCACTCGCCGGGTTGAGGCGAGTGCTTCTCAACTCTTCTCTTCGCCAGGCCAGGTCACCGGGTCGCTCACCCCGGTCTTCATCATGCTCAACTTGCCGCACGCAGGGCAACGCAACGATTTCACGTCGAACACGTGCACCAGCGTGGGATGCCAACTGTACTCGAACACGACGCCGCACTTCGGACACTTCGCCCTGACCACTTCGCGCCCCTCGATTGAGGGGTGAGCAACCTGCGCCTATATCTTGTTGATTCGCTGTACGAGCACGAGGGCGAAGCATGGACGCGAACGCATCCACGTGGGATAAATGGGCGCCAGCGGCGTTCTTCTTCGTGATCGGCCTGGTTCTCGGCTATGTTGCGGGTGTCGGAATCGGTGCCGCGGGGTCGAGCCCTAGTCTCCCATTGCTCATCTCGATCCCTCCTGTCGCCATCATCGTCGCCGCCTTCATACTCTTCAATCTAGCGGCCAGGCGAAGAGACAAGCCAAGCTAGTTGTCGGTGAGCGCTGCGCAAGAGTTACATTAAGGGGATGCTGCAATAGAAGCGCGGTAACTGCAACATGGCCACGGCTGCGGGAGCGACGGGTGAGCCCTTCTGGTCCGTCAGCGAATCGGACTTGGTGTCGAGTCTGACATCGGATAGCGCCCGGGGCCTCTCGGCCGAAGATGCGAAGCAGAGGCTCGCACGCTACGGGGCCAACCTCCTCAAGCCGAAGAAACGAACGAACTCCGCCGTCCTGTTCCTGAACCAGTTCCGCAGTCCGTTGATAATCCTGCTGCTCATCGCCGCCGCCATCTCTGCGTTCGTAGGCGATCCCTCCGACGCGGGCATAATCATCGGTATCGTCGTGGTGAGCGGCCTGCTCGGGTTCTGGCAGGAAAGACGGGCATCGGACGCGGTCGCGAAGCTGCTGGCGATTGTGGAGACGAAAGCATCAGTGATCCGCGATGGTCTGGAGGTCGTCATCCCCACATCCGAGGTCGTTCCCGGAGATATCTTGTCAGTCGCCGCCGGAGACGTCATCCCTGGCGACGCTCGCATCATCTCTTCGAGAGACCTTTTCGTGGACGAGGCGACGCTCACCGGTGAGACCTATCCGGTAGAGAAGAATGCCGGGTCTCTCGGACCACAGGCGCCGCTCGCCGCTCGCTCGAACTCGCTGTTCATGGGTACGCACGTGGTCAGCGGAACAGGGCTCGCGATCGTCGCACGCACTGGGCCTTCGACGGAATTCGGCAAGGTCTCCGAGACTCTTCGACTGAGGCCCCCAGAGACCGAGTTCGAGCACGGCATCAAGCGCTTCGGCTTGCTGCTGATGGAGATCACTCTCTTGCTCGTGATCGCGATATTCGCGATCAACGTCGCGCTGCAGAAGCCGATCATCGACTCGTTCTTGTTCTCCCTGGCCTTGGCGGTTGGGCTAACGCCGCAACTGCTCCCCGCAATCGTTGCTATCAACCTGGCGAACGGGGCAAAGCGCATGGCGGACGCGAAGGTCATCGTCAAGCGCCTTTCTTCTATCGAGAACTTCGGCAGCATGAACGTCCTCTGCTCGGACAAGACCGGAACTCTGACGCAGGCGATCGTGGAGCTGAAGGGGGCGGAGGACGTCGATGGCAAAGAGAGTGAGAAGGTTCGCCTCTTCGCCGCCCTGAACTCCCACTACCAGACCGGTTTCACCAATCCGATCGACGAGGCCATTCAGAAGGCCGTCCCTTCACTAGGGAGCGGTTACAGCAAGCTCGACGAGGTCCCCTACGACTTCGTGCGCAAGCGCCTCACGATTTTGGTGCGAACTGAAGATGGCGGGAGCGTAATGATCAGCAAGGGTGCTTACCGCAACATCCGCGACGTTTGCTCGAGCGTCGAGCGGCCGGATGGAACGGTCTCTGCGATTGATGGGGTCGCCTCGGCCCTCGACAGCTCGTTCGAAGAGTATGGACGTCAGGGATATCGCGTTCTGGGACTGGCCTACAAGAATGTCAGCGGCGCGCAGCGGATCTCGAAGGACGACGAGAAGGGCATGGTGTACCTCGGTTTCCTCGTCCTCTTCGATCCCATCAAGCCGGGCCTCAAGGACACCCTCGTCGAGCTCAAGCGCCTGGGCGTCGATCTGAAGGTGATCACTGGCGACAACGCCGTGGTCGCAAAGGCGGTCACCCAGACCGTCGGCATCCAAAACGACGACATGCTGACCGGACCAGAGCTGCGACAGATGAGCAACGAGGCGCTCATTTCGAGGGTCAACCAGGTGAACGTCTTCGCCGAGGTCGAGCCCAATCAGAAGGAGCGGATCATCCTTGCGCTGAAGAAGAGCGGCAACGTCGTCGGCTACATGGGTGATGGGATAAACGACGCGTCCGCCCTGCACGCCGCCGACGTCGGCATCTCCGTGGACAGCGCCGTGGACGTGGCCAAGGAAGCCGCGGATATCGTGCTGCTGGAGAAGGACCTGAACGTCTTGAACAATGGCGTGGCACAGGGGCGACGCACCTTCGCGAACACGATGAAGTACGTGTTCATGGCGACGAGCGCGAACTTCGGCAACATGTTCAGCATGGCCGGCGCCTCGCTCTTCCTGAACTTCCTGCCGATGCTGCCGAAGCAGGTGCTGCTCACGAACCTGCTCACCGATTTTCCTGAGACGACGATCGCGACCGACAACGTCGATCCGGAAATGATTGATCGCCCGCGCAAGTGGGACATGAAGTTCATCCGGCGCTTCATGCTCGTGTTCGGACTGATCAGTTCGATCTTCGATTACGCCACCTTCTCTGTGCTTATCTTCGTGCTGAACGCGTCGGAGACGCAGTTCCAGACCGGCTGGTTCGTTGAGTCTGTAACCTCCGCTGCGATTATCGTCCTGGTGATACGCACCAGGCGGAGCTTCATCAAGAGTCGTCCAGGTCGCTACCTGCTAATCTCCACCTTCGCCATAGTCGTGGCGACGCTGCTGTTGCCCTATGTCATCGGACCAGACCTATTCGGGTTCAGTCCCTTGCCACCACTGTTCCTAGCGTTGATGGGGCTGATAGTGGCGGCCTATGTCGCAACGGCCGAGTACGCCAAGCATGTATTCTATCGGCACGTTCGTCAAGAAGGCTATGGGCGATAGCGCTTCAGGAACTGCTACTGAAGCCCGGGCTCATCAAGCACCCTCCGAGGACCAGCAGGAACAGCAGGCTAGGGTAGACGAAGAAGAATTCCATCCCGCCCTCTCCGAGAGGGCCATGGCTCTCGAGGTCGAGCGTGACTCGGGGATCGTCCCGAGATCGCCGATGAGATTGTACTTAATGCTGTACCCAGGGGCTAGGGCTTCGCTGATCATTATGAGCGTTAGGAATTGAACGGCGCCGGCTGCTAGCAGCAGACCCGCGAGGCGGCGATTCCCGAGGGGCAACATGCCAGGAGGAATGCGGACATCGGATTTGACAATTCAGAGGATCTGGGGTTGCATTCGTCCACGCGTAGCGATGCATCGCGTGTGCTGTGATGTCGCGTTCAGAAAAAAGAGGAGAGGAGGAAGGGGTTTCTGTCTCTAGCGCTCGCGACCGGCGCTCTGGTTTCCAGGCCAGTCCGTTATCGGGTCCGACCCGCAGCCGTGGTGGCGCTCCTGGCGGTCAGGGTTGTGAAGGAGGAGCGTCAGGTTGAGATCGGCGCCGAGGTTGACCTTCTTTATCGATTGCAGCCCGCTGTAGTTCGCTACCACGATGTACTGCCCCCCGGCCAGGTTGAAGGTCACGTTGCCGTCGGTGCCGGTCACTGCCTGAGCCACGCGCGTGAACTTGATCGTCACGCTGTCATTAGTTTTGTTCACGTTCACGTTCCAGACGCTGACGTCAGCTCCGATTATCGGTATCGCTTTGCCCTCGACTACCGCCCCCACTTGGACGGTCAGGTTGTGCTGCAGGGCGGGGTCCGGGGCGGTGACGTTCGCCGCGAACGGATTGATGGTCGCGACGACCAACGTGCCCGCACCTCCCACGATCAGAAGTCCGACCAGTCCCAGCGCTACGGAGGCTCGCTTGTCCGCTAACTTCATTCTTCCACCGTGGGATCGGATTGCGAGTCTTCGCTATATTCAGGAATTGAAGGATTGGTATGGACGAATCATTCATAGCGGGGTATAGCCGTTGACGGGCTTGTCGCGCTGAGAGTCCATGTACCCACCAAGATGGTTCTTGCCGTACGACATCGTGATTCTGCTCGCCATCACACTGATTTCGATGGCGATCGCGGTCTTCGCGCTGCGCGGCTACCGATGGATCAAGGAGCGCTCCCTGTACTACCTGTTCCTCGCCTTCGCTCTCCTGGCGATCGGGTTCTTCGCCGCGGGGATGACGGAGGGTATCGACTACCTCGGTCAGCCTTACCCGCGCGGGTTCACGGGGCTTACGGTGACGGATGTCGGCGGCCTGGTCTACTACGCGTGCAGCATCCTCGCCTTTGTAATCCTCGCGTTCGCGTATTTCCGGACGGCGAGGGAGATCGCCATCGCGCCCGCCCTGGCCGCGCTGCCCATCGCCCTCCCGTCGTACTATCCGGCGCTGGAAGCGGTCATCATCGTCCTGCTCTTCGTGATCGTCTTCGCGCAGGTCGTGCACCTGAGCGTGCGCAAGTCGAGGAGCGCGTTCGCTGTGCTGATAACCTTCGGCATGCTATTGGTCAGCCACGCGCTGATCCTCGTCAGCAGCGCGCGCTCCGAGGACCTGTACGTCGCGGGCATGATCGTCGAGCTGGCGGCGTTCGTCTTCCTATTGGTGCTCCTTCTGGAGTGGAGGAAGCCGAGATGAGCGAGCGCGCTCCGAGCGCACGTTATCGCTCAAAAGGGCGCATCTTCGCAGACATCCTCCGCGCGGTCAAGGAATCTGAGGCAGCCAAGCCGACGCACATCCTCTACAAGGCGAATCTCTCGCACGACCGTCTCACGAAGTACCTGAGCATGCTCGAGGATTCTGGGCTGCTGCTGAAGAACGTGGACGGGGACAAGGTGGAGTACTCGATCACGGACAAGGGGGAGCAGTTCCTGCTGGAGTTCAGGCGCATGGAGCAGTTCGCGGACGCGTTCGGATTGGAGATATGAGCTCAATAGGCCTTCTCCATCACGCCCGCGGTCCTTTCACGCGCGGCCGCGGCCAGGATCTGCTCTCTGACCTTGTAGGGCTCAGTCACTCCCCGGAGGTCGTTGCTCCCCTTGCTCAGCCCTATCGATCCAGTATGGCAGAGATAGTCGATGGGGTTGCGTCGAACCGACACCGAACCGACCTGATACAGCTCCAGGGAGTGAGTAGTTGGCACCTCGCCGCCCTCCTTTACAATGAGCCGCTTCTCGGTAAGGACATACTCCGTCCCCTCGAAGGTCTTCGATGCCTGCCTCGGCACCATGGCGATCGAGAAGATCCCGATGCCCACGAAGGCCAGCCCGATCGCAATCGCCGGGAAGGGGGCGTTTCCGAGGAAGGCGATCGTCGTCCAGACGAATGCAAATGCAAAGAAGAACAGTCCGCCCCCGAGCATCCACGTGCTCTTTCCTGTGAACAGGTAGGCCGCTCTCACCGGCGTGCCCTTCCAGAGAACGTGCTCGTCCCATCCGATATTGTCCGTCTGGCCGAGAGACCACGACAGCGCCGGCATGGCGTACCCGGACGAACCGTTCTGGATGGGAGCCGATGTCACCGCAGTGCGGTTCGACCGGAGCCCGTACGCCACTCCCCCGAAGCCGATCACAACAAATATCAGAGGGATTAGCACGACCACGAATTGTCCAATCCCTCCGACTTCGAGCACCGACCTCGACGGATCGTTTGGATTGTAGTGCACCGTCACGAGCGCTCCGACATAATACGAGCTTAGCACTCCTTCGGCGTACGACCTGTCCGACGATCCCCCGGTCGTAATCCCGATGCGCGTCCCGGTGTACCGCATCCCGTTCACGCTGTAGTCGTAGACGACGTTAGGATAGTAGATGTACTGGCCCTGGGAGTGTTGGTCGCCGCTCTGCCAATCCTGGGAAATGTAGTTGTCCGTGATCGTTCCCATGGTCGTCGGCCAGGACTGGGCATCCTGGGCTTCCAGGAATGAACCGACCCCGATCACCGTCCCGAATATTCCGAACGCCGCGAAAATCGAGAAGAAAATCGCGAGCTTGGTGCCTGACCTCATCTGCTTCCCCGCACGTTCATTCGTGCCGTCGACTATCAACTTTGCCGCTTCAATTGGCAAATAGAAACTGCCGCTCATCCAACGACCACTCATCCCTTGGTTGGGGGTTCATCGTTGATCCAAACAACGAGCATGGAATGAGGGTAAGAAGTGTGCCGGTGGTTGTCGCCGGGTCGCAGAGACCATCCTTCGCTTGTGATCTGGATAACGTCAGTTAGCCCTCGGCATCGGGTATCTCAATGCGTTCCTTGCGAGAGTGAGGCCTGACTTGACCGTGCCGAGCATTCTGCCCTTCTCCCAAGAAAAGAACGTCATCAGCGATTGCGGTCTCGGTCCGATCGCCGCGTACTTCTGATGCTCCAGATATCCGATGGCGGCGAGCATCAGGGCGCACAAGACCATCTCGGTTGGGGACGCAACGCCCAAGTACGTCATCTGCACCCAGTCCATGAACAGATGCGCCCCCCAGACGACGAACGGGAGAGCATAGCGGAAGCCGAGGGAAAGCGGGCCGATGACGACCGCGCACATCGGGTTGTGAAGGATGGATTTCCAGACCACGCCCGAGGTCATCGCGGCATCCGGGTTGAGGGCGTTCGCGAGCCCGGTCTGAGCCACATAGCCGGGCAACGCAAGCAAATGGTCTAGATCAATGAAGACCCCGAACGTGAGCACTGCCAGTATCTCGTACCTGTCCAGGCTAAACCAGAGGATGACGAGGATGACGAACAGCAAGTGCGTGGTCGCCAGCATTCGGGCAATCAATCCAGGCATCGTCGTATTTGAACGTAGCGGCCAAACAAACGTAGAGCGTGGCGGTCCTGATTGCATCGTTGCGATGCGTCGCTGTCATCCGAAACAATTAATGCCACCCTGTTGCGTCGATTGTATCATGGACGTGAAAGAAGAGATCGCGTGCCATTGCGAATCGGACGGGACGACCATCCTTTACGTCATCCTCGCAGCCTCGGTGGTGGCCGGAATAGCCCTCGCCTTGATCGGCGCTTATGTAGTGATCCTGGCGATCGTGTTCTTCGACATGATTATCGGAGCTCACAACCTGACAATCTACCGCGAAAGGCACAAGGCTGATTAGATCCCCAGAGGTCATTCTTGACATGGAGGCGGTGCGTCTCAATCCAATCCATCCGTGAACCCGCATCCGGCACAGTCATCTTGATGCCGCCATAGCTCATTGGCTGAATGATAGTCGCATGCCCGCGGTCGATGTCAGGAATCTCGTCAAGAGTTTCGGGGACACCAAGGCAGTGCGCGGAGTAACCTTCTCGGTCGAGGAGGGAGAGTTTTTCGGGCTCCTGGGACCGAACGGCGCCGGAAAGACGACGACCATCCGCATGATGACAGGAGTGCTGCGACCCGACTCGGGTTCGATAACCATCCTCGGCATGGATATGAGGCGCAGCCCGCTGGAAGCGAAGCAGAAGATGGGAGTGATCCCCGAGGTGGGGAACGTGTACCCAGACCTGAGCGGGCGGGAGAACCTCGAGCTGATGGGGAGGTTCTACGGCCTGAAGCGTCAGGAGCGCGAATCGCGCGCCGAGGCGTTGCTCAAAGACCTCGGGTTGGCGGGGCGCGGTGACGATCCTGTCAAGAAGTACTCCAAGGGAATGAGGCAGCGCATCAGCATCGGCTGCGCGATGATCCACGAGCCGCCGCTGATGTTCCTGGACGAGCCAACCGAGGGGCTCGACGTGCAGAGCAGGCGCATGATCCTTGACAAGGTCAAGGCCATGAACAAGAAGGGGAGCACCATCGTTCTCACGACGCACAACATCGAGGAAGCGAGCCGATTGTGCCAGAGGGTATGCATCATCAACAAGGGTCAAGTGGTCGTCATCGATTCGCCGGAGCGCCTGAGGAGCACGTTCGAGGGTGTTCAGTCGGTCGAGGTCTGCTTCGACCAGAAGGTGGACTGCTCGCTGTTCGCCACGGACAAGTGCGTTACTAGAGCGGAGGAGGCGGGCGACAAGCTTCGCATCTACACCTCTGACCCCGACGAAGCGGTCCGCAGGATAATGCAGCTGCGCGACGAGAAGGGGTTGAAGATAGTCTCGATGACCACGCTCGGTCCGACACTTGAGGACGTGTTCGTGAAGCTAACGGAGGGCAAGGCATGAACTACTCGATCGCCCTCCGCGGCATCTACGTCACGGCGCGCAAGGACATGCGCATCTACTACCGCAAGGCCCCAGTGTTCATCTTCGGCCTGATCCTCCCTACGTTCCTCTTCTTCGCGTTCTTCGTCGGACGTCAGCTTGACGTCCCGACCTACTTCCCTGGGTTCCTGGCGATGGCGCTGTTCTTCACTTCCTCCTCGGTCGGGCCGCTCATCATTCCCTGGGAGAAGCAACAGGGCACCTTCGAGAGGCTGCTTAGCCTGCCGGTGAGCATCCCGCTACTAGTCGTTGGCGACACTCTCGCAGGCGCCGGCTTCGGCTTGATCATCAGCTTGATAGTCTTCGGGGTCGGAGCGGCGTTCCTGCCAATCGCGATACCGATTGCGACCATCCTCGCCCTGCCGCTACTGTTCATCCTCGGCAACGTATGCTTCGCGGCTCTGGGAGTGGCGCTCTCTTCACCGGCTGGGAAGGTGCCCGCGAACATCATGATGCTCGCCGCCCTGGTGCGCTTTCCTCTCATCTTCATCAGCGGCATCTTCATCCCGATTGCGCAGATGCCGGAGACCGCGCGCATCGTGACCTACTTCTCGCCGCTCACGTATCTGGTGGACGGGCTGAACAACTGCATGGGGCAGACGGCGGTCTTCCCGGTGCTGTTGGATGCTGCCGTGCTCGTCGCCTTCGCGTTAGGGTTCATGCTGCTCGCAAGCTGGACGCTAAACAGAAAGGCGCTGAAAGGTCTGTGAACCTCGGCAGCAGGAAGTGATTCATGGATTCGTGGGAGGATCATTCTGCTTGGTCAGAGTGAAGAAGAAAGTCGCTCCTTTGCCTTCCTCCGACTCGACCCAGATTCGCCCGCCATGACGATCGATGATCCGCTTCGCGATCGCGAGGCCTATTCCGGTCCCTGGATACTCCTGCCTCGTGTGCAATCGCTGGAACATCTCGAAGATGGACTCGTGGTACTTGGGCGCGATGCCGATGCCGTTGTCCCTAACCCAACAGACCCACTCTGCGCCGCCATCATCGCATCCTACCCAGACTTCTGGAGGATCGGCCCCATGGAACTTGACCGCGTTGCCGATCAGGTTCTGCAGAAGCTGCGTGAGCTGGATCGCATCCCCGTTTACAGTCGGCAGCGGCTCCGTATGTAGCAGCGCGTTGTTGCTGGACAACGTCGTGCTCAGATTCTTGGCGGCGTTCGCCAGCGCCTGGTCCATGTCCACCGAAGTGTGCGGCCGGACGGCAGTCTGGACGCGAGAGTAGGTGAGCAGGTCGTCGATCATGTCGCGCATGCGCAGCGCCCCCTCGATGGCGATCGCCACGTACTCCTTCTCCTTCGGCCCGAGCTTGTCCCCGGCCCGCTTCTGGAGCAGCGAGAGGTATGCCGAGACCATGCGCAGCGGTTCCTGCATGTCGTGCGAGGCCATGTAGGCGAAGTTCTGCAGCTCCGCGTTCGAACGCGCGAGCTCCTCCCCCTGCTCCTCCAGCTGGCGCTGCATCTCCGTCATCTCGCTGACGTCGGTGATCATCGAAACCGCGGACACGATCCGCCCCTCCCGGCTGCGTACTGGTGCAGCGCTCACGTGCGCATGGAACCGAATGCCATCGGCGCGCTCGATAGTGATGGGCACGTTGTGCACCGCCCGCCCCTCATGCACCGAAATCATCACCGGGCGTTCGCGGTTCGGGATAGGCATGCCCATTTCGTTGTAGAACGGTATCCGCCACAGCAGATCGGGAGCGTCCTCGCCTCTGGTAAGCCGATCGACGCCGAGGAGCCTGCGCGCCTCCTGGTTGATGAACGTGAGGTCGAGGCTGTCCGCGTCGACGACCATCACGCCGACCGGCATCTGACTCACGAGCGCCTCCATGCGCCCCTTCGTCTCCTCGAGCTCTCTCTCCGCTCTGTCGCGAAGGGCCAGTTGTTCCGCTTCCTTCATCGCGCGCTCGATGACCGGCTTCAACCGTGAGAGCTGGGACTTGAGCACGTAGTCGGTCGCGCCCGCCTTCAGAGCCTCGGTCGCAACTTCCTCGCCGATCGCGCCTGAGACGATAATCACCGGCAGATGGGGCATGGAACCGCGCACCGTGTGCATCGCTTCCAATCCCTCGAAGCCAGGGACCGAGTAGTCCATCAGGAAAAGGTCAAGTTTCTTCTCCAACGAAACGAGGAACGACTTCTTGTCCTGCGCCCAGACGAGCTGGTGCTTCAGACCGCTGCGACGCAGCTCGCGCCGCAACAATTCGTAGTCGGAGGGGCTATCCTCTAGTGCAAGTATGATCAGTTCCGCGTCGGTCATGCGAGAAGCTCACTTGTGCGGTGCCTTGTTCATGAGCACCCAGTACATGCCCAGATCGGACACGACCTTTGCGAATTCATCGAACCTTATGGGCTTCGTAACATAGCTGTTGACGCCCAGGGCGTAAGCGTTCACGATGTCTCTGTCCTCTCTCGAAGAGGTCAGGATCACGACTGGGATCTTCTTCGCGCGCTCGTCCGCCTTCATCTGTCTCAGGATCTCCAATCCATCCACTTTCGGCAGCTTCAGATCGAGCAGCACGACCCTCGGCAGGTTCGCACCGTTGCTGCGCTTCGATGGCGGCTTCTTGAGCAGGTAGTCCAGTGCTTGCGCCCCATCCTCCAGATGCACAAGCTTGTTCGCCAGGTTGTGCTTCTTGAGCACTCGCAGGATCAGCTCCGCATCGTTCGGATCGTCCTCCACCACAACAATCTCGACTTCGACATCTTCGTTCATTCACTCCTCCTCCCGGGCAGTGTGAAGAAGAATGTCGCTCCCTCGTCCACCTTCCCCACCGCCCAAGTGCGGCCTCCATGCCGCGCCACAATGCGATTGACCAGGGCCAGGCCGACCCCTGTACCCTCGAACTCCTTCGCCGAGTGCAGCCTCTGGAACACCCCGAACAGCTTGTTGGCGTACTGCATGTCGAACCCGACCCCGTTGTCGCGGACATAGTACGCTCCACCTCCCTGCTCCGGGTCGTACCCGAACTCCACTCTCGTCCTGTCCTTCGTGCGTGTGAACTTGATGGCGTTCCCGATGAGGTTCTGCAACACCTGGCGCAGCATCGCGGCGTCCCCCCGCGCCGTTGGTGAACCGCTTTCGACGAATTCGATCTCCCTTCCTTTCTCCTGCTGAGCGAGATCGCTGAACACCGAACGCGCGAGCACGTCGAGGTCCACGATGTCCTCGACCATCTGCTGCCTGCCTAGGCGCGAGAACGCCAGCAGGTCGTCGATGAGCTGCCCCATCCGATGGGCGTTGTCCTGGATCAGATCGAGGTAGCGCAACCCATCGGCGTCCAAGCGGTCGCCCTCGTCCTCGCGCAGAGCTTGGGCGAAACCGCTGATCGCGCGCAGCGGAGCCCTAAGGTCGTGAGAGACTGAGTATGAGAACCCCTCAAGCTCTTTGTTCACCTGAGCCAGGTTCGCCCTCGTTTCCTCCGCTCTGAGGCGCGAGTCCTCGATGTCCTCGAGCATGTTCACCAATGCCGTCTGTGTGTCCGCGCCCTTCGCCCGCTCCTCGTCGAAGTCCTCGAGCATGTTCAGGAGCGCGGTCTGCGTGCCGGCGGACTTGAGTCTCTCCTCGTCGAGGTCCTCGATGATGTTCAACGTGGCCCGGTAGTTCTCCTCTGGTTGTTCGACGCGGTCCACGTTCTTCCCAGGGAAGTCCTTAGCCGTGCTCATCTTCTACGCTCCCTTTTGCCTCCGCGCTTCAAGTTCGGCCTTGAGCTCCTCGATCTGCTTTTTCAGCTCGACCATCTTCAGCTCCCGGCCCACCGTCAGTCGCTGGAACTTCTCGAGTTCGGCCAGGCGCTCGAGTTCCCGTCTGCGCTGCTCCGCGAGCTCTTGCTCGACCTGTCTGCGCTGGGTGACATCCCTCGCGGCAGCGAAGGCGCCGATCACGTTACCGCGCGCGTCTTTGTAGACGCTGGCGTTGTAGAGAACGTACGTCAGTCCGCCGTTCTTGTTGCGGATCGTTAGCGGGTAGTCGGTGACGTAGCCTTTCGCGAACACCTGCTGGTAGCCCTCCCTCGCCTTCTCCGGCTCGGTGAAGTAGGTGGAGAAGTCGGTGCCGATGAGCTCCCCCCTCGGCATTCCT
>Ga0335071_10001001_pt1 | contig 30526 bp, 23 predicted proteins | sample Lox_Sample_15_FD_206724 | JGI IMG/M metagenome (GOLD analysis project Ga0335071, IMG submission 206724) | Soil microbial communities from Loxahatchee National Wildlife Refuge, Florida, United States - Lox_Sample_1.5 | ecosystem: Environmental > Terrestrial > Soil > Wetlands | place: USA...
TATGCGCTCCGTCGCGGATCCTGAATTCATGAGGAATCTCCTTCTGGCGCATTGCGATGTGAACCAGGCAGTTGCCTTCATAAAGAAAATCATCATCACCGCAGTCGATGTACCACCTGACGGCATTTTTCTGGTCAGCTGGCATCGCATCGATCAGTTTGAGAACACTGTACCTGTTGAAATAAGCCTCCTGGTCAGCCGCTGAAACATTATTTGGAGTTGTCCAGAGTCGGTAATCCTTAATTGCATCGATATTTTTTGGACCTGTTGCCGCGCTCAGCGGGCATGCTGAAGAGAACATCTCAGGATGGTGCAACGCATAAACGAATGTTCCTTCCCCTCCCATTGACAGACCGCCAATGGCCCTGTATCTTTTCTCACCCTTGATCCGGTAAGTTTTTTCAACGTATGGAACAAGCTCCTGGAAGAAAAAATCTTCATATTGCCAGTCCCCGTTAATAGAGTTTACATATCCTGATCTGCCGGTCTTGGCGTCAGGCATAATAATTATCATCGGGGTGGCTTTCCCCGAGTTTATAGCCTCATCTGCAATGTGCTGAACTTCCCCGAACTGAACCCATCCTGTCTGGTCATCGCCGTAGCCATGGAGAAGGTAAAGTACAGGGTAGCTCCTTTGTGAGGTCTCATAGTCGGGCGGCAGGTAAACCGAGTATTTCCGGTCCATGTTAAGTATCTTGCTCTTCATGGTAAGGTTGTCATAAACCTTGCCTGTCTGTGCATTTGCTGTCATCGCGGGTATAAGCATTAAGCATAGGAATAAGAACTTTTTCATATGATATTCGTTTATATTGATGGTTGATTTCGATCGGGCAAGTTATAAAATCAACTCCGATTATTCTTTAATTTGCATCAGTAAAAGAGCTGCCATGAAAATAGATCTTTTCAACATCGCAAATTTCCGGGTCGATGGGGGAGCAATGTTCGGAGTAATTCCGAAAGCCATGTGGTGGAAGGTTTACCCCGCTGATGAGAATAATCTTATTACACTGGCCCTGAGATCGCTTGTTGTCGATACCGGCGATCACAAAATTCTTGTGGATACCGGCTGGGGTGATAAACAGGATGAAAAATTTTTCAGGTATGCCCGTATAAGCGGAGGAGAGGGCCTGATGGGCGGACTTGAATCCAGGGGTTTAAAGAAAGATGATATCACCGACGTGTTCCTGACACACCTTCATGCCGACCATTGTGGCGGGGCCCTGGTTCGCAACAGGAATAGCGGCCGGATAGAAGCGACGTTCCCAAATGCCACCATTCATGTAAGCAGGCTGCAGTGGGAGTGGGCAGTTAAAAATAACATCAGGGAAGCAGATGCCTATCCTTCCGAAAATATCCTTCCCATGAAGGATTCAGGAAGGCTGAACCTTATTGAAAGAGAGGGAGAGCTCTTTCCCGGATTCTCATTTATAATGTGCAACGGTCATACCCCGGGCATGATGTTGCCACTGATTAATTTCAAAGGGAGAACCCTTGTATATGCAGGCGACCTGGTTCCCACCATGGCACATATCCCGCTTATCTGGAATATGAGTTACGATATTGAATCTCTCAGGACCATTGAGGAAAAGGAAAACCTTCTGAAAAAAGCCCTCGAAGAGGATTATATACTGGTCTTCCAGCATGATGAAAAAATTGAATGCTGCACGGTCGGGATGACTCCGAAGGGCATTCGTGCACTCGATACTTTTCTCTTTGAGGAGATAAAGTATTGATTATTTATCTGATGATGGGGAAGATGGGTCCGTGTAATTCACATCCCCGTGCTACAGGTGCATTTAAAGAATTACGACTCACCGTTACCTTGGCTTAACTGTCCTTTCACATCTGATTTGTTCTTAAATGTTTTTATATTTGGATAGGTAGCTAATAACAATAAAATCCTCACTGCCATGCCAGAATTCATCTACGGTAAACCATTCCAGCTGCAGAAAGACACAACAATCTACAGGCTACTGTCAAAGAATCATGTCAGAACAGTTGAACTGGATGGTAAGAAGTTCCTTAAGGTTGACCCGGAAGCACTTGAGCTGATAGCAAGGGAGGCGGTTTCCGATATCTCCTTCTTTCTCAGGACCGCACATCTTGAAAAGCTGTCGTCGATCCTTTCGGATCCTGAAGCAACTGATAACGACAGGTTCGTTGCATATGTAATGCTCAGAAACACAGTTATAGCGGCAGAAGGCAAGCTGCCCTGGTGCCAGGATACCGGGACGGCAATAGTTATTGGCAAAAAAGGTGAGAATGTCCTTACGGGGGTAAACGATGCCTTTCACCTCTCGAAAGGTATCTATGAAACATTCAGGGACAAGAACCTGAGGTATTCACAGATTGTGCCCCTGACAATGTTTGATGAGAAGAATACCGGGACGAACCTTCCCGCGCAGGTGGACATCTATTCGGTCGAGGGGAACAGTTATGAATTTCTTTTTATTACCAAGGGTGGAGGCTCGGCAAATAAAACTTTCCTTTATCAGCAGACAAAATCTCTTCTGAATGAGGAATCTCTGACCAGGTTCGTAAAGGAAAAGATAAAGGACCTTGGAACGTCGGCCTGTCCGCCATACCACCTGGCTCTTGTCATAGGAGGGACCTCCGCCGAGGCGACCCTTAAGGCTGTAAAGGAAGCGTCAGCCGGGTACTACGATAACCTTCCGGTGACAGGTGATGCCACTGGCCGCGTATTCCGCGACCTGGAATGGGAGAAAAAGATTGAGAAGATATGCCACGAATATGGAGTAGGGGCCCAGTTCGGGGGCAAATATTTTGTTCATGATGTACGCGTGATCAGGATGCCGCGCCATGCCGCCTCATGCCCTGTGGGTCTGGGCGTAAGCTGTTCGGCCGACAGAAATATCAGGGCCAGGATCACTGAAGAGGGTATTTATCTCGAGGAGCTTGAGAGAAATCCTGCAAGGTTCATGCCACCGGAGGCCCCCGAACTTGAAAAACCTGTGATTATCGACCTCGACAGACCGATGAAGGATATCCTGGATGAGCTCACGAAGTACCCGGTTAAAACAAGGCTGAGCCTAAACGGTACACTGATTGTCGCCCGCGATATAGCCCATGCCCGGATCAAAAAGATGATCGATGAAGGGAAACCGATGCCTGAGTATTTCAGGAATCATCCTGTCTATTATGCCGGCCCGGCAAAGACACCCCAGGGAATGGCTTCAGGTTCGTTCGGGCCAACCACGGCCGGGAGAATGGACACTTATGTAGATCTCTTTCAGAGTCTCGGAGGTTCACTGGTTATGCTTGCCAAGGGGAACAGGAGCCGCCAGGTAATCGAAGCCTGTAAAAAACACGGGGGCTTTTACCTGGGATCTATCGGTGGCCCGGCCGCCATCCTTGCGGAAGAAAATATATTATCAGTCGAGCTTGTTGATTTTGAGGACCTGGGCATGGAGGCGGTGAGGAAAATCAGGGTGAAAAATATGCCGGCATTCATCATTACAGATGACAAGGGTAACGATTTCTTCGACGTATATAATAAGTAGCTGCAAATCAATATAACTAAGCCTTGCTGAATTTTATTTCAAAACATCTATTATAAAGATGTTGTGCCGGTCGAGGTCCTTCCAGTATTTAAGAGTATTCTTCCTGACGAGCTCCCAGTAGATATTGCTGTCGAGCCCGTAAACGAAATTGATCTCCTTCAGTTCATTGCCGATTGTGGAGGCAATATCCTTGTTTAATGATAACCTGATCCTGTGATTCATATAGCTGAACTCCGCCACGGGACCCCTGACGCTGTCGTTAACTACCGTAAGAAGCCCGTGACCCGGTGTGGCTCCCGTGCTGACCTGAAGTCCGTCATTCATACAGCTCAGTGGTGGTTCCGAGCCTGCAAATGAGGTCGCCCGGAACTCATCCACACCGGTGTCGAAATATTCCCTTGCCCTTATGCCCATCTTAACACCTATTATGGCAAATACCCCCAGGTGCCTGTGAAGCTCGTTCGCGAGCACTCCTGACGACCATTCACTTTCCCCGTATTTCCTGATGATTTCAGTCACAAATGGTTCCACGTCGGGAAAATAAAATGAAGGATCCTCTGGAAATGATTTAATTACCTGGTTTTTCATTACTGTTGCACCACTTATGATCCGGATGTACCCGTCTTTCAGCCGGGGCCACATTAAAGGTGTGCAGTCGAAGTTTGTTCCCTTCCCGGTACTTTCAAAGGCATCGGGGAAATGCAGGAAAAGAGGAACCAGTTCGTCGGTGATCAAAGCAGAAAAATCGTGCGATTTCACCTGCGGATGATTCTGGAACTCCAGGATTTTCTTTGCATAACATGTACCGGATGAATCAAGTCTGGATATAAATTCAGCATCATAGAAATGATAATCCGAATTCCTGTGAACCGCGTTTACCGGGATCTTACCGCTGAGTACAAGGGAGGCAGAGGGACCGTCGACCATGTAATTGAATCCTTTTTTGTCCTTCAGACCGGCACAGCTCCAGATAATCTCCTTTACCGATGTGGAAAATTCAGGAATTTCCTTCATTGCATTCGCGGCGGTAGTCAGTCCTCCAAGACAGATGAAACTGATTTTTGTCTTCTCATATTTAAAGATATCCCTGAGAAGCGACAGATAATCAGGTGCATCGGCTGAATTAGCCCCGGATTCTTCACCCCATTTATAATCAGCCGCGAGCTCAAACATCGGAGACCTGAATGTACACTGTCGATTTATCCCCACCGGGACCCCTTCATGCCAGTAGGAGTTCAGCATGCTCTTTATTTTGATATAGGCAGTTTCGGCATCCACTGCCCCGGGAGAGGCAATAATTGCCAGCACCCTGACATCAGGGGATGCAAGCAAAAGGCTGATGGCTTTCAGGTCGTCGGTGCCACCGTCTGAATCGATTATCACATAGTGATTTGGCTTCCAGGGATGTGCAATTATTTTGACGCTTGAAACAATGAGTAAAAGCAGCAGGAATATTTTTTTCATTTTTCCAGGTTTCTTCTTTTAACCGAAATTTCTAAAAAAACATAAAAATACTACATGAAAGATAACGGATATATGCTTCATATTGTTTTTTTCATAACTTGAGCTTCTCTATTTTTCAGTTATGAGAAAGATCCTGTTATGGTTCCTGCCAGGCTTGATTGTCGGCGCCGCGCTTATTCTGGGTGCAGGAAAAGTTATCACATCAACATCAACGAATAAATATTGTGTTTCTTGTCATATTCATCCGGCAGCAGATGCATCGTGGAAGAGATCCGTACACTACGATACCAGGTCGGGATACAGGGTTGAATGCGTTGAATGCCATCTGCCCCCGGCCGGACATGGTTACCTGTGGGCAAAAGCAAAAACTGGGCTTCGCGATCTGTGGAACTACTGGACAAAGGATTCTGCCTCATTCGACTGGCAGGCAAAGCGCGGATTGGAATATGCCCGAAGCTATGCTTATGAAACCAGTTGTATCAGGTGCCATGAGAATTTATTCCCTGCCAGTCTTACAAAGGCAGGTGAAGACGCACATCTGTACTACACCCAGCAAAAGAAAACGCCGGAGCTTCATTGTATAAACTGCCACCTGAATGCAGGACATTTTATCAAAGGATATACCCACGGGAGCAATAAATCATTCGGCCCGGCTTCTTCCGGATCCCGTGAAAAATTCAGGGAAGCGACAAAGGTTTCAGAGTTTAAATCATTTACCGAGCAGATTCCCAATTCATCAGTTACTTTTAATATGAAGGCTGTACCAGGAGGGAAATTCAGGATGGGAAGCCCGGAAAATGAACCCTTCAGGAGGAAAGACGAGGGTCCGGTTCGCGATGTACAGGTAAGCCCGTTCTTCATGGCAGAGGTGGAAGTGACATGGGATGAGTACCTCACATTTTATGCCCAGACTGCAGGCGAGGGCCGGTCCTCTGACACGGAAGGATCGAGGAAGAAAGGACCAGTGACAGATGCAATAACCGGCGCAACACCCCCGTACGGGCAACCGGACCAGGGATGGGGACTAGGAACGAGGCCGGCCATATCTTTCAGCTATCATGCCGCCGAGACGTACTGCAGGTGGCTGTCGATGGTAACAGGTAAGACTTACCGTCTTCCGACGGAAGCCGAATGGGAATACGCGAGCAGGGGCGGAACACAGACACCGTACTTTTTCAAGGGTGATCCCGGGAAGTTCCTCAAAACAGGGTTCTGGGCAAAACTCTCAAAGAATGACACTTCCGTCATCAATTCTTACGTAATCTACAAGGGTAACAGCCCCTCGAAAACAATGCCGCCCGACAGGGTCAGGGCAAATCCTTTCGGCCTGAAGAACATGCTTGGCAACGTGGCCGAGTTCTGTTCCGACTGGTACAGCGAAGATATCCTCTCGACTTACCCTCAGGGACTGGTTATAGATCCAAAGGGCCCCGTGACCGGAACCGAGCACGTGATAAGGGGAGGTACTTACCTCGACGATGCAGGTAACGTGAGATGTGCCTCGAGGGATTATACCAAAACCTCAAAATGGCTCAAAACAGATCCACAGATGCCCAAAAGCATCTGGTGGTATTCCGACTGCTTCTATGTAGGATTCAGGGTGGTTTGCGAATTTGACGCTAAGACCGGAAAATTGTAAATTGCATAAAGAAAACCATAAACCAACCGATATGAAAAAATCAGAAATTTCAAGACGTAAATTCTTAGGCACCTCGGCAGTTGTAGGTGCTGCAGGTATAGTTGCCCCTGTAATGCTTGCAGGTTGCGGCGGGACCAAAGAAGATAAAAAAGTTGCAGCGGTGCCGGAGGAAAAATGGCTCGACCAGGCTCCCGACGGACCAGTCCTTAAGGCTGGTGTGATCGGTTGCGGCGGAAGGGGTACCGGTGCTGCCCTCAACTTCCTCGATGCGGGACCTAATCTCCAGATCGTTGCCCTTGCCGATACATTCAGGGACAGGATCGATGGTTTCCGTGCAGAGCTGAAGAAACAGAAAAATGTTGATATACCTGAGGAGAAATGCTTCGTAGGCTTCGATGCCTACCAGAAAGTCCTTGCAGAAAATGTTGATCTGGTCATCCTGGCCACACCTCCTTATTTCAGGCCGGGACATCTCGAAGCCGCAGTTGCTGCCAGGAAACACATCTTTACCGAGAAACCGCTATGCGTCGATCCTGAAGGAGCCAGAAGGGTGATGGCTACAGCCCGCAAGGCCAAGGAACTGGAGCTCACAATCGTAACCGGTACCCAGCGCCGCCACCAGAGAGACTACAGGGCCACTTACCAGCAGGTACAGGCCGGTATGATCGGCGATATTGTCGGTGGAAATGTCTACTGGAACCAGAGCAAGCTCTGGCATCGCGACAAGGATAAATCGTGGTCGGAGATGGAGTGGATGATCCGTAACTGGGTTAACTGGAGCTGGCTGTCGGGCGATCATATTGTTGAACAGCATGTTCACAATATCGATGTAATGCATTGGTTCACGGGAGTACACCCGGTGAAAGCAGTTGGCATGGGTTCAAGGCTGAGAAGGGTGACCGGCGATCAGTACGACTTCTTTGATGTTGATTTCGTATTTGAAAACGGCATGCACTTCCACAGCATGTGCAGGCAGATAAACGGGTGCGTAAACAATGTTTCGGAGAGAGTGCAGGGAACTAAAGGCTCGACAAACTGCAGGAATACGATTCTCGACCTTAAAGGTGCGGAACTATGGAAATATGCATATCCGGTCGACGCACAGGGGAAACCCGATCCTGATAAAATGAAAGATCCGTACGTCCAGGAGCATATCGATCTTGTCACTTCAATCAGGACCGCAAAACCCTTCAACGAACTTGAAAACACTGCAATCTCAACGATGACTGCCATCATGGGCCGTATTTCAGCATACACGGGGAAAGAGACAACCTGGGATGAGATGATGAACTCTGAGATCAAGCTTGGACCCAAGGTTTTTGCATTCGGACCTGTCGAAGTTCCGAAGGATGTTCCAGTAGCAGGAGAAGAATTTAAACCCGAAAAAAAATAATCTGATATGGATAATACCAGGAGGGGATTTATCAGGAAAGCGGCAATGACAGGAACTGCTATGATGGCAGTTCCCGCCTTTCTCGGAGTAGCTGAGCCGGCCAGGCAGGCAAAGCTTAAGCCGGCCGATCAGCCGTTCAGGCTAAAATATGCGCCTTATTTCGGTATGTTCGAGGAGCATTCGGGTAAGGACCTGGCTGATAATGTAAAATTCTGCCACGATATGGGCTTCAGGGCCATGTTCGACAACGGGATAATGAGCAGGCCGGTTGAAGAACAGACAAAAATAGCCGATGCAATGCAGAAATACGGAATGGACCTCGGGCCCTTCGTTCTCTATGCCGATTTCGCAGTTACTTCCTTTGTTCTCAACAAGCCTGAAATAAAAGAGATGCTCGTGAAAAAGATGAAGGAGGGTGTGGAAGTGGCTAAGAGGATCAATGCAAAGTGGGCCCTCGTTGTTCCGGGCCATTATGATGAAAGGCTCCATCGCGAATTCCAGACCGCGAATGTCATCGATAACCTCAGGTACTGCTGCGATATACTCGAACCGGCAGGGGTGACAATGGTCCTCGAACCGCTTAACACACTTCACGATCACCCGGGACTGTTCCTGAACAGGATTCCTCAGGCTTTCGAGATTTGCAGGGCAGTGAACAGGCCTTCGTGCAAGATTGTGGATGATATCTATCACCAGCAGATCACAGAAGGGAACATAATCCCGAATATTGAAGCCGCCTGGAGCGAGATAGGGGCATTTCATGTTGGCGACAACCCGGGAAGGAATGAGCCTACTACAGGCGAAATAAACTATAAAAATGTTTTCAGGTATATCTACTCGAAGCAATACCAGGGGGTAATTTGCATGGAGCATGGCAGCAGCCTGAAAGGAAAAGAGGGCGAGACACGTGTGATCCAGGCATACAGGGAAGTGGATAGCTTTGAAATTTAAATTAAGATGAAGGTATTTTTTACTGCTGCTGCATTTGCTGCGGCACTGTTGATGACATGCTGTAGCTCAGACGGGCAGCAGAAACTCATAACGGGAAGTTATTCCGATACAGGTGAAGGAGGTATAAATGTTTTCAGCTTCAACACTGAAAATGGATCACTCTCTGCCACCGCGACTTTCAATGCCGGGAAAAATCCATCGTACATCTGTTTCGGGAAAGGAACAGATCTTGTTTATGCCATAAATGAGGTCGATTCATTCGACTCCTCCCCGCATTCCGGCGGACTGACTACCTTGAAGCACAATGGATCATTCGGCAGTTTCAGCAAAGTTGGTGAAATGGCAATTCCAAATGGGGGCCCCTGTCATATAACACTTAGCCCCGGCAATAAATTCCTCCTCGTGGCGAATTATGGCGGAGGATCAGTTGCCGTCGTGAAGCTCGGCAATAACGGAATTCCGGAAAAAGTTACTGATACCATTGTATTTAAAGGAAATAACGGTTCCGTTTCACATGCCCATATGTCGGGCTTTGATCCCCAGGGAGAGAGGGTTTACGTATCGGACCTGGGCCTGGACAGGATTTGGATTTTTACTCTCGACAGCCAGACGGGAAGGCTCAGGCCTTTTATCACTGATGGCATTAAACTGCCGGAAGGAACAGGCCCGAGGCATTTCGTATTTAATGAATCGGGTTCAGTTATGTACGTGATTGGTGAGCTGAATTCAACCATGACTGTTCTTAAAAGGGATAATGAAAAAGGACTTGTCGCTGTCCAGACAATATCGACACTGAAGGAAGGAGATACAGTGAAAAATGCATGTGCTGATATTCATATCGGCAAATCGGGAACTTTCCTTTACGGCTCCAACAGGGGTGATAATTCTATTGTCGTCTATTCAATCCGGAACGACGGGTCGCTACAGCTGACTGGACAAACCGGTTGTGGCGGCAACTGGCCAAGGAACTTCACCATAGATCCCTCCGGAAAATTTATGCTTGTGGGTAACCAGAAAAGCAATAATATTGCAGTCTTTAAAATTGATGAGAAAAACGGTATGCCGGCAGTTAAAGTGAATGATCTGAAATTGCATTCACCGGTATGCCTTAAGTTTAACTGATAATTCTTCCGTTTTAAAATAATGAAAATCAGGAACAGAACCATTCTGGCAGCAGGAACCCTGGTGGTTGCCTGCTTTTTTCTTGTAATAACTGCCGCAGTTCCGGGGGACAAAAAACCGCCCAGGAACTATGTTCTGATGGTCTCTTTTGATGCCTTCAGGTGGGATTATAACATGATATACAAAACGCCTAACCTTAACAGGATGGCGACCGAGGGTGTTAAGGCGGACAGGCTGATTTCATCATTCCCCACGGTAACATTCCCAAATCATTATTCAATTGCGACCGGTCTTTATCCCGATCATCACGGGCTGGTTAACAATACCTTTTTTGCCCCTGACCTTAACCTGATGTACCGCATAGGAGACAGGAAGGCTGTTGAGAATCCTGCCTTTTATTCTGGTGAACCAGTGTGGGTCACTGCAAGGAAGCAGGGCCTTAAGACAGCATCATTCTTCTGGGTAGGTTCTGAAACCGCTGCAGGCGGAATGCAACCCGATTACTGGAAGAAATACGACAGGAACGTGACCTATTCTGAAAGAATTGATACAGTTGTAAAATGGCTGTCATATCCTGCAGACAAGAGGCCCCGCCTCGTAACGCTGTACTTTGATGAACCTGATGCCACGAGCCACGATTTCGGCCCTGTATCGCACGAGACCGGCGATATGGTGACCTATCTCGACAGCCTTCTGGGGGTCCTGAGAAACAAGCTTTCAAAGCTGGATGTTGCAGCAAATCTAAACCTGATTGTACTTTCAGATCATGGCATGTCGCAGCTTTCGGCTTCAAGATATGTAAATCTGAAAAGCATCGTTCCCGAAAGAATGATCGCAGGAATCTGGGGCGGGAACCCTGTTTACCTTATCAAGCCTGCAGATGGAAAGACCGATAGTGTACTGGCGCTGATTAACGCCACAAAGGGTGTGCATGCCTGGAAAAAGGAAAATGTACCATCAAAATGGCATTACGGGTCAAATCAAAGGATTCCCGCTATTGTTGCTGTAGCAGACAGCTCGTGGTACATCGCAACAAGACCGCTTGTCGGCACCCTTAACGGAGGAGCGCACGGCTATGATAATTATAATCCCGACATGTTTGCCAGCTTCTATGCTGCCGGCCCCGCTTTTAAGAAAGGGTACACAATACATGAATTCAATAATGTTGATATCTACGATCTGATTTGCAGGATACTGAATATCGTCCCGGCAAAGAATGACGGGGATATTTCACATGTTGAGGGGATGCTGAAGTAATATGTAAACCGGTATTTCTAATTACATTCCTGGCTGACCCTGATTACTGGATTTGTATCGTAGCCATTTTCCCTGGCTGTTTCGAGTAGCATGTTATAGGTAGAATCATCGATGGTCCTCTCCCGGCACAAAATCCACAGGTATTTACAGGATGGCTCCCCAATAAGGGCATATTTGTAATCTTTGTCGAGGGCCAGAATCCAGTAGTTGCCGCTGAAAGGCCAGAAGAACCTTACCTTTAATTTTGTGGGGGCAGATGCATCGGGGATCCATGCAACACCCGTTGCACTTTTTTCATTTGATAATTTATCTTTTTTCCTTCCCTTATTCACGACAGTTATCCTTCCGTCGGGCCTCAGGGTATAATTGGCCGAGGTGCAGACAAGATCTTTCTCGAATGAGTTTGGCAGCCTTGCAATTTCATACCAGGTGCCTTTATACCTGTTGAGATCAACTGCAGTCACAACCTGCATCTTTGGTTTCGGACTCTGTACACCGGTCATCATTGTAACAGCTATCAGGATTACTAATTTCATGCTTTTTTCCTGATTAACAACATGCTCTTATATTTTGTTCGCAGATGAGATATTTTTATTAGACAGATCCGGTTTGACACTTTTTCAGAGGATTTTACAAACATTTGAAGTAAGTTTAGTAATTCTTAATAAAGTGCCTTTATGAATCGTTCACAAATGATCAGCCTTCTTGAAACCCATGCTGATCAAAAGTGGGATGTGCTGGTGATCGGGGGCGGAGCAACAGGTCTGGGAACTGCCCTCGATGCTGTTACGCGTGGCTACAGCACTATCCTGATTGAGAAATCCGATTTTGCCGGGGGAACATCCTCAAGAAGCACTAAGCTGGTTCATGGCGGGGTGCGTTATCTTGCCCAGGGTGATGTTTTTCTCGTGATGGAAGCGCTCAGGGAAAGAGGCAGGATGCTCAGGAACGCGCCCCACATTAGCTCCAACCAGGAATTCATAATCCCTGCTTATACATGGTTTGATGTGATCCTTTATACCGTCGGGCTCAAGTTCTATGATATCCTGGCCGGAAGACTAAGCCTTGGGAAGTCGTACTTCATCAGTAAAAAGACTGTACTGGAGCGGCTGCCCAATATCAGGGAGAAAGGGTTGAAAGGGGGGATAGTGTACCACGACGGTCAGTTCGACGATTCACGGATGGCAATTTCACTGGCCCGAGCCTGCGCTGAAAAAGGCGGTGTCGTACTGAATTATTTCAGGGTTGAAGAACTTCGTAAAGATGTTAACGGGAGAATAACAGGGGTGTCGGTATCTGATTCGGTATCGGGCAAAAATTATGAAATCAACGCCTGCTGCATTATTAATGCCACCGGGGTATTTGCCGATGATATCCTGAGGCTGGATAATCCGCTGGCACATCAAATAATAAAACCCAGCCAGGGTATACACCTTGTGCTTGATCATAGCTTCCTCAGGGGCAATTCCGCCATAATGATTCCGAAGACCGAAGATGGACGCGTACTTTTTGCAATCCCATGGTATGGCAGGGTGGTTACAGGGACCACCGATACTCCCCTGGAGAACATTAGCGAAAACCCTGTGGCTCTCGACAGCGAGGTCGAGTTCATCCTCAGAACCGCAAGCCTTTATATGGTTAAACCTCCTTCAAAAGAGGATATCCTTTCTGTATTTGCAGGATTACGGCCTCTTGCTTCTGACCCTTATAATCCCAAATCGACAAAGGAGATTTCCAGGCGGCATAAGATTATTGTTTCCTGTTCGGGACTTGTCACCGTTACAGGAGGAAAGTGGACAACCTACAGGTGCATGGCTGAGGAGACGATTGACCGGGCGATAAAAGAAGGCCTGTTAAATAAAAGCACCTGCGTTACAAAAAATTACCTTATCGGGAAGCCGGAGGACAGGATCACGACCGGAAGGCTGAAGATTTACGGAAGCGGAGCCGGGGATATTGAAAAAATGATGAAAGACCTTCCCGGGTCCGCGAATAATATATCGGGTAAGTTTCCCTATACCTTCGCCGAGATATCGTGGATATGCAGAAATGAGATGCCATGTACGCTCGAAGATATGCTTTCAAGGAGAACGAGGGCCCTGCTGCTTGATGCAAGGGAAAGCCTGGAGATCGCACCTGCTGTGGCTAAGATTATGGCTGAAGAGATGCGCAGGGACGACGCCTGGGTAATTGATCAGGTTGAAAAATTCGCTATATTGGTAAAGAACCATCTGAAGTAACCTATCCTTAATCTGATGAAAAAATACATTCTGGCATTTGACCAGGGCACAACGAGCTCAAGGGCGATAATTTTCGATCACGATGGGCAGATAGTATCTTCCACCCAGGAGGAGTTTAAACAAATCTATCCCCGGCCCGGTTGGGTCGAGCATGATGCAGAAGAGATATGGTCATCACAGGCAGGTGTGGCCTTTGATGCAATACTTAAAGCAGGTCTCGACAGCCGCGATATTGCAGCAATCGGCATAACTAACCAGCGCGAAACAACCGTGGTCTGGGACAGGACAACCGGAAAGCCTGTTTATAATGCCATTGTCTGGCAGGACCGGAGAACTGCCGGGTACTGCGATAAGCTGAAAGCTGAAGGACATGAGGAAAAAATCCTGGAGAAGACGGGCCTGGTGGTGGATGCCTATTTTTCAGCTACCAAGGTCAAATGGATTCTCGACAATGTAAAAGGTGCCAGAAAGCTTGCTGAAAGCGGCAAGCTGGCATTTGGAACCATAGATTCGTGGCTGATCTGGAACCTGACAGGCGGAGAACTGCATGTTACTGATGTATCAAATGCATCTAGAACCATGCTTTTCAATATTAAAAATCTGAACTGGGACGGTGAGCTACTGAAGCTGATGAACATCCCCGAAAGCATCTTGCCGGAAGTGAGATCATCGAGCGAGATTTACGGGGAAACCTCCGGGCATTTTTCATCACCAATAAAGATTGCCGGTATTGCCGGGGACCAGCAGGCAGCACTTTTCGGACAGATGTGTACCGAACCCGGGATGGTCAAAAATACCTATGGAACCGGCTGTTTCATGATGATGAATATCGGGAAGGAGCCTATAAAGTCGAAAAGCAGGCTCCTTACAACGATTGCCTGGAAAATTGGCAATGAAACCATATACGCACTGGAGGGCAGTATTTTCATAGCTGGTGCCGTGGTGCAGTGGCTGCGCGACGGGCTTGGCCTCATCAGCTCTTCTGCAGAGATTGAAAAACTGGCTGCAACGGTAAGCGACAGCGGAGACGTTTATTTTGTTCCGGCATTTGCCGGCCTGGGCGCTCCGCACTGGGACCAGCACGCGAGGGGAACCCTTGTCGGGATCACCCGTGGTTCGACAGCTGCACATATTGCACGAGCTGCACTGGATAGCATTGCATATCAGACCTATGACATTCTGGGAGCAATGCAGAACGATTCCGGAATAATAATCAGGGAGCTGCGGGTTGACGGTGGGGCAACAGTCAATAACAGCCTGATGCAGTTCCAGTCCGACATTCTCAGGACATCGGTAGTAAGGCCCAGGATAACTGAAACGACTGCCCTCGGGGCCGCCTACCTTGCCGGCCTTGCAGTCAATTACTGGGGCAGCGTGGGTGAAATCGGCCATCAATGGCAGAAAGATGTCAGGTTCACCCCGTCACTTGAAGAGGAAAAAACCTCGGGCATGATTGCCGGTTGGCACAGGGCAGTAAGAGCTGCCAGGGCCTGGGCCGCCGACAAGTAAAATGATCCACTATTAAACCTGAAAAATATGAGTCCATTCTTTGCTGAGTTTTTTGGTACCGCCATCATCCTTGTTTTCGGGGGTGGTGTGGTGGCTAATGTCACACTTAACAAGACAAAGGGAAATAACGGCGGCTGGATTGTAATAACATTCGGATGGGCAGTCGGAGTCTTCACCGGGGTCCTGATTGCAGCTCCTTTCAGCGGTGCTCATCTTAATCCTGCCGTTACCCTCGCACTCGTTCTTGCCGATAAGTTCGAACCGGCAAAGGCTCCGCTGTATATCTGTGCCCAGCTTCTGGGAGCCATGTTCGGTGCGACCCTCGTATATCTCGCCTACAAGAAACATTTTGACGAAACAACCGATGGAGATGCCAGGCTAGGGGTTTTCTGCACTGCACCAAATATCAGGAGCTACTGGTGGAATATGCTTACAGAAGTTATCGGTACATATGCACTTTCGCTTGCAGTGCTTTATATGGCCCAGCCACAGGTCGGACTGGGTGCCCTCAGCGCATTGCCTGTCGCCCTGGTTGTCCTGGGCATTGGACTCTCGCTGGGAGGGCCGACAGGCTATGCAATCAATCCTGCACGTGATCTTGGTCCAAGAATAATTCATTTCCTTTTGCCAATGGCCGGGAAACGCGACAGCGACTGGAAATATTCGTGGGTACCTGTCGTCGGCCCCCTCATCGGAGCGGCCCTCGCTGCCGGTATGTTTATTCTGTTAAAAGGATAAAAAGTAAATCTCCGGAATTGCTTGATTACCGCGATTTTTTGTTGTAAATTGCTGTAAGAGATTTTTTTTGCCAGATATTATTCCGGGACCATGAAGATATTCTTTGCTTCTTTTACAGCAATCATATTGGTTTGTTCTTACGCGTGCAGCGGACCGGTTAAACAGGTTGTTGAAACCGATCTTCCTGGTACCCTGACAGAAGAGGTGGTTTCGGCTTTTAATTCCGGCGACTTTAAAAAAGTTACTGATCTGTGTTCCGACGACGCCGTGGTAATTTCGTGTGGCTGGAGGATGTGCGGCAGAGACAGCATTGCCAGCGGCATGAAATACCTTCTTGCCCATTCCTCCGACCTGAGTATTACCCCAGGCACAGGAAAGGAATCGCCTGATAACATATTTGTTTCGGGACTGATGATTTTCAGGTGGAAAAATGAAAGTTATTCGGCCACGGCAAAAGGAATGATGAACATTATCTGGAAAAAAGAAGCCGGCAATAAATGGAAAATTACCTTCCTCCAGGAAGATCATGGCGACATACCGGAAAAGTAAGTTTGTAGGTTTGGGTATGAGGTAACCCGGCTGCAATGCCGGGTTTTTTAATAATTTGTTTAACTTGGTGATTGAAAATTGCCGGCTGGACATTTATGAGAAGAAAGTATTACCTGGTTATTCTTATTTTCGCGATTTTCTTTGCTATTTCATTCTTAACCAACATCCTGGGTTCAATTAATCCGAATGTAAGCGACAGTTTTTCACTGAATGGGACAATGACAGGAATGCTCCCATTTTCTTTCTTCATTGCATATGCCCTGATGTCAATACCATCGGGTATGCTGATTCAGAAATTCCGGGAAAAGAAAGGACTGCTTGCTGCCTGGTCGCTGGCCCTTTGCGGAGCACTTTTATTTTCACTGGCGCCGGGCTTCCCGGTTTTTCTCTGCTCGCTTTTCCTGATAGGTTCAGGGATGGCCCTTCTCCAGGTCGCACTCTTTCCACTTCTGAGGGTTACTGGCGGAGAGGAGCATTTTGCATTCAACAACATCATCGTCCAGCTGGTATTCGGTGCTGCATCTTTTGTGAGCCCTTTTGTTTATTCTTACCTGGTTTCGAACCTTGGAGCCACGATAAAACACGATTTCTTTACAGGATTCATTGCTTCCGTTACACCCGACCATTTGCCGTGGTTATCAATATACTGGGTTTTTGCCATGATCAGCTTTACAATGATTATGATCATCGCGGTTGTCAGGTTCCCGGGGGTCGTGAGGAAAGAAGACGAAATTGTTGGCGCCTGGAAAATTCACCTTGATCTCTTCAGGCAGAAAACCGTGATCCTTTTCTTCTTCGGAATTTTCAGTTATGTTGGGATCGAGCAGGGGGTGGCTAACTGGATATCGGAGTTCCTCAGGAGCTACCATGGTGTGAAGCCTGAAACAGGGGGCGCAGCAACAGTTGGCCTCTTCTGGGGCATGATGACTGCCGGGTGCTTACTGGGCCTCCTCCTTCTTAAGCTGATCGACAGCAAAATCGTTCTTCGTATTTTTACGATTGCCGCGATAGCAATCCTGGTTGCTACTTTGCTCGGACCCGGGAAAATTTCATTATTGGGATTCCCTGCAGTCGGGTTCTGCCTCTCGGTAATGTATGGTATTATTTTTTCCCTCGCCCTCAACAGTGTACCGAAGTATCATGGGTCATTCTCAGGTATACTCTGTACGGCGATCGCAGGTGGGGCGATCTTCTCACTCCTTATCGGAAAGCTTAAGGATCTTATAGGACTGAAAGCGGGTATGATGATACTGCTGGTTCCACTGGGATACATCTTAAGCATCAGCTTCTGGGCAAAACCAATAATTTCAAATGCAACTATAAGAACTAAGATTAACAACCAATAACAAATTTTGTGATATGAAAAAGAGATCAAAAAACAACAGGGGCGTTATAGCCGTTATGATCGCATACGCGATGTTCCTGATTTTCTCAGGCACGCTTAATGCACAGGATTCAAAGGAATGGAGACAGCTGTTTAACGGCAAGGACCTTACGGGATGGAAACATGTCGGTCCCGGCAGCCAATATGTTGAGAACGGGTATATCAAGTCACATGGAGGAATGGGACTGTTGTACTGGACCGGCGAAAAATTTGGTAACTGCGTTATCAAAGTTGTATGGGCCATGCGTGATTCAAACAGCAATTCAGGCATTTTTATCAGGATCCCGCTTGAGCCGCGTGAAGAATGGATGCCTGTACATTACGGCTACGAGTGCCAGATTGATAACCATCCCGAACTATCGGGAGAAGATGATGCTCATTACACAGGAGTGCTTTATTCAATGAACCATCCTCTTGCAAAACCTGCAAAACCGGGTCCGCAATGGAATACCACCGAGATAACCCTCGATGGACTGAGAACAATTGTCTATGTAAATGGTGTTAAAGTCACCGACTTCAAAGAGGGAGACCCGGTTCCGGAGAAGAAATTTGATTTTGAACCGCAGCGTGGACCACGACCTGAATTCGGGTATATGGGCCTTCAGAATCACAGCGACAAGGATGTTGTGTTCTTCAAGGAGGTTGCTGTAAAACCGCTTAAAAAAGATAAGTAGAAATACCGGGGTTAATGCCCCTGGACAAGAAAAGGAGGAAATCTGCAGGGGATGAATTTACTCTAAAGAGCAACCTTCCCCTGCGATCCCTGCCTGTCTGATGACAATCCTGCGATTAATAATTTAATGTATGAAGCAGATAATTTATCAAGACTACGAAGAGCTGTCGATCAGAACAGCTGAGATGATTGCTCAGATCATTGAAAGCAAACCCGATGCACTGCTGTGCTTCGCCGCAGGCGAAACGTCAGTGGGGACATTCAGGTATCTTGCCGGGATGAACAGGGCAGGGAAGCTGAGCTTTAAAAAAAGCAGGATTGTTGGGCTGGATGAATGGGCTCACCTTGGAAAGATGAAAAACGAAAACTGCCTCTCATTCCTGAGAAAAAACCTGTTTGATCATATCGGCTACTCTGAAAAGAACTTCTGCTTCTTCAACGGCGAAGCTGATGACCTGGATTCGGAGGGTGTTAAAACAGATGAGTTCATCAGGAGGTTCGGACCTGTAGATATGATGCTTCTCGGGGCGGGGATGAACGGGCACCTGGGACTTAATGAACCCGGGATTTCATTTGACCTGTACTCCCATATCGTTGACCTTGATGAAACCACAAAAAAGGTTGGCCAGAAATATTTCTCTGAAAAAGTTGATCTCAGATCGGGAATTTCACTTGGGATCAGGCATGTAATAGAGGCTAAAACAGTCATACTCCAGGTTAACGGTTCCCGGAAAGCCGAAGTTGTAAAGAAGCTTTTAGATTCTGAGATCTCCAATGCTTTCCCCGCCTCCGTGGTAAAATCTCATCTCTGTTCTTACCTGCTTCTCGATAAGGAAGCTGCAGCATTGCTCTGATTCTTAAACCATGTGATTTGAAGGGAACCAACGCGATACGGCATGTCCTTGATATCCTGGTTTTGCAGGAGAAGGAAGAAAAGACAGCATTCCTCGGATTTGATGCCTGTATTGACAATATAGCCGGCGTGGTAAGCGGTAAAACCGAAAACGGTGAATTCCGGTATTTCGAAACGAGCCGGCAGTTTGCCGGGTATATTAATTCTCGTGGAAGCAAAAGCTGCGGGGTTGAACTGTCGACCAGGATTTCAAAACTGGGTGGGAACATGGCCATTACTGCAAATGCCCTCGGAACACTGGGGATTAAAACCGATTGCGCGGGTACGTTTGGCCTTCCCGATGTACTTCCTTTTTTCAGGGCAATGTCATCGAATTGCAGCCTTTATACTGTCGGGGAAACGATCACAGCCACTGCACTTGAATTTGAACACAACAAGGTGATCCTTTTTGACCCCGGGCCATACAATAACCTTACATGGGAATCACTTAAATCGGTTCTGGGCCTTGAAAGGCTTAAAGACCTTCTTCGCGGAAAAGATCTTGTTGCCTTCCTCAACTGGAGCGAGATTATCATGTCGACCTCGATTTGGGAAGGATTTATGAATGAAGTATTCCCTTCTTTTACTGACCCTGAACCGGGGAAAATATTTTTCACCGACCTGTCTGATTGCTCGCGAAGGACGAAAAAGGAGATATCGGATATTATGTTGCTTTTAAGATCATTCAGGAAATATTTCAGGACTGCAATTAGTCTTAACCAGAATGAGGCTGACCTTGTCGCATCAGCTCTTGGAGTGAACCATTCATCACAGGATGAGTACTTTGTCAGCAGTCTTTACGAAGCATGTGGTGCTGATGTTCTTGTAATTCACCGCAATAATGATGCAACCGGGTCCGACGGGAGGGCTGTCGTCTCAATTGATACGTTTCACATCAGCAAACCGGTAATACTCACCGGTGGAGGAGATAATTTCAACGCCGGGTTCTGTCTTGCCCTCCTAGAAGGAATGGATCTGGCAGGCGCACTGCTGACGGGCAACGCTGTTGCTGCCTGTTATGTCGGGCATGGGAGCAGTCCTGACAGAAAAACCCTGATCGATTTTCTCCGGAGCCATGAAAGCCGATTGGCCCCGTAAAATTTAGCTTGAAATCATTAATACAAATCGCAATGGCATTTATTTCTCCAACCAACAGATTCAATGAATTCAGAAACGATTTCATTAAAGACACCGGCATACAAAACGTCGATGAGAACATAGATCTCTATATCAGCTACGTATCGGCCAGGTTCGCCGACCTCAATCACAAACTGCTCAGTTCACTGGTAAATGATATCCAGGAGCTTTATAAGGTTCTGAAGAAAGTATGATTGTAGCCTGATCGGATATTTAGAGTTCCAATAAAAAAAAGAAGGTGTCCAAAAGGCACCTTCTTTTTATTAATTATGGAATTTTCACTTTCCTGCAAGTTTGTTTACTGCGGTTTCTGATGATGGGATCGGCCAGTAATAGTCTGTTCCACTTGCCGGTATTGGAAGAACGTCACCCTGAACCAATCCTGGTTTACCTGGGATATCCATACCAAGCCTCTGGAGGTCGAACGAGCGCATTCCTTCACCGAGGAATTCAAAATCCCTTTCCTTCAGACATGCTGCTTCAAATGCAGTAGCATCTGCAAAGTCGCCTGCTGCATAAGCACCTGTTGTGAATGAACGTGTACGTACCGCGTTCAGGAGTGCAATAGCTTCTGCGCTTGGCCATGTAGTAGTATGGGCAAGAGCTTCAGCGCGGCTTAAGAGAACCTCTGAATATCTCAGGATCGGGCACCAATCCTCAAGAGTGAGGAAGTGGGTGAACTTGGTAATGAAGTATTCATTTGGCTGACCAGCTACAGTTACTTTGGCCATGCTGCTTCTCCTTACATCTGTTGGATCCATTAAAGAATATACAGATGTTACAAAGATACTGGTACCGGATAGCTTATAATTTACAGAATCAATAAGAAATGCCGATTCTCCGGAATCCTTGCTGAAATACCAGGTAATTGCGCTCTGACCACCTCCGTTATTAATAGCTGTATTAGGAAGTGAGAATATTGATTCTGCACTGGTATAATTGGTCCAGATTTTTGTGTAATCAGGATTCAATTCATTATCCACAACACCGGAAGGGGTCTTGAAGGGAGGTGTGGCCGAGTTTACAAGTTTAGCTGATTCGGTCACTACACCGGGCCAGTCGCCCTTTGTAAGCATAACCCTTACCTTCAGGGCCACTATCGTGTTTTTGTGAATCCTTGTGGTATTGAGAGTCGCATCATCATAATCCGTAATTGCAAGAGGTTCCGCAGTATTAAGGTCTGCAAGTATCTGAGTATAAACTTCAGAGACCTTTGAAGGAGCCAGTTGGTTGTTAGCAGATCCTTTCTCTGCCTGGATCCTGAGAGGAACACCCGGATTGTCTCCATTATTCTGGAAATACGGTTTGGCATAGAGGCGGATAAGATCGAAATAGCACATTGCGCGGAGGGCAAGCCCTTCACTGATATACTGGTTATATTCGTCCTGTGTTATAATACCGGTCAGGTTTCCTCCGTCCCAGTTCGATTTCAATCCATCCATAAAGCAGTTGATCACGTTTATGGAAGCATATATCTGTTGCCAGATGTAATTAACCTCCTGGGTAGTTGGACCAACAACGTCGTTCCAGGTATTAAAGCTTACATAAGCATTGTTGCTAAGGGGGATAAAATTATCTCCCTTGTATTCGCCGGTGACCTGATAACGGCCACCAAGATACCATCCGGATTTTACAGCAGCATACATCCCATTAACCTGGGCCACAATCCTGTCCTTATTCTGAAATACTGAAAGGTCGGAAAGTGATGTCTGAGGAACGGGGTTAAGGTAATCTTTTGTACACCCCGCTACCAGCATTACCAAAAGTGCAGCTGATATTTTAAGTATATTTCTCATATTCATTTCGTTTTTTTAATTAGAAGTTGATGCTTAAGCCAATACTGTATGTTCTGGCCTGCGGAGCTGAGTTCCTGTCAACACCCGGTGCAGTGTTACTGCCCCCGTTTGATGATATTTCAGGGTCGGATCCTGTATACTTTGTGAAGGTATGCAGGTTAAATACCTGGGCGTACACCCTAATGCTTTCGATACTTGTTACTGACGGAAGCTTCTTGATGGTATAACCGACTGAGAGGTTTCTAACTTTCACATAATCACCTTTTTCAACCATCGATGACTGTGGCAGCGAGTTATGGCCGTTTGAAATGTTGTCATTCCAGATTGGTTTTGCGATATCAGTTATATCACCGGGCTGTTTCCAATAGGTATTATAAACTTCAACCGAGTTGTTCCACCATCTCTGGTCCCTCAGACCTGCCTTTGTACCGTTGTAGAGATCGAAACCAAAAGCATATGTAAGATTCAGTGCAAAGTCGAAGTTATGGAAGGTAAGGTTATTATCAAAACCACCAAAGTATTTAGGAATGCCCGAGCCTATAATAACTCCGTCTGACGACTGTGAAATAGCAGGTGCATTGCCCGAGCCGTCTCTGTACTGCCAGTGAGCCGCTCCTGTTAATTCATAATAAAGTTCAACTTCCTTGCCAAGGTGGTTCAGATAAATTCTACGTCCGGTCTGCGGATCGATTCCGTGTGTTGGAACTACATATAGACCACCAACAGGGTATCCTACCCTTGTATCGTTAGAAAGTTCAAGGCCTCCGGTGTATCCAAGAATTTCGTCAACGCCCGGTGCAAGAGCAGTCACCTTGTTCTTTAGTGTACTGAAATTGAGTGTCGTTGACCAGGTGAAATTCTTTTTGTTTATATTATAGGATGTTATGGTCAGTTCAACCCCAGTGTTATACATTGAACCGATGTTTGCCGGGATAGAGTTTCCAGGGATACCTTTTGAAGGTGCCTGTGGTACCGAAAGTACAAGGCCGTTTACATTATTATAATAGTAGTTGATCTCGGTCTGGATCCTGTCTTTCAAAAGGCTGAAGCTAAGACCGCCATCATATTTGTCGCTTGTTTCCCATTTGAGGTCTGAATTACCGGCCTGGGTAAACGCTAATGTAGCCTGTGTGGCATATAGCCCTGATCCGTAGAGGAAGAGTGAGCTGAAGTCACCAACAGCTGAAATATTACCTACGCGACCGTAGCTGGCTTTAAGACGAAGATCGGAAAAGATCGATCCAATTGCGTTTTGGATGAATGTTTCTTTTGATGCGTCCCACATGGCGCTTGCACCGAAGAAGGTACCGAATTTCTTTCCTGCAGCAAGACCTGAGAACCCGTCACGGCGTACACTTCCTTCCAGGTAATACTTCTTATTAAAATTGACGTTAGCACGACCGAAGTAGGAAACATAAAAATTTTCACTCATGCCACCGCCGCCCATCAGAGCTGTAGTCCAGGATCCCTGATAAGTTTTAAAGAACGGGTCGTTAACATTTTGTTTCTCCCCTGACCATGAATTGCTGATCGTTCTCTGTTCTTCCATACCGGCAAGAAGACCCAAGTTGAATTTGTCAGCTATTGTTGTACTATAGTTTGCAGTGTTGGTCCAGTTCCATCTGTGGAATTTAAGGTAAGAAACACCTGCATCACCGTTTGAGGATTGTCCATCGCCATTAAGGGGGCTATAGTACCAGGTTTGGTCACTGTTAAGGTTGTCGAGGCCCCACTGTGTCTTAAGCTCAAGTCCTTTCAGAGGGTTCAGTGTTGCATAAACTGTCGATAAAAGCCTTTCGGTTCCAGTGGTAAATTTATTCTCCTGTAGTACAAATTTCGGGTTGGGATAACCAAGGTTTCCAAAAGGTTCACCTTCCCCACCTATTCCTGCACCTGCAATGTTCCAGGAACCATCGTTGTTATAAACCGGGAGAACAGGCGGAAGTACAAAAGCAAGACGTGCGGCACCTGCGGTAGAGAAGTCGGAGCCAGTCTGCGGGGATACAGTGTAACCTTCAGTGTACCCTATGTTGGCGCCGATTTTCAGGTACTTGTTGATCTTATGGTCTATATTTAACCTGGCATTTTTCCTTGTGAAAGTATTGGAAACAAGCATTCCTTGCTGGTCCGAATAACCAACAGAAAGGTAATAACTTGTTGAGGCTGTCGTTCCCGAAATTGTAATAGCATGGCTATGCTGAACACCCGTCCTGTAAACATAGTCGGACCACTTTGTATCAATAGGTTTACCATTGGCGTCTGTAAGCTGTGTAATCAGTGCAGTTGTAGCACCGAATCTGTTAACCCTTGCAGCATTTTTTTCTTCAATATACTGAGCGGCGTTCATAACATCGAAAATATGAACTGGCTGGGTTACCCCAACATAACCATCATATGTAACCTTTGTTTTGGCACCTGTACCATGCTTGGTAGTAATGATAATAACACCGTTTGCTGCCCTTGATCCGTAAAGTGCAGTCGCTGATGCGTCTTTTAGTATGTCCATCGATGCAATATCAGCAGGGTTGATGTCAGACAGCGGGTTTGCAACAGCGGTTCCACCTGCGAAGTTATCAGCTGTAGCAATTGGCACACCGTCGACAACTATTAAAGGATAAGAACTACCGGTAATCGAGTTGAAGCCCCTGATCCTGATAACAGGAGGGTTGTTCAGAACGCCGTTTGGCATAATGATTGAAACGCCGGCTGCCTTTCCTTGGAGTGCCTGGTCGAAGCTCTGAACCGGTACTGTCTTGATTTCATCACCTTTAACAGATGCAACCGAACCGGTAACATCGCGCTTCTGCTGGGTACCATAGGCTATAACGACGACTTCATCAATTTTGAAGACGTCCTGTTCAAGCACAACATCAACTTTATTGCTCCCGGTAAGTTTGACTTCCTGGGTCCTGAAGCCGATAAAGCTGAACATCAGTGTCTGGGCATTTGAAGGAACGTTAATGGTGTATTTCCCGTCCGCCCCTGTCAGAGCTCCAAGAGTGGTACCTTTAACGGTAACCGATACTCCGGGAATGGGCTGTCCATCTCCGGAGCTTGTCACAGTCCCGGAAACTTGTAGCGTCTGGCCAATAGCAAGTGAACCTGTTACCAGCAACAGACAAAAAAACAATAAGACCTTTTTCATAAAGATTAGATTTGGGTTTTAGGTTCTAAGTAAAAATTTCCAATACTAATTTAAAGTTTGCGGGCGAAAGATAAAAATCATTATTAAGATTTTTTAATATTTTGTCGAAATATTAAGCATAATGATATTTATTCTTTAAATTATAAATGGAAGGCAGGATGCTAATCGCATCGGTTAATCTAATTCTATTAATTAATGATGAAGTAATATCAAACTGCCAGCATATTGGTTTATGTTTTTAATCTATCTCCAGTCTCCAGGGGATTAATGTAGAGCCGGATAAAAAATTTAGACAAAAAAACCAGGGTGCCCGGGCAACCTGGTTTTTACCTGATTTATTTCGGTATTCAGAACTTCAGGTTCGCATCATTCGCCATATTGGTGAGTGCAACGTATATCATTTTCGCAACATCCTCCATGATATCTATTGTAACAGCGTCCGGATCGTCACCCGGAAGATGATAGTACACCTTCTTATACCATCCTGTTGTACCTATTGACATGGTCCTGTATCCGGCAGAAAGGAAATTATTGCCGTCACTTCTTGGCCGCCCGTAAAACTCTGCAGGTTCAGGGGCAGATCCGGCAAATGGCCTGTGAATATATTTGGTATTCGCATCCTCGAAATAGGTGAGAAGATTCCTGAAAGGCTTTGAAGCATTGACCGATAAGCCTGTTCCGTTTCCTACCATATCGAGATTGATCATGGTAATAGTTTTTTCTTTAGGGAAAGTCGGGCTCTTCACGAAAAGCTTGCTCCCGATAAGGCCGGTCTCTTCACCTCCGAATAAAAGAAAAACCACTGTTCTTTTCAGCGCAATACCCGATTGAGCCATCGCCTTGGCCGCACCCATGATGTCAATAACACCGCTGCCATTATCGAGGGCACCGTTCACGGCTCTCCCTGCATTTCCTACAGCATCAAGATGTCCGCCGATAATTATAACCTCATTTTTAAGAACAGGATCTGTCCCTTCAACCATCCCTATCACATTGCATCCCTTGCCATCAATATGCCGGGTTGTATTCTCTTTGATGGTCATGACCTTCCCCGTGCCGAACGATGCCGGTTTCATTGTCTTCCTGATCTTTGCGACCACTTCAGCGTTTGTGGTCCTCGTACCGCTGAAGATATCAGCAACAGGTTCGGGCCCCACACCACAAACAATTATTGACGCGTCGTATGAAATATTTGGATTCGCGAGGTTGCCGTCGATGTAAATAAATCCCGCTGCACCATGCTTAACCGCATTTTCAAGCTTGTACTGGTGGTAACAGTAGCCAACCCATTTCTTGTACTCAGGATTCATGGGATCTGTCGGGGGAACATCCCTGTTCACGAGAACGATCTTTCCTTTTACGTCGATCCCCTTGTAGTCGTCATAATTCAGTTCAGGAGCCGTAACTCCGAATCCGACAAAAATCACATCGGATGTTACCTCTCCGCTTCCGGAGTTCATGCCGGGATAATAGTTTTCGGGGTAGGCATAGCTTTTTGTAATAAAGGTGCCGTCGGGCTGCGGAAGCTTAAGCGAAAGAGAACCGCTGTTGTTAAGAACGGTATATGGCCAGTCGAACCACTGGAAATATGTCCCGTTCTCACCTGCCGGCTTCACTCCCCACTCCCTGAACCTGTCCGCGGCCCACTGAGCGCACGCTACGAACTCGGGCGTACCGGTGAGCCTGCCGTTGAATTCGGGGGAGCATAGCTTTTGCAGCCAGCTCATCATCTCTTCACTGGTTATTTTATGAAATTGCGCCAGGAGCTTTGATTCATTGTCATCCTGCGAGGAGGCCACGTAGCTTATGCTAACCAGAATAAGGAGCAACAAGATCTTTATTTTTTTCATCATCATAAAGTTTAATGCATACAATCAATCAAAGTAATGGATTACAAATCAACCCACCAAATAAATGAGCTGTTTTTTAAACTTGGTATAATGTAGTAGTTAAGAATATATTTTCCCCTGTAAACCATGAACTTCTGCAGTATCTGAATAATGAACAGGCCCGGGGAAACGGTCCTTTTTTTCAGTAGCTGAACAGGGCGGAACTGGGGAACGTTGCAGTTTCAAAATCAAGCTGTTTAACCCCGCTTGTGTTAAATACCACTGCCTTTGAGTTGACGGCGTCGAGGCAGACTATATCTCCTGTCTGAGGATCAACATCAACACCGTAAAATTGCTGGTCGACAAGCTTTGAGGCAGGCAGCGATGTTGAGTTAACTGGCATCGAGTAGAGGGCATCGTTCAGAAAATATATAACACTGCCATCCGCGCTCACTGCCAGGTTATTTATCCCGGGTGAACTCATATTTGTGATAGGAATTGTCGTGACAGTCTTCGACGATAATTCTATTTTACTGATCCCTGCGCCTGAATATGTCACCTCGGGATAATTTGAATAATCGGCTACTCCTTTGCAATATGCCCAGATGTTATTGTTTTTATCGGCCACTATATCGACCGGAACTGATGCCACATCAAATGTGTTTGTAATCGAGAAGGATGCAGGGTCAATTTCAATCACGCTCCTGCCGTCGTTGTTCCATCCACCCGGTATTGCAGCATACACTTTGGAATTCAGGCATATGAGCTTTTCAGGTCCGGTCGGAACCGGAAGAGAATCTGATTTGCTGAGTGTATGTAAACTTATGCTGTAGATATAATTTCCTGAAATTCCATTGCCGTTCGATATGTACAGAGTATTCTGATCCGCTCTTACTATGCTTCGGGGATAGGAAAACCCGTAAATTGTCCTGACCACTTTGAAGGTCTTCATATTCACCACGGTCAGCTTCTGCGAATTGTTAACCAGGATAAATCCCAGGGTATCGGCTATTTCAAATGCCTGGACCACATCTCCCGGTTCAACCCCGTTGACCGTATAATATAGGTTTTTCGTGACCTGCCGGGTCTTTGAATCGTAAAAAGAGATATCGCCGTTCGCATGGCCGTACGAACCCTCACATACAACGAAAATTCCCTTGAGGTTATTTATGGTGACCGGAGGGTCCTGGGTATTCTTCTCACACGACGAAAGTATAATAGCTGTTAAGGCCAGGGTTATTAATCCTGTTCTTAAAGTATTATTATAAATGTAAATGGGTGCTTGTCTCAATTTCAAACGCATATTAAAATGTATAACTTGTTTTCAGTGACCAATACCTGCCCGGCATGGGATATAGCCTGATTAGCTCATAGCTTGTACCGGTCAGGTTATTGACCGTGATATGAATGACCAGTTCCCCTTTCCCGGCAGGAACCCTTACCCCTGTCTGAAGATTAATGACCTGGTAAGGTCCGAGAAGTGAGTTAACATCATAAAACCTGTCAGCTGAGAAATGGTGATTTACCGAAATTTCAAAGATGCCCATCGAGAGCCTGTTCTCCCACGTGGTAATTATCCGGGGCGAATAAAGCATTTTCTCCTGTTCTCCGGAGGGGTAAGCTTTGATATCCGATTTGTTAAGCATCACCATCAATAAGGAATGAAATTTCAACCTGCCGGTTTTCATCTCGAACGCTATTTTTCCATCGAGGCCGTACGAACGGACGCCCTGGTAATTCTCTGCTCCCCAGTAGGCTCCCTCGGGCCGCCATACGATCATGTTGTCAATCTGCGACCAATATGCCCCCATGTCTGCCGTTAGCTCTGCATTTTCCTTCCGGAGGAGCGTTACTGCTGCTCCGGTTTCGGCCGACCAGCCCGATTCCGGTTTCAGCCCGGGATTGCCGCCTGGCATCCAGTAAAGATCATTGAATGTCGGCTTACGGAATTTTTCCGATAAATTGAGCCTGAGAATCAGCCTGCCGGGAACTGCTTTCCATGATACTCCGAAAGAGGGTAAAACTCCTGAACGGAAGCCTGAATTAAATTCTTTCCTCAGCTCTGTCTGGATCGTCCAGTCATTCCTGTCAAACCGGGCGCCTGCAAAAGCTGTAAGTCCTGTTTCGTCCTTCGCGTTCCCGTATGCCGATACTTCTGCCCTGACAAATGAACCTGACAATCCTGCATCCAGTGAGATTCCCTCGTGCAGGAAGTACCTGAAATTTGCATCGCCGTAATACTGGCGGGAAGAAATCCTCGAATCGATGCTGTATCCTGCTGCCTGGGCAGATGCCTTCTGGGTGTATCTTTCATAATCGTTGAAGAATGCAGCTTTAACCTGCAGCCCCCAGCGGTTTGAGGTTTTCTTATAGGCAGTAAAGAGTTTAAGTGTCGAATCCTTCTGCGCTTCGTATGATACCGATCCTATCCTCGAGGGAACATTAAAATCCTTGACCTGGTACCACAATCCCGTTTCAAGTGTTGATGTCGGGGATAACCGGAATATAACCTGCTGGATTGTGCCGGCATCGTTCCACTTACCGTCTGTCTGCCTTCTCCTGCTCTGCTCTATATAATCAAAATAGGTAAATTCGTTGGCCGACAAAGCACCCCAGTAGCTTCCTTTCCAGCTTACTTTATCATTTCCCGTATAAACAGAAGCGCTGCCTTCAATGGTCCTCAGTGATTCAAAGTTTAAACCGGCAGAGAAACTGAAGGCTTTTCCCAGCTTAAGGTTGTTGTCCAGGTTTATTGCACCGCCAAATGTTCCGCTGCCGTACAAAGCGCCGGGGGCCCCGTAAACAACGGCGACATTTTCAAATCCTGAAGCCGGTATCATTGAAAAGTCACATGAACCCACAGTAACCGAGTTTATTGGAAACCCGTTCCAGTTAACCTGTACCTGGCTCGTTGCAGATCCTCTAAGGGAGAGATTAGTTAATGCACCACCTGCTCCGTATGACTTGAGATTGAGGGAGGAGTTACTGATCAGGAAACGTCCGAGAGATTCTCCGGCGAACGGCTTAAGGTCGGAGGCAGTATAAATATCAGTCTTGATGTCACTCCTGAAATGATCAGGCCTTGAGGCATTGATTGTTACTTCGGGAATGGCGAGAGTGGTATCCGGAAGAGACTGTGCCGTTATACAGGTCGTGGAAACAAGCAGTACGGCAAGCAGAAGGCATGCTCTTTTGTCATGCACAATCCCCCCTTTCAATATCGGTGACAAATGCTTCATAAATTCAATATTCAGTAACAGCGATAAACTTCAATTGCTGTTACGCTG
>Ga0335071_10001002_pt1 | contig 30503 bp, 30 predicted proteins | sample Lox_Sample_15_FD_206724 | JGI IMG/M metagenome (GOLD analysis project Ga0335071, IMG submission 206724) | Soil microbial communities from Loxahatchee National Wildlife Refuge, Florida, United States - Lox_Sample_1.5 | ecosystem: Environmental > Terrestrial > Soil > Wetlands | place: USA...
GGTCGCCCTGGTAGCGGCTGAAGTCCTTCGGGCGAGGCGTGTCGAGCGCGCGAACTAGAGGTCGTCTTCGGCGTGTTGCCGGCTGCACGCCTGCTAGCCCGCATCCGGTCTGGCGCGGAGCACGTTCGAGCCGTAGGCCAGGTACCCCGAGACGTCACTCAAGGTCGTGACTGAGAAGGATGGCAGTCCGCCCGCCCCGGAACGCAGCTGGCACCCTCACCTCGGCACGCTACCACTGGCCCCAGACGTGCCCCTAGCCGCAGAGAACAGGTTGCCAAAGGCTGCCAGACTGCGGGAAACTGCAGGCTCGAGGCCACTCCGGCGGCCGCTCGTTCGCCGCAAACGACCTCGAATCACCCTCGAACGACCCCGTTTGGACGCCCTCAGAGCGCTCTTAGGAAACCTGTGCTCTATCCACTGAGCTACGAGGGCATTGTGCCGATTTGCAGGGATTTATCTCTGCGGTGGTACGGGAAAGGGTACCACAAGTTGCTCATGAGTTGCCAAGTCTGCGGGGAATGTGCGCGAAAGGCCGTCGAGAGCGCCTCGGATGCCAGGTCGGAGACGTGCACAGTCCCAGTCACCATCCATGCCTCGTCCTTGGCGGCAGCGGTCGTCCGGCTCCCCTGGCCGACCTCCACCGGGCGTATGCTTCGACGCATGAGACCGCACGGAATGCGTGTGATACGAGTACTGCCGGTGAGTGTGCTGCTCGCGCTCGTTTGCCTCTCGTTGATCGCCTGTGGAAGGACCTCGGCGGCGACGCCGCGGGCGGAAGCTGGCGCCACCCTGCACCTCAGCGGCTACAGCCATGGTGACGGACCCAGGGTCACGGTGATTCTCACCGGGGTGATTGGCGACTTCGGTACCGGCGTCTACGTCCATCCGGACGGCACCGTCGATCCCGAGCACGCGGCCGAGCTGCAGCTCAACCTCACCCAAGGGTCCTTTCGAATCAGCGTCGCTCACCTCGACAAGCAGTTGGTTGCGGCCTTTGGTCGCGCCGAGTTCAACAGGAGCACAGGCTCCGGGCACGTCAGCGTCACAGATACGACGCCGATTGTGGGCGGCTCCGGTACCGGCTCGTACAGTGGGATCAGCGGCAGTTTCCTCCTGACCGTGACGATCGACGAGATCGTGAAGAAGCCAGCTACAAGTCCATCGGGCGCGACGCGCGCGCAGGTCAACATCATGACGGGCTCGGGAATCGTGTCGCTCCCCTAGCTCCCGCCCCTCATGAAAGGCGCCGGCGTACCCACCACAACGAGAAGATGGTGAGGACGAGGGCGAGACCCATGAAGATCCCGGTCTCTACCCACTGGAAGGTCCAATATCGGCTTGCGGGCTGGTAGGCGACCTGGACGTAGAGGCCGAGCCTGGCAATGGCCTCCCTGAAGTTCTGTCGCGTGATGTCCTCCGAGGCCAGCTTCTTGCCTAGTCCGTAGACCACTTTGCCCGCACTGTCGACCGCGTTCCCACTATCGGAGAGGATCCAGGCGCCGGGCCGGATGCCGTTGTCCACCGTCACGATCAGTGGTCCGTTGGGGCTGGTGATGCCGGCTGAGTTGAACGCGGCAGACGTGAGCGGCAGCGTCTCGTGAACGGGAACCATCAGGTGAGGCCGGACCCACTGGGTGAACGCGAGCCGCGCTCCTACGAAGACGGCGAGCGTCGCTGCCATCGCCGGGAGCGTACGGCGCAGCAGAAGCCCCAGGGCGGCGCCCACGGCGAAGGCGAAGGCCGCGTAGCCCACTGGCACGATGCCGCGCTCGCTGAACACTAGGGCCGAGAAGCGATCCAGCGTGACGTGGTCGACCGGAGTCGACCACCAGGTCACCGCCCAACTGAGCACACCCGTGACGACGACGCTTGCGCCACCGACGAGGGCGAGCTTCACCGCGAGCCAGCGGCGCCGGGTGACGCTCTGCGTCCATGCCAGGCGGAAGGTGCCCGTCTCGAGCTCTCGGGCCAGGAGGGGCGCTCCCCAGAAGATACCGATGAGCGCAGGAACAACGAGCAGCAGCCTGGCGACGATCTCATAGGTGGCGTACCGGTTCTTGAGAGCATCGGGTTGCGGGAGCTTGGCGAGGTCGACGAGCTGCGGGTGAGTCACGGTGAAGAAGACGACGACGGCCGCCAAGATCCCGAAGGCGATCAGGGCCTGAAGACGGAACTGGCGCCAGGCGAATCTCGTCATGGCAGTCCCACCAGCCCGGTCGGCGGTGCGACGTCGCGAGCGCCTCTCGCCATGTAGGCGAGGACGAGATCCTCGAGGCTGACCGGCTCCACGCTCCATGCCGGGTCGAAGATGGGGTTCGAGCAGCGCACCAGCAACGTCCTCTGCCGCTCGGTGTGGCTCTCCTCGATGACCTCCCAGCCGCCCGGGAGCCGCCCTCCATTGCGCGGTCCGACCAGGCGGTGATGCTCCGCGAGCAGCTCCTCGACGTCCCCTGCCAACTGCACGCGGGAGTCGACCAGCACCACGAGGTAGTCGCAGGTCCGCTCCAGGTCGGCGACGAGGTGAGACGAGAGCACGACGCTGAGCTCCTGCTCGGCGACCGCCTCCATCAGCTGCCGCAGGAAGTCACGACGCGCCAGGGGATCCAGGCTGGCGACCGGCTCGTCGAGCAGGAGCAGTCGGGGCCGCTTGGCGATCGCCAGGGTGAGCGCGAGCTGAGCCCGCTGCCCGCCTGAGAGCCTCCCCGCCTTCTTCTGCGGATCGAGACCGAGGCTTTCGACGCGCGCGTCAGCCATCTCGTCATCCCACCCGGGATTGAGCCAGGCGCCGAGGTGCAGGTGGTCTGAGACGCTCAGCCCCGCATACGTAGGCGAGTCCTGGGCGACGAAGCCGACCTGCGCGAGCTGATCCGCGCCTTGCGCAGGCCGTCGGCCGAGGACCTCGATGGTTCCGGCGGTCGGAGCGAGCAGGCCGACGGCCAGGTGCAAGAAGGTCGTCTTGCCGGCCCCGTTGGGGCCGACGAGCCCGGCTACCCGTCCGGCGGGGATCGTGAGGTCACAGTCGGACAGCGCCCAGCTGCGGCCGTACCGCTTCCCCAAGCCGCGCGCCTCGAGGACCGCAGTCACGCGACGACCTCCGCCGTCGAGGAATGGAGCGTGTCCCAGACGAGCGCCTCGACGCTCTCGTCGTCGAGCCCCGCGCGGCGCGCCTTGGCCAGCCAGCGCTCGAGCTCGACCCGCAGCGGGCGCAGGACGGCGGGAGAGGCGTCTGAGAAGCTCTGCGTGACGAAGGTCCCGATGCCGGCGCGTGGCGAAGCCAGGCCGAGATGCTCGAGTTCCCGGTAGGCCTTAAGGACGGTGTTCGGGTTGATGGCCAGGCGGGCGACGACGTCCCTGACGGTGGGCAACTGGTCGCCCTCGGCGAGCAGCCCGAGCCGCAGTGCGCGCCGCACCTGCTGGACGATCTGCAGATACGGCGCCAAGCCTGAATGAGTGTCCAGGTGGAACTCGATCACCTCGCCTCCCTGTTTCGGTGTCTTATGTTCCTATGACACCATGCCCCTCAGATCCCGGAGAGGTCAAGACGAAGTGGCCGCATGGCCCGCGGTGAGTGAGGAACCATGGGAACGATGGCGACTAGCGCCTGCGTGTCCACGCTCTGCTTGACGTGCACCAAGCGAATGAGTCAGCCTCAATGGGCCAAACGTTCCGCCTCTGACCGGCCTCGAGCGATTTGCATCGCCGTCTGATGCGAACCGCTGGGGCATGTCAACACCCGGATGTCACCCCGCATTGCTCGGGACCACTCGGTGACTCAAGGCTCGCCGGGAGGCTTGTCCTTGCGCTCACGACTGACGTGGTGCTATGTACCCGTGCTGAGGCGTTCAGGTGAGAACCGCCCGCTCGTTTGGACAGCCGGCAGTACCTGTCGGCGACAGCATGGGAGTGCAAGCATGGCAGAAGCGCTGCAGAAGGTGCCCACCGGGATCCATGGCTTCGACGAGGTCACGGGGGGCGGCCTGCCCAAAGGCCGCGTCTCGCTCGTGGCCGGCTCGGCCGGCAGCGGCAAGACGGTCTTCGCCATGAGCTTCCTCGTGAACGGCGCCGAACAGTACGGCGAACCCGGTCTGTTCGTCAGCTTCGAAGAGTCGTCCGAGGACCTCGAGGTCAACTTCGCCTCGCAGGGCTTCGACCTGCAGGCGCTCGAGGAGCAAGGCCTCGTCGAACTCGACCACATCCGGATCGAACGCTCTGAGATGGAGGAGACGGGCGAGTACGACCTCGAGGGCCTGTTCGTGCGACTCGGCGCGGAGATCGACGCCATCGGAGCCAAGCGCGTGGTGCTCGACACCATAGAGGTCCTCTTCTCGGCGTTCAACGACGAGGTGATCATCCGCGCGGAGATCAAGCGCCTCTTCCGCTGGCTCGCGGACCGCGGGGTCACGGCGATCGTCACCGGCGAGAGCGGCCAGGGCGAGATCACCCGTCACGGACTCGAGGAGTACGTGGCCGACTTCGTCGTCGTCCTGAACCACCTGGTCAGCGACGAGACGGCCACGCGGCGGCTGCGCATCGTCAAGTACCGCGGCTCGGCGCACGGGACCAACGAGTACTCCTTCCTCATCGACGAGAAGGGGGTCTCGGTGCTACCCATCAGCTCCCTGGGCCTGCGGCACTCAGCGCCCACCCGGCGCGTGTCCTGGGGAATCGACGCCCTCGACGAGATGTTCGGCGGCGAGGGCGTCTACCAGGGGAGCAGCGTGCTGATCAGCGGGACGGCCGGCACAGGCAAGTCGACGATAGCCGCCGGCTTCGTCGACGCCGCTTGTAGGCGCGGCGAGAAGGCCCTCTACTTCGCCTTCGAGGAGTCGCCGCAGCAGATCGTGCGCAACATGCGCTCCGTCGGCATCGACCTGCAGCGGTGGCTGGACTCGGGCCTGCTCCGCATCCACGCCGAGCGGCCGCAGAACGCCGGCCTCGAGATGCACCTCGTCCGCATGAACCGGGAGGTCGACGAGTTCGGCCCGTCGGTCGCCGTCGTCGACCCCATCACCAACCTCACCAGCATCGGCACCTACTCCACCATCCGCGGCATGCTGACGCGGATGATCGACGCGCTGAAGTCGAGAGAGGTCACGACGGTCTTCACCAGCCTGACCAGCGGCAACGAACGGCTGGAGACCACCGACGTCGGCGTCTCCTCACTCATGGACACCTGGCTGCTGGTCAGAAACCTCGAGGTGGACGGCCGGCGGACCCGTGGAGTCTACGTGCTCAAGTCGCGCGGGACCGCGCACTCCAACGAGGTCCGCGAGTTCCGGCTCTCTGCCGACGGCATCGAGCTGGCTGAGTCGGTGCCGGCAGCACGCGCCTTCGGCAGCGGCATGGGACAGACAGTGTGAGAAGGGCGGACGCATGAACGAAGACGCCGGCGGTCCGAACGGTCCGGGGCCGGGCGAGGTCTGGAAGCTGAAGCTCTACATCGCCGGGCAGACGCCGCGCTCGGTCGCCGCCTTGCGAAACCTCCGGCGGATCGCCGAGGACCACCTGTGCGGACGCTACCAGGTCGAGGTGATCGATCTGCTCGAGAACCCGCAGCTCGCCAAGGGCGACCAGATCCTCGCGGTGCCAACGCTTGTCAAAGATCTTCCGCTTCCAGTGCGTAAAATCATTGGTGACCTCTCGAACACGGAGAAGGTCCTCGTCGGACTCGACCTCAGGCCGGCATAGCATGGAGACAGACCCCGAGAACGGAAGAACGTCGCTCGATGAGCACCTCGCCGAGGCCGCCCATCAGGACGGTCGCTATGTGCTGCGGCTCTACGTGACCGGCCAGACGCCGCGCTCGCTCCTCGCCATCCAGAACATCAAGCAGATCTGCGAGACCCACCTCAAGGGCCGCTACGACCTCGAAGTGATCGATATCTACAAGCGGCCCAGCCTTGCGAAGGGCGAGCGCGTGATCGCCGCCCCCACTCTCGTCAAGAGCCTGCCGGCACCCATCCGCCGCTTCGTCGGTGACCTCTCCGACACTGAGAAGGTCCTCTTCGGCCTCGACCTCGTTCGGGCACCGGCGACGAACGAACCCTGAGGGCCGCCCTTTGGCCTCTCAGAGCTCGGAGCACGAGGAACTGCTTCGCGAGAACGAGGAGCTGAAGCACCGGCTCCGCGAGGCGGAGGAGACTCTCGATGCGATCCGCAGCGGTGAGGTCGACGCCATTCTGGTAGAGGCGCCCGGCGGTGAGGAGCGCCTGTTCACGCTCGAGGCTGCTGACCACGTTTACCGCACCTTCCTCGAGTCGATCACCGAAGGCGCGCTCACCCTGAGCGGCGACGGATACATCCTGTATGCGAACGAGGCCGCGGCCGAGCTCTTGCGGGGCACGAACGGTGGCCCCCTCGGACAGCCTCTCAGACACAGCGTGCGCGAGGACGACCGTGAACGCTTTGACGCCCTGTTGGCCGCCGCGCGTCATCAGCCGTCCGGTGCGGAGATCATGCTGGACGGCCCGGACGGAGGGCATGCCGCCTACCTGTCACTCCACCCGCTGGACGGTCAGGACAACACGATCGTCGCCGTCCTCACCGACCTCAGCGAACGAAAGAAGACCGCAAGGGCCCTCGAGGCTGAACGTCTCGCAGACGCCATCTTCGACCAAGCCGGCGAGGCCATCATCGTTTGTGACTCCAATGGAGTCATCGTCCGGGCCAGCCGTGCCGTGACGAGTCTGGTTGGCGGCGACCCTCTCTTTCGCGCTAGGGCGGAGGCGCTTCCCTTGCGGACCATCCAGGGAGAGGCCTGGCTGCTTGAGGACGACGTCAGATTCGAGCCAGCCGAGGGCGTCGAGGTGGAGCTCGATCACCCTGACGGGTCGGTCCACCACCTGATCATGAACGCTGACCCGCTCACCACCGGAGAAGAGGGATTCGTCGGCTCGGTGATGACGCTGACCGACATCACCGAGCGCAAGCACATGGAGCAGGCGATACGAGCTCAGGCGGAGCGCTTCCGCCTGCTTCTTGCGAGCTCAAGTGACTCCATTTCGATCCAGAACCGCGACCTGCGCTACGAGTGGGTGACCAATCCGGCTCTCGGCCTGGCGGTGGAGGACCTGGTCGGCAAGACGGACCAGGACCTCATCGATGCCGACCAGTTCGAAGCCGTGCGGACCCTGAAGGAACGGGTGATGAAGAGCGGCGAAGAGCTGCGTGTCGAAGTACCACTCAAGGACGCGGAAGGCAACGTGAGCATCTGGGAGGGCACCTATGCGCCGCGGCGCGACGAAGGCGGCGAGGTCACAGGCATCTACAGCTACTTCAAGGACATCACAGAGCGCAAACAGGCCGAGGCGAAAGTGCTCGAAAGCGAGGCCGAGAAGGCCGCGCATCGGGAGCGGCTGCGTCTGGCCCGCGACCTGCATGACTCGGTCACCCAGGCGCTCTTCGCCGCGAGCCTCAAGGCCGAGGCCCTCGCCATCGAGGGGATGGTCACGGGGAAGGCCCGCGACGTCGTCGAGGACGTCAACCGCCTCTCCCGGGGCGCACTCGCCCAGATGAGGACGATGCTCTTGGAACTGCGCGGAGAGGGCGTCGAAGAAGTGCCGATACGGCAACTGCTGCATACCGTCGCAGAGGCGACCGAGGGACGCTCCAGCGTCAAAGTGAGTCTGCAGATGGACGGCGATGGTGACCCTCCCGAAGAACTGCACCGCGCCCTCTACCGGATCACGCAGGAGGCGCTCAACAACGTCGCCAAGCACGCCCAAGCCAAGAACGTCCGGGTGACCCTCGACATGACGGAGTCGCTTGTCTCACTCGTCGTGGAGGACGACGGCCGCGGGTTCGAGCCGGGGTCGGTCGACCCGAGCCATCTGGGACTCAGGACGATGAAGGAGCGGGCTCAGGAGGCCAAGGCCGCCCTGTCCATCAGCAGCGCGCCGGGCGAGGGTACGATCATCAGACTGACGTGGCGGCAGCCCGTCGCCGGCGATTGAGGCCGCAAGAGCCCTCTGCGACAGGTTGCTGATGAATTGCTGAGACTGCGGGGTACCGCAGGCTCGCGGCCGCTGCGGCGGTCGACCGAACGTACCGAATGAAAAGTGCAGATTTGCAGGTATTTCTTTGCTGCGGCGGCTAGGCAAGCTGGCCGGCCTGCTCCGCTCGCCGCCGAGCCTCCGCGTGAAGACGTGGGCGGCGGCTTCGGTGTCGCGACCCGCATCTCTCCACTTCAGGGCCACTCATCGGTGGTCGCCCGTCCGCGAGCCCTGGCGGTCAGTGCACCAAGGTGCCGATGCCGCCACACCACGCAGTGGTGGTGCCGACGGCGATCAGGGCGACGGCGATCAGGACCAGCATCACTGGGCGGCGCACGAGCGCCCGCACGCGTAACATGACACTCCTTCGTGGGAACGACACCCCAATGGTACCCCAGCGCACGCCTCGCCTCGCGCGGCGGCAGTGGCCGGCGCGAGAGGAGGCAGCCAGCCACCTGCAAGGCCTTCGCCGTGTTCATCCCCGCGATCGTCGAGCACGGCCATCTTCACAGTGCCCCAGGAGCGCCGAGCTGGTTTGGCTTCTGCAGTCGGACGAACTCGTTCGCCTGGGGCAGGATCACGCGCCATCCACCGCAGCGTCGGACAGTCCCGCCTGCGCGTACGGCTGCGACTGCAGCCCCTCCAGCTCCGCGCCTGCACAGCGGGCCTGCGGTCCTGGCCGGCGGCAGGCGGCTCAGGTCGGCAGGCCCAGAGCAGCCAATCCTGCGCCCGCAAGCAGCGCAAGGAGCAGCGTCGAGACGACGCCCCGCCGCGCGCCTACCAGCCATCCCGCCGCGAGCACCAGCAGCACGACCTGCCACACGTGCGACAGTGAGAGCCCAAGAGGGATCGCCGACCCGGCGATGGCGCCGATCGCCGCCGGACCTGCACCTGTGAGGAAGGATCGCGCGCGCTCGTTCCGTCTCAGGCGGTCGAAGTGCCTCGCGCCGCCGAGAACGAAGACGAACGAAGGCGCGAACGCCACGACGGCGGCGAGGACGCCGCCGACGAGACCCGCGGCGGCGTAGCCGACCACGGCCACGGTCTGCACAACCGGGCCCGGCGTGATCTGCCCGAGGGCGACGGCGCTCAGGAACTGCCCGGCCGTCATCCAGTGATGTACCGACACCGCGTCAGCCTGCATCAGTGGGATGATCACGAAGCCGCCGCCGTAGGAGAGCGCGCCTACCTTGAACGCCGTCCAGGCGAGAGCAGCCATCCCGCCGCCGACCAAGAGCCGGGCGCCGGCGGTCACGACGACCGAAGCCGTGCCGCCCGGCCGGCCCCGGCTCCGCAGGGTCATCTCGGCAAGGCCGCAGGCGAGGATCACGAGCACGAGATAGGGGCCGAGCAGCGCAGCGGAGGCTCCGCCCAGGACGGCGTAGACGGCCCAGCGAAGCTTGTGCGCCCGTCCAGTCCCGATCCGCTTCCAGCTGGACGGGACGAGCTGGGCCGCCGCGTGGACCGCGACCGCAGGCACCGCAGCCCCCGCGCCGGCGGCGGCCCCTACCACGAGGAGTGGTGGGTGCTCGGCGAGGAAGAGGACCGACAGTGCAAGGATGACGACGAGGCCGGGGAGGATGAACGCCGCGCCGCCGACAATGCCGCCGAGAAGCCCACCCACGCGCCAGCCGCAGAAGATCGCCACTTGCGTCGATGCCGGGCCGGGCAACAGGTTGGCAGAGGCGATCGCATCCTCGAACTCTGCCTCGGCGAGCCAAGCGTTGCGCTCGACGCACAGGCGATGGAAGAGGGCGAGGTGCGCCGGCGGCCCGCCGAATCCGATGATGCCGATCCGACTCCACTCGGCGGCGATCCTGCGAAGCGTCACCGCCTGCGGCCGCAAGCCGCCGCTCGTTGCTGTCGCGTCCTCGCTGTCCACACGGCGTCAGACGGTGATGACGACGTTCCCGATCTTCTGACCAGTCTCTACGTACTTGTAGGCAGACACGATCTCCTCAAGGGGGTAACGGCGGTCGATGACGGCGCGGTACTTGCCGGACTCCAGGAGTTCCCCGAAGAAGCGCACGTCCGCCTTGCTGGCCGATGGGAGGGGGAATCGCACCTTCCTGCCGCCGATGCTCCCCGGCCAGAGCGAGAAGAGAACGTTCTGAGCGAGGAAGCCGAGCTCCGACGAGAGGTAGACGCCGCCCGGCTTGAGCAGGCCACGGCAGAGCCGCAGCGAGCTCTTGCCCACGGCGTCAAGAACGGCGTCGTAGGCGGCCTGGTCTTGCCGCGTGAAGTCCTCCCTCGTGAAGTCGATGACCGCGTCGGCGCCGAGCGAGGCGACGACGTCCATGCCCTCAGTGCCGCAGACCGCCGTGACCTCGGTTCCGTAGTACTTCGCGAGCTGGACGGCAGCTGACCCGATTGAGCCGGACGCGCCGTTGACGAGGATGCGCTGCCCCGGCCGTAGGCCGGCTCTCCTGATGAACGCCATCGCTAGCATGAGGCCGTCGCAGACGGCCGCCGCATCCTCGAACGACACCGCTGCGGGCATGGTGACTATCGGCCACGACTCCGGAAGGCAGAGGTACTCGGCGTGCGCACCGAAGTGCAGCCGCGTCACGCCGAAGACGGCGAGCCCGAAGACAGGATCGCGCGGCGCAAAGGAGGTCACGGCTCGGCCGACAGCTTCCACCTCGCCGGCCAGCTCGCTCCCAAGGATGGTCGCCGTCGGCCGACGGAGGCCGCTGAACGGCCTCGCGATGAACGGAGCCCCGCGCAGGAATCCCGTGTCCGTTCTGTTCACGGTCGTCGCACGCACGCGGATCAGTATCTCGTCGTCCCGGGGCGTTGGTTTCGCGACGTCCTCCAACCGGAGGACATCGTCAGGGGCTCCGTACCGTGTGTGAACGCTCGCCCTCATCGGTCCTCCGTCCGTTGCCGACGCGACGCCCCTACTCTATCCCGCCGTCCCTGGCCCTCCCGTGTCATGGACGGCGACGTCGTGCGGGTCCTCTGCGCCTGGCGTCACAACCTCGACGCCGGGATCAGCGTGACGAGGCGAGGGCATGTGAGCCGCCCGTTGCCCTAAGCAGCGGCCTCGGGCCGCTCGTTCCGAACCTGGGGATCACGCATCTCGATGCTCTTGCTGCCGCAGCGCGGGCACCAGGTCCCGATCGCGGGGTCTTCGAAGCCGTTGTCCCTCAGGGAGAAAAGGGTGCCGCAATGCTCGCACCTGACAGTCAGTCTGCTCATGGCCGCCTCCTCGATTGTCTCCTGGACGCGGGACCACGGTAGGCATCCCGATTTGGCCCCGGATGAGGGCGTGACGAGCTTGTGGTTAGGTGCACCGCGCCAGCTCTCATGGATTCCTAACAGAGCAGAGCTAGCCTCTTCGGTCTGCAGGGACGCGGCGGATCCTCGCTTCCCCGCCGGCCCGCCGCGTGTCCTTTCCCGAGGTCACACCCACGCGGCGGGCCATGCTCTGTCCGCGGCAGACGCAAGGAGCCATGGCGATGAAGGTTCTCGTGGCCTGCGCAGGTCGCCAGGCGAGCGGAAGGTTCGCGAGCGCATCGCTGGAGTGTCGAGGCGACAACGCCCGCGGCCACGTGATGTTCTCCGGCGCTTGGACGCGGGACGATCCGACCGGCCTCGCGGAACTTTTCGAGGCCTACATGCCCGCCGCGCGCGATGCGACGCCGGAGTGTGACTTCCACGACTGCAATGCGGTCGAGGCCTGGGCCACTTCGAGTGCCAAGGCACTCGGCGCCCTGCCCGGACCCGGACCTTCCCCTCCCGACTCCACGGCTGATCCGGCGTTGTTCACGAAGCCATCACACCGTCCTCACAGCTGCGCGCTACAACCCTCGCAACCGTTGCGAAGGGAGGGGCGTTGGACAACCCAAAGAGCGTCGCCACGATGGTCATCTACATCTGCTGGGACTGCGGAGGGGACTTCGAGGTCTCCGAGCATGATGGGCTCACGGACGACATGGAGGTCACCTGCCCCGCGTGCGGCAGCGACCTGGTCGCCGTCGACTTCGCGGCGGTCCGGCGCCGGCGGCCGCAACGGTCGCGCCTCCCGGGCCCGGTCGACGTCTCCGCCATTCCCCACACTGGAGAGGCCTGCTAGAAGGTCGGCAGTGCGCGATCGCGCCGGACTGGTCGCCGGGAAGGACATCCGGGGATCCAACCGGCGCAGAGAGCCGTGAACCGCGTCAGCGTCCCTCTGCTGTCGGACGCGGTGCTGCTGGAAGCCGTCGACTACCGCGGCTCGGTGACGGGGACGGTCTCCAGCAGATCCACGCGGAGGCCCATCCCGGCGGCGGAAGTCGTTGTGGGAAAGAGGAAGGCGATCACCGACACGCGCGGGTCATTCACGCTGGAGGACATCCGAACGGGCGCCGCATCCGTGGGCGTCGCGGCGGAGGGCTTCGCCCCCTACCAGGGCACGCTCAAGGTGAGGCTGGGCGGGAACACGCTCAAGGTCGTCCTGGAAGACGGCAGCGTCGGCGGACTTCTGTTGGAGAACGCGGAGGTCTGCGAGCCGATCATAGGAGCGCAGGTGATGATCGCGGGCCGGGCGGCCACGACGATGCAGGGCGCCCACTTCACCCTGGCTGAAGTACCCATCGGGGCGCAGACCGTCGTTGTGACGGCGCCCGGCCATGCGACCTGCACGCAAGAGGTCGCACTCTCGCCCGGCGCGAACAGAGTGGAGGTCACCCTCGACCTGACGCCGATCGAGACGTACACGCGGTACCACGCTGCCTATCGCTTCCACCGGTGGCGGGAAGTCCACCGTTTCGTGCACCCGGACGTGAAGAAGCACGAGTCCTACAAGGCGTTCGTCAAGGGCGTGAGACGTGACGTCGCCGTCTCCAGCTTCGAACTCCTCGGCTCACGGCCTCTCGAGGAATGGCGTTCTACCTGGCTGCAGAGGCCGTACAAGAGCGTCGTCGCCATCGATCGCGTGGTGCGCTACGTGGACGCGCACGGCCGCAGGGTGGATGACTACCGCACGCAGCACTGGCAGCAGCTCGGCGGCCGCTGGTTCGTCATCTACGACTGACGCCGCGAAGCTGTCCGGGTCAGTCTTCCGGCGGTCGCGCATCGAAATCGCGGCAGGCGGGCCGCATCGCGGACAGGATCAGTCCGCCGTGTTCGGCGCGACTCGCCAGGCACAGCACGAGCGGCGCGCCGAGGAGCTCGGCGAAGCGACATGCGCCGCAGGACTGGACGTTCACCTGGCTGACCCCAGAGCCCACTGTCGTCCCCTTTGGAGAGGCGGTGCCGTACACGCCCACCCTAGGCGGCGCAGACGAGAGTCCGATGAGGACCACGAACGGGTTCGGTTAGGGGCACATCCACCTCTCGAGCAGTCCGTTCAGTCGGTTCGCAGGCCGCTCACACCACAATCGGCGTCCCGCCACTGAAGCGATAGCGACCCGACACATCGCTGTCACGGCTTGGTCACATCCGCTTCCTATGCTGCTGTCGCGTGCGAGGACCCTCGTGCGAAGGAGCCGGCCAAGGAGGCGCTCGATGGCAAGGGAGCTCGGCAGAAAGAGGACCGCGATCATGATGGTGACCGGAGTCGCCGTCATCGCGTTCCTGATCGTCCTCGGCCCCGTGTGGGCGCGGGCCTGGGACGGGTTGTTTGGCACCCATCAGGTGGGTGAGGTGATCGGCGGCAAGCTTCTGCTGCCCTCCAACCAGTGGATCAAGCCCGCGGGGAGCCGCATCCTCGTCGACGACGGCAGGCTCACGGGGAGCACCCTGAGCCCGGACGGCACCAAGCTGGCCGCGCTCAGCTGGAACGAGTTCACCGGGTTCCTGACAATCATCGACGTCAAGACCGGCAAGATCATCCAGCAGGTCGGCACCGGCAAGACCGGCGACCCCGACCTGGGCGACGCGACGGTCGGCCCCGACGGTCCGTACTACTCTCCGGACGGCAAGACCCTCTGGTTCCCGCAGTCGGCTGACCTCGTCCGTTTCACGGTGAACGCGGGTGGCACCGTGAGCTCGCCCGTCACGATCCCGCTGGGCGGCCCGTATTACAACGCGGCGCTGCCAGCTGGCATGGCTCTCTCCACGGACGGCACCAGACTCTACGTCGCCCTCAACGCCAACAACACCTTGGGCGTGATCGACACGACGACCAACAAGCTCCTCAAGGAGATCCCCGTAGGCAACGCCCCACGCCAGGTGGTCATCTCCGGCAACCAGGCGTTCGTCTCCAACGAAGGCGGCCGCCCCGCGAAGTCGGGCGACTTCACCAACCTCTCAGCCGACACGCCCATCGTGGCCGACCCGTCCACCGGCGCCGCCACGACCGGCACCGTCTCCGTCGTCGATCTGACGGCCGGGAAGCAGGTCGATTCCATCGCCGTGGGCCTGCAGCCGACGGCGCTGTACCTGCGCGGCACCACGCTGTTCGTCGCCAATTCGAACGACGACAGCATCTCGGTGGTCGACACGGCTGCACGCAAGCTCCTGCAGACCGTCGACGTGAACCCCGTGCCCGGGCAGTCCGTCGGCAGCTATCCCAACGCGCTCACCATGCCCGACGCGAGCCACCTGCTGGTGAGCATCGGCCGCGACAACGCGGTCGCCGTGTACGGGTTCACCAAGGCGACCGCTCCGCTCACCTTCCAGGGCCTGATCCCCACGGACTGGTACCCGGTGCAGGTTCAAGCGGACGCCGCGCTCAGCGGGCGGATCGTCGTGACCAATGACAAGGGCATCGGCGCGCGCGGCCCCGCAGCCACCATCGACCAGGGCCCCGGCACGACGCCTGCGTCCGGCGGCAACACCTACGACGACACGGGCAGCGTGACCATCTTCGGCCTGCCCTCTGCCGCACAGCTGCAGCAGTACACCGGCCGGGTCTTCGCCCTCAACGGCTGGGACGGCACGCACGACCAGATCCACGCCGCCTCACGCCCGGTGGTGCCCAAGAAGACCGGCCAGGGCTCGCCCATCAAGCACGTGTTCGTGATCGTGCGTGAGAACCGTACTTACGACCAGGTGCTCGGCGACATGCCGGAGGGCAACGGCGACGCCTCCCTGGTCCAGTTCGGCGAGACCGTCACACCCAACCAGCATGCCCTGGCCGAGCGCTTCGGTCTGTTCGACAACTTCTACGACGAGGGCACGCTCTCGGCCGACGGCCACAACTGGATCACCCAGGCCGACGCCAACGACTACATCGAGAAGGAGTTCGGCTCCTTCTATCGCTCGTACCCGGCGCAGGGCGGCGACGCCCTCGCGTACCAGCGCAACGGCTTCCTCTGGAACGCCGCCGCGAAGGCGGGCCTCAGCGTGGCCGACTACGGCGAGTACGCGAACTTCTTCGACGTCCCCGCCACCGGCGCCCCGACCTGGACCGACTGGTACAAGGACGCCCTCTACCTCGAGGCCGGCGGCGACCCATCCAAGGCGCCGATCCCGATCGACAAGTACAAGACCTCCTCGGACATCCCGTCGCTGAACGACATCATCGACACCAGGTACCCCAAATTCGCCACCGAGGTGCCGGACCAGTACCGCGTCGACATCTGGAAGATGGCGTTCGCGAAGGCCGAGGCCAAGGGCAAGCTCGCGAACCTGAACCTCATCTGGCTGCCGGACGACCACACGTCCGGCGTCGTCGACGGCTATCCGTATCCGACTGCCGCCGTCGCCGACAACGACCTGGCCCTCGGTCGCATCGTCGACACGATCTCGCACAGCCGCTTCTGGAAGAGCACGGCCATCTTCGTGGTCGAGGACGACCCGCAGAACGGCGTGGACCACGTCGACGGACACCGCACCGTCGCCTGGGTCATCAGCCCGTACTCCAGCGAGCGCGCGGTGAACAGCCACTACTACTCGCAGATCAACATGGTGCGCACCGTCGAGCAGATCCTGGGCATCCGGCCGATGAACCAGGAGGACGGTACGGCGGAGCCGATGTGCAGCGCGTTCGACGACCGGCCAGACTTCCGTCCCTACGACGCGCAACCCAACCAGGTGCCGCTCACCCTGGGCGTCGCCGGTTTCTCCGCGACGGCCAAGTCGGCCGCCGTGGCCCAGCTCACCACCATCCCGGCGGCCGAGCAGACTGTCGAGCAGAAGTGGGAGAAGTGGAGCGCGAAGCAGAACCTGAGCGGGCGCGACGCCGAGGAGGACTCCTCCAACCCGGCCCAGCTCAACCGTGTGATCTGGTACTCGGCGACCGGCTGGAAGCGGCCGTACCCGGGTGACAGCAAGATCCTGGCGCCGAACGAGGTGCCGGGCCGCAACGCGCCCGCGGACTACCTCGGCGACGACTGACCGCCGGAGGGGATCCGAACGCACGCGGGGGCGGCGGCGTATCCACGCCGCCGCCCCCGCGTGTTCCTGGCACCGAGGATCGACCACGACACTGACCGGGCAATCTCTGACCCTCAGGTTAACCTTGAGCTTGTCGAAAGGGCACATCCGCCTCGCGGGGCGCGCATCACCCGTTCACGCGGGCCTGCAACACTGCCGGCGATGCAGCGGCTGTGCAGGGCAGATCTCCACGTACACTCCTGGCACTCGGCCAGACCGCCGAGGCGTCTCCTTGGAGCCGTTCGCTGTCACGAGTGCTACACCGATCCTCTCGCTGTGTACGAGGCCGCGCGCGGCCGAGGCATGGACTTCGTCACCATCACCGACCACAACACCCTCGACGGCTCGCTGAGCATCGCCCACCTCCCCGGCACGTTCCTGAGCTCGGAGCTCGACGTCGTGCTCGCGGACGACGACTGCCGCGTCCATGTCGTCGTGCTCGGCGTCGAGGAACGCCGCTTCGCCGACCTGCTCGCCCTGAAGACGGACGCACGCGACCTGAGCGCGTACCTGAACGCGGAGGCGATCGTCCACTTCGTCTCCCACCCGCTCTACGCCGTCGACGGCCGCCTCACCCCCGACATCGTAGAGAAGCTGCTGCTGCTCTTCAGCGGCTTCGAGGTCCGCAACGGAGCGCGCTCGTCGCGGAGCAACGAACTCGTCGGCCAGGTGCTCGCCGGATTGACTCCCCGGACCATGGCGCGGCTCGCCGAGAAGCACGGCCTCGAGCCGGCGGGGCCGTGGCCGCACCGCAAGGTGGCAGTCGGCGGCTCCGACGACCACTCCGGGATGTTCGCCGCGGGCGCGTGGACCGAAGGACTGTGCGACGGCAGCGTCGAGGGCTTCCTCGACGCGGTGCGCCGCGGCGACTGCGGGCCGGGCGGCGACTCGGGCGAGGCGCACTACCTCGCGCACAGCATCTACGCGGTCACCCGCTCCTGCGTCGTCGACCTGGCGGACCCCGTGCGAGGAAGGCGGCTGCCGGGCGCAGAACGGGTGCTCCGCCGGCTGTGCGGCGTGGACCTGCGCGGCGGCGATCCCCGTGAAGGCTCCGTCAACCTGGTTGCGAGCGTCTTCCGCGGCCGCGATGCCGAACCTCTGCGCCGCCGGTTCGCCGAAACCTACGAGCGGGAGCTCGGCAGCATGGTGCACGCCGAGATTCCGGCCACCGAGCTGAACCGCCGGCTCTACAGCGTCGCGAAGGGCTTCGCTGAGGATGCCTTCCGTCTCAGCAGCGAGCGACTTCTCGACGGCGTCTTCTCGCGCCGCCCACGTCGCGCGGCGGCCGGCCTCGCCGGGGTCGCGCTGACGCACCTGCTGGCGACCCCGTATTATGTCGCCCACGCTCATCAGACGGCCGAACGGCCGTTGCTCGCCGACGTCCGGCGGCAGCTGCTCGGGCCGGAGACCTCGGGCGGGCGGGACGCCTGGGAGAACCCGCCCGCGGCCGGCGCGCGCCGAATCGCGCTGTTCACCGACACTGTGCACGAGGTGAACGGGGTCGCGCTCACCATCAAGCGCCTGATCGAGGTGGCGCGCCGCCGCGGGATCCACCTGCAGGTGTTCACGTCCCACGCCGCCCCGCCTGCTGTCGACGGGGTCGCCAACCTGGCCTCGTGCGGCGGGTTCGCCATCCCACGCTATCCCGACCTCAGCGTCAATGCTCCCTCGTTCCTTGACGTGCTCGCCCGGTTGCAGGATGGGGGGTTCACGCACGTCCACGTCAGCACGCCAGGACCGGTCGGGCTGCTCGGATTCGCGGCGGCGAAGGTGCTCCACCTGCCAGTCGCAGGCACCTACCACACCGATATCCCGCGGTACGCCCGCGACCTGGGCGGTACGCGGCTGCTCGAGGAGGTCGCATGGCGCTACGTGCTCTGGTTCTACCGGCGGCTGGACGAAGTGCTGGTGCCGTCGGCCGCGACGGGTCGGGAGCTCACCTCCCGTGGTCTGCCGCCATGGAAGGTGAAGCCGCTGCCGCGCTGGGTGGACACCACGTGCTTCACGCCGCTGAAGCGCGATCCGCTTCTGTTTGGCCACGGCCCTGTGGGTTCGTGTCGCACCTTCCTTTACGCCGGGCGAGTCTCGCGGGAGAAGAACCTGGGTCTGCTGGTCGCGGCGTTCAAGCGGCTTCGCAGCCGCGGCTATGCTGCCTCGCTCGTCATCGCCGGCGATGGGCCGTACCGCGCAGAGATGGAGGTCTCCCTGCGGGGCTGGCCCGCGGAGTTCCTCGGGTTCCAGGATCAGGAGACGCTCGCGACCACCTATGCGTCGTGCGATGTCTTCGTCTTTCCAAGCGCCACCGACACCTTCGGCAACGTCGTGCTCGAGGCGCAGGCGTCGGGGCTGCCCGTGATCGTGTCGGACCGAGGCGGACCACAGGAACTGATGTCGCCGGGACGGACGGGGTTCGCGGTCCCGGCGGGTGACGTGACCGCCTTCGCCGCGGCGATGGCGTGCTTCGCCAGCGACCCCGGGCTCGCGAAGCGCATGGGTGCGAACGCGCGTGCCTTCTGCCTCGAGGGAGCACCGCCGCCGGACGCGCTCTACTCGACACTGCTCGGGCCCGGCGAGGACGAAAGAGCCGACCGTGTGGCGTGACGCCGCGGCGCTGGCGCGCGGCCACTCGCCGCGCCAGGTCGTCCTCCAGCTCACCGACCGCTGCAACGCGACCTGCCCGCAGTGCTCCATGCGCGCGTCCAACCCGATGCCGAGGACGCGCATGGAACGGCCCGTTGCGGCGCGGATCATCGACCACGCCGCGGAGCTCGGCGTGAGCGCGCTCTCCATCACCGGCGGCGAGCCGCTCCTTTGCGTGTCCGACGTGCAGTTCCTGATCCGGCAGGCGACCGGGGCCGGGATCCAGCACACACGCACCGGGACCAACGGGTTCGTCTTCAGCGGCGCCGGCAGCCGCACGTTCCCCACGCGCATCGGACGCCTTGCGGAGGGCCTCGCAGCTTCGGGACTGCGGAACTTCTGGATCAGCCTCGACTCTGCGGACGTGGAGACCCACGAGCGGCTGCGCGGCCTGCCCGGGGTCGTTGCCGGCATCGAGCAGGCGCTCCCGATCTTCCACGCCGTCGGCCTGTACCCGGCGGCGAACCTGGGGCTCACGCGCCACCTTGACCGCGCACCGCTGCCGGCGATGCGCGAGGTCGGGGCGGATGCCTTCCGGGCGGCAGTGCGTGAGGGCCTTGCGGCCTTCTTCGAGCGCGTCAGCGGTCTGGGGTTCACGATGGTCAATGTCTGCTACCCGATGAGCGTGTCGGAAGAGCGCGACGGGCTGGAGCCGGCCTACCTCGCGACGTCCGATGAGCCGCTGGTCCGGTTCACGACGCCGGAGCGCAGCGTGCTGTACGCGACCCTGGCCGAGGTGATCGCCGAGGAGCGCTCGCGCATCCGCGTGTTCACACCGCTGAGCTCGCTGGACGCGCTGGGAGCCCAGCTGCATGGCGGCCCGAGCGCCGCCTGCCGCGGCGGGGTCGACTACTTCTTCGTCGACCCTCACGGTGATACGTACCCCTGCGGCTACCGGGGTGACCAATGGCTCGGGCCGTTCGTGATGTTCAAGCCGCGACGTTCGAGCAGGCCCTCCTGCCGCCGATGTGACTGGGAGTGCTTCCGCGACCCATCCGAGCTCTTCGGCCCCGTGACCACGCCAGGCCGCCGCAAGCTGCCTGCTGCTCGGCTGCTCACCGGCTCGGACCGCAGGATGCGACTCTGGTGGCAGGACGTGCGTTACGCGAGCGCCTGTGACCTCTTCGACGGCAGGCGACCGCCGGACGAGGCCCGCCTGCGCCGGTTCGCGCAGGCGGCAGGGCGACGCTGCGAGGGAACGGGGCACCGTCTGGAGCCCGGTCGGGCCGCTGCTCCGCCGGCGGCCTGAGCGCCGGCCCCGACCGCGATACGGGGCGGGCCTTCTCAGAACCTGCCGGTACCTTGGCCGGCGGCGCTGCACGCTTGGTCGACGGGCCTCAGGCCGACGCGAGGCCGGTCAGCTCTGCACCGCGGTACGACCCCTCGCCCGCTGCCGACGCCGGGTGCAGCCGCACGCCAACCGGCGGGCGTTCTCCCGGACCTACCACGCAGCCGGCCCCGAGCACTGCCTCTCTGACCTGCGCACCCCGGCCGATCCGCGCATCGCTCACCAGCACAGTGCTCTCCACCTGCGCGGACGCGCCTACGACGCTGCCGGCCTGAAGGACGGACCGCCGCACGAGGGCGCCGCCGTGTATCCGTGCGCCGGCGCCGACGACCGCGTGCGGCCCGACCCAGGCGTTCGCCTCGATCATGGCGCCCGCGCCGACGTGGACGGGCGACAGAAGGCGGGCTCCGGCAACGACCACCGCCGTCGGCGAGACCTGGATGCCCGCACGCCGTGGGCCGTCGAGACCTGCCGGAGCCACGCCATCGAGCACGTCGAAGTGCGCGCCCAGGTAGCTCTCCGGCGTACCGATATCGCGCCAGTAGCCGGTGTCGACCCAGCCGAACAGACGACCCGCAGCGGCAAGTCGGGGGAAGACGTCTCGCTCCAGGCTTCTCGGCGCGCCGGCGGGGATCAAGTCGATCACTTCGCGGTCCAGCAGGTAGACACCCGCGTTGATCAGCGCCGTGCCGGACCACCGCTCGGGCTTCTCCACGAACTCTTTGATCGAACGATCGGCGTTGAGGCGCGCGACCCCATAGCGGCTGGGGTCGTCGACGCGCGTCAAGCAGATGGTGGCCATGGCCCCACTCGCCTCGTGCGCCCTGACCATCGCCGAAAGGTCGACGCCGCTCAGCACGTCGCCGTTGAGGGCGAAGAGGGGCCCGCCGCGGAGCACAGCGGCACAGTTGGCCACGGCTCCCGCGGTCCCCAGCGGAGACGCCTCGCGCACGTGCTCGACGCGCACGCCGGTGCCGCGGCCGTCGCCGATCGCATCCACGACCTTCTCCGCGAGATGGCCGGTCGAGAGGATGGCGCGCTCCACGCCGTGCCGGGCGAGGTTGTCGAGGATGTACGCCACGAACGGCCGCTCCACCAGGGGCGTGACCGGCTTCGGCAGGTGCGAGGTGATGGGCCGCAGCCGCGTCCCCTCACCCCCGGCGAGGATCACCGCCTGCGTGCACGGCACGGCCGCGCGCGGGCCGCGCCCCTGCGCTCCCGCGGCTCTCATTCGTCGCCCTCGCCGGAGAACGAGCGCACATGGCGCACCAGCCCGTCGAGATCGCCGACGGCGACTCCCACGACCCTGTCGGCGCCGCCGTAGTAGACGTAGAGGTCGCTACCCTTCAGCGCGGTGCCGCAGGGAAAGACGACGTTGTTCACGACGCCGCGGCTCTCATAGTCGGTCTCGGGCGCGAGAATCGGCTCGGGCGTGCGCGCCAGCACCACGGTAGGGTCGTCGAGGTCGAGCAGGGCGGCGCCGACGCTGTAGACGCTCCCGGGCTCGGTGATGCCGTGATAGAGGAGGAGCCAGCCGTCCGCGGTCTCGAGCGGCGGGCCGCACGCGCCGACCTTGCGGTTGTCCCAGCAGTCAGGGCGCGGCGCGAGCAGCACCGAGCCGCCCAGCCATTGCTGCTCGAGGTCACGTAGGTCGACTGCGAAGTCGATCCACACGGCGACGCTGAGACGATGCAGGACCGCAAACCGGCCGTCGACCTTGCGCGGGAAGAGGCAGGCGTCCTTGTCCCAGACCTCAGGGGCGGAGACGAGTGTCGGCCTCTCCCAGCGGTCCCAGCGGCGGGCGGTGAGGTCGTCGGGTGCGATGGAGCTGAGGGCCACGCGGGCGTCATGGCCGTTGTAGGCCGTGTAGAGCAGGTAGAGCCGCCCGTCCACCAGCGTGAGCCGGGGGTCCTCGCAGCCGGAGCCTCCGTCTGAGGACAGCTCGAACGGCTCCCGAGGCTCGTAGACCGGCTCGGTGAGCCGCTCTGCGATGGAGAGGCCGTCGCGGCTGAGGGCGTAGCCGAGGACGGAGCGGTCGTCCGTCCCGAGGGCGCGGTAGAGAAGGTGCACGTCGTCGCCGAGCTGCACCGCGGCCGGGTTGAAGGTGCCCCTCGCCTCCCAGGCGAGCTCGGCCCGCGGGGCGATCACCGGGTTGCCGTCGTAGCGCGCAAGGAGCGGCTCCGGCGAGTGCCGCATCGTGGCCGTCCGCGAGCGCGCAGCCCGCAGTTCGCCGAGCAGGGCCTCGAGGTCGACGCCGGCCACCGCGACGCCGGTGTCGGCCGCCCCGTAGTACACGTCGAGGCGGCCGTCACGCACCAGTGCGCCTGAGGGGAACGCCACCCGCGGCACGAAGCCGAGTTGCTCGTAGGGCGCCTCCGGCACGAGGAGTGGGCGCTCCGTTCGCGCGATGACCCGGGACGGGTCGTCGCGGTCGAGGAGCGCGGCCTGGATGCCGAACACACGGCCGGCTCCGCGCAGGTAGTCCTTGATCTCCGAGTAGACCAGCAGCCAGCCATCGTCGGTTTCCACCGGCGGCGCGCCGATCTCGACCTGGTCCATCGGCGAGCGGAGCAACGGCAGCACGTGGGCGTCGAGGCGCTCGTACCACGCCTCCCAATACTCCGGCGACCAGAGGTCCGAGATCTCAGTGAACCTGGCCACCGCGATCTTCGCCGGCGGCATGTCGGTGTGCGCCGTGAGCACCGCCGCCGGCCCGCCGTCGAGCAGGCGCGGGAAGAGCGCCATCGCCTTGGAGTTGAAGGTCGTGACGGCGTGCTTCTCGTCGATGGTCGCAAAGTCGCGGGTCAGGGCCACGGCGACCTTGATGCCCTGGGGCCGGTACGGGTACTCGGAGAGCGCCGTATAGCAGATGTAGTAGGTCCCGCCGAGCAGCGTGACGCGCGGGTCCTCGCAGCCGTACCTCTCCCAGGGATGCTCGGGGACGATGAGCTGACGGCGGCCCGTGAAGCTCACGCCGTCTTGGCTGGAGGCGTAGCCCACGGTCGAGAGGCTCAGGGCGAAGCCGTCGTAGGCCTGCTCCGCGGACTGCCCCCGGTACACCATGTGCACCGTGCCGTCGGCGGCGGCGACGCTGCCGTTGAAGCTGCCGGCGCTCTCCCACCCCTCTTCGTAGCGAGGCCGCAGGATGGGATTGGCGGGGTGCCGGACGAGCGTCAGCATCCCGACACCGCTGCCTGCCGGAGTTCGGTCAGGAACCGGTCGAGGGGGTAGGTGGCGGCGCAGAGGTACTTGTCGGCGCCGCCATAGTAGATGACGAGCTCGCCGCCCAGGACGACGGCGCCGCACGGGTAGACGACGCCCGCCTTGTGGCCCTCGTTCTCCGGCGCCGTCTCCGGCTCCAGCACGGGCGCCGGGGAGCGGTGCAGCACGCGCGTAGGTTCCTCGAGGTCGAGCAGCATGGCGCCGACCCTGTACTCCCCGTCGCGGCGGTCGTCGACGGCGTGGTAGAGCTGCAGCCAGCCGGCGTCTGTGCGGATGGGGGGCGGCCCGGCGCCGACCTTGCGGCTGTCCCAGCACTCCGGCCGCGGCGCGATGCCGAAGTCGCCTGAGAGGTAGTCGCCGGGCCCGAACTCGAGGCTGCGGCGCCGGCTCACGAGCATGTCTGGGAAGACGCGGTGGAAGAACACGTAGCGCCCATTGATGCGCTCGGGGAAGAGCACGGCGTTCTTGTCGACGATGCCGGGGCGCGAGATGAGCACCGGCCGGCGCCACCGCCAGCGGTGCGCGAGGAAGTCGGCCACGGCGATGGAGGTCAGGGCGACGCGCGGCGGGTCGAACCCATTGAAGGCCACGTAGGTCATGTAGACCGCGTCCCCGATGCGCGTCAGCCGCGGGTCTTCACAGCCCCCATACCCGCCACCGGACATATAGTGCCGCGCGTAGGGGTTCGGGTGTTCCAGCCCGCGGGGCGGCGGGGGCGTGATCTCGAACGGCTCACGGGGCACGTAGGCCGGCTCATCCGGGCGTTCGTCGATGTGCCGGCCATCAGCGCTCGAGGCGTAGCCGAGCACGGACACGCCCATGGTGCCCATCGCCCGGTACAGCAGGTGCACGCGCCCGTCGAGCTGGGTCGCCGCCGCGTTGAACGTCGCAAACGATTCCCAGCCGTTCTCCGGACGCGGCGACAGGATCGGGTTGTGCGGCAGGCGAACGAGCTTCGGGGACGAAGCAGCCACGGTCCGCGTACCCGCTCCCGGCCCGTGGCCGCGCGGCGAGAGGGCCTCCTCCCGAGGCGGCGTGGCCACTGCTGTGCGGCCCGTCGTGTCGGCGCTCATCTCACTCCCCTGGTCGTCGTGAGCTGATGTCGAGCGGCCCGCCCGGCTGATCGCTGCAGGCTGGAGGACCGCCGCGCCGCCTTCGCGAGAACGAAGGAGGCGCGGCGAGACTAGGCGACCAGTGCTAGCGGACCGCGAACGTTCCACGAGAAAGCGGTCGGCTCATACAGTCGATCGCAAGACTCCGTTGCGCTCACGAACCGCTCACGCACGGCCCTCATGCTGTTGCCACGGAGAGCACCGGTGTCGGGGTGCTAGGCTGGCGCAGTCGGCGTGATGCCCAGGCTCACGGAAGGGAGTGGTGGTGACCGGAAGGAGATTCGCCGCAGTCGGTCTGCTCGGCGCAGCGGCGACCGGCGGGTTGGCAGCTCTGCAGGCGCCCCGCCGGCTCGGGTGGACCGGCAGGCTGGCGGTCACGACCGGCGTGATCGTCCTGTTCGTGCGAGACGCCGGCATGGTGGCCGGCGGGACGCCTTCACGGCTCAAGAGGGTGCCGGGCGCGCTCCTTTGCCTGGAGCTGACCACTGCCGGTTTGGCCTCACTTCTCGGCACAGCCGCACTCGTGCGCGGGTCGGGACCCCCTGCAGACGACGTCGGCCCGACACGCAAGGCTGACCTGCGCCTGGACCGGGCGGCCGACTGCAGCTCGACGCTGACGTTCGCCCTGCACGCGCTGCGCCAGGCCGTCTACCTCACGCCCGGACAGGGGCGCCTGGAAACCGGCACGACCACCGCCAAGGATGGACGGTCATGAGGATCACGGTCTTCGGCGGCACCGGCGCCACCGGCCGTCTGCTCATCGACCAGGCCCTCGAGGAAGGCCACGCCGTGACCGCCTATGCGCGGCATCCCGAGAAGCTCGGCGCGCCTCGCGATGGCTTGACGGTGATCGCGGGCGAGCTCTCGGACGAGGCTGCCATCGAACGCGCCGTGGCTGGCGCGGACGCCGTCGTCAGCCTGCTCGGGCAGGGCAGGCCGGTGAAGGGGACGCCGATCGCGATCGGGACGCGCAGCATCCTCGCCGCGATGAGCAAGGCCGGCGTGCGGCGCATCGTCGTGATCGCCACGGCCAGCGCAGCCGACCCTGAAGACCGGCCGCCGCTGCGGTCCCGGTTCTTCATCGGCTTCGCCAGCGTCTTCATGCGGCCGGCCTACGACGACGTCGTCGCCACCGTACAGGCCGTCCGCGACTCCGACCGCGACTGGACGGTCGTGCGCCCGCCGTTCCTCCGCGACGGCGAGCGGACGGGCCGCGTCAAGGTCGGCTACCTCGGGGACGGCGTGACCGGCACTTACCTCTCTCGCGCCAACGCCGCCGATTTCATGCTCAGGCAGCTCGAGTCGGACACGTACGTGCGCCAGGCGCCGATCGTCAGCGACGGGTGACGGTCCACGTGGGGCGGGACGCGACATGAGGATCCTCGTCGGCTACGCGAGCCGCCACGGCGCCACGCAGGGCATCGCCGAGCGCATCGCGGCGACACTCGCGGACGCCGGCCTCGACGCCGACGCCCGGGCGCTGCGCGACGAGGGAGAGCCGGAGGGCTACGACGCCTTCGTGCTGGGGTCCGCCGTCTACATGTTCCGCTGGCTCAAAGACTTCACCCGATTCGTCCACCGGCACGAGAAGCTGCTTGCCGCAAGGCCCGTGTGGCTGTTCAGCAGCGGGCCGCTCGGCACCGACAGGGTCGACAAGGAAGGACGCGACGTGCTCGAGGTGTCGCAGGCGAAGGTCACGGCGCAGGTGCTCGCACGGACACAGGCGCGCGAGCACGTCATGTTCTTCGGCGCCTGGACGCGCGGCAGACCGATCGGGCTCGCCGAGCGCTTCGTCGCACACGTGCCGGCGGCGCGGGATGCCATGCCGGAGGGCGACTTCCGCGACTGGGAGGCGGTCGAAGCTTGGGCCGCGGGCATCGCGCAGGAGCTCGACGGCTCGCCGGCCCGGACGCCCGGGGAGCGCTGACCGAGCCGGACGGGCAGTCTAGCCGGCGCGGCGCAAGCCTGGTTCCGTCTCGTCTCGTTCGCTGCACGCCGCGCTCAGGTAGCCGGCGGCCAGCAGCCCGTCTGCGCACAGCGGACACGCGATCGCGAGCTCGTCGTCACGCTGCACCAGCAGCCCGCATTCTCCTATGAGCAGCTCGCGCCCGCAGGCGTCACAGTGCTCCGGCTCCTCACTCCACCGGGGGATGCCGCGCAAGCGGACCCGCTGGAGATGGCGCTGCCGGAACTCGCGGGGCGACAGCACCGGGCCGCGGCCCTCGTCGGGTCGCCCACCGCCTACGCGCCGCCCCCAGCGGGCGATGCCGCGGAAGGTGTCACTCGCGCTCATCACCTTCGTCTCCTCAGATCGCTCGACGCCGTCAACGGCGGTCGCGCCAAGGATGCCGCTGCAATGTGAGCCGCCCGTGAACTCTGCGTCAGGGCGCTGGTGGAGTGATGACCGGGAGTGTGCCTGCGCCGCTTCGGCCTTCGTGGGCTCAGAGGTCTCTGCGCTTGAGCGGGAAGAACGTCACGGCCAGCCCGGAACCGGTGTCGGCGACGATGGCGACGGTGGGGTCGTCATCCTCGTCGTCGGGCGCCGACGCAGTCCCCGGGTTCAGGAACAGGGTGCCGTCGACCCAGGAGGAGGCGGGCACGTGGTCGTGCCCGTAAATGACAAGGTCCGGCACGTCCTCGAGACCGGCGGGCAACTTGCCCGCCGCCAGGCGCTTGAACAGGCGCTTTCGCTTGTGGGCGACGACGAAGCGCACGCCCCCGACCTCCCCGGCGGCCTCTCGCGGAAGGGAGGCGACGAGGTCCTCCGACTCGAGGTTGCCGGCGACGGCGGTGACCGGGGCGATCGCCTCCAGCGAGGTGAGTACCGCGCGGTCGCCGACGTCGCCGGCGTGGACGATGTGCGTGACGCCGGCGAAGAGGTCCGGCACGGTGGGCTCGAGGTAGCCGTGGGTGTCGCTGATGACGCCCAGTCGCGGCGCACCGGTCGGACCGCAGGTGTTCGCTTCTCGGGCTCCGGTGGCCTCCGGCCTTCGGCTCGTGCCTTCGACCACAGGCGCAGCCTGGACATCGGCTTCGTTTGGAGCGGTAGCTCCGTCTCGCGGCTTCGCAGCCGCCGAGGCCGTCTGGCGCGCTCCTGCCATGGCGGTGTTCGAGCGCACGGCGCCGGCCTGTCGCCGCACGGTGTAGGCCAGATCCGGAAGCCCCACGGTCGCCGGATGGTGGCTGGCGGGTGAACCCCTCACTGCCGTCCCCAAGCCTGCACTCGACGGGAAGTCAAGTGCGCAACGTTAGCTCTTACCCGTGCACTCGCAGGACAAACGTCACAGGTCGAGGGCGACTCCGACGCGACCGGGGCGTCGAGGGAATCGGATCAGGGATCAGTGCGCAGGCGTTGCCGGCGAGCAAGCAGCCGTATCGGCGCAGAAGGCGGCCGCGTCCGGGTCGCCGAGCCGCGCCAGCAGGCGAAGCGCCTCGCGTGCACCGGCGCAGTCATCCTGGACGATCCCGGCGCCCTGAGCCGCCGCGATCAGGAGTCCGGTGTCGCCATGCTCGTAGAGTTGCTGGACGATCTGATTCATCGAGCCTCCCACGACGATGAGTCCGCACTGCTGCGTACCGCAAAGCGAGCGGTTGGGAAACCTCCGGCGGTGTCGCGAGCGTCGGCCTTCCGCTCATGGAGTCCTCACGCTACGCTGCGAAGCTACGAACGGTGACGTGGGATCGATGGCGGAACCGACCGGCGGGGAGGTGCCCTCATGCCCATCCTTATCTACATCGCAGCGACAGTCACGTGCGCCTGGGGCATCGCCCACCTCTTCGCGACACGGGGCGTGGTCGCCGGTTTCGGGGAGCTCACCGCCGACAACCACCGCATCATCACCATGGAATGGATCGTCGAGGGGGTCACGCTCATCTCGCTGGGTTCGCTCGTCGCGGTCGTGACCGCCACGGACGGGTCGTCGGGCGTCTCCTCGGCGGCCTACGTGGTGGCAATCGCCACGCTAGCAGGGCTCGCGGTCGTCTCCGTGTTCACCGGCTTCCGGGTGGCGTTCCTGCCCTACCGCCTCTGCCCGTTCATCTTCGGCGCTTCGGCGCTGCTCATCGCCGCAGGAGCCTGGCTGTGACCACATGAACCGATCGACCCACGCCTACGTGCGCGTGCTCGGCGCGGCCCTCGGTCTGACGGCCACGGCCCACGGCATCTTCGAGGTCCGGCGCGGGAATCAGGCGACCGACGGGCACCTCCTGCCTGACATGGGCGCGTTCACCCTCATCGCGAACTACCGCGCGACGGGCTTCTGCGCCATGTCCGCCGGCGTCGCGCTCTCCGGCTGGAGCCTCGCGCGCATGCAGTCGCGCCGCGGAGCGCCCGTACTCCTGCTTCTGTCCACGCTGGCGTTCCTGTTCGGCGGCGGGATCGCGCAGGTGCCCGTGTCGCTCCTCGTATGGGGGGCCGCGACCAGGACCGACAGCTCCCTGTCCTGGTGGGAGCGGAGCCTGCCTCCCAGGGCGAGAGTGGCCATGGCGGCAGCCTGGCAGCCTGTCTTCGTCGCGGGCCTGTGCCTCGCGGCCGCCGGAATCGTGCTCTGGCTGCTTGTCTTGCCGCCGGGCGATCGCCGAAAGGTCGGCGGCGTGCACTACGTCCTGTGGTCGATGCTGGGTTGCGGCCTTGCGCTGCTGGCGGCGACGGTCCCCTGCGGCTTCGCACGAGATATCGAGACGAGGTTGAGGACGATCGAGTCACTGAAGTAGCGCCCGCGAGGAGGTGCCGCGGGGAGGATCCCACCAGAGCAGGCGTCAGGCCTCCGGCCGGTTCTCACGGCGTTGCTCTCCCTCCGAATGGACTGCGCAAGACCTACCGTCTCGACCTCGCGAAGAAGGCGCGCCGCACGACCCAGGCCCTCCTGCGCCTGTTGCGACCCGGGCTCGAGCCCCGGAGCTACGCAGATGAGATGAGCGCCCTGGGCAAGATCGAACGCGCTCGCTCCAGCGCACGGGACGCCGACGTCCTGCCGGCGACTCCGGCGAACCTACGCCAACGGCGGCTGGACGCCGTGCCCCACGACGGAGACCCCTCTGCCCCGCGCGAGCCGCGCTTGTGTCACTAGCCCCGGAGCCCGGTGCGCCGGTCGTAGCGCGGCAGTCGCCACAGCGGACTCGCGACGAGCACGAGCACGGCAAGCGCCCCACACCCGATCAGGCCGGCCAGAACAGCGCCCACCATCTACCTCCTGACCTCACGCCCAAGCGTTCGCGCGCGGGCGTTCCTCTCCTTCCTATCGGCTGGCAGCGGTGAAAGCTGACACCGATGCACGTGGCCCGTGCTTCACACAGAACTCATTGAACTGCGACAGGATGTCCTCAGGTGCGCGGGATGGTCTCACGACACTGCGCACGGCGGCAGGGTGTCGGCGACGAGGAGGCGGCATGGACTATGTCATCCTGGGCGTTCGCGACCGTGCGTACCTGCTTGCCAGGGAGGACGATCCGGATGCCTCAGCCCGACTCTACGCGCCCGGCATCGGGCTCTCCGGCGTGCACTCGGTGGTCGAGCTGCTCAAGCTTGGCTACTGGGAGCCCTACCTCGGTCCTCAGGAGCCGCTGCCCGGCATCCCCGAGCGAGTCTTCACCGCGCTCCCGAGGACGGCCTAGGGCTCTCGCGGCGACTCGATGCGCAAGGCGCGTCCTGACCGTGGGCCCACCAGGCTGAGGGGCCCATTGCGAGCGTGAAAGGTAGGCGTCCCAGCAACGAAGGAGGAACCGAGGCGGAGAGCGGCAACAAGTGGAGAGGCACCGCCGGAGCCGGCGGCTCGCTCGTACGCGTGGCATCCATCCATCTAGTCGGTGGCAGAGTCCTCGACACCTGCGGACAGGAGCAGCCAACGGGCGACCAGGCAGTTGCGGTGCGAGACAGCCGGCTGCGCCGCTGCGGGCAGGTTGCCAAGAAGTTGCTGAAACTGCGCGACACTGCAGGCTCGAGGCGCA
>Ga0335071_10001003_pt1 | contig 30492 bp, 28 predicted proteins | sample Lox_Sample_15_FD_206724 | JGI IMG/M metagenome (GOLD analysis project Ga0335071, IMG submission 206724) | Soil microbial communities from Loxahatchee National Wildlife Refuge, Florida, United States - Lox_Sample_1.5 | ecosystem: Environmental > Terrestrial > Soil > Wetlands | place: USA...
TCGAAAGAGGTTCGCCAGCAGACTCTGGGTTGGCTGTTTCCCCTCGACCGCTTGCTGCGGCTGCGTCCCATCTACAGCCTGGTTTCCTTCGTTTTTCACGTGGGTCTGATCGTCACACCGCTCTTCCTCGCTGCGCACGTGCTGCTGTGGCGGAACGCGGTGGGATTCGGTTGGCCGGCCGTTCCGCAGGTGTGGGCAAACTGGCTGACGCGCCTGGCGATTATCGCGGGAGTGGGGTTGTTTCTCGGCCGGGTGCTGCACGCCGCGGCACGCCAGCTCAGCCGCGCGCAGGACCTGCTGTGGCCGCTGCTGCTGTTGTTTCCTTTCCTCACCGGCTACATAGCCTCCAATGCGGCGATTGGACCGAAAACCTATCAGGAACTGATGCTGATTCACATCTACGCGGGCGACCTGATCATGCTGCTGATTCCGTTTACGAAGATCGCCCACTGTGTGCTGATGCCCCTCTCGCAAGTAGTAACCGCCGTGGCGTGGAAATTTCCCGCCGGTGCGGGGGACCGGGTGACGATAACCCTGGGGGTTTCGGACCGTCCCACATGGGTGGCAAAGTCGAGGCTGTCCGCGCCGCTGAACGCGCCAGAACCCGCGCTGAAGGGGGGCCCAAGTAAATGAAAGCCGCCATCCTGACCGATACGACAAAATGCATTGGGTGCCATCAATGTGTGGAGTCCTGCAAGAAGGTGAATCACCTGGACAACGACGTTCCCCGGCGCTGGGATGCCGACGACGGGCTCTCCGCGCGCAACTGGACATCGATCGTAGGCGCGACAGACAACCGCTACGTGCGCAAGCAATGCCGGCATTGCCTGGAACCCGCCTGCGCCGCCTCGTGCCCCGTGGGAGCGCTGCATAAAACCGACATTGGCGCGGTGGTCTACGATAGCTCGAAATGCCTGGGATGCCGCTATTGCATGATGGCCTGCCCGTTCGGCGTGCCGCGCTACGACTGGGCCAGCGTGGTTCCCTACGTGCGGAAGTGCATCCTTTGCTACGATCGCATCAAAAGCGGCGGCCAGCCCGCCTGCACGGAAACCTGTCCGACGAAGGCTACTATCTTCGGCGACCGCGATGAGTTGCTCGCCGAGGCCCACCGCCGCCTCGCCGGCTCTCCCGGGAAATACCTTAAACAGGTTTGGGGCGAATCCGAAGTGGGCGGAACGTCGGTGCTCTATATCTCCGACATCGATTTGTCGTTCCTGACCTACGGACAGCACTTTGGGGATAAACCTCTGCCCGCCACCACGCGCGCGGCCATGGAGGCGGTGCCCTTTGCGTTTACCGGCATGGGCGCCGCCATGACCGGCCTGTGCTGGATCATCGGCCGACGCATGAAGCTACAGGCAGAGAAAGCAGGCGGAACGCCGGACGGCGGTTCGAACGGTCCCGAAGGCGCCGGAGATCACGATCGGCAAGGGCGGCCGGAGGAATAGATGGACAGAGTGGGGCGACTGAAACTGATTCTTTGGATGCTGGTGGGACTAGGCGCGGCAGTGGCCACGGCGCGCTTCCTCTTTGGTCTAGGGGCCACGACTCACCTGTCGGACGCGACGCCCTGGGGATTGTGGGTCGGCTTCGACGTCATGAGCGGCGTGGCGCTGGCGGCGGGCGGATTTGTGGTGACGGCCTCGGTTTATATCTTCGGCCTGGAAAAGTATCACGCGATTGTGCGCCCCGCCGTGCTGACCGCTTTCCTCGGTTACGTGGCGGTCGTGGTGGGCCTGCTGTTCGACCTCGGCCTGCCGTGGAACATCTGGCACATGATGATTTACTGGAATCCGCACTCGCCACTGTTTGAGGTCGGCTGGTGCGTGATGCTCTATCTCACCGTGTTGACGCTGGAGTTCTTTCCCGTGCCGGCGGAAGAGTTTACGGTGCTGGCCCGGGTGCGGCGCTGGCTGGTGAATCTGCGCCTGCCGCTGGTGATCGTGGGCATTGCGCTGTCAACCCTGCATCAGTCGTCACTCGGATCTCTGTTCCTGATCATGCCCTATCGCTTGCACCCGTTGTGGTACTCACCCATTCTGCCCGTGCTTTTCTTCGTGTCGGCGGTGGCGTTGGGGCTGATGATGGTGATGGTCGAAAGTCACGTCACCGCCTACCTGTACCGGCGAAAACCCGAAACCGGATTGCTGGGCGCACTGGGCGCGGCGGCGCGCTACGTCCTGGTACTCTACCTCGTGTTGCGCTTTGGCGACCTTGCCGTGCGCGGCCAGCTTCACCAGTTGATCGGCGCAGATTGGCAAGTGAAGGCGTTTTGGCTGGAAATTGCCGTCATGGCGATTATCCCGCTGGCATTGTTGTCGCTGCCGCAACTCCAGCGTCAGCGCGGCTGGCAGTGGGCCACCGCCGCCCTCGGGGTAACGGGTGTCGTGCTGAACCGCATCGACGTGGGCGGGCTCGTGGCGCTCAGCCGCGGGAACCGGCTCTATGTGCCGGAATGGACCGAAATTGCGGTGAGCCTGAGCATTGTGGCGGGAGCAGTACTGGTGTTCCTGTTCATGATCGAACACTTCAAGGTGTGGGAGACACGGCCCGCCGATCCGGAAGCAGATCCTCGCAGCTTGCCCGAATTTCGCGAGGTGGATGCAATCTGGCTGGGCGTGCCGAGCATCGCCGCCCGAACGAAGTACTCGCTGGCATTTGTGCTCGCGGCGGCGTTTGGGTTCCTCTTCCTCAGCAATCCCCGCGCCGCCAGTTTGGGAGTGGCTCCCACGCCGGTGCATAGGGCGCGGGGGGGCGAAGTGCTGAATATCGACGCGAACCTTGATAGCTTCGGGGTGACGTTCTATCACCAGAGGGAGATTGATCGCAATGGCGGCAAACGATCTTGCGTGCTTTGCCACCACATGAATTTGCCTCACGATCAGAACTCCGGTTGCTACGAGTGTCACCGGGACATCTATCTGAGTTCGGATGCGTTCCGGCACGACTGGCACGCTTCTCCCGAAGGGGCCGGGCTTACCTGCATGGAATGCCACCTGGCGGGCAAAGTGCGCAACGCCGTGGACGCCAAGGCGTGCGATGCCTGTCACCATGACCTGATTCCGGCAGGCGCAACCATCAAGGTTAAGCATTACGCCGCCCCGGCGTACGTAGACGCGATGCACACACTTTGCATCGATTGCCATACCAAAGTGGCTCGGCAGGAAAATAAGCCGGATGTGGCGCGCTGCGGCGAATGCCACCAAGGGAAGTTAAACTTTTCGGAAGCCGAAAATGAACTACACCGCCGCCGGACTCTGGCCGGAACCCACGTGCTGCTGCCGCCGCCCCAGCTCGGTGACGTCAGATGAACGCTCCATCCTCTTGGGTTTAGGCTCCCGGCAACCAGGCCGCGACGGATAACCTACTCGGGGCGGGTGCACAGCCGAAAAACCGGGTAAACGCCGCTGCTCCTGAAGCTGCCGCCTTCAGAGAACTCCGCTTCCGTCAGCATGTAAAGCCTCAGACATTTCGATACATTCCTCCCCGAAATCGATGAACGGCTGAATTTTGGTCGGACATTAAGTATCAACCGAAGCAATTTTCGCTTGCTTTGAAATCTCACGAGACTAAATATTGATACCGCTGGTGAATTGAATCGAGGAGGCGGCTTGGCAGCTCTATGGAAGTTGATACAGATACACTGACTCGCGAACAGGTTAGTCCCGAGTTAAACAATGAGTTTCTGAGTAGTGCGCGAGTCTTTGCGTGGTCCGTTCGCGAGGTTATCGAGCGGGTCGTACTTCGGGAAGTGGCGGGCAAGGATTTCACCTTTTCGCAGCTTAAGCTCCTCTACCTGGTCGCGCATACCGATACGCTGAATATCAGCGATGCGGCCAGTTACCTTGGCGTGAGCCCGGCCGCCGCCAGCAAGACCGTTGACAAGCTCGTCCGCCGCCGGCTTCTACGACGCACCGAAACCCAGCAGGACCGCCGGACGTGCCATCTCTACCTCACAGATACCAGCCGCCGGCTGATGGCGGCCTACTTGGCGGCGCGCGATCAGCGGGTGGGGGCGGTGTTCTCGCAATTCTCCGCCGAAGAGTTGCGGCGCACTTCCGAGGTCTTGGACCGCCTGGCCGGCGCCATTACCAGCAGCGGCGCCGATCCTCACGCCGTCTGCATGCAATGTGAAATCTACTTCCGCGAGGAGTGCCGGTTCCAGAAGTACGGCCAGCGGAATTGCTTTTACCAGCGTCACCAGGTCGAGGAGGCGGCGGCATGAGGACCGGTCTGCGGGCGCCGGCAGGGTTATCCAAAGCGAGGGATGCGTTACATCTCTAGAGGTGCCCGCCGGCAAGACTGAAAAGCAGTATCCCCAGGACGGCGAGGGTTAAGAGCACGTAGAGCCAGTCGCGCTGGAGTTCAAAGCCAATGGCGGCGAGGGCCACGCGGGCCACGGGAGTAGCAACCAGCAGCAGCAATCCCAGTTGAATGATGGCCCGGCCCTTCAGCGTAGCGACGCCCTTAACAATCCCCGACACGGTGCGCAAGTCGGGGGGTTCACCGGCAAAGGGGCGATAGTGGGGCAATTCCCGGCCGTGCCGCCATAGAAAGACAATTCCTCCCCCAGCGACCACCGAGGCCGCCAGCCACACCCCGGCGCGCAGCCAATTCGCCAGGACGGCTTCCACCTGGTCGTCGCTCCAGCGGCCGGACGGCGCTGCTTTCATTACGACAGCCTCCCGGTAAGTCCTTGATAGATCATTTCAAACGCTAACACGGCTACGACCATGCCAAAAACCAGGCGCAACTTGGTGGTGCGCGTGCGGGCCAGGACGCGCGCGCCCAGCAGCGCACCCAGCGCCACTCCCAGCATGACCGGCATGGTCAGTCCCGGGTCCACGTAGCCGCGCTGTAGATAAACGCCCGCACTGGCGGCGGCGGTTACACCGATCATGAAATTGCTGGTGGTGGTGGAAACCTTGAAGGGAATGCACATCACTTGGTCCATGGCGATCACCTTGAGCGCACCCGAGCCGATACCGAGCAGCCCCGACAGTCCTCCGGCCACAAACATCAGGCTGAACCCGCCGGGCACGTGATGCACATGATAATCCTGCACTCCATGGGTAGTGGGGTAGCTGGAATCCATCTTCAGGCGGCCCGCCAGCCGGTCGGGCGCGCTATCGGCAGCATCCTTGGGTGCCGCCCGGGTGGAGGCGAAGGCCGAGAACAGCAGGGTAACGCCAAAGATGACGCTGATGATCGAAACCGGGAGCCGTGTGGCAATGGAAGCACCCACCAATGCGCCCAGCGTGGTGGCGATTTCCAGGAATATGCCGATCCGAATGTTGGTGAAGCCTTCCTTGATGTATGCCGCCGCCGCTCCCGAGGAAGTAGCAATCACCGAAACCAAGGAAGCGCCTATGGCGTAACGGATGTCAACGCCGAACAAAATGGTGAGCATCGGCGTAATGATGACTCCGCCGCCGAGTCCCGTCAGCGCGCCAAGGAAACCGCCTGCCAACGAGCCGAATCCGATCAAGATGGTCTGCTCGAATATGTTCAAGTGATTAGCAAAACTCGACAATAAGTCAGTCAGCAATGCGCAAATTCGGTCACCAAATCGCTTTCCTGTTCGGGCAATACGTTTTTCATTCTTTGGCGATCTGAGCGGCCGGTAGCCTTTTTGTCTGAATAGGAACGCCATGCCCCCCGTGGAAAGACGCTTTTCATCGTATATGATTGTAGACTACTTGACAGGGTCTTTGTCAAGAGACAGAATGTCACAAAATGTAATAGACTGTTTGTGCCAGGGTTGATTGCCGGCAGTTGGAGTTCGAAACTTACGGCGCGGGCGTGACCGAGCCGGTCCGCAAAACGGCGCAGAGCTCATCCCTCAACATCTGCGCAATGGGAAACGCCTGTACTTTTGCTACCACGGCGTCTATGGGATATGCAACGGATTTGAGTTCCATTCTGCCATCTTCCAAAATGGCGTAGCAGGCCTCGTCACGGCCGTGTTTGGGCTGACCGACGCTTCCCGGATTTACCACCATCCGAGTTCCGATCGAACGCCGGAACGGAATGTGAGTGTGCCCGGTCAGCAGGACATCGGCGGGCAAATCCTCGGTTTCCGCCAACCAGCGCGAACTTTCGGCCCCGCAGTAAGCATACAGTGGGTCAGAAGGTACGGCGTGACAAAGATAGAAATGCGTGCCGCCGCACTTCCGTTCTGCTTGCTGGGGCAGGCTCCGCAGGAACTGTTTATGAACGGGATCCAAGACCGATTCGGTGAATCGTTGCGTTGCCTCCGCCATCGCGCGAAACCGATCCGAACACCGCGAAGCTTGACCAAAGCCGACGGCAGCGTCATGGTTTCCGCTGATGATAACCGCAGCTCGGGTTCGGAGATAGTCAATTACCCGCGCCGGCTCGGGGCCGTAGTTAACCAGGTCTCCCAGAACCCACAATTCGTCGTAGGCCTCAGTTATCGACGATAGGGCATCGTAGTTCGCGTGTATGTCGGAGACGATGACAATTCTCAAAGGTTCCCCAGACAGGAACAGGCAAACTCGGCCTGTTCTTGTGCCGCTTGGGCGCGCGCTGGTTGCCCGCAATGGGCAAAGCAGTCACTGGCTTCCGCAAAACAGGACCGCGCGCTCCGTAGGCTCGGTTGGGGACAAGGCGCTACCCCGGCCAAATAGAGGAAGGCACAGCCCTGATTGAACTGGGTCACGGCGTAATCATGAGGCAGGTCCTCCCTGGTGCGCACTCGTAGCGCGGACGCGTAATGGCGAAGCGCGCGATGGAGATTCCTTGGCGCGCCGGCATTATCTGCGCGGGCCAATGAAACATAGGCATTACCCAGATTGTTGTGTACTCCGGCTTGCTTCGACGAGAGGCGCAAGAGAGTGTAGACCTGAAGGGCGTGGCGATAGCAGAGAATGGCTTTCCTAAGGTTCTTGCGTAAATCACCGCCAGGCGTTCCCCGGTAGGCGGTCCCCAAGTTCTCCTGCGTCGCAGCATAGGCGGCGGCATCGCTTCTTCTCGTCCTGACCTGCAGCGCATGGCAGTAGTGCGACACCGCGTGCTCCCATTTGTCGGGCGTCGAATTCTCCGGCAATTCGCAACAGCAGTTGCCCAGGTTGAACTCCTGTCGGGCCCACGCGTCCATTTCTCCCAAGGCAAGGTAGTAACGCGCTGCCTCGGCGAAACAAGCCATTGCCGCCTGCAGCCGCGAACTACTCGACCCCTGATGTGAGATCACCCAGGTGTTGCCCATTGCCCCGAGGATCTGCGCGCGTTCCCTAATGTGGGTGGAAGGTGCCAGGCGCGCGAGTGCGTTGCGCAGACAAAGTAGTGCAACCTCCGGCGATATTTGCGAGTGATCGCGACAATCTCCACTCAAGCAGAGTCCCAGTTGCGCGTTAGGTTCGTAGCTGGCGGGATTCGCGGCCGAGGCCTCGGACAGGATTGCTATGCACTCCTCACACGCATTTTCACGGCAACGCGTGGCGGCTCTCGCCAGCCACGAGGCATGGCTGGTGAGAGCCAGTGGCGTAAGCATCCAAAGTCGCCCCGTCGGAGGCGATGTATCATTCTTGGTGCACTTCACAGTCGGTCCGCCGTGCCACCAGAGGATACCTCAAAAGTTGGCAAACAGACTACTTTGTACCCGGAACTGCGTTCCTGCCCCTTGTTGAATAGGAACGTAGAAATGCCGCGCCGGGTCATTCGGGCTGATCTCATTTTGGATGTACACGATGTTCTGCCATTGCAGGAATTTCGCCAGTCCTATATCGAAGCGAAACGCGTGAGTTCTTATGTTGACCCCTGTCTGGGTACCGACTTGATCGTCCGTGAATTCTGAGACCATGGAGTTGGCGTCCTTCACCGCATAGAGGTATAGGAACCGAACGTCCCCGGCTTTCTTAATATCCCCGACATTTAATGTGGCGGCCCAGGCGTTGCGGAGGAAACCTGTGCCGAAATTACGGCTGGCCTGGACGTCAAGGAACACGGGAAATTCCTCGTTGCGGGTCCGCCAGCCTTCCTTGGTGATGCGGTAGGCAACATGGCCAATTTGGTACTGGTGGGCGGTAAAGATTCCGCCGCCGGGCAGCGTGGTGGCCGAGCCTGTCCCCGTCAGCGGGCCGGGCAGGGTGATTCCGAGCTGGTTATTCGCGAAGACGCCGTACCCTGCCGCCATTGAGCCCAAAGCAATTTGGTCGGCGTTCCGATACGAGATAAAGTTGGCGTACGTATACTGAGACCATCCCGGTTTGATTCTCCCGTCGACGAAGATACCCTCGTCAAAAAGGTCCGCCGCCCGCACGTTCTGTCCGGGACTGTAGCCTGCCTGCAAATACACACAACTCGCCGGCGCAGACGCCGCGGCACATTGTTTGGCGGAGGGCAGCACCGGAATATTCGGGTTCGTCAACACGTATTGACCAGTTCTCAAACTGACTCGCGTTATGCCCAGAAGATTATCGGAGACCGACTTTCCGAACGATTCCTGCAAACCGTTGAAGCGCACGTCTTCGTCCCAGATGAACCGGGTGAAGTCCTGAAAAACCTCCGGCATCTTTCCGCCCCGGAAGCTCAGATTCGAGTTGGGGTGGTAGTCAATCCACGCTTCACTGAGGAAGATCGGGCCACGCACGGCGCCACCGCCAAAATCCGTATCGTCGGTAAGTGCATTGTCAAACCGGCCGGAGCCTAATTGGAAATGGGCGCTCAACTGGTGGTCAATTCCTTTGTCGAAATTCAGGCGGGCCCGGTAACGCCCGCGAGTATTCTGCTCCGGCCCTGCCACTGAATTGGATGTCCTGTAGATGCCATCCGCCCGCAATCGGAAATCCCCGCTAAAACGGAATCCCGCGATTCCCTTGGAAATGCCTTCGACTTCCTTGCTGAGATTGTCGAGCCTCGTGGTGTAAGGCTGGGCCTGCTCGCCGGAGGTCTGGGGAGTGGCTGGGACGGGTGGCGTGGAGGCAACAGTAGGAGTCAAGCTGGCCAGCGCCGGGCTGGGAGCGAGCATAGGTTCGAGGCTCGCCACCAACTCCGGCCGGGGAGCGGCGACGGCGACGGGCGGGGCGCCGGAAGTTGCGGTCATCACCGTTGTAGCCACCGGCATCGCAGGCGCAGGTATGTTTGTCGAGCTTCGGCGCTCAATCGCCGCGGTTGACGCCCCGCTGGGCGCGCGATTCAGCAAGTTGCTCAGCTCCTGCACGGTAGCGACAAGCTTGCTGATCTGCTGTTGCTGTTCGGCAAGCAGTTTCCCCTGCGAATCCAATCGATCGCGGAGCGAACTCATCAGGCGGCCGTCGCTTGCCACCCGTTCCGATTGGCGGGGCGCGTGGCTTATCCCACGGTTACCTGCAGTGGCCGCCAGCGTTTGCTTCCGATGCGTGACTCCCGCAGCGGTTTTTCGGTCAGAGGGTGAAGTGTGGGTTTGAGCCTTACTGTCGGTTGACCGCAGTTGCTCGGCGGCTTGGAGGGGACCGAATGTTTCTCCCGCAACTACCATCAAGCCTAGAAATGTTGCCTTTGCTAGAATACGAGTGACGGCCGGCATAAAAATCCCCCTTTGGCGACAGCATCGATACTGAGTTTTCGCCGCACTGAATGCGTGCGGCGAGAAGATTGCACGTGCCCGGAGTAGTTCGTCAAGCGGAGAGAGATTGTACGCAACGCCGTTTTCGGACAAAAGCGCCGCTTTTCCGAGAAAACTGCCAAACGTCAGAATTTTTTTCGGACATTAAGAATCAACCATGGCAAAAACATCTTGCATTGAGAATTAACGGGATTAATATTTCGCTCGGTTAAGTAATTCTCGCGAGACAGCCGATGGCGATGCCAGGCAACGGTAACGGAAAAGGCCACGGGGTTACACCGGAATTGAACAACGAATTTCTCAGCAGCGCGCGCGTTTTCGCCTGGTCGGTCCGTGAAGTCATCGAACGGGTCGTGTTACGGGAAGTGGCGGGACGCGATTTTACCTTTGCCCAGCTCAAGCTTCTGTATCTGGTTGCTCATACCGACAGTTTGAACATCAGCGATGCGGCGGTGTTCCTGGGTGTAAGTCCGGCGGCTGCCAGCAAGACGGTGGACAAACTGGTGCGGCGCCGGCTTTTGCATCGCGCGGAAATGGAGCAGGACCGGCGCACCTGCCATCTCAGCCTGACGGAGACCAGCCGCCGTTTGATGGCCGCGTACCTCGGAGCTCGCGATCAGCGGGTGGGGGCGGTGTTCTCACAATTTTCGCCGGAAGAGTTGCAGCGCACTTCGGAAGTTTTGGACCGTCTGGCGGGCGCGATTACCAGCAGCGGCGCCGATCCTCACGCCGTGTGCATGCAATGCGAAATCTACTTCCGCGAAGAATGCCGGTTTCAGAAGTATGGTTCCAGAAACTGTTTCTATCAGCACCATAAGGTGGAAGAGCAAGACCGTGCCGCAATACGCACGGAAACAGCCTACGTTCGAAAGGGGGAATAATGCCGAGCTACGTTAATCCGGAGAAATGCGACGGTTGCAAGGCCCAGGATAAGACAGCCTGCCAGCACATCTGTCCCAATGACCTGATGGTCCTGGATAAGGCGACAATGAAGGCCTACAACCAGGATGTAAGCATGTGTTGGGAGTGCTACAACTGCGTGAAGATCTGCCCGACACAGGCAGTGGAGATACGTGGATACGCGGACTTCGTGCCACTGGGCGCTTCCGCCACGCCGATGCGTTCCACCGATTCCATCATGTGGACCGTGAAATTCCGTAACGGGACGATCAAACGCTTTAAGTTCCCGATCCGCACGACGGCAGAAGGCGCCGCGGTGCCGGACGGAGGTTTTGATTCCAAGGCAGCCTTGGACGCACCCGAGCTATTTACCGAACCCGCGTCCATCGGTATGGCCGAACTTTTTACGCTGAGACGATAAGGAGGGAGAACATCTATGGCCAATTTTGAAACAGTGAGGGTAGACACCGACCTGCTTATCCTCGGCGGCGGCATGGCTGCTTGCGGAGCGGCGGTGGAGGCTGCCTATTGGGCCAAGCAGCACGGCCTGAAGGTAGCGATGGTGGACAAGGCGGCGGTCGACCGGTCCGGAGCCGTTGCCATGGGGTTGTCCGCCATCAACCAGTACGTTGGTTTGAAAGACGGCGCCAACACGGTGAAGGATTACGTGGACTATGTCCGCAACGACCTGATGGGCGTGACGCGGGAAGACCTGGTGGCCAATATCGCCCGCCACGTCGATTCCACGGTGCATTTGTTCGAAAAATGGGGCCTGCCCATTTGGAAGGACGAGAAGGGCGCGTACGTGCACGAGGGCCGCTGGCAGCTCATGATCAACGGCGAGTCCTACAAAGTTGTGGTGGCGGAAGCCGCCAAGAACGCCTTGCTGCAAAGCGGTGTGGGCCAGGTGTTCGAGCGCGTGTTCATCGTCGGCCCGCTCATGGATGGCGACCGCTGTGCCGGAGCGGTGGGCTTTTCCGTGCGCGAGAACAAATTCTATGTGTTTACCGCCAAGGCCACCCTGGTAGCCATGGGAGGCGCGGTGCACGTCTTCAAGCCGCGCAGTTCCGGCGAAGGCATGGGGCGCGCGTGGTATCCACCATGGAATTCGGGTTCTTCCGCTTACTTCACGCTCAAAGCCGGCGCGGAGATGACCTGCCAGGAAGTGCGCTTTATCCCGGTTCGTTTCAAGGACGCTTACGGACCGGTGGGTGCGTGGTTCCTCCTGTTCAAATCGCGCGCCACCAATTCTCAGGGCGGTAACTACATGCTGGAGCGCCAGGCGGAACTGGGCAAGTGGGGGCCTTACGGGCGCGTGAAGCCGGTGCCTGCCAATCTGCGTAATTACCTCGGCATGCTGGATGTGATGGAGGGCAAGGGCCCCATCAGCATGCGGACTGAGGAAGCCATCCAGAAGATCGCCGACGCCTACAAGGATGACCCGAAGGCCTACAAGAAGAAGATGAAGGAACTCGAGTCCGAGGCTTGGGAAGACTTTCTGGACATGACGATCTCGCAAGCGATCCTCTGGGCTTCGACCAACGTTCAACCCGAAGAGCGGAGTTCTGAAATCGCCGCTGCGGAACCGTACTTCATCGGTTCGCACTCCGGGGCATCGGGCGCCTGGGTCAGTGGACCGGAAGATCTGCAGACCGATCAGACGCGTGACGACTATTTCTGGGGCTACGCGAACATGTCGACGGTCCAGGGGCTGTTCTGTGCCGGTGACGCTTCGGGAGCTTCCAGCCACAAATTCTCTTCGGGCTCGCACGCGGAAGGCCGTATTGCCGCCAAAGCCGCGGTGAAGTACGTGGTGGAAAATAATGCAGCTCCCGCGGTGGATGCGGCCGAAATCGAGAAGCTGAAGGCCGAAATTCTCCGGCCGCTGGACACGTTCGAGGCGAACAAGAACGCCACGACCGATCCAGAGGTGAACCCCAATTACATCAAACCCCGCATGTTCATGTTCCGTTTGCAGAAGATCATGGACGAGTACGCGGGCGGCATCACCTCGCAGTTCATCACCAACGGGCCGTTGCTGACCAAGGCGCTGGAGTTGCTGGGGATGCTGCGGGAGGACTCGGAGAAGCTCGCGGCTTCAAACTTGCATGAATTGATGCGTTGCTGGGAAAACACGCACCGCATGTGGCAGGCCGAGGCGCATGTCCGCACGATGTTGTTCCGTGAGGAAACGCGCTGGCCGGGGTATTACTTCCGCGCTGATAAGCCCGCTCTGGACGAACAGAATTGGCACGTGTTTGCCAATTGCCGGTTCGATCCCCAGAACGGGGCGTGGGAGACCTGTAAACGTCCCATCAAGCACGTGTTTCCACAGGCAGGAGAACACGAACTGCTGGGTGGCTGACCGACGCACGAGGCGGGAGATTTCGCCGGTACAGGCGGAATCTCTCCCTCAGTGTAACTGATTATGAACAACGAATGTCCGCACTGTAACAAACCGCTGGTTCGCTGGTCCAACCCGCAAGGGAGCAGTTGGAGCGGGGAATTTCAGTACGTCTGCTTCAACGATGGTTGCGATTATTTTGTGCGGGGCTGGACGTGGATGCGCGACCACTTCGCGGTGGCCGCCTCGTATCGATATCGGCTGGATCCAGAGACGGGTGAAAGCGGCCCGCTTCCGGTCTGGTCGAAAGATGCCTTGCGGTCCAGTATTCTCACCGAAGAAATGAAGGCGCCTCATGCCTGATCAACTCATCACGGCGGAAAGCATCCTGCAAGGCCAGACTCGGATGACTCTGGACGACCAGTTCAGTTTTCATTGCGGGGCTGACCGGAGCTGCTTCACGGCTTGTTGCCGCGACGTTTCCATCGTGCTGACGCCCTACGACATCCTGCGGCTGAAGCGAGCGCTGCGGATGGACTCGACGGAATTTTTGGAAAAGTACACGCTTCCCATTTTCGGGGCGCCGCAGAAATTCCCGCTGCCGATCCTGCGGATGGAGGGCGAGAGCAAGAAGTGTCCTTTCGTTGCCGAGCAGGGCTGCCGGGTCTACGGGGACCGTCCCTGGGCCTGCCGCATGTACCCGCTGGGCGTGGCCAAACCGCAGAATCCCAGCGCCGGCAACCAGCCGTTTTACTTCGTGCTGCACGAGGAACTGTGCCAGGGGCACGTGCAAGGCAAACCGCACTCGGTGCGCGAATGGATCGCGGAGCAGGGCATTGAAGAATACGAAATGATGGGAGCTTCGTTCCAGGAGTTGGTGCTGCACGATTTCTGGAACCGGGAAGAGCCGCTGACGCCGCAGCAGGCCGAGATGTTCTACATGGCTTGCTACGACCTCGATCGGTTCCGGCGTTTTGTATTCGAATCGCGCTTCCGGGAGATTTTCGAGCTGGATGAGGCACGGGTGGAGGCGTTGCGCAGCGACGATGAAGAACTGCTGGAGTTCGCGTTGCTGTGGCTGCGCTTCAGCCTGTTCGGGGAACGAACGATGAAGATCCGCAGGGAAGTTATGGAAGCCGCCCAACCGCGGGCGGCCGATCCAGGCTCGACGGCCGAGGTCCGCGGGGGTGCGGCGTGAGCGAGACATTGGCGACGGCCCACAACGCGCACGGCAAGCCGATCCTGGTGATCGGAGGCGGTATTGCCGGGGTGACTACTGCGGTGGAAGCGGCGGAGGCCGGTTGCCAGGTAATTTTGGTCGAGAAAGCTCCCCACCTGGGGGGAAGAGTGGCGCGCATGCACCAGTACTTCCCCAAGCTGTGCCCGCCGTCCTGTGGTCTGGAAATCAATTTCCGCCGCCTGCGCGAAAATCCGGACGTTGAGTTGCTGACCTTGGCGGAAGTAGAGGCGATCACGGGAGCGCCGGGGGACTACGAAGCGACGGTGCGCACGGCGCCCCGGTATGTGAATGACGCGTGCACGCTTTGCGGGGCTTGCGCGGAGGCCTGTCCGGCAGAGCGGCCGGACGAGTTCAATTACGGACTCTCCAAAACGAAAGCGGCCTACCTGCCTCACGCTCTGGCTTACCCGCAGCGGTATGTGATCGACCGGACGGCCTGCCCGGAGGGCTGCGAAGCGTGCAAGAAGGCGTGTCTCTATCACGCGATAGATTTGAATCAGGCGGTGGAAAGAAAGACCTTCCGCGTGGCTGCGGTGGTTGCGGCCACGGGTTGGGCGCCCTACGACGCCGCGAAACTCACCAATCTCGGTTATGGCCAATGCGCCAATGTGGTCACTAATGTGATCTTCGAGCGCATGGCGGCAACCGACGGCCCGACAAACGGTCGCATTCTTCGGCCCTCCGACCACAAAGCGCCACAACGCGTGGCTTTCGTTCAGTGCGCCGGTTCGCGCGACGAGAATCACCTGCCGTATTGTTCGGCCGTGTGCTGCGCTGCCTCCATCAAACAAGCAACCTACCTGCGCGCGCTGGATCCGCAATCTCACGTAACAATTTTCTATATCGACATTCGCACGCAGGGGCGGCTGGAGGAGTTCTACACGTCGGTCGCCGCGGACGCCAACGTGAAGTTCGTCAAGGGGAAAGTCTCCAAAGTGGAAGAGGAGCCGGGAACACAGAATCTGCTGGTGACGGTGGAAGAGGTCCTGCCGGGGATCAAACAGAGCCAGCCGTTTGACCTGGTGGTTCTGGCAACGGGTATCGTGCCGCAAACCAGCGGGCTGCCCAAGGACTTCGCCTGCGACGAATTCAATTTTCTAAGTATTCCGGAGCAAAGCAAGGGGCTTTACGCCGCCGGTTGCGTGCACCGGCCGGAAGAGGTTTCCTCGGCCGTGCAGGACGCCACGGGAGCAGCACTGCAAGCATTACAGTGCGTGAACAGAAGTTCTCATCATGGATAAGAAGCTGGGAGTTTACATCTGCGCGGGATGTGGGATAGGCGAGGCGGTGAACACGGCGGAACTCGTCAAGGCAGCCACTGGCGCCGCCAAAGGCGCAGTGAGCCGGGTTCACCCCTGCCTGTGTAGCGCGGAAGGGGTGGACACTATCCGGCAGGATCTGGCCGCCGGCGTGGTGACCGTTCCGGTGATCGCGGCTTGCTCCCCGCGCATGAAGGCCGATGCCTTTGCTCTGGGCGCGGGCGTGGTTCCGGAGCGGGTGAATCTTCGGGAACAGGTTACCTGGAGTCACAAGCCCCAAGATGGAGACACCCAGATGCTCGCCGAGGACTATCTGCGCATGGGTGTGGTGAAAGCGCAGAAGACGGACCCTTTGGAGCCGCTGGCCGAGACCATCTCTCGCAAAGTGCTGGTGGTGGGCGGCGGCGTCACGGGAATTAGCGTGGCCTTGGAAGCGGCGGAAGCCGGCTACGAGGTGGTGCTGGCGGAAAAGCAGGTGCAACTCGGCGGGTTCGTCGCCGGCCTCAAGAAGCGTTTCCCGAGCGCGCCTCCTTACACCGAACTGGCGACGGACGGCGTGCACGCGAAGATCGAGGCAGCCACCTATCACCCGAAAATTCAGGTTCTAACGTCGGCGAAGATTGGCTGGATTGAAGGTCAGCCCGGCATGTTTGATGTGGTCGTTCACACGGGAACGGGCGAGATTAAGGTGCGCGTGGGCGCCGTCGTGATGGCCACCGGCTGGAAGCCCTATGACGCCACGCGCCTGGGCCACCTGGGATATGGACTGAGTCCCGATGTGATCACGAATATCGAATTCGAGAAGATGGCGGCAGAAGGAGCAATCGTCCGGCCCTCGGATGGTCGGCGCCCGGAGAGCGTGCTATTTGTTCAGTGCGCCGGCTCGCGCGACAAAAACCATTTGCCTTATTGTTCCGCCGTGTGCTGCATGGCTTCGCTGAAGCATGCGCTGTACGTGCGGGAGCTTAACCCCGACGCGCAGGTTTATATCGTTTACAAGGACATGCGCACGCCGGGGCAATACGAGCGGTTTTACGCGAGCGTGCAGAACCATCCGCTGAACTTCTTGACCAAAGGCGAAGTCACCGCCGTTAAGAAGGCAAGCGACGGCAAGCTGGCGGTAACGGTAGAAAACGGCTTGCTGGGAGAGTCGGTGGCCCTCCGTGCCGACTTGGTGGTATTGGCCACCGGCATGGTGGCGAACTCGGCGGACGGAGAAGCAATCCGGGCGCTGGAAGACGCGGAACGAGTGGTGGCCAAGGGCGACTCCGAGAAGCAGAAGACGGAAGCGGCACGCAAGGTAGAGGAACTCGGCAAGCACAAAGACACGGCCATTCTCAATTTGAACTATCGGCAAGGGCCCGACTTGCCGGTGTTGTGCGACGGATTTCCGGACTCGCACTTCGTTTGTTTTCCCTACGAGACGCGGCGCACGGGCATCTACACGGCCGGAGCTCTCCGCGCGCCCATGGATTCTGCGCACGCGCAGGAGGACGCGCGCGGCGCCGCTCTGAAAGCCATCCAGTGCATCGAGATGGCAACGCGGGGACAAGCCGTGCACCCGCGGGCGGGTGATCTCTCCGTCCCCGAGTTTTTCCTGCAGCGCTGTACGCAATGCAAACGCTGTACGGAAGAATGTCCTTTCGGCGCGCTTGATGAGGATGCGAAGGGAACGCCCAAGCCCAATCTTTATCGCTGTCGCCGCTGCGGCATCTGCATGGGCGCGTGCCCAGAACGGATCGTCTCCTTCCGCAACTACTCGGTGGACATCATCGCTTCCATGATCAAGGCGATCGAAGTTCCCGAGGAAGACGAAGAAAAGCCGCGGGTGCTGGCTTTCGTCTGCGAGAACGACGTGTACCCGATGCTCGACATGGCGGGATTCCGGCGGCTGCAGTTCGACCCGAGCGTGCGTGTGATTCCGCTGCGATGCCTGGGTTCGCTGAACATCGTGTGGATTGCGGACGCCCTGTCGCGCGGGATTGACGGGGTGATGTTGCTAGGCTGCAAGTATGGCGACAATTACCAATGCCACTTTATTCGCGGCAGCGAACTGGCGCAGCGTCGGCTGGAAAACGTGAAGGAAACGTTGCAGCGGCTGCAGCTTGAACCGGAACGGCTGCAATTAACGCAGTTGTCCATCAACGAGTGTGACAAGCTACCCGAGCTGATCAACGGTTTTGTGGAGCGGATGCGGGAACTGGGCCCGAATCCGTACAAGGGGTTTTGAGTCATGGGGGAGCCGGCTTCGATCCAACCCGATCCGTCGTTCGTTGAAGGCGTGATGGAATTCGGCGGGGTTGACGTGAAAAAGTGCTACCAATGCGGCACTTGCGGATCGGTCTGCCTTCTCTCCACGCCGGAAAATCCTTTCCCCCGCAACCAGATGCTGGCGACCCAGTGGGGATTGAGGAACAAGTTGGTGCAGGACCTGGGGCCATGGCTCTGCTTCTACTGCGGGGAGTGTTCGAAGCTGTGCCCGCGCCAGGCCAATCCCGGCGAAACCATGATGGCCCTGCGCCGGTATCTGACGGCGGAATACGACTGGAGTGGGATCTCCCGTCGGATGTACAGCTCGGTGTTCTGGGAGCTCGGCATCCTGGGTTTCGTGGCAGCGATCGTGGTCCTGCTGTTCACGGCCCTGCCGAATTTTGGTTTCCATCTGCTGGCCCAGGCCGGTACCGCCGCCCGCGCCCACGTGATGCTGGACCATTTTGCGCCCAAGGACATCGTGCACGTCGCGGATCGGATCCTGGCGGTAGGTTTGGCGCTGCTGCTGGCCGTGAACGCGTGGCGAATGCTCGCCGGGGTCACCCGAAACGACGGAATTCCGGCGCGCTTTTATCTGGCCCAGATTCCACACCTGATTATCCAGGGCGTGACGCAGGTCCGCTGGAGCGAGTGCGGGGATAAGACGGCACGGACGAACTGGCTTCGGCATCTGCTCCTGGTGACCGGATACGCATCGATTTTCTCGCTGGTGGTGTTGTTTCTGCCCTGGTTTCAAATCGAGGACAGCGGCTTCCGCTGGACCAGTATTCCCGGTTACTACGCCACGGCGGTGTTATTGGGAACGACGGGGTGGATTATTGTGGACCGGCTGCGGAAGCACGCGGAAATGCACCGGTTCAGCCATCTGTCGGACTGGTTGTTTCCGATGCTGCTTTTTCTTACCGCGGCCACGGGCATCCTGGTGAACGTGCTGCGGCTCATGGACCTGGCGATGGCGACGTACGTCACCTACATGATTCATATGGCGGTGGCGGTGCCGATGTTGGTGGTGGAGGTGCCGTTCGGAAAATGGGCGCACCTGGTGTACCGGCCTCTCGCGATTTACGTGGCAGCCGTGAGAAAGGCCGCGGAGTCTTCGGCTGAGGAGTTGGCCACGGCTAAAGAAGTGGCAGTATAAACAAGGAGATCATTAACATGCGTGATGATACGAAATCAAAGACACCGTTGTTAGATGAACTCGAAAAGGGGCCGTGGCCGAGTTTCGTGAAGGAAATCAAGAAGGCCACGATCACCCATCCCATGTGCGACGACCTGCTGGGGCAGCTCGAGCTCTCCTACGAGGAAAGGAAGGGCCACTGGAAGCATGGTGGTATCGTGGGCGTACTGGGGTACGGGGGAGGCGTGATCGGGCGGTACAGCGATGTCCCCGAGCAGTTCCCCAAGGTGGCGCATTTCCACACCATGCGCATCAACCAGCCCTCTGGATGGTTTTACACCAGTGACGCGTTGCGCACCCTGTGCGATATCTGGGAGCGGCATGGTTCCGGCCTGACCAACATGCATGGCTCGACCGGCGACATCGTGTTCCTGGGCACCAAGACGGACGAACTGGAGCCCACCTTCAAAGAACTAACCGAAGCCGGCTTTGACCTGGGGGGGTCGGGATCCTGCCTGCGGACTCCCTCCGCCTGCGTCGGTGAGGCGCGTTGCGAATGGGCGTGCTACGACACCCTGAAGCTCTGTAACGATCTCACGCAAGCCTATCAGGACGAGTTGCACCGGCCACCCTTCCCATACAAGTTCAAGATCAAGTGCGCCGGCTGCCCGAACGATTGCGTGGCCTCCATCGCCCGCTCCGACCTGTCGATCATCGGCACGTGGAAGGACGACATTCGGCAGGATGACGCCGCCGTGGCCGAGTATGCTGCCGCCGGGCTCGATATCCGGAAGGATGTCTGCGACCGGTGCCCGACGAAGTGCATGGATTGGGATGGCACGAAACTCACCATTAACAACCGCGAGTGCGTCCGCTGCATGCACTGCATCAACGTGATGCCCAAGGCGCTGCGGCCGGGCAAGGAGAAAGGCGCGACCATCCTGATCGGCGCCAAGGCGCCCATTGTGGCGGGGGCCTTGCTTTCCTCCGTACTAATTCCCTTCATTCCCGCCGCCGAACTTATGGACACTCTCAAGGAACTGCTCAGCCGTATCTGGGAATTCTGGGATGAGTACGGCAAGAACCGGGAGAGAGTTGGCGAACTTATTCAACGTGTGGGAATGGCCAATTTCCTCGACGCGATCGGACTCGATCCGGCGCCCGAAATGATTAATGCTCCCCGCGACAACCCCTACATTTTCTTCCAAAAGGAAGAGAAGTAATCAAGGAGATGAGAGGATGACACCACAATCGCAGCCAAAGGCGAAAAGAATTACGGATATCGGGCCGCCGAACTATGAGAAGTTCCTCCCCCCGATCATCAAACGGAATTACGGCCAGTGGAAATATCACGAGTCCGTTGCTCCCGGCGTTCTCTGCCACGTCTCGGAATCCGGTGAGAACCTCTACAGTGTCCGGGCGGCTTCGCCGCGCCTGCTGAGCATTCAAAGCATTCGCTTATTTGCCGACCTAGCGGGAAAGTACTGCGGCGGTTACCTGCGTTTTACCAGCCGCAATAACGTGGAATTCCTGCTCGACAACCCCGCGAATATCGAGCCGCTCAAGAAAGATCTTCAGGCGGCGGGCTTTCCGGTGGGCGGCACGAACAACGCCATCAGCAATATCGTGCACACGCAGGGCTGGGTCCATTGCCATTCCTCGGCTACCGATGCTTCGGGGCTGGTCAAGAGCGTGATGGATTCCCTGTGCGAGCATTTCACCGAAGAGAACCTTCCCGCCAAGCTGCGCATTGCCGTGGCGTGCTGCCTCAATATGTGCGGCGCGGTGCATTGTTCCGATATCGCCATTTTGGGTATTCACCGCAAGCCTCCCAAAATCAAGCACGATGTGTTGCCCAGGGTCTGCGAGGTTCCCACGCTGATCGCGTCCTGCCCCACGGGCGCCATCCGGCCCGCGACAGTAGATGGCAAGCAGTCGGTGGAAGTAGTGGAAGAGCAGTGTATGTACTGTGGCAACTGCTACACCGTGTGCCCGGCCATGCCGCTTAATGACCCGGAGAATGACGGCATTTCGATTTGGGTGGGCGGAAAAGTGAGTAACGCCCGCACCGCGCCCAAGTTCACCAAGCTCGCCATTCCGTTCCTGCCCAATAACCCACCACGCTGGCCCGAAGTGGTGGAGGCAGTGACGAACATCGTGAATGTGTATGCCCAGAATGCCAAGAAATTCGAGCGAGTGGGCGAGTGGATTGAACGTATCGGCTGGCCCCGGTTCTTCGAGTTGACCGGAATTGAGTTCACCCGTTACCACATTGACGATTTCAAGAACGCGGGACAGACCTACGCAAGGTCTACGCATATTCGATTCTAAACGAGAGCGAGGCGCTGCAACGATGAAGCAAACCACCGTTGATAACTTGGAAGAATTGAAGAGAACCCTCAAGCGCTGGCAGGAGATTGAGGTGGCTTCGGTCGAGCATACCACCGCGATGATCGAGCGCACCAAGAACCCTCTGATCAAGCTGGTGATGGAAATCATCCGGCAGGACTCGGTGATGCACAAGAGGGTCCAGCAGGTGATTCTCGACAGCCTGGAGAAACAAGCCTTCAGCCTCACTCCGGAGGAGTTGGCCGACATCTGGGACATGATCGAGAAACATGCCGAGATGGAGAAGGAAACCATTGCCCTGGCCGAGACGGCGCGGCGCAACTGCCGCCTTTTTGTGCAGCGTCATCTGCTGACCTATTTAGTGGAGGACGAGCAAAAGCACGACCGGCTGATGGCACACCTGGAGGACTTCAAGCGCGGGCTTTACCCGTACGCGTAAGGCTGAGACTATGCCTCTTTTCAAGGAAGTCAAGAAACCGGTTATTAAGTCGGGCGCAGCGTCTGGTGCGGAAATCAGCCCGTTGCGCCCTCGTTATATTCCCAAAACTCCGCCCTGTATGGGGCACTGTCCCAGTGGCACCGACATTCGCGGTTGGCTCGTGACCATCGCGCAGGCGGAAGCTTACGGTCGAACGCCCGAGCAGGCGTACCGGCTCGCATGGGAAAAGATTACGGACAAGAATCCTTTTCCCGCTGTCTGCGGGCGGGTTTGCCCCCATCCTTGCGAGGACGGCTGCAATCGCACTGGCAAAGACGGCGCCGTCGCCATCAACGCCATGGAACGGTACGTCGGCGATTTCGGCATCGGTAAGCAGTTGAAGCTGGCGCGGCTTACGGAAGAGCGGCACGCGGAGAAAGTGGCCATCGTTGGCGCGGGCCCGGCCGGTCTTTCCTGTGCCTATCAACTGGCGCGACGCGGCTACCCCGTGACCGTTTTCGAAGCTTTCAGCCAGCCTGGCGGGATGTTGCGGTACGGCATCCCGCGCTACCGCTTGCCCCGCGAAGTGCTGGATGCGGAGATCCAGAAGATCCTCGATCTGGGCGTGGAGCTGAAGTGCAACTTCACCGTGGGCAAGGACATTTCGCTGGAGCAACTGCGGCAGGAATACAAGGCGATCTTCGTCGGCATCGGGGCGCACAAAGGCCTAAAGCTGCGGGTGCCCGGCGAGGATGCGCCCAATGTCTTCACAGGGACGGAATTCCTCAATAAGGCGAACAGCGGGGAAGAAGTCCAGATCGGCGGCAAGGTGCTGGTGATCGGTGGTGGCGATACGGCCATCGACGCGGCGCGGGTCAGCCGCCGCCTGGGAGCGGAGGTCACGCTGCTGTACCGCCGCACGCGCGCCGAGATGCCCGCCATCAAGCCCGAGATCGAAGGGGCTCTTGAGGAGGGCGTGCGCATCGAGTTTCTGGCCGCCCCGGTTGAGATTTTGCTCAAGGACGGAAAGGCGGTGGGAGCCCGTTGCATCCGCATGGAATTGGGAGCCCCCGACGCTTCCGGCCGGCCCCGCCCCGTGCCCAAGCCCGGCTCGGAATTTGAGGTTGAAGCGACGGCGATCATCGCCGCCATCAGCCAGGAACCCGAGTTCGACGGATTCGTGGGCTTGCACGAAGGAAAAGACTGGATCAAGGCGAACGAGTGGGGAGCTACCAGCGCCGAAGGCATATACGCCGGCGGCGATGACGTGGAGTTGGGACTGGTGACCGTTGCCATTTCGCAAGGCCGCTTTGCCGCCGAGGCCATCGACGCCCGGCTGCGCGGCAAGCCACTCGAAAAACCTGTGTTGCCACCGGCTGTTCCGCCTGAACGCGTAAAGCTGGATTGGTACAAAGCTTCTCCGCGCCACGAGCGCGCCCACTCTGCCCTCGACCAGCGCACCATGGAGGCGGAGATCGAGTCCGGCTTGAGCGACGCGGAGGTTCTGGACGAAGCCAAGAGGTGTATGTCGTGCGGCATGTGCATGGACTGCGAGAGTTGCTGGATGTACTGCACCAATAGCTGTTTTGTGAAATTGCCCAAGGGCGAGCACTATCGGGTCAAGCTCGAAGTGTGCAACGGCTGCAAGAAATGCGCCGATGCCTGCCCCTGCGGTTATATCGATATGAACTAGCACGACGGGCAAACACCCGTCGTAAACGTCGTAGCGTTGGACTGGAAACCGCCGCTACGGCCGCTCTACCCAAGGAGGAATAGACAATGCCGGCTTTTGAAGTGAACGGAAGAATGTATCAAGTTGATGAGGACGGGTTCCTTGAGGACCCGGCCATTTGGAACCAGGCAGTAGCGGCGGATTTTGCCACCACCGAAGGGGTGACGGAACTGACCGAGAATCATTGGAAAGTGATCAACTACCTTCGTAACTACTATCTGCAGTTTGGCATCGCCCCCATGATCCGGAAGCTGTGCAAAGAAACGGGATTCAAGCTGAACGAGATTTATGGAATGTTCCCGTCGGGGCCGGCCAAGGGCGCCTGCAAATTGGCGGGGCTGCCCAAACCCACCGGGTGTGTGTAGGGAGAAGTCGATGCCGGCTCTTTCCGAGCAAAAGCAGGCTTCGCTGGAGAAGTGGTTGGCGCTGACGCTGGCGACCTACCCCAGCCAGACCTCTCGTTTTCTACAGAGCGACAAGGACCGCTTCCGCAACCCCATGGGTCACATGCTGCGGGAGGGGCTGGCCATACTTCTCGACGAAATCACCGGGGACATGGATTCTGACAGGCTCGGAGTCGCGCTGGACAGCATCGTCCGGCTCCGAGCGGTTCAGGATTTCACCCCCAGCGAGGCCGTCGGTTTTGTCTACCTTCTGCGAGATGTTCTGCAGGAAGACCGGGCGGCAGGAACACCGCCGGATCTGGAGCGGCGGATCGACCGGACCGCTCTTCAGGCGTTCGATCTGTTCATGAAGTGCCGGGAAGAGATTTACCAAATCAAGGCGCGCGAGGCCCGGAGGCAGCTCTACGTGCTGGAGCGGATGCGCGAGCGGGTCCAAGGCGAAGAGATATGAAGGCGCTTGGTTCTTTGAGTATCGTCGTGGCATTAGCGATCGCCGTTTTCTTTCTCGGACCGCTCGAGCCGCTGCGTTTCCTGTTTGGGGTCGTGGTGCCCTACGCCGCCGTCGCCACATTCCTCGTGGGTCTTTCCTGCCGGATCGTGCAGTGGTCACTCTCCCCGGTTCCTTTTCGTATTCCCACGACCTGCGGGCAGCAGAAGTCTCTCCCGTGGATCAAGTCGAGCGGCCTCGAGAACCCCTATCGCACGGGGGGCGTGGTTCTGCGCATGCTGCTCGAGATCCTGCTTTTCCGCTCGTTATTCCGGAACACCCGGGCGGAACTCCGGCAGGGACCGCGGTTGACTTATAGCGAGAATAAAATCCTGTGGCTGGGCGCGCTGGCGTTCCACTGGTCGTTCCTGATTATTTTCCTGCGGCACCTGCGTTTCTTCACCGAGCCCATCCCGCATGCCGTGCTGTTGCTGGACCGGGTGGACGGCTTCTTCCAGGTCGGCGCTCCGGTTCTGTATGTCACGGACATCGTGATCGTCGCGGCGCTGCTATACCTGTTGCAGAGGCGGCTAGCCGATCCCCAGGTTCGTTACATTTCTTTGCTGGCAGATTATTTCGCGCTCTTCCTGCTTCTGGGACTGGTGGTCTCCGGCATCTGGATGCGGTACTTCACGCGCGTGGACATTGTCGCGGTCAAGCAGCTCGCACTTGGCTTGGTGACGTTTTCGCCCGTGGTGCCCAAAGAAGTGGGGCCGCTTTTCTTCGTTCACCTTTTCCTGTTGAGCGTGCTGGCCGCCTACTTCCCGTTCAGCAAGCTCATGCACATGGGCGGTGTGTTCCTGAGCCCGACGCGCAACCTTGCGAATAACAATCGCATGCAGCGTCACGTGAACCCCTGGGACTACCCGGTGAAGGTCCACACGTATGCAGAGTGGGAGGAAGAGTTCCACGACAAGATCAAAGCGGCGGGATTACCGCTCGAGAAATAAAGGTAGCGCCGGGCCTGAGCCTGGCACCAGATCAGGCGCCATGCGCCTGATCATGCCGCCCTAAAGAGCGGCTTCACGAAGTACCTCATGGATGTGAATGAAAGATGGCCAATCCGAAACCTGAACAATTGACGCAGATTGACTATCGGCCTCCCCGCAAGGATTGGATGGACCCCAAGGTCGAGTTCCGCAAAGGGGTCTTCTGCTACAGCGCCTTGCCCAGGAACCTCCAATATCTGGATCTTCCCAACCCGCGGGAGTGGCAGCCCTTCGACAAGGACTGGAAGCTGCCGCCGGACTGGAAGAAAACCATTCTGGAGGGAATGCGCCAGCGGCTGAAGCGCTTCCGGTCGTTCCGGCTGTTCATGGACATCTGCGTGCGGTGCGGGGCGTGCGCCGATAAATGCCATTTCTATGTCGGCTCGGGCGATCCCAAGAACATGCCCGTCCTGCGGGCGGAGTTACTGCGTTCAGTTTACCGACGGTATTTCACCTTCGCCGGTCGCCTGTTCGGCAGGCTGGCGGGCGCGCGGGAACTCACCGAAGACGTCATCAAAGAGTGGTTCTATTACTTCTATCAGTGCACGGAGTGCCGTCGCTGCTCGGTTTTCTGCCCCTACGGCATCGACACTGCCGACGTGACCATGATGGGGCGCGAGCTGCTGAACCTGATCGGCTGCAACATCAACTGGGTCCTGGAACCGGCGGCGAACTGCTTTCGTACCGGCAACCACCTGGGCATCCAGCCGCACGGGTTCAAAGACAGCATTGATTTTGCCGTGGACGAGCTCGAGGAACTTACCGGCATTCGCGTGGACGCACCCATCAACCGCAAAGGCGCCGAGGTGCTGTTCGTGGTGCCTTCCGCCGACTATTTCGGCACCCCGCACTATTACACACTGCTGGGTTATTTGGCGCTGCTTCACGAGGTCGGGCTCGACTACACTTTCAGCGCCTATGCCTCCGAGGGCGGAAACTTCGGCTTGTTCACGTCGCACGAAATGATGAAGCGCTTGAATGCGAAAATCTACGCGGAAGCCAAGCGCCTGGGCGTGAAATGGATCCTGGGCGGGGAGTGCGGCCACATGTGGAGGGTCCTGCACCAGTACATGGACACGCTGAACGGGCCGGCGGATTTCCTCGAGGTGCCGGTATCGCCGGTCACCGGGACTCGTTTCGAGCACGCGCGCTCGACGAAGATGGTCCACATCTGCGAGTTCACCTCGGACCTGATCCATAACGGTAAGCTCAATCTGGACCCCAGCCGGAACGACCACTGGAACGTGACTTTTCACGATTCCTGCAATCCGGCGCGCGCCATGGGACTGCTGGAGGAACCCCGTTACATCATCCGCAACGTTTGCCGCCAGTTCCACGAGATGCCCGAAAATACGATCCGCGAGCAGACGTTCTGTTGCGGCAGCGGGTCTGGCCTGGGAACGGACGAAAATTTCGAGATGCGCATGCGCGGCGGTTTGCCGCGCGCCAATGCCGTGAAGTACGCGCACGAGAAATTCGGCGTGAACCTGCTGACCTGCATCTGCGCGATTGACAAGGCCACGCTGCCACCCCTGCTGGAATACTGGGTGCCAGGCGTGGAGGTAGCGGGCGTGCACGAACTGGTCGGAAACGCCTTGCTGATGAAAGGCGAGAAGGAAAGGACCACGGACCTGAGGGGTGAACCTCTGGCCAAGGAGGCTCACGTCCATGCGTGACCGCGGTGCGATTTACACCGGTCTCGTGATCTTTCTTGGCCTCATCACGTTTCCCGTGTGGCACAACATCTCCAGCGGGGCAACGTCGAAGGGGCCGGAGCCGGTCCTTCCTGCCGGGCCGAAACAATGTGTGGCGCCGCTCAATTACATGCGGGCTTCCCACATGCATATGTTGATGGATTGGCGCAACACCGTAGTAAGGCAGGACGTGCATTCCTTCCAGGCTCTTAACGGCAAGACCTATGAAATGAATCTGACGGGAACCTGCCTCACCGGCTGCCATACCAACAAGGCGGATTTCTGCGACCGCTGCCACAACTACGCCGGCGTCTCGGTTTATTGCTGGGATTGTCACGTGGACCCGAAGCTCGCGGCCAGGAGTTCGAAATGAAGATCACGCGAAAAGAATTCCTGGGGATTTCCGGCGCCTGCCTGCTGGCGCTCTCGGGGAAGAAAGTGCTGGCCGTTCTGGATGGCGCGGACCAAGGCGAGCCGGAACAGACCGCCGCGAACCCGGCCCGCAAGCGCTGGGGAATGCTGATTGATACCAAGAAGTGCGCCAAAGATCAGGGTTGTACTCGTTGCCTCCAGGCCTGCGACAGGGCGCACAACATCCCTTCCATTGCGAACCCAGCACACGAGATTAAGTGGATCTGGGAGCAGCCTTTTGCGGACCTCTTCTCGTCCTATCAGACGGAGTATCTGGGTAGTGCGCGCAAGCAGCAACCCACTCCGGTCATGTGCAACCATTGTGATGACCCCTCCTGTGTGCGGGTGTGTCCCACCGGCGCCACCTGGAAAAGGGAAGAAGATGGCCTGGTCATGATGGATTGGCACCGCTGTATCGGCTGCCGGTACTGCATGGCGGCGTGCCCCTATGGTTCACGCAGCTTCAATTGGGAGGACCCCCGTCCCCACATTGCTGCCCTGAACGCCGAGTATCCGACCCGGACGAAGGGCGTGGTGGAAAAGTGCACTTTCTGCTCCGAGCGGCTGGCCAAAGGGCAGATGCCGTCGTGTGTCGAGGCATGCCCGGAGAAAGCTCTGGTCTTTGGGGACTTGAACGATTCCCAGTCTGAAATCAGGACCCTGCTCGCATCGCAGTATACCCTGCGCCGCAAGCCGGAATTGGGCACGGGACCGAATATTTACTACGTCGCATGAGGCGCTGCTGATGTTCATGTTCGAAAAAGCCGTGACGGGAAGTCGCCGTTATTGGATCTGGGTCGGCGTGCTGCTGGCGGTAATCGGCTCCGCATCTCTCTTCTACCTCCACCAGTTGAGCTACGGGCTGGGCGTCACCGGCATGAGCCGGAACGTCTCGTGGGGTCTTTACATCGGCCAGTTCACGTTCATGGTGGGCGTTGCCGCGTCCGCCGTCATGGTTGTCTTGCCCTACTATCTGCACAATCACAAAGAGTTCTCGCGCATGACGATCCTGGGCGAGTTCCTGGCGATCGCTGCCGTCACGATGTGCATGCTTTTCATCTTTGTCGATATGGGGCAGCCCATGAGGGTGCTCAACGTCATGCTGTATCCGCACCCGACGTCCCTCATGTTCTGGGATATGATCTCGCTTTCCGGTTACCTGGCACTGAATGCCACCATCACCTTTGTCACCCTGCGCGCCGAGCGCCAGGGATTGCATGCTCCCCGGTGGATCAAGCCGATTATCCTGCTATCCATTCCCTGGGCAATCAGCATTCACACGGTGACGGCTTTCCTGTATAGCGGTCTGCCCGGCCGGTTCTTCTGGCGGACCGCCATCATGGCGCCCCGATTCCTCGCCTCGGCGTTCGCGGCAGGTCCCGCCCTGCTGATCCTGCTCTGCTTGCTCTTGCGCAAATTGACAGGATTAGATGTGGGGAAGAAGGCTCTCAGCGGGCTCGCCGTCATCGTGACCTACGCCATGATCATCAACGTGTTCTTCATGCTCATGGAGCTCTTTACGTCCATGTACAGTCACGTCCCGGAGTTAAAAGAGGATTTTCAGAATCTCTACCTGGGCACGTTGGGAGCTACTTCGTTACTGCCATGGGGCAGGGTATCGGCAACGCTGATGGTGGTAGCACTGGGACTGCTGATTGTTCCGGCCACGCGCCGGAACGAAAAGACCCTGGCAGTCGCTGCAGTTATCGTATTCCTCTCCTTGTGGATGGATAAAGGGATCTGTCTCGTCGTGGCGGGTTTTATTCCCTCCCCGCTGGGCGAGGTTACGCGGTACGTTCCTACACTGCCGGAGATTATGATCAGCATCGGCGTGTGGGCCATCGGGGCGCTGATGGTCACGATCTTTTACAAGATAACGCTTTCGGTCAGAGAAGGCACAGAGAACTGGGTGGAAGAACATGAGGCGGTCCCGGCCGTGAAATGAACGCGGTGCGGGGTCGCTGGATTGCGTAAGCAGGTTCGGATTGGATTGTAACTAGGCTGGTTCCTGGGCGAACAGCGCCTTCGTTGCATCTGCCTTAGCGAAGGAGCAAGTGGATATGTTCAAGCCGCGGCCCGACGCTGTCTTCTCAATATCAAAGCATTCCACGCTCGTCTTCTTCCGGTCAATCACGAATACAACAACATCAGGTGGGGAGGGTTAACCATGATCGAAACGCTTCAACCGATTTTGGCGGAGCATCCCTTCTTCAGCGGGATGGATGAGGGATTACTCCACGTGCTTAGTGGATGCGCATGTAACGTGCGCTTTGACAAAGACGACATAATCTTCCGCGAAGGGGAAGAGGCAGACAAGTTCTATCTGATTCGTAGCGGGAAGGTCGCATTACAGTTGTTCGCCGGCCGCCGGGGACCGCTGACGATTTCAACGCTGGAAGAGGGTGACATCCTGGGTTGGTCGTGGCTCTCTTCTCCTTACCGCTGGAAGTTCACCGCGCGAGTTCTTGAGACTACCCGCGCCGTCTATCTGGATGGGAAGTGCCTGCGCGACAAGTCCGAACGCGATAATCATCTTGGATACGAACTGCTGAAGCGGTTCGTGCGAATTATCGAAGACCGTTTGCAGGCTACCCGGCTACATCTTCTGGATGTTTACGAGACGTATTCGTGAACGTCACGGCCCAGGGTGTGCGAGTGCTGATCGCCAAGCCGACCATTGCGCTCGGAAAGTAGTCGTCCGAACGGGACATCAATTTTGGAGGTGATCTCATGCCGAACGAACTCTTGAGTGTTGTCGACAAACGTACTGGCAAGGCTTATGAGATTCCGATTTCCAAGGGAACGATCCGCGCGATGGACCTGCGGAATATCAAGACCGGACCCGACGATTTCGGATTGATGACTTATGATCCGGCGTTCATGAACACCGCATCATGTCAGAGTTCAATCACTTTTATCGACGGTGACAAGGGAATTTTGCGCTACCGCGGATATCCCATCGATCAACTGGCGGAAAATTGCAGCTTTCTGGAGGTGGCCTACCTCATTTTGCATGGTGAGTTGCCCAATGCGGACCAACTGAAAGACTTTGTCACCAGTATTACGTACCACACCATGCTGCACGAGACGACCAAGAAATTCCTGGAGGGCTTTCGTTACAACGCCCATCCCATGGGCATGTTTATCAGCACCGTCGCAGCGCTCTCCACGGTCTATCCAGAGGCTCGCAACGTGCACGACCCCGAGGTGCGCCGGCTTCAGATCCATCGTCTGATTGGGAAGGTCCCCACCATCGCCGCCTACACGTATCGTCACAGTCTTGGTTTTCCCTATGTTTACCCGGACAAT
>Ga0335071_10001004_pt1 | contig 30486 bp, 32 predicted proteins | sample Lox_Sample_15_FD_206724 | JGI IMG/M metagenome (GOLD analysis project Ga0335071, IMG submission 206724) | Soil microbial communities from Loxahatchee National Wildlife Refuge, Florida, United States - Lox_Sample_1.5 | ecosystem: Environmental > Terrestrial > Soil > Wetlands | place: USA...
GTCGAGGAGGATGCGCTCTTGCGGTCGGTCACCGCGAGCGCCCCGCCGTCCGGCGACCAGAACACGGTCGCGGCGCGTCCGATCGTCAGCAGCGGCGTCGAGATCCCCGTTTTCGAATCCTCGAGCCCGAGTTTCGCGTTCTGGCCCGCCGGCGGGACGACGAAGACCACGCGGTAGCGCCCGTTCGGATCCTTCGCTTCCGCGGCGCCCGGAAACGTCACGGGATCCGGCGCCTTGAGCGCGGCCGCCGCCGCGAGCAGCAAGACCGCGGCCTTCACGCGTCGCCTCGCACGGCGTAGCGCACGCCGTCCCCCCGGGCCTGGGCCTCGAGGAACCCCGGAAGCGCCGCCAGGGGTCCCCGGTCCGCGATCAGGGGCCGCGGGTCGACCTCGCCCGAGGCGAGCGCCCCGAGGGCCGCCCGTGCGTCCCGCGGCGTGTAATGAAACGAGCCGAGCAGAGCGATCTCGCCGTAGTGAAGACGGGCGGCGTCGAACGTGACGGCGGCGCCGGGCGCGCATCCGCCGAAGAGCAGCACCTGCCCGCCGGGCCGCACGAGCGCCGGCAGCCGCTCCCAGACGCGCGCGTCGCCGGTCGCGTCGACCGCAACGTCGGCCGAGTCGGCGGGCTCGTCCCCGCCCGCGCCGACCCGCACGAAGCGAGCGCCGAACCGCTCGGCGAGCGCCGCGCGCTCGGCACGTCGCCCCGCCACCACGACTTCGAGACCGCGGCGCGAGGCCACGGCCGCCCACAGGAGCGCCAGGGCGCCCGCGCCGTAGACGAGGAGGGTCCCGCGCGGCTCGCGAAGCCGGCTCCAGCCGTGCAGGACCGACGCGAGCGGATCGACGAAGGCCGCGACCTCGTCGTCGAGTCCCGCCGGGACACGGTGGAGGCTTGAGGCGACGACCGCCGCCGGCACGCGCACGCGCTCGGCGAAGGCGCCCCACGTCCGGTCCGCGTGCGCGGAAGGACACAGGTTCTCGCGGCCGGCGCGGCATTCGCGGCAACGGCCGCACGGACCCGAGACGCCGGGAACCGCGCGCTCGCCGAGCCTCCAGCCCGTGACGCCCTCGCCGAGCGCGGCGACCTCGCCGCAGACCTCGTGGCCCATCGTGGCGGGCAGCGCGATCCTCGCGTGCCCCCGCGACAGGAGCTTCAGATCGGTGCCGCACGTGAGGGCGGCCCGCATCTTCAGGATCACCTCCCCCGGTCCGGGCCGGGGCGGCTCGAGGTCCCGCTCGCCGTAGCTGCCGATGGCGTCCTGGACGAACGCCTTCACGACTTGCGCGCGCCGATGAAGCGCGCGAGGTCGGGCAGGACGCCGCCGCCCTGCGGCAGGGCCTCGGCCGTCGCCACGGCTTCGGCGATGTTCTCGGCGAGCAGGCTCCGCGAACGCTCGATTCCCCAGACGACCGGGAACGTCGCCTTGCCGGCCGCCGCGTCCTTGTTCGAGGCCTTGCCGAGGGTCGCCGCGTCGGACTCGACGTCGAGCAGGTCGTCCTTGATCTGGAACGCGAGCCCGATCCGGCTGCCGTAGCGGTCGATCGCGGCCAGCGTGGCCTCGTCGGCGCCCGCGAGAATCGCGCCGCAGAGGAGCGAGGCCCGCATCAGGCGGCCCGTCTTGTTCTCGTGGATCCGCGTCAGCAGCTCCGCGGTGGGCGCCGTCACCTGCTCGGCCTCGATGTCGGCCATCTGCCCGCCGATCATCCCGCGCGTGCCGATGGCGTCGACGACCGTTTCGAGGACGCGCACCTTGGCCGCCGCGCGCCGCTCTCCTTTCGGGAACCCGGCGAGGGTGCCGAGGCCGTGGGTCAGCAGGGCATCGCCCGCCAGGATCGCCGTGGCCTCGCCGAACACGACGTGGCACGTCGGAACGCCGCGGCGCAGGTCGTCGTTGTCGAGGGCCGGCAGGTCGTCGTGGATCAGAGAGTACGTGTGGATCATCTCGAGGCCGCAGGCCGGCTCGAGGACCTCTTCCCGCGCGGCGCCGAGAACCTCGGCCGCCGCCAGGCAGAGGATCGGGCGCAGCCGCTTGCCGCCGGCGAAAACCGAATGCCGGATCGCGCGGTGCAGCAGGACCGGCCAAGCGTCCTCGGGCGGCAGGAGCCGGTCGAGCGCCCGATCCACCGCCTCGCGGCCCCGCGCGAGGTACTCGGCGACGCCGCCGGCGGCGGCCTCAGCGCCGGAGGTCATCGTCCTCGTCGGCGGCGCGGCCGGGCTCGAACGGCGCGGTTTTCCACTCGCCCGCTTCCTTGAGCACGATCTCGACCGACTTCTCGACCTCGCCGAGCTTGCGGTCGCACACCTTCGCGAGCTCCATGCCCTCCTGGAAGAGGGCGAACTGCTCCTCGAGCCCGCGCTCCTCGCCCTCGAGCTCGGCCACGATCTCTTCGAGGCGGGCCATGGCCTCCTCGAAGGTTCTCTCTTTCTTCGGGCGCCCCGTCACGCTTCCTCCTCCCCGGCGGCGAAGAGCGGTCCCGCGTCCGGACGCCGGCCCCCCTCGCGCACCACCGCGCCGAGCTCGCCCTCGTGAAGCCGCACGCGCACCCGGTCGCCCACGGTCACTTGAGACGCCGACAGCAGCGGCGCCGCCGAACCTTCCCGGTACGCCACCGCGTAGCCGCGGGCGAGCACGGAAAGCGGCGACAGGACCTCGAGGTGGCGCGCCGCCCCGGCGAGGCGCCCCCGCAGGCTCTCCAGCCGCTGCCGCGCCCTCCCGGAAACCCGCGCGCGCAGATTCGCGACGCGGTCGCGGCGACGCGGCAGCTCCGCCAGGCGCGGAAAATCCTCGAGCCGCGCGCGCGCCGCGCCGACGCGCGCGGCGTACTCGGCCGGTTTGCGGGACAGATGCGTCACGAGGGCGTCGCGGCTCTGCGTCACCGTCTCCCGCGCCTCGTGCACGCGCCTCGGAAAGCCCGAGAGCCCCTCGGCGCGCTCGCACGCGCTCAGGTGCGCCCGGCCGAGCGCGAGGCGGCTTCGGATCGCGCGCAGGATCTGGCCGCGGCCGTGCGCGAGCCGGCGCAGGACCTCGACCTTGGATTCGACCACGAGCTCGGCGGCCGCCGACGGCGTCGGGGCGCGCAAATCCGCGACGAGGTCCGCGATCGTCACGTCGGTCTCGTGGCCGACGCCGCTGATCGTCGGGATGCCGCAGGCCGCCAGCGCCCGCGCGACCCGCTCGTCGTTGAACGGCGCGAGGTCCTCGGGCGAACCGCCGCCCCGCGCGAGGATGAGGACGTCGAAGCCGCCGCGGCGGTCCAGATGCGCCAGCGCCGCCGAGATCTCCGCCGCGGCGAGGTCGCCCTGCACGCGCACCGGGTAGACCGTGATCGCGAGCCCCTCGAAGCGGCGCGACAGGACGTGGAGGATGTCGCGGATCACCGCACCGGTGGGCGACGTGACGACCGCGATGCGGCGCGGCAGCCTCGGAATGGGCCTCTTGCGCGACGCGTCGAACAGGCCCTCGGCCTCGAGGCGGGCCTTCAACTGTTCGAAGGCGAGCTGCAGGGCGCCGCGGCCGACCGGCTCGATCGCGAAAGCCTTGATCTGAAACTTCCCCTGCGGCGCGTAGAGGTCGAGCGCGCCGCGCACGACGACCTCGAGCCCGGGCTCGAGCCGGAACGGCACCCGTTTCAGGTCCGAGGAAAAGATGATCGCCGAGACCGTCGCCGACCGGTCCTTCAGCAGGAAGTATCCGTGGCCGCCCCGCTCGTCGAAGCGGGCGATCTCCCCGACGACCGACACGTCGCGCCAGGTCGTGCGCAGGACCGACGACACCTCGGCGAGCAGCTCCGAAACCGTGTACGGCCGGGGCGGCGCCGCGGAGGGCACGGGACGCGGAAGCATCGCGCCGATTCTAGCGCGGACTCTCGACGGGCACCGGTCGCTCCGCCGCCCTGCTGAACGGGAGCGCGAAGAGCAGCAGCGTCGCCATCTCCACTTCCGTATCGCCGAAGTTGTACTCGAAGATCCCCGCCACCGTGATGGCGGCACCGGCGAGCAGCGCGCCCGTCCAGAGCGCGGCGAGCGCCGGAGGATCGCCGCGGCGCACGAGCGCGATCGCTCGGGCGAGGAAGACGGCGACGATGGCCAGGTACGCCGCCGCCGCGAAGAGACCATTGGCCGCCGCGAGCTGCAGCACGTTGTCGTGCAGGTGGGGCACGTTCCAGCGCGGCGCTCCCGGCACGCGGTAGAGGGGGTAGTAGGGCTGCACCATGTCCGGGCCCAGGCCAAACACCGGGTTCTCGCGGATCATGCGGACGGCGGCCTGCGCCATGGCGATCCGGTCGCGGTTGGTCGGATCCGAGAGGTCGACGGTCGAGCGAATGCGGTCGCGGACGCCCGCCGGCGCCGCGAAGTAGACCGCCAGGAAGGCCGCCGCGATCGCCGGGAGCCATCGGGGCCGCCGGACGGCCGCGTAGAGCAGGAGCGCGGCGACCAGGCCGACGTAGGCGTTGCGCGTGAACGTGAGCAGGACGGCCGTCAGCGGCGCGGCCGCCGCCAGGCCCACGAGCCGCCGGCGCCCGCGCTCCTCGAACGCGAACCCCAGGAGGACGCAGGCCGAGAGCAGCGCGATGCCCGAGAACGTCATGTAGTGGGACAGCGTGCTGCGGATCCGGCTCTGCAGGTCGTCGCCGCCGTGGAAGAACTGCCAGATGCCGAAGAGCGACAGCGCCACGGCGCTCGCCGCGAGCGACAGCACCAGCGCGCGGGCGCGGCGCGCGCCGTCGACGAGGTCCATCGTCGCCGGGACGAGCAGGAAGAGCCCGAGCCCGCCGAGGTGATGGGAGCTCGCCCGCGGATCGCGCGAGAAGACGGCCGAGAGGATCGTGAGGAGGGCGAGGACGAAGAACAGGAACACGAACGGCGCGTCGAACGCCTCGGGCCACCGCCTCGCCCGTCGGAGCTCCGCGATCCAGGCGATCAGCAGGAAGCCCGAGACGATGTACGCCGGCGCGATGAACGGCGTCAGGAATGCGAAGAGGCAGAGAAGGCGAAACGCCCAGGGCGACGCGGGATCCGGGATGCGGGATGCGGGATCGCGCATCACGAATCTCGCATCGCGCATCCTTCGCTTACCGCGCGGCCTCCGATCCCGGGAGTGCCTCGTCGATCAGCATGACGGGAATGTCCGAAACGATCGGGTACACCAGGTCCGCCTGGCGCGAGTAGAGCCCCTGGGTCACGACGGGCTCCTCGTCGCGGAACTTCTCCCGGTACTTCTCGACGAGGGCCTGGCGCGTCGCGTCCTTCAGCTCGACGAGCTCGAGCGGACCCTTCGTCTTGGGACACACCAGAATCGCCAGCAGCTCCGGATCGACGGCCATGCACGCCTCCCGCGGCAGTATACCGGCCCGGGACGACGGGATTCCTCGGGAGACGGTCACGACGCGACTTCCCTTCTCGTCCGCGCGTCGAGAGCGGCTCAACCACCCGCCGAGCGCCGCTACGGAAGACTCGCCAGGATCTCTTTCGGGTGCGACTTCGGCGACACTTTCGCGTGGGCCTGCGCGATGCGTCCGTCGGGGCCGATCACGTACGTGATCCGGCTCGCCCACTTCGACGCGGCGTCATCGCCGGCGCCGTAAGCGATCCCGACGCTCCGGTCCACGTCGCAAAGCAGCGGGAATGGATACTCGAACTTCTTCGCGAAGGCGGCGTTCTCCTCGACCGTGTCGAAGGAGATCCCGAGAACCTCGGCGTTCTTCTTCCGGAAGTCGGCGTAGAGGTCGCGGAACCCGCAACCCTCGATCGTTCAGCCGGGCGTGTCGGCCTTCGGATAGAACCAGAGGACGACCGACCGCCCCCGGTAGTCCGACAGGCGGCGCGTCGTGCCCGTGTGGTCCGTCACGGCGAACTCGGGAGCGGGACCTCCGACGGCGAGCATCTTCGGCCTCCTCAGGAGCGACTTCAGGATTCCGATCATCCCCGGACTTCCCACGTTTCCGGCCGCTCATCATACGCGGGGAGGTCGACCGGCCAGCCGTTCGCCTGGAACCGCTGCCACTCCCAGACCCGCGCCCACTTCAGGAAAACGCCCCACGACTGGAGAGCGCAGAGGATCAGGCCGTGGCGGCCGTCGAGAAACCCGGCCTGGATTCCGAACATGCGGACGAACCGCCAGGTCGGCCGGAAGAGGAGCTCGATCGGGCCGGCGCGCCGCCCCTGGCGGAACGCGTCGGCGGCGCCCCACGTCGCGTAGCGATGCACCTTTTCCAGATACTGCGTCAGCGAGCGGCACGTGAAGTGCGTCATCGGGGCGAGCAGCGTCGGCGTCATTCCCTGGACGTCGAGGTCGGCGTGGACGCGCCGGTTGGGATACCGCGCGGTCCCGCGCCGGATCAGCCGGACGACCTTGTCGGTCGACCAGCCGGAGTGCCGGATGACGCGGTCGAGGAAGACGTTCTCGCGGCGGATGAAGTACTGGTCCGCCTCCGGCTCGCGCTCGAGGAGCGCCTGAATCTCGTGCGCGAGCTTCTCGGGAATCCGCTCGTCGGCGTCGACGATCAGGAGCCAGGGCGTCGCGACCTGGTCCATGGCCCAGTTCTTCTGCGCCGCGGAACCGAAGTATTCGCGCTGGACCAACTCGACCTTCGGAAACTCCCGCGCGATGGACACCGTGCGGTCGGTCGAAAAGGAGTCGACGAGGAGGATCCGGTCGCAGAACCGGACGCTCTCCAGGCACGCCCGGATGTTCGCCTCTTCGTTGAAGGTGGTGACGATGGCCGTGAGCGCGGGACGGGACATCTGGTCTTCGCCCCCCTCACCCCGGCCCTCTCCCCCTTCGGGGCGATGGGGTTCGCGGGTGACGGGCGCCTTCTCCTCCAGTCGACTCTAGTCGACCTTCACCTGCACGCGCTCGATCCGGCGCGCCTTGCCGGTCGTCTCGTCGACGTCGATCACCGCGCCCGAGAGACGGATGTCCTTCTTGGCGGTCTCGAACGCCCGCGGCGTCTGCGACAGGAACTTTTCGATGATCCGGTCCTTCGAAAAACCGATGATGCCCTCGTAGGCGCCGGTCATGCCCGCGTCCGAAAGGTACGCGCTGCCGCCCGGCCGGATCGTCTCGTCGGCCGTGGGCACGTGCGTGTGGGTTCCGAGGACGGCCGAGACGCGCCCGTCGAGGTACCAGCCGATGGCGGCTTTCTCGGAGGTCGCCTCGGCGTGCATGTCGACGACGATGACCTTGACGTCGCCCGCCCGCGCGAGCTCCTCGTCCGCCACGCGGAACGGCGAGTCCGCATGGGCCGGCATGAAGACCTGCCCCTGAAGGTTCAGCACCCCGACCGGGATTCCGGCCGCGGTCTTCTGGACGGTCCAGCCGCGCCCCGGATTGCCGGGGGGATAGTTGGCCGGCCGCAGGAGCCGATCCGACGCATTGAGAGCGTCGTAGATCTCCTTCTTGTCCCAGATGTGGTTGCCCGAAGAGAAGACGTCGATCGGCATCTTCGAGAGATCGTCGAAGAGCTCGACGGTCAGCCCGAAACCGCCGGCGGCGTTCTCGACGTTCACGATCGTGAAATCGATCCGGTGCCGGTCGATGACGCCGGTCAGGCCCTCGACCAGCGCGCGGCGCCCGGGCGCCCCGACGACGTCGCCGACGAAGAGGATGTTCATCTAGCGCGCGTACTCGACGGCCCGGGTTTCCCGAATCACCGTCACCTTGATCTGTCCCGGGTACTGGAGCTCGGCCTCGATCTTCTTGGCGACGTCGCGCGAGAGCCACAGCGCCTCGTCGTCGGTCACGCGATTGGCCTCGACGACGATGCGCAGCTCCCGTCCCGCCTGAATGGCGAAGGATTTCTGCACGCCCTTGAAGCCGTCGGCGATGTGCTCGAGCTTCTCGAGCCGCTTGACGTAGGTCTCGAGAATCTCGCGGCGCGCGCCCGGCCGGGCGGCCGACAGCGCGTCGGCGCCGTTGACGAGGACCGCCTCGAGCGAACGCGGCTCGTAGTCGCCGTGGTGGCACTCCATCGCGTGGATCACTTCGTTGGACTCGCCGAACTTCTTCAGGACCTCGCGCCCGAGCTCGAGGTGCGTGCCCTCCATCTCGCGGTCGATCGCCTTGCCGATGTCGTGCAGGAGCCCGGCGCGCCGCACGACCTCGACGTTGGCGCCGAGCTCGGCGGCCATGTTCATGGCGAGCCAGCCGACTTCCTTGGAGTGCTGCAGCACGTTCTGGCCGTAGGAGGTCCGGTACTTGAGGCGGCCGAGCATCTTGATCAGCTCGGGGTGAAGGTCCGAGATCCCGAACTCGAGGGCCGTCGCCTCCCCTTCCTGGCGGATCTTTTCCCAGAGCTCGGAGCGCACCTTCTCGACGATCTCCTCGATGCGGGCCGGGTGGATGCGCCCGTCCACGATCAGCTTCTCGAGGGCGTGGCGCGCGACCTCGCGGCGCAGCGGCTCGAAGGCCGAGATGACGATCGCCTCCGGCGTGTCGTCGATGATGAGGTCGACCCCGGTGGCCGCCTCGAGCGCGCGGATGTTGCGGCCTTCGCGGCCGATGATGCGCCCCTTCAAGTCGTCGGAGGGCAGCTCGACGACCGACACCGTGGCCTCGACCACCGTGTCCGAGGCCAGGCGCTGGATCGCCATCCCGATGATCCGGCGCGCCTTCTGCGTCGCCTGCTCGTTGGCCTCCTCCTCGATGCGGCGGATCAGGCCGGCCGCTTCGAGACGGGCCTCGTTCTCGACCGACCGGACCAGGTCGCGCTTGGCGTCGACGGCGGTCAGGCCCGAGATCTGTTCGAGCCGCTTGCGCTGCTCGTCGATGACGGCCTCGATCTCGGCCTGCCGGTCCTCCAGCTTCTTCTGCTGGTCGGCGACGGCCTTTTCCTTGCGGGCATATTCCTCTTCCCGCCGCTCCTGCTGGGCGAGCTTCCGGTCGAGGTTCTCTTCCTTCTGCTGGACCCGCTTCTCGAGGGCCGCGATCTCCTGCCGCCGGGTCTGGACGGTCTTGTCGAACTCGACTCGGGCGGCCAGGACCTTCTCCTTGGCCTCGATATCGGCTTCCCGAACCTTCGACTCGGCCTGCTTGCGGGCCTCCGCCAGCGCCCGGTCCGCCTCGCTCCGGATGCCCAGCCGCTCCTGAGCGACCTTCTTGCGCACCACGGTCCAGCCGACGGCCAGGATGATCGCGGCGGCCACGAGGCCTGCCCCGATCGCCATCGCGAGAGATGTGATCATTCGCCCCCCAAAGTGCCCGGGGGGCGCCGGAAAGTGAAACGGCTACACGACGGGCCGGAAGCCACGCTTCCTGAGACGGTTGTCCATCGAGGAAACCCGACCCTGTTTCAGAACCACTCGAATTCCGATCGTGTTTTCCCCGAACCGCGTTCGGGGTGCCGACGCTTCGCCTTCAGGCGCCCAGGGCGTCGTCCAGTTTTCGAATCAGGCGTTCCGCACGGGCCTTGGCGTCCGTGGGGTCGCCCTGCCGACGTTTTTCCGCCTGGTAAAGATCATCCGTGATGTTCAGGGCGGCGAGGATCGCGATCTTCGTCGTATCGACCGTCGCCGTCCGTTCCGCCACTTCTTTCATCCGGGAATCGACGAAGCGGGCCAGGTCGTGAATGTAACCACTCTCGCCCTCGGCGCGGACGCTGTACGTCTGCCCGAAGATCTCGACCTGGGTCACACTGCCCCGCTTGTCCAAATCGAGAAGCTGACTCCTTTCCGGATCGGAGTCTAAGGTGCGAGCCCCAAACGAGTCAACGGTTTAGGGTTAACCCCCAGAGCGACTAAGACTTCTTTTCCTCGGCCGCCTCGAGGGAACGGATGAGCTTTTCGAGCCGCTCGCGAACGACCTCCTGCTCCTTCTCGAGCCGCTCGACCGTGCCGCGCGACTCGCCGGCGTCCTTCTCGGCCTTCCGCGCCGCCCCGAGGTCGGCCTTCAACTTCTCGTTCTCTCCTTCGAGCTGCTTCAGGCGCCCGAGGAGCTTCTCGATCTTCTTGTCCAGGGCGTCGAAAACCTTCGTCGTGTCCATCGGCGAAACCTACTCCTCCGGGCCCCGGGGGCCCAACGCGACTCCCGGCAGCGAGACGAGCTCGTCCGCCAGACGCCGCACCTCGCGGTTGACTTCCTCCTGCTCGAGCGTCCTCTCCGGCGAACGGAACGTCAGGCGGATGGTCGTCTTGACTTTTCCGGCCTCGACGCCGGGCCCCTCGTAGCGGTCGAGACAGCGCAGCGACTCCAGATCCGCGAGCTTCCGCGCCCGGACGAAGGTGGCGATCCTCTCCCACGGAAGGTCCTTCGGCTGCGCGAAGGTCAGGTCCGCCGCGATCGCCGGCAGCGCCGGGATCCCGGCGAACCGGAAGGGACGCGGGCCCGCCGGGATCGCGTCGACCAGGATCTCCGCCGCGAAAACCGGCACCGTCAGAGCGCGCTTCTCCCGCTCGGCCGTGCCGACCAGGCCGGCGATGCCGAGGAGCTCGCCGGCGCGCGTCCGCACGGCGGCCGTCGCCCCGTCGGTGAACGCCGACACCGGGACGCGCTCCCACACGAGCGCCTCGGGGGAAATCCAGCGCTCGACGAGCGACTCGACGAGCCCCTTCACGTCGTAGAAGTCGGCCGCGCGATGCCCGTCCGGCGTGCTCCAGTGGGGACGCCGCTCGCCGGCGAGCGCCACGGCGAAACGCCGCGACTCGAACGACTCCGGCTTGTCCGTCTCGCCGGCCGCGCCAAAGGCGCGCCCCACTTCGAAGAGTCCGACCGACGCCGCGCCGTGGCGCAGGTTGCGGCCGACCGCGTCGAGAAGCCCCGGCAGCAGGGTCGCGCGCAGGTGGCGCCGCGAAGCGTCCAGCGGGTTCGCGATCGCCAGCGGCTCGAGGGCCGTGCCGGTCAGGCGGAGCCAGTCGCCGTAGGGCGCCTCCTCCACGTCCCGGTCGACGAACGGGTAGTTGACCGTTTCGAAGAGACCCGCGGCCGCGGCCGCGTCGCTCAGCCGGTCCTCGACCGTGCGCCGGGGCTCCTTGACCTCGCCGGCGCCCGACGCGGGCGGCAGTCGCGACGGCAGGCGGTCGTAGCCGTAGACGCGGAGAACTTCCTCGACGAGGTCGTCCTCGCGCCGCACGTCGGCGCGAAAGAGCGGGATCGAGACCGAAATTCGCTTGCCCTTGCGCTCCGTCCCGAAGCCGAGACGCACCAGCGCCTCCTCCGCGAAGTCGAGCGTCAGTCGCGGGTCGCCGGAGAGCAGGCGCAGCCGCGCCAGGCGCAGGGCCGTGCGGCGGATCCGGAACAGGTTGCCGTGGGCGTCGAGGAGCCCCGCGGCGACGGTCCCGCCCGCCGCCTCGACGAGCAGCCGCGCGGCGAGGTTGAGCGCGCCGGGAATCGCGTCGATGTCGGCGCCGCGCTCGAAGCGGTGGGAGGCGTCCGTGTGCATGCCGAGACGTCGCGCGGTCCGCCGGACCGTCGCCGGGTCCCACCACGCGCCCTCGAGCAGGACGTTCGTCGTCCGCTCCGTCACGGCCGTGTCGAGCCCCCCCATGATGCCGGCGAGCGACACCGGCCGCTCGGCGTCGGCGACGACGAGGTCCGAGCTCTCGAGCACGCGCTCGACGCCGTCGAGCGTGACGAGCCGCTCTCCTTTGCGGGCCTTGCGCACGAGCAGCAGGCCACCCGCCAGGCGATCGAAGTCGAAGGCGTGCAGCGGCTGGCCGGTGTCCCACAGGACGTAGTTGGTCGCGTCGACGGCCGCCGAGATCGGCTTGGCGCCGAGCGCGGTCAGGCGCCGGCGGACGAGCGCCGGCGCGGCCGCTCCGGGACGGACTCCCAGGACGAGACGCGCGCCGAATCGCCGGCAGAGGTTCGGCACCTGGATGACCACCGAGGTGACCTGCTCGGTCGCCTCGGCGCCCGCCTCCGGGTCGGCGTACCGGGCGGCGAACTCGCGCATCGGCCGGCCGCCCATCGCGGCCACCTCGCGGGCGAGGCCGCGGTGACCCATCGCGTCGGGACGGTTGGGCGTGATCTCGGCGTCGAGCAGCGTGTCGCCGTCGCGGATCTCGAGGCCCTCGATCGGGATCCCGGCCTGCTCGAGGAGGCGGCGCACGCCGTCGGCGCCGCCCGCCGCGGCGACGTCGACGAAGTCGTCGATCCAGTCGAGCGAGAACTTCACGACGCGCCCGCAAACTGCGCGAGGAAGCGCTCGTCGCCTTCGAAGAGCAGGCGCAGGTCCGGGAAACCGTACTTGAGCATCGCGACGCGGTCGATGCCGAGGCCGAACGCGAAGCCGGTGTACTCCTCGGGGTCGATCGCCACGCCCTGCAGGACGCGCGGGTGCACCATGCCGGCGCCCATGATCTCGATCCAGCCCGAGCCCTTGCACTTCGCGCAGCCCTGGCCGCCGCAGAAGATGCAGGTCATGGAGACGTCCACGCCCGGCTCGACGAAGGGAAAGAACGTCGGGATGAAGCGCGTCTTCGTGCCCTTGCCGAAGAGCTCTTCGAGAAACGCGGCGACCGTCCCCTTCAGGTCCGCCATCGAGATCCCGTGGTCGACGACGAGGCCCTCGACCTGGTGGAACACCGGCGAGTGCGTCGCGTCGACCTCGTCCTTCCGGTAGACGCGGCCCGGCACGATCAGCCGGAGGGGCGCGCCGTGGCGGCGCATTTCCCGGATCTGCACCGGCGAGGTGTGCGTCCGCAGCAGCAGGGGCGAGGCCGCCGGCCTGTCCAGCAGGAGCGTGTCCTGCGAGTCGCGCGCCGGGTGATCGGGCGGGAAGTTGAGCGCCTCGAAGTTGTGGAAGTCGTTCTCGACTTCGGGGCCGTCGGCGATCGAGTAGCCCATCCTCAGGAAGATGTCCTCGATCCGCCTCCGAACGACGGTCAGCGGGTGCAGCCCGCCCGGACGGACGCGGCGGCCCGGGAGCGTCACGTCGACGGCGGCCGCGCGTTCCCGGGACGCGGCCTCGCGCGCCTCGAGCTCGGTCCCGAGACTCCGGAGAGCCTCCTCGATCTCGGTCTTGGCGGCGTTGGCCCGGGCGCCGAAGCTCCCCCGCTCGGCCGGCGGCAGCGACTTCAACTTCGCGAAGAGCTCCGGGACGAGGCCCCGGTCGCGGCCGAGAAAGCGGCCCTTGAGGCGCTCGAAGTCGGCGCGTGCGGGCACACCCTTCCCGACCTCCTCGCGAAAGGAGCGCAGCAGGCCCTCGATGGGATCCTGGGTCACGTCCGTCTGCGGTCCGCCGGTGGCCGGTCCCGCGCTACGCGATCTTCAGCGCCTGCTTGGCGACGCCGACCAGATGACCGAAGGCGGCCGGGTCGGAAACGGCGAGGTCGGCGAGCATCTTGCGGTTGATCTCGCTGCCCGCTTTCTTCAAGCCGTCGACGAGCTTCGAGTACGAGATCTCGTGCTCGCGGGCCGCGGCGTTGATGCGGACGATCCACAGGCCGCGGAAGTCGCGCTTCTTCGCCTTGCGGTCGCGGTAGGCGTACACGAGCGACTTCTCCACCTGGAGCTTCGCCATCCGGTACGACTTCGACTTGGTGCCGTAGTAGCCCTTGGCGAGCGCCAGGGTCTTCGACCGGCGATTCTTCCTCTTGGGTCCTCTCTTGACGCGAGGCATGGTGTCGTCTCCTTCGATTGGGCCGTGCGCCTAGGCGTACGGCAGCATCTCCCGGACGCCGCGGATGTCGGCCTTCGAGACGCTCGTTCCCTGCGCGAGGCCGCGCTTCCGGCCCGGCGCCTTCTTGGTCAGGATGTGGCTCTTGAAGGCCTTCGCCCGCTTGAACTTGCCGGACGCGGTCTTCCGGAACCGCTTGGCGGCTCCTCGATGCGTTTTCAGTTTTGGCATGGTCTTTCTCCCGTTCAGCCCTTGGCCGCCTTCTCGTGCTTCTCGTGCCGGACCGGCGAGAGGATCTGGTAGAGGCGGTTGCCGAGCATTTCCGAGCGCGACTCCGCGACGGCCTTCCCCGTCAGGTCCGTGAGCAGGCGGTCGAGCACTTTCTGACCGTTCTCGCGGCGCGCCATCTCGCGGCCGCGGAACTGCACGGTGGCCTTCACCTTGTCGCCGTGCGACAGAAATTTCTCGATGTTCTTCATCTTGAATTCGTAGTCGTGGTCGTCGATGTTCGGCCGGAACTTGACTTCCTTGACTTGCGTCGTTTTCTGCTTCTTCTTCGAATCCTGCTGCTTCTTCTTCTGCTGGTAGATGAATTTCCCGAAGTTCATGATCCGACAGACCGGCGGCTGCGCCGTCGGGGCGATCTCGACCAGGTCGAGGGCGGCTTCCCGCGCCTTCTGGAGCGCGTCGGCCATCGCGACCACGCCGAGCGCTTCTCCCTCGGCGCCGATCAGGCGGACTTCCTTCCACCGGATCTGCTCGTTGACTCGAATGCTCTTCTTATCGATCTTTCACCTCCGTCGTCAGCTCCCGTTTCCTTCCGGCGACCGCCTCGGCGGCGGCCGCGATGAACCCCTCGAGGGACAGCGTCCCGGCGTCGCCGCCGTGCCGCAGGCGCACGGCGACCGTGCCGGCCGCGGCCTCCTTCTCGCCGATCACGAGCATGCAGGGGGCCTTGGCGAGCTCGGCCCGCCGGATCCGCGCGCCGAGCTTCTCGTTGCGGTCGTCGCACTCGACGCGCAGGCCGGCCGCCGCCAGGCGCGCCGTCGCCCTCCGCGCGGCGTCGGCGAAGCGGTCCGACACCGGGATGACGACGGCCTGCACGGGCGCGATCCAGAACGGGATGTTTCCGCCCGTGTGCTCGATCAGGATCCCGATGAACCGCTCAAACGAGCCGAGGATCGCCCGGTGCATGATGACCGGCCGGTGCTCCTTGCCGTCCTCGCCGATGTAGCGCAGGTCGAAGCTCTCGGCGTGCTCGAAGTCGCACTGGATCGTGCCGAGCTGCCACGGCCGGCCGATCGCGTCCTTGACGCGAAAGTCGATCTTCGGGCCGTAGAAGGCGCCGTCGCCCGGCGTGACGACGTGGGGACGACCGGCCTTCTCCAGCGCGGCCGCGAGAGCCTTCTCGCCGCGATCCCACTGCTCGTCGGTGCCGATCCGCTTCGCGGGCCGCAGCCCGAGCGAGATCTCGACGTCCGTGAACCCGAAGGCGCCGTACACCGCGTCCGTGAACTCGAGAAACCGCAAGATCTCGTCCTCGACGTGCTCGAAGGGCGTGAAGATGTGGGCGTCGTCCTGAGAGAACGAGCGCACGCGCGTCAGCCCGGCCGTCACGCCCGAGAGCTCGTACCGGTGGAGGCGCCCGAAATCCGCGAAGCGCGCGGGCAGCTCCCGGTACGACCACAGCCGCGTCTTGAAGAGCAGGAAGTGCCCCGGGCAGTTCATCGGCTTGACGCCGAACTCCCGCTCGTCGATCTCCGTCCAGTACATGTTCTCGTGGTAGTTCTGGTAGTGGCCGGAGAGCTTGAAGAGCTCGGCGTCGAAGATCTGCGGCGTCAGCACCTCCTGGTAGCCGCGCCTGGCGTACTCGCTCCGCAGGTAGGCCAGAAGCTCGTTGTAGAGCACCGCGCCCTTCGGGTGGAAGAACGGCGACGCCGGGGCCCACGGGTGAAACGAGAAGAGATCGAGCTCCTTGCCGAGCTTGCGATGGTCCCGCGCCCTGGCCTCTTCCTGCTGCTTGAGGTAGTCGTCGAGCTCCTTCTGCGTCAGAAAGCAGGCGGCGTAGATCCGCTGGAGCATCGGGTTCTTCTCGTCGCCCTTCCAGTAGGCGCCGGCCGTGTGCGTCAGCTTGAAGACGCCGAGCCGCCCGGTCGACGGGACGTGCGGGCCGCGGCAGAGGTCGATGAAATCCTTCTGGCGGTAGCAGGACACCCGGTCGTCGGGGATCCCCTTGATGATCTCGACCTTGAGCGCGTCCTTCTGGCCCTCGAAGATCCGGATCGCGTCTTCCTTCGACATGTCGAGGCGCTCGACCGTGTTGTCCTCGGCGACGATCCGGCGCATCTCCGCCTCGATCGCCACGAGGTCTTCGGGCGTGAAGGGACGCTCCGGGTTGAAGTCGTAGTAGTAGCCGTTCTCGATCGCCGGACCGATGCCGATCTGGACCGTGGGGAACAGGCGCTTGACGGCGTTGGCCGTCAGGTGCGCCGTCGAGTGGCGGTAGAGCGGCAGCGCCTCGGCCGACTTGGGCGTCACGATCTCGAGCCGCGCGTCGCTTTCGACGCGGGCCGAGACGTCGACGAGTCGGCCGTCGAGCTTCCCGGCCAGAGCGTCCTTGGCCAGCCGCGGTCCGATCCCCGCCGCGATCTCGCGCACGGTGGTCCCCGCCGGAACCTTCCGCGTCGAGCCGTCGGGCAGCGTGAGCGTGACGCCGTTAACCAGGGCTTCCATTGTCTCCTCTCCCCGTGAAGATCGCCGTCAAAAACAAAAAACGCGGGCACCCCGCGTTTTCGATGGACCTCATGGTAGGCGCTAGCGGGATCGAACCGCTGACCTCTTCCGTGTGAAGGAAGCGCTCTCCCGGCTGAGCTAAGCGCCTGACGTGCGAAGAACTGGTAGGCTCGAGCGGATTTGAACCGCTGACCCCCACAGTGTCAATGTGGTGCTCTCCCCCTGAGCTACGAGCCTGCTCTTCGATCCCGGTTTCCCGGGGGGCTATTGGCCGGAAGCCCGCAGGGGCATTTGATCCCGGCCCTCGTCCCTGATTGAAAAAGATCCTGCCGGCGGCCAGGCCGCCGGGATCGCGCAATTTACCAGACGGGCGACTCGGGGGCAAACCGACGGCGCCGCTCATCCCGACCCCCTCTCCCCCGAGGGGAGAGGGGTGACCCTCTCCGTTATGCCCAGTCCCCCGCCTTCCGCGACAGGACCGGGGCTCCCTCGAGGAACGTCAGGATCGCCTTCGTCGTGTCGGCCACGCCGAAGAGAATGCGGTCCTCGGTCCGGGCGTACTTCTTCTGCACCGCCAGCTCGAACTGCTTCAGGAGCGGGTCGAAGTAGCCGCCGATGTTGGCGATCACGATGGGCTTGCCGTGGATGCCCATCTGCTTCCAGGTGATCATCTCGATGATCTCTTCCATCGTGCCGAAACCGCCGGGAAAGGCGACGAAGGCATCCGAGAGGTCGAACATGAGCTGCTCGCGCTCGTGCATCGAGCCGACGACTTTCAGCTCCGTCAACCCGCGATGCGCGGACTCGCGTCCCTGGAGCGCTTTCGGGATGATGCCCGTGACCTTGCCGCCCGCCGCCAGCACCTCGTCGGCGATCGCCCCCATCAACCCCTTCGACGCTCCGCCGTAGACGAGACCGACGCCGCGGGCGACGAGCTCGCGGCCGAAGAGACGGATCTCCTTCTCGACGGCGGCCTCGGGCTGCGCGCTCGAGCTGCAGTACACGCACACGTTCTTCAAATCCATGCGCCGATCTTACAGGCACCGCCGGGAGAAGCGTAAACTTCGAGCCCAATCTCGCGCCCGAGGAGGATTCGTGATCACCAACTCGCTGTCCGGAACCCGTCTCGACGAGATTGCCGACGGCATCTATCGGATCTCGACGCCGTTCGCGGCCGTGCCCGGGGGCTTCTCGTTCAACCAGTACCTCGTCCTCGACGACGAGCCGCTGCTGTGGCACACCGGGTTGAAACGCCTCTACCCGCTCGTGCGCGAGGCGATCGGCCGCGTGACGCCGATCGAGAAGCTGCGCTGGATCGGTTTCTCCCACTTCGAGTCCGACGAGTGCGGCTCCCTGAACCTGCTGCTCGCCGAGGCGCCCCGCGCGGCCGCGGTCTGCAGCCAGGTGGCCGCGATGGTCTCCGTCGAGGACTTCGCCGACCGGCCGCCCCGCGCGCTCGCCGACGGCGAAACGCTGCGCCTCGGCCGGCACACGGTCCGCTGGATCGACGCGCCGCACGTGCCGCACGGCTGGGAGACGGGCTTCCTGATGGCCGAGACGGCGCGGACGCTCCTCTGCGGCGATCTCTTCACGCAGGGCGGCACCGGCGAGGTCGCGCTGACCGAGGCCGACATCCTCGGACCGAGCGAAGCGTTCCGGAAGCCGATGGACTACTACTCGCACTCCGCCAAAGCCGGACCGATCCTCGAGACCCTCGCCGCGTGCGAACCGACGACGCTCGCCTGCATGCACGGGAGCGCCTGGAGGGGTGAGGGCGGAGCGCTGCTGCGGGAGCTGGCGAAGACGCTCGAGGCGTCCTAGGTTTCTCGGCGTCGGGCTCGGTCAACTCTTCTGGAAGCGGCTGCCCGGCGCCTCGACCGGAAGGCCCTGGCGGCAGAGCGGGCACTCGGCCTCGGGCCAGGAAGGCACCGACAGCGACAGCAGCGAGCGCGCGGGCACGGAGAAGACGCCGGGAGGCAGGCCGCGGTCCACGATCGAGGCGACGGCCAGGACGCGCCCGCCCGCGGCCTCGACCGCCGCCGACGCCTCGCGCGTCGATTTGCCCGTCGTGAACACGTCCTCGACGACGACCACGGGCTCGCCGCGCTCGAGCGCGAAGCCCCGGCGGAGCGCGAAGGCGCCGTCCTTGCGCTCGACGAACATCGCCGGAATCCGGAGAGCGCGCGCGGTCTCGTGGCCGATGATCACGCCGCCGAGCGCCGGCGAGATCACGGCCTTCGGGGCGAAAGAACGGAGCTTGTGCGCCAGCTCCTGGCCCGCGCGCTCGGCGCGGTCCGGGAACATCAGCAGCCGCGCGCACTGAAGATAGCGGTCGGAATGGAGGCCGCTCGACAGGCGGAAGTGGCCGGTCAGGAGGGCGCCGGTTTCCTCGAAGTCCTTGAGGGTGATCATGGCGGCGCTCAGTCTAACGTTGCCGGAGCGGGAGGCAGGAGTCGACCTAGGCGTCCGTCTCCCGCGAGATCTTGTGGTGCTCGATCTTCTTGTACAGGTTCGAGCGCGGCGTCTGGATGACCTCGGCGGTGCGGCTGATGTTCCAGCCGTTCTCCCGCAGGCGCGCCACCAGGAACTCGCGCTCGGCGAACTCCTTGAAGTCCGAAAGGGTCGCGAGCTCGAGACCCCGCGACGAGATCTCGGCCGGCTGGACGCGGATCTCCGGCGGAAGGTCCCGGGCGTCGATCGGATCCGCGTCCGTCATGATGAGGACGCGCTCGACGAGGTTGCGCAGCTCGCGCACGTTGCCCGGCCACGAACGGGCCGCGAGCAGGCCGAGCGCGCTCGCCGTGAAGCGGCGCGCCTTGCGGTGGTCGCGCTCCGCGAAGACGCGGGAGAAGTGGCCGACGAGCGCGGGGATGTCGCCGGCGCGGTCGCGCAGCGGCGGCGTCGTCAGCGGCACGACGTTCAGGCGGAAGAACAGGTCCTCGCGGAAGCGCCCCCCGCGAATCGACTCGGAGAGGTCCCGGTTGGTCGCCGCGATCACGCGCACGTTCACGCGGCCGGCCTTCGCCGCGCCGACCGGCTCGACCTCGCCGACCTCGAGCACGCGGAGAACCTTCGCCTGGGCGCGGGAGGACATGTCGCCCACCTCGTCCAGGAAGATCGTGCCGCCGTCGGCTTCGACGAACTTGCCGATCTGCTTGCGGACGGCCCCCGTGAACGACCCCTTTTCGTGGCCGAAGAGCTCCGACTCGATGAGCTCCTCCGGTATCGCGGCGCAGTTGACCTGAACGAAAGGGCCGCTCGCGACGCGGGACGCCGCGTGGATCTGGCGCGCGACGAGCTCCTTGCCCGTGCCGCTCTCGCCGAGGATCAGGACGGTCGCCGCCGTCGGGGCCGCGCGGGCGATTTCCGCCCGGAGGCGCTTCATGGGGTCGCTGTCACCGAGGAGAATCGAGGCGTCCTCGACGCGGCGCTTCAACTCGCGGTTCTCGGCCCGCAGGCGGTTGCCCGACAGGGCGTTGCGGATCGAAACGAGCACGCGTTCGCGCTGCAACGGCTTCTCGAGGAAATCGACGGCGCCGCGCCGCGTGCACTCGATCGCCGTGGCGATGTCGCCGTGCCCCGAGATCATCAGGACCGGCGGCGCGGCCTCTCGCGCCACGATCCGGTCGAGGGTCTCGAGACCGTCCATCCCCGGCATCTTGATGTCGAGGAGGATTGCGGCGAAGGGCGCCTCGTCGAGGAGGTCGAGGGCGGCGCGGCCGTCGCCGGCGGTCGCCACGTCGTACCCCTCGTACTCGAGCACCATCCGCAGGGTGTCGCGGATGGCAGCGTCGTCGTCGACGACGAGGATCCTCTGGGCCATCGCCCTCCCCTACAGTCTGCCGCGCGTGCTTATTCCCTGACGCGCCTCAAAAACGGGCGCGCCCGCCTGGGGCGGGCGCGCGAGGAAACCAGCGGAAGCGCGGAAGATCAGTTGTCGATCTTGACCAGCGCGAAGCTCGAGACGTTGGCCCGCGGGTGGAAAACGTAGAGCTTCAGGTAGTCGCCCTTCTTGGCTTTGCCGACGATCTTGCCGAAGTCCTCGGTGGAGCCGACCTTCTGCCCGTTGACCTGCGTGATGATGTCGCCCTCCTGGATGCCGGCGTCGGCCGCGGGCGAGACCTCCTTGACGTGCACGACGACGAGGCCGTCCACGTCGGCCTTGATCCGCTGCATCTGCCGCATCTGGGGGGTCAGCTCCGTGACCTGGATGCCGATCCGCTCGTGGGAGTCGTCGGAGCCGGCCTTCTCGGGCTCCTTGCCCCCGGACTCGTCCTTGCGCTCGGCGAGCGAGGCCGTCAGCGTCTGCTCCTTGCCGTCGCGGACGACGTCGAGCTGGACCTTGCTGCCCGGCGCCTTGCCCGACACGTAGCCGATCAGATCGCGGGTCTCCTTGACGGGCACGCCGTCCACCTTGACGATCGTGTCGCCCGGCTTGACGCCGGCCTTGTCGGCGGGCTTGCCCGGCTCGACCGACTCGACGAACGCGCCGTCCTCGGTCTTCAGGTTGAAGGCCGCGGCGCGGTCGGCGTCGACGTTGACGATGTTGATCCCGAGGAAGCCGCGCGTGACCTTCCCCTTGTCGCGCAGCTGCGGAAGGATCGTCTTCAGCGTGTTGACGGGGACGGCGAACCCGATGTTCTGGGCCGGCCGGAAGATCGCGGTGTTGATGCCGATGACCTCGCCGTTGACGTTGATCAGCGGGCCGCCCGAGTTGCCGAAGTTGATGGCCGCGTCGGTCTGGATGTAGTTCTCGAACGAGCGCGTCGCTGGATCCGCCGTCAGGCCCGAGCGCTGCTTGGCGGAGACCACGCCGACGGTGACCGTCTTGTCGAACGCCAGCGGGTCGCCGATCGCCATCACCCACTCCCCGACGCGCAGCTTCTCGGAGTCGCCGAGCGGGAGCGGCGTCAGGCGCTGCTTGGTCTCGACCTTGAGCAGGGCGAGGTCGGTCGCGGTGTCGCGCCCGATGAGCTTGGCCGTGTACTTCTCCTTGTTGTTGATCCGGACCTCGATCTTGTCGGCGCCTTCGATCACGTGGTTGTTCGTGACGATGTAGCCGTCCTCCGAGATGATGAAGCCGGTGCCGCCCTGGACCTGCTTGTGCTCCTCGTCGTCGGGCTGCTGGCCGCGGCGCTGGCCGCCGCCGCCCGGAGGACCGAAGAAGAACTCGAACGGATCACCGTCGCCGAACGGGTTCGCGTAGCGGCGGTTCTGGCCGCCCTTGACGATGTCGGTCGAGGTGATCGACACGACCGAGGGCATGGCCTCCTGCGCGATGTCGGCGAACGACGGAGCGCCCGCGACGGCCGCGCGCGGGTGCGACGCCGGGGTCGCCTCGTGCTGCGCCTCCGAGCGCGGGGTGATGTTCACCGAGCTCGCCACGACCATGCCGAAGACGACGGCCGCCGCGATCAGCGCGGAGAAGGAAAGAGCGCGTTTTGTGGTCTTTTCCATGACGAAACTATTTCTCCTGTCTCAGGTCCCTTCTCGGGACATGGGGGAAACGCCGTGGTGAGCCCGGGCATTCCTCGATTTGGGCTGGATCCCGAGGCGCCGGTGCTCGACCAGGATGCACCGGTTCATGGCCACCCCGATGCCGGCGGCCTCGAGGCGACGCGCCGCGGCCGCGTCCTCGACCCCGAGCTGCATGAAAAAGAAGCGCGCGCCCCGGGCGATGGCCTCCTCGGCCACGCCGGCGACGTGCTCGGAGCGGCGGAAGACGTCCACGACGTCGATCGGGATCTCGTCCGGAACGTCCCGAAGAGACGGGTACGAGCGCTCGCCGAGAACCTCGGCGGCGCGCGGGTTCACCGGGATGACCCGGTAGCCCTGGCGCTGCAGATACTCGGCGATCTCGTGCGACGGGCGCGCCGGATCCGGCGAACAACCGACTACCGCCACGGTGCTCGCTCCTTCGAGGGCTGCCCGAATCTTGCCGGGATCGTTCACTGCGGCCTGCCCTCGTCGTCCAGACGCATGTTGTAGAGGAAGGTTACGGTCACGCCTTCCTTTTCTTCGTGGAGCTCGTCGGGGAGCGGCCGGAAGGGCGAGGACTTCAGGATCGCCTGGAGCGCCGCGTTGTCGAAGGGCGGAATTCCCGAGTACCGGATGATCTTCGCGTCGCCCACGCGGCCGTCGGCCAGAATGTAGAAGCGGATCGTCAGGCTGCCCTTCCAGCCGAGGCGCGCGAGCTCGGGGACGTCCCAGTGCAGCTTGATCCGACGGATCATTTCCGCGGCGTACGCTCCCCAGTCGTACCACTTCGTGTCGAAGGAGAGCGGGCCCGAGTCGACGAAGCCGCCGTCCGGGTTGCCCTGCGGCGAGCCGCCCTCGCCTCCGGCCGAGGCCGCCGCCCGGGCGGCTTCCTGCCGGATCGCCTGGTCGAGCCCCGCGAGCTTGCCGATCTCGCGCGGGCCGCTCGTCTGGGGACGCGTGTCCGTCGGGAACTCGGAAGGCTTCTGGTCGGTCTTCGGCTCCGCCCTGGCCTGCTGCGAGTCGGCGCCGTGCTCGCCCTTCGGCGCCTGCTGCGCCGCAGGGCCTCCCGGAACCCGCGGCGCTCGCGGTCCCGGCGCGAGGCCCGCGATCCCGGAGGACGGCGGCACGTAGGGCGTGCTCGCCCTGGGCCGCGACTTGTCGCCGCCGGCCGCCTGCCGGTCGGCGTCCGACAGCGGCGCGCGTTTCGGGTTCGGCTTCGGCGCGCCGGGAGCGTCGATGATCACGGGAATCGGGGTGTTGTCCCGGGGCTCGGGCTGGAACATCGCGAGGAGGTCTCCCTTGGAGCCTCCCGGCAGCCGCGCCGGCATCACCAGGATCAGAAGCAGCAGCATGATGTGGAAGAGCAGCGAAATCAGGACGCCGCGCTCGATCGGCCAGTCGCTCCCGATGTGCTCTTCGAGGCCCGCGAGCTCGGCGATGGTGCTGTGCAGGGCGAGGTGGCCGAAGGCGTCCGTCTCGGCGTCGACCTTCCCGGCGGCTCCGTCGAGGGCGAGCATCGAGGAGGGACCGTCCTCGTCGGCGGAGGCCTCCGGCGCCGAGGCGCCCGCCTCGTCGGCGAGGCTCCCGAGCATGCTCCGGACCGGCGGCTCCTCGTCGGCGACCGAGATCGCCTCTTTCAGGAACCGCGACGCGGCGTCCGTCTCCCGGACGGCCGCCGGCGGGCCCGAAAAGACGCCCAGCATGCTCCTGCCGGGAGGCCCGTCGTCGCTCGCCGGCCCGGCGCCGTTGCCCGATACGGCAGGCGCCTCCCCCGGAGCGTCCTCCTGGGGCGCCGAAGCGAAGAGCCGCCAACGACGGCGGGAGCCGATCGCCGCGATCGCGCTTCGCGCGAACGGCAGATCCTTCTCTTCGGACTCAGGCACGCAAATCTCCTCTGGCGATCCAGCCGCCTTCACCCATTAACACGCAAAGACTTGCCGGGATTTCGCGACAATTGTAGGGGCGAGACGATGGATCAAACCGCCCATGGATCGGACGCCCCCGAGCCTTCCGGTTCTCCGTCAGTCGGTTACGCCCTTCTAGCCCCCCTGTCGGCCTTTTGATATAAACCGCGTGTTTCGCTTGAAAGCGCGGGCAGGAGCCCGCTTTTTTGTTCGATGAAAAAGCCCTTGGGAGAGAAGACGATGCGGGAAATCGAGGCCGTCGCCGAGGAGAGGGGCTGCCGGCTGCTCGAGGTCGAGACCTCGGGCGCCGGGGGCTCGACCGTGCTGCGCCTCGTCCTGGAGAGACAGGACGGCAGCGCGGTCACGGTCGACGACTGCGAAGCCGTCTCGCGCGAAGCCTCCGCCGTGCTCGATGCCTCCGACGAGATCGCGCACCGCTACACGCTCGAGGTCTCTTCGGCCGGGCTCGACCGCAAGCTCTACGATCTCGACGACGCGCGCCGCTTCGTCGGCCGCCGCGTGAAAGTGAAGACGGAGGAACCCGTCGTGCCGTCGGCGCTGCCCCGGCCGAACGGAAAGCTGCCCGCGCTCTCGCCGGCGCGTAACTTCGGCGGACGACTCGACGCGGTCGAGGGCGACGTCCTGACTGTCGTTGATGAAGCGGAACACAAAATCTATAATGTCCGTTTCGGCGTTATTCGGCTCGCCCGGCTGGACTTCGAGTGGCCGCGACGGGAAGGACCGGGGCGATAGGAGAGCGGGTTGTCATGATTATCGATCCGTCGGTCATCCGACAGGTTTCGCGCGAAAAGGACATCGACGCGGAAAAGATGTTCGGCGCTCTCGAAGAGGCGATGTCCTCCGCGGCGCGGAAGTATTACCACGACAAGGCGATGGTCACCCTGATCGACCGCCAGAGCGGCGCCATGACCGTCTACTCGCCGCGCACCGTCGTCGCGGAGCTCGACACCGAGTCCGAGGAGCCGCCGCCCCAGGTCCTGCTCGACGAAGCCCGAGAGCTCGTCGCCAAAAAGGGAACCAGGGGCGACGTGCGGGTGCTCCGGCCGGGAGCCGAAGGCGCCGCGCCGGCCGAGGTCCACGACGTGCAGCTCGGCGACGAAGTGAGAATCTACCGCGAGACGGTCGGCCTCGGACGCATCGCGGCGCAGACGGCCAAGCAGGTCCTGTACCAGAAGGTCCGCGAAGCCGAGAGGGACAACGTCTACAACGAGTACCACCCGAAGGTCGGCGAGCTGATGAACGGGACCGTCAAGCGCTTCGAGCGCGGCGACATGATCGTCGACCTCGGCAAGACCGAGGCCGTGATCCCGCGCGATCAGCAGTCCCGCGCCGAGCGCTACGGACAGGGCGAGCGGATCCGCGCGATCCTCTACGACGTCCACAAGAACCCGAAGGGCCCGCAGCTGGTCCTCTCGCGGACGGACCCCCGCCTGCTCATCCGTCTCTTCGAGATGGAAGTGCCGGAGATCTACGACGGCACGGTCGTCATCAAGGGCGCGGTGCGGCAGCCCGGCGAGCGCGCCAAGGTCGCCGTGCGCTCGCGGGAGCGCGACGTGGACCCGGTGGGCGCCTGCGTCGGCATGCGGGGCAGCCGCGTCCAGTCGATCATGCGCGAGCTCCACGGCGAGAAGATCGACGTCATCCTCTATTCGGACGACCTGATCACGTTCGCCCAGAACGCGCTCGCGCCGGCCAAGATCACGCGCGTCTCGCCGATCCACCACGAGGACGGCACGATGAGCCTGGACTGCGTCGTCGAGGACGACCAGCTCTCGCTCGCGATCGGGAAGAAGGGCCAGAACGTCCGCCTCGCCTCCGCCCTGATCGGATTGAAGATCGAGATCAAGGGCGAGAGCGAGGTCAAGGGCGAGGTGGCCGAGGCCCTCTCGCGCATGCTCGAGGCGTCGCGCCGGAAGCAGACGGCCGTCGCCGAGATTCCCGGGGTCGGCGAAAAGACCGCCGAGAGGCTGGCGGAGGCCGGCATCGCGACGCTCGGCGACCTGCTCGAGAAGTCCGCCGCCGAGCTCGCCGAGATCCCCGGCATCGGCGAGAAGTCCGCCGAAAAGATTCTCGAGGCCGCTCGCGCGGCCGAGTCCAGCCAGACCTCCGAGGAGGAGGGCGAGTACGAGGAAGGCGCGGAGGAAGAGTCTCCGGCCGATGCACCCGCCGAGACGGGCGTCAGGGAGTAGAGCGCGCTAGATGGGAAAGATCCGAGTCGAAGAGCTCGCCCGGCAGATGGGCCTCCCGAGCAAGGAAGTCCTCTTCCTGCTCCAGTCGATCGGCGTCGACGTGAAGTCGCCCCAGGCGGCTCTGGACGAGTCGACCGTGCTGGCGATCCTGCAGGGCCGCACGCACGCGCCCAAGCAGCTGATCGTCCGCGACACCGAGGCCCGGACCGTCCGGCCGCAGAAGAGCGCGTTGAACCGCATCAAGATCGTCGACAAGCCGCCGCCGACCGCGGCCGAGCTCGCGGAAGCCAGGAAGGCGGCGGCCCTGCCGGCCGACGAGCCCGAACCGCCGGCCGCCCCGGTCAAGGCCGCCGAGGCCGCCCCCGAGCCGCGGCCGCCGCGCGCGGCCCCCGAGCCGGCGCGCACCGCGGTCGTGCCCGCCGAACCCGAAGTCGAGGCGCCTGCTCCGGCGGCCGCCAAGCCGGCGGCCCCGGCCCTGCCGCGCAAGATCGTCCTCCCGCCGCGCCCGGTCGCGCCGCAGCGCCCCATGGGCCCGGCAGCGGGCCCGCGTCCGGCGGGACCGGTCAACCGTCCGATGGGTCCCGCGGCGGGCGTGAGCCGTCCGATGGGACCGGCGGCCGGCGTGAGCCGGCCGATGGGGCCGTCAGGCGGCGTCGGCCGTCCGATGGGCCGGCCCTCGGGTCCGTCCGTCTACCGTCCGGCTCCCGGCGGCCCGGGCGCCCGGCCCCTCGGCGGTCCGGCGCGCCCCGGCGCGCCCGCGGGACGCACCGGGCTTCCCGGCGCCGACCGCGGCGCTCCCAAGCGCAAGAAGGAAGACGACGACAAGAAGAAGGCGGCGGCGGGCAAGCGCGGCGCGCGCCCGAAGATCACGGTCGCCGACGAGGTGGACCTGCGGGAGTTCGTCGGCACCTACCAGGAAGACACGTACTCCGACATCTCGCTGCCGCTGATCGAGAAGGCCGCCGAAGGCTCCGAGACCGCGGCCGCGGAGCGCCCGACGTCGAAGTCGGCCATCCGCCGCGCGGCGAAGGAGACCCGGGCCCACGACTCCGGCAAGCTCCTCGAGTTCAAGAAGCCGGCGCCGACGGGGCCGGTCTTCTTCACCGAGGGCGTGACGGTCAAGGAGCTCTCCGAGAAGCTCGGCGTGCTCGCCCGCGACATCCAGCGGCTGCTCATGCAGCGCGGTGTGCTCGCGACGGTGAACCAGACGCTCGACGCGGCCACGGCCGTGCAGATCGCCAAGGAGATCGGCGTCGAGGCCGCGGTCGTCTCCTTCGAGGAGGAGCTCGACCTTTCGCGCTCGGCCCGCGAGTCGGCCGAAGCCGGCACCGCCGCGGCGCGCGTGCCGCGCGCGCCGGTCGTGACCGTCATGGGCCACGTCGACCACGGCAAGACGTCGCTGCTCGACGCGATCCGCCAGACCAACGTCGCGGCGGGCGAGGCCGGCGGCATCACGCAGCACATCGGCGCCTACCGCGTCGAGATTCACGGCAAGCCGATCGTCTTCCTCGACACGCCGGGCCACGAGGCATTCACGTCGATGCGCGCCCGCGGCGCCAAGGCCACCGACATCGTCGTGCTGGTCGTGGCGGCGGACGACGCGGTCATGCCGCAGACGATCGAGGCCATCGCGCACGCGAAGGCCGCGAAGGTGCCGATCGTGGTCGCGATCAACAAGATCGACAAGCCCAACGCCAACGTCGACCGCGTCAAGAAGGAGCTCGCCGACCACGGCGTCCTCCTCGAGGCCTGGGGCGGCGACACGCCCGCGGCCGAGATCTCGGCGCTCAAGAAGCAGGGCATCGACCACCTGCTCGAGCTGATCCTCCTCGTGACCGAGATGCAGGAGCTGACCGCGCCCGCCGGCGGCGAAGCCAGGGGCGTCGTCCTCGAGGCGCGCCGCGAGGCCGGCCGCGGCAACGTCGCGACCGTCCTCGTCCAGGCCGGAACGCTCAAGGTCGGCGACGTGTTCTTCGCCGGCTCGGTCTTCGGCCGCGTCCGCTCCATGAACGACGACCGCGGCGAAAAGGTCGCCGAGGCCGGGCCCGCGACCCCCGTCGAGGTGACGGGCTTCGAGGACCTGCCGCAGGCCGGCGACGCGTTCCAGGCCGTCGCGGACGAGGGCAAGGCCCGCTCGGTGGTCGCCTTCCGCCAGGCCAAGGACCGGGAGAAGGCGATGGCCGCGAGCTCGCGTCTGTCGCTCGACCAGCTCTTCTCGAAGATCCAGGAAGGCAAGATCAAGGACCTCCCCATCATCCTCAAGACGGACGTCTCGGGCTCGATGGAAGTGCTCTCGCAGTCGTTGAAGGCTTTGTCCAACGACAAGGTCAAGGTCTCGCTGCTGCACGCCGGCGTCGGCGCGATCACGATCAACGACGTCCTGCTCGCATCGGCTTCCGGCGCCGTCATCGTCGGCTTCAACGTCCGTCCCGAGAAGAAGGCGGCCGAAGAGGCCGAGAAGGCCGGCGTCGAGATCCGCCTCCATACGGTCATCTACAACGTCACCGACGAGATCAAGAAGGCCATGGAAGGCCTGCTCGAGCCGACGCTGAAGGAAGTCGCGCGGGGCCGCGCCGAGGTGCGCAACACGTTCAAGGTGCCGAAGTTCGGCGTGATCGCCGGCTGCTACGTCACCGAGGGCACGATCCCGCGCAGCGCGCAGGTCCGTCTGCTGCGCGACAACCGCGTCATTTACGAAGGCAAGGTCGGCTCGCTGCGCCGCTTCAAGGACGACGTCTCGGAGGTCAAGCAGGGCTTCGAATGCGGCATCGGGCTCGACAAGTACCAGGACGTGAAAGTCGGCGACGTCATCGAGGCCTTCCAGGTCGAGAAGGTCGCCGGAGTGATGGGATAGAGCGGCTCACGGCTCACGGCTCACGGCTCGGGCCAAACAGAGAACAGAGCACCGGTTCGACGGGCGCCGAAAGCGGTAAGCGGTAAGCTCGCCTCGTGGTTCTCGCCTATGCCGTTTTCGACCTTCACCTTCCGGGCTGCCGCGGCCTGAAGGAGAAGCGGATGATCGTCAAGAGCCTGAAGACGCGCATCCGGAACGATTTCGAGGTCTCCGCCGCGGAGGTCGCCGACCAGGACCTCCTCCAGCGGGCGCGCCTCGGCGTCGCGGTCGTCGGGAGCGAGCAGGCGCCGCTCGACGCGCTCCTGCAGCACGTCCTGCGCTTCGTCGAAGAGAACCTCGACGGGGAGATCCTGGATTACCGGAACGAGTTCATCCATGTGTGAGACGGCATGAAGAAAGAGTCCCGCCGCAGCCAGCGCGTCGCCGACGTCGTGCGCGCGGAGCTCTCGCGCCTGCTCCTGCTCGAGGCGCACGACCCGGACCTGCACCAGGTCACGGTCACCGACGTCGAGATGCCGCCCGACCTGAAGTCCGCGCGGGTCTTCTTCTCGTGCCTCGGCGGCGAGGAGGAGCGCCGCAAGGCGGGCGACGCGTTGAAGCGCGCCGCCGGGTTCCTGCGCCGCGAAGTCGGCCAGCGGTGCCAGCTCCGCTACGCGCCCGAGCTCCACTTCGTCACCGACCGCTCGCTCGAGCGCGGCGCGCGCATCGAGGAGCTCCTGCACCAGGTGCTTCCCCCGTCCGCCGGCGAGCCGGACGACGAGGACCCCTCGTGACGGCGGCCGATCCGCTGCAGCGCGGCTACCTGCTCCTGCTCGACAAGCCCGAAGGGCTGACCTCCCACGACGTCGTCGAGCGGGCGCGGCGCGTGACCGGGCTGTCGCGGATCGGACACAGCGGCACGCTCGACCCGATGGCGACGGGCCTGCTCCTGCTCTGCGCGGGCAACGCGGCGCGTCTCCAGGGGTTCTTCACGCTGATGGACAAATCCTACGAGGGCGTCATCCGGCTCGGCCGCGCGACGACCACCTACGACCGCGAGGGAGAAGTCGTCGGCCCCGAGCGCGACGCCTCCGCGGTGACCGCGGCCGCCGTCGCCGCCGCCGCCGAGGCCTTTCGCGGCGAGTTCCTGCAGGCGCCGCCGCCGTACTCGGCCAAGAAGGTCGGCGGCCGGAAGTTCTACGAGATGGCCCGCAAGGGCGAGGCGGTGCCGTCGCTCCCGAAGAAGGTCCGCGTGACGAGCCTGACCTTCGGCGAGCCGTCGGGCGGCGCGCTGCGCTTCTCGATCGCCTGCTCCTCCGGCACGTACATCCGCTCGATCGCGAGCGAGCTCGGCGAGAAGCTCGGCTGCGGCGCGCACCTCGAGTCGCTCCGCCGCACGCGCATCGGCAGCTTCCGGATCGAGGACGCCATGAGCCTCGAGCGCTTCGAGGCGCTGTCTCCGGCCGAGCGCCTGGCCGGCCCGCACGCCGTCCCGCTCGCGCGCGTGGCTTTCCCCTTCCCGCGCGTCCAGCTCGCCTCCCTGGAGGCCTGGAAGATCCGCCGCGGCCAGGCCGTCCCGGCCCGGGGGGTCCACGCCCGGGAAGGCGATTGGGTGACCCTGGTCGGCCCCGCCGACGACATGCTCGCCCTCGGACAGGTCAACCCCATCGGAAACCGGGGGGTCGCCATGATCAAGCCGCGGATCGTGCTGGCGTAGATGAGGTCTCCGTAGGGGCGGGGCTGGTCCCCGCCCGCGGGCGGCCCCAAGGGCCGCC
>Ga0335071_10001005_pt1 | contig 30476 bp, 28 predicted proteins | sample Lox_Sample_15_FD_206724 | JGI IMG/M metagenome (GOLD analysis project Ga0335071, IMG submission 206724) | Soil microbial communities from Loxahatchee National Wildlife Refuge, Florida, United States - Lox_Sample_1.5 | ecosystem: Environmental > Terrestrial > Soil > Wetlands | place: USA...
CATGTCGTACACCTGTTCTTTGGGGATCAGGACGGATTTCCCTCCGTCTTCCAGCTGATAGGGGATGGATTTCTCACGAAGCTTCTCGACGATCTTCGAGGCATCCTGCTCGTTCAGGTTGCTGAAAAGCGTCGCATAGGTCGGGCGATTGACGAAGGAGACGAGAGCGAGGATCCCCGCGACGACGGCGACGGCCACTCCCGCAAGGGTGGCTTTCTGTCCGAGCGTGAGGCGGCGGAAGAACTGCGTCACTTGTTCCGTGGGCTGGTTCTGGGCTGGTGCCATGGCATTACACCTGGATTCTCATGAGCTCCTGGTACGCGCTGATGGCTTTGTTGCGGATTTCCATCAGCAGGTCGAAACTGGTCTTTGCCTTCTCCGCCGCGATCATCACGTCATGGAGATCGACATCCTTGCCGTCGATCATCTGGTTGACGGCCCTGTCGGCCTCCGTCTGGAGGTTGTTCACGTCCTTCACCGCCTGATTGAGCGTCTCACCGAACGACACGGTGGCGTCCCGCGCCGTCTTTTCGGCCGACTTCTTCTCCAGGCCGACCGTCGGCAACAAGGTAAGGGCTTGATCAATCTTCATTGCTATACCTTTCGGTCAATCATCGATCCGGTCTGAACAGGACCACCGGAGAGCCCGCGCGGGGAATACGTCACATGGGCAGCGATGTCCGGCGATGATTCGGGGAACAAGGCTGCGAAGTAGTCCTTCTCCTCCGGCGTCACGACCGCGTCGGCTGCTTGCGCCGTCTTCGCCGTTGCAGGCGTGAACGTTTCGGGTTTGAGAGCCGGAAACTTCTCTCCGCCTTTGATGACCCGCTGCTTCGCCGTTTCCGTTTGCTGCAGGGTGATCGTCGGGTCCAGTCCTCGGATATCCATAGCTAAATCTCCAGAGAATCTTTTGCCATTGTTTTCGCTGCGCCGATCGCCGTGGTGTTTGCCTCAAAGGAACGCGACGTCGCAATCATGTTGACCATTTCTGTGACCACATTAACATTCGGCATGGCCACGTAGCCGTTGGCGTCCGCATCCGGGTTGCCGGGATCATACACGACACGTGGCGGAGTCTTGTCTTCCGATTCCGTCGCGGTGATGCCTGCCGAAACGGTCTTCGCATCGGTGACGGTGAAGGGGCCGCCGCTCAAATGATTGCTGTCCGTGGTCGCGAGCTTAAGGCCCGCCTGCTTCATCACGCTGGCAAAGACCTGCACGGCGCGCGATTTGAACGTCACCACTTTCCTCCGGTACGGCGTCCCCGCGGCGGTCTTTGTCGTCTCCGCGTTCGCCAGGTTCTCCGCGATGGCGTTCATGCGCTTGCGCTGGGCACTGAGCCCGGCCGCGCTGATGTCGAGGCCGGTGAAGACGGTATCGATTTTCATTGGGTCCCCCGAATGCTCTTTTCGAGCGCCTGGAACGCCTGACCGGCAAGTCGCGATGCGAACTTGTACCGGATCTGATTCTTCGCCAGCTCGCTCATTTCCTGATCGATGTCGACGCCGTTGACGCCGCTCGCAAGCCCGTCGCCGTTCGGCGCCTTCACGTCTTCCACGTACGGCCGGGCGTCGGTCGCCGACGACACGCCAATCGGGATGTGCCGCGCATCGGTCGTGGTTCCACGCAGGGAAAGCTGCTCCCCATCCTCCGACGAGAGTTGCTCTTCGAAATTCACCTGCTTGGGGATGTAATCGGCGGTTCCGACGTTCGCGATATTGGCGGCGATGGTCTTGTGCCGGAGAGCGTAGGCGCCCAGCGCCCTTCCAAGGGCTGGAATGGTGGTGAGATCGAACAACTTCATGATGACTTGCAGCGGCGAGTATGCTGCGCCGTCCCACTTGTGTGAACGTGCGTCCGTGCGGTGATTTTTCAGCGGTAGGCAGCCTCCGTGTACCGTCCCGCACCCCCTTTAGAGGGAGCTCCTGTCTCCAGTGCGTGCGCCGGGGAGCTGGTGTCCCCTGCCCGAGCGCCGTAGTCGGCGGACGAATGTCGGAAGGAATCGTTCGACCGACATTCGTCCTCTCTTCCCGCTTACAGGCTCAGTGATTCACGCGCTGTCATATTCCCAGTGTGTCCTCTTCCCAAGTGGGACGGACAGATTCGCGCTCTTTTCCCTTCTTATTCTTCGTCGCCACCGCAAAAGCTGTGAGGAGAGTTGCCACGATGCTTGCGGCCAGGGCAAAACGGCCGGCATTACGGAGGATCGGTTGATAGTTCATACGATTCGAAGTTGCCCCTCGGGAATTGTGTTGAATCGTAACAGAGCAAGTGCGGTGCCATTCCCGTGAAGCCTATTCTTGGTCCTTTGAAGAATGAACAAATGCTCCGTCTCTCCGTTCTGGCTAATATGCATCAGGTGGGGACTATTCCCCTTCATAGTCCATGTAGAGGCTCACCGAACGACCGCACGTGCACACGAATTCCGCCGATGTGACGCGATCTCCCTCCTTGTGCAGGACCACGACAGGCTCATCCTTGCTCCCGGCGAGAACCCCAATCTTCTCCGTACCCGCGATGGAGATATGCGCCGCTTTGATGATGTTTCCCCGAACCTGCTCGGGTACGTCCACGCGCTTATATGCAACGAGATCCAGAAACGGGCCTTCTTCAGTATTCGCCATGGCTCTATTCTCCGACGATCTTGGTGATGGTCGAAGGGATGTCTTCCAGCGCCGGATTCGCGTCCGCCAGCCCCTCGTCGACAACCGCCTTGGGCATTCCATAGACGACACAGGATTCCTCGTCCTGAGCAATCACCACCCCGCCTCCCTTCTTGATCAAGCGGGCCCCCTCGAGGCCATCCTTCCCCATCCCCGTCATAACGACCCCCAGGAGCGGGCTCCGGCTCGTCTCAACTGCGGAGGTCATCATGATGTCTGCGCACGGGCGATAGAGGGTGTTGAGCGGCTCCAGGCTGATATGCGCCGTCAGGCCATGCCCGTTCCGGAGAAACGTGAGGTGTTGACCTCCCGGAGCGATGATGACCTTGCCGGGCTCCATGGGTTCCCCTTCTTCCGCCTCCTTGACATGCATTTCGCACAAACCATCAAGCCGCTCCGCCAGGGAGAGCGTAAATTTGGGAGGCATGTGCTGGACGATCGCAATGCCGAGCGGGAAATTCTTGGGGAGCTTGGGAAGAATTTTCAGGAGGGCAAACGGCCCGCCTGTAGAGACGGCGAGCACGACCGCACCGAGGTCCTTCCGCGTCCGGATCGGAGGCATCGGGTGATGTGCCGCGGGTGTAGCAGGCGTCTGTGCGGAGGCGAATTTCGCAGTGGAAGCGCGAATGCGCTGCAGGCGCAGCGCCAGTGATCGGCTGAGGGCGATGTGCTTGACTTTCGCAACGAGCTCTTCCTTGATCTTCACGATATCGAGCGACACGTACGAAAGCTCCTTGGGAATGAAGTCCACCGCCCCCAGATTCAACGCATCCAGCGTTGCTTTCGCGCCGTCGGTGGTGAGCGAACTCACCATCAGCACAGGCACGGGCATTTCCTTCATGATGATCCCGAGCGCCGTGAGGCCGTCCATGTTCGGCATCTCGATGTCCATCGTCACCAGGTCCGGCCGCAGCTGCCGGATTTTCTCGATTCCATCCTTCCCGTCTTTCGCGGTCGCGACAACCTTGATCTGGGGATCTGATTCCAGCATCAACGAGAGAGACTTCCGCATGAAGGCGGAATCGTCCACAACAACGACGTTAATGGTTCGCACGGTGTTCTCTGGTCCTTGCCATCCTCATGCATGAACTGCGGCCTGGGCGCTCAGGCGCATGAGCTCGCCGACATCCACAATCATGATGACCTGTCCGTCGCCAAGGATGGTCGAACCTGCGATCCCTTCCACGGTGCCCAGGTACCCTCCCAGCGACTTGATCACAACTTCTTTTTGACCAAGCATCGAATCGACCACAATCCCCATGCGCTGCGCGGCGAGACCGACAACGACGATATACGTCCACTCCGAGCCGTCTCCGTTCTTCGTCCCACCCAGGACACGGCCGATCCGCGTAATAGGCAGAACGCTGTCCCTCAGGCGCACCACCTCCAGGCCGTTGATCGTGCTGATCTCGTCGTCCTTGACGCGGACGACCTCCAGGACAGCACTCAGCGGGATGCAATAGATTTCTCCACATGCCTTCACGAGGAGCGCCTGGATGATGGCCAGCGTCAGCGGCAATTTGATGATAAACTTGCTTCCGACGCCGGGCTGTGAGTCAATTTCGACGGTGCCTTTCAGTTTCGTGATATTGGTCCTGACGACGTCCATGCCGACCCCGCGACCCGAGATGTTCGTGACCTTCGCGGCAGTGCTGAACCCGGGAGCAAAAATAAGGTTGAGGATCTCTTTTGCCGTCATTTCGCGGGCGTCGGACTCGCTCAGCATTCCTTTTTCAAGGGCTTTCGCCTTCAGTTTTTCGGGGTCCATGCCCCGCCCGTCATCCTGAACCGTGATGACGATATGGTTCCCCTCGTGCTGGGCGGCCACCCGTACCGTTCCCTTGGGGGATTTCCCCGCCGCGGCGCGTTCTGCCGGTGATTCGACGCCATGGTCCGCCGCGTTGCGGATGATGTGTACGAGCGGGTCGCTCAGCTCCTCGATGATGGTCTTGTCGAGCTCCGTTTCCTCCCCTTCCATGATCAGATCGATCTCTTTCTTCGTTTCGCGACAAAGGTCCCGCACCAGCCGCGGGATCTTGTTGAAGACCTTCGCGATCGGAACCATGCGGGTCTTCATGACCGCCATCTGAAGCTCGGTGGTGATGAAATCAATTTGCGCGCTGGTATCGAGGAGCCCCTTCGTGACAGGGAGGTCTTCATGTTCCTCGGCGACCGTGTTCGCGATTTGCGTAAGCCGGTTCCGCCCGAGCACGAGCTCGCCGACGAGGTTCATCAGCGTGTCCAACCGGGTAACGTCCACACGGATGGTCGAGTCGGCAGTGCCCCTGGTGCTCTGGACTCCGGCCGGTTGTCCCTTCTTGTCTTCAGACTGTTCGGGGCTCTTCATCTCCGCGGAAGCGGAGGACGGCACGCCCGCAGCGGCATGTTCGTGTTCTGCGGTCGCTTCGATTTCCTTCGGAGCGTCGGGCGGGGCAACGGCCTCCACGGGCGGTGGTGGTGCGCCGGCCTCGGGAGTGGACACCGGAGGCGCCGCCTGCTTCGGCGTTGCCGGTGACGCGCTCGCCGGCTGCGCCGTCAGCGCGATCCCCTTGAGGCGGGCGATGATCGGCTGCAGGTCGAGCTTGCGGCTGTCCCTCGCCTCGATCTTCGCCATGAGCTCCTTCAGCAGATCATATGCCGCGAGAATCACGTCCATTTTTTCCGGCGTGACCACCAGCTCGCCGCGGCGAAGTTTGTTCAAGACATCTTCAAAACTGTGCGCCAGTTCCGTCATCTGCTCCAGGCCGAGGAACGACGATGTCCCCTTGATGGTGTGCACCGCGCGGAAGATGGAATTGAGCAGTTCCGGCGTCGCACTTCCCTTTTCGAGCGTCAGAAGATCCTGGGCGAGGTTCTCGAGAATTTCGCGGGTCTCGACGATGAAGCTTTCGAGAATCTCCGCCATTTCGTGATCGAAGGCGGGAAACGGCTTGTCACTCTGAAGGGCGCTCTCGTGCTCACTCATGGTTGGTCCGACGTCCATTGTTTAACGATCTGATCGGCCTGGTCCTGCCGTTCGGTGGACACCGTGTACTCCGCCTCGATGTCGAAGTGCGCGGGGGTGGACACCGGTGCGCTCGGGCCCGCAACCGCCGTCCCGCCGAACTGGTCCAGGATCCGGATGAGCTCGACCCGGACCGATTCGATCATGTGGCTCACGCCGGCAATTTGCTGGCTGGTGATGTCCTGGACCTGCAGCGCCATCGCGATGCTCATGGATTTCTCCTTCGTGGTCGCGAGTGACCGCGAGATGGACGACATCACTTCAGTCACGGGCCTCGCCGGATTGGGCAGCAGGTTCCCGAGCGTTTTGAGGCCGGCTTCCGCGGCGTCGACGTTCTGGGAAATTGTATCCAACACGTCCAGGATCTCCACCGTCGCCGATTCGGTGGCCTGGCTGACATTGCTGAGCTGGGTCGAGACTTTCGGGATTTTCTTTGAGCTGTCCTCGATCGTCGTCTTGATGTTTTCCAGCGCGGGAAGCATTGCCGACACAGCATACACGAACTTGCTGAGCAAACCGTCGTTTATCCCTGAAACCATGACACTTCCGGGAGTGGGTCGGGGTGCGGTCGCGTCTGTCATGAATATTCCTCGAATGGTCTGGCGATGCCGGATGATGAATCCGGTTTAACGCTTGGACGAATGTTTCCCGTTGTTGAGCCCGGTGACAATCTCATCGGCCGCCTGCTGCCGTCCTGTGGAGGTGTCGTACGTTGCCGCCGGGTCGAATACGATATCCACGTGATGATGCGCGTACCCGGTGCCTGCACCGCCGCACTCTTCTCCGCGGATGTGGAGCAGGAGGGCATTGAGGCCGTGATCGACAGACTGCATCATCTTGTTGACAGCCGCGATCTGTTGCGCAGTGATGTCCTGCACCTGCAGGGCGATCATGATGCTCGTGCAGTCGGCCTTGACGGCCTCGAGCGTGGCCACATGGGCGGCGAGCATTTGCTCCGTGCCGAGTGCGCGCGTGCATTGTTCCCACAGCGCAGACAACCGGGCACTGTCCGGGTCGTCCGCATGGTTCTTTCGGATTCTGCCGACCAGGTCGTTCATGGCGGGCACCGCGCCGCCCGTCTCCCGGGAAAAAGCCCGAAACCATTCCTGGATGACCTCGATTTGCCGGATCATACGCTCCACAATATCCAGGATTTGCGTGGAGGCGCTTTCATTGGCGGCCGTCACATTGTCGAGCTGCCGGGACGCGGTCGGTAGCTTTTCCGACGTCTGTTCGATGGAGATCTGTAACTCCGCGATCACGGGGACGATGTCCCGCACAAATTCCAGGATGTCGCGAAAGAACTGCTCCGACTGGGGCAGGGCATCGAGGGTCCGGAGGGTTTCATCGGCCTTGGCAAAGACTTCTTTCAGGTCTTCTGTTCGCATGATCCTCACCTGTCTGGAAAGCTGCTACGGATTACGATTTGACTTCGACCGATTTCAGCACGAGGTCGATCTTCTCCTTCAGCCCCTGTGCGGTAAACGGCTTCACGATGTAGTTGTTCACGTGCACTTTCATCGCTTCGATCACGTCTTCCTTGTTGCCCCGAGTCGTCACCATGAGGATCGGCATTTCCGAGAACGGGTTCGTGGCGCGCACCCAGCGGGTCAGCTCCAGGCCGTTCATCTCCGGCATGTTCCAATCCGTGATGAGGAAGTCCGCCCCTTCACTGAGCAGCTTCGCCATGGCGTCCTTACCATCGGTCGCCTCCACGACACTATCGAATCCGATGCTCTTCAGCGTGTTGACGACAATCCTCCGCATCGTAAGGGAATCATCCACGACCAGGAACTTGACAGATGCCATAGTTCACTCCGTTCTCATAATGGTGCCTGCTGACGCTTATACCGTCCAGGTGAGGTACTTGGACACCTCATACTGGATCTTTTCCAAACTAAAAGGTTTCACGACATAGGAGCTGACTCCCAGCCGCGCGCCTGTCTCCTTGCTGACAGTATCTCCGAGGGACGACAAAATAATAACCGGCAGATCGCGATAATCGGGGATGTCACGGAGCGCGCGGATAAACTCGAACCCGTCCATGTTCGGCATGTTGAGGTCCGTGATCACGAGGTCCACATTTTCCCTCGGGAGCTTCTCCAGCGCATCCATGCCGTCACACGCCGAGACCACCGTGAACCCCTGCATGCTCAGGGACACCGAAACGAATTTCCGGATGGTGGGGGAATCGTCAACGATCAGAATGACTTTGTTCATCGACGCTACTCCTTCTTGTACGCAACAGTCTTCGCAAAATTGATCAGCTTGAACGCCGTGGAGATGCCGTGCAGGGATTCCGCATAGCCGATGAACAGATAGCCGCCACGCCGTAAACTGTCATAGAGATTCGAAACCACCTGGATTTTCGATTGGGAGTCGAAATAGATCAGGACATTGCAGCAGAAGATGATGTCGAAATTCGACATCATGCGCATGCGCCCCCGGTCATAGAGATTCATATTCTCGAACCGGACGATACGCTTCACCTCATCGCGGAGGTAATACCGCGAATCCTCCGCCGCAAAGTATTTCTCGAGGTAGTACTTCGGCATGTTCCTGATTGAGTAGTCCCTGTAGACGCCCTTGCGCGCGGTCTCGATCACCGCCTGGTTGATGTCCGTCCCGACGATCTCGATCTCCAGTGCCGGATGCCGCGGTTTGATCCTTTCCAGGAACAGCATGGCGAGCGTATACGCCTCTTCCCCTGACGAGCTAGCCGCGCTCCAGATCCGGAGCTTCCCCCCGGTCGATCCCCGCGCCTCGAGCACCGACGGGACCAGGGTCTGCTCGAAGGCCTCGAACTGCGGCTCGTTCCGGAAGAAGAATGTCTCGTTGATCGTGATCGCCTCGAAGAAAAACCGCATCTCCTCCTGTCTCCGCGTACCGTATTTCAGAAGCTGGAGGTACGCCTCAAAGTTCGCAAGGTTCATCACCTGCAGGCGTTTCCCCAGTCTCCCTTCCAGGAGGTACTTCTTGTTGTCCGGGAAAAAGATCCCGCACTGCTGATAGATGAACTCCCTGAGCTGACGGAATTCCTCGTCAGTCATCTTCACGCCGGTCGACCCGGCAGGACGCGGAATTGCGGGAACGACAATTGTCGGAATAGTCACTGCGCGATCTCCAACATTTCGTTCTCCTAAGCCTCCGTCCCCGGCGAATCGACTGCATATCCGCGCGACTGGAGCGTGTCTGCCGCGACTTCGCGAACCATGGTATCGTCGTCCTGAAGAAAACCCGTGATAAATTCCGGCGCGCGTGGATCCGCGATCGCGGCGATAATCTCAATGACGTGAATGCGCAACCACGGATCAGGATCATTCATGATCGCGTCAAGGAACTCGACAGCGTTGTCGCCGTCCAGCCGGAAAAGGACGTCGACGATCAGCGCCCGCGTCTCCTCGTCGGCGGTGGACCAGCGGTCCGCGATGAGGATGAAGGCGCGGCTGATCAACCGCTCCATCGTCTCGTCCACCTGGACATGCATGATCATTTTTGCGATGTCGCCCACCAATTTCCCCAGCAGGCCGATCGTGCGCTTCACCTGAGCCGCCCGATGCTCCTCGAGGTACTGGATCGCCGCGGAGAAGACGTCGGCTCTCCCCGGGAGGACTTCCATAAGCCAGGGTTCAAGATCCGGCGTCCGCTCCAGCGCATCGATGAGGGCCGAGGTGACCCCGCGGGCATCGCACCGCGCCAGCGCCTGAGCGGCGCTCATGCGGACTCCGCTGTCGGCATCCTGCAGCGCCGTCAAAAAATCCGGAACGAGGGTGCGGGAGAAGTCAAGACTGCGGCCTGTTCGCTGAGCGATCTGGACGAGCGCGTGGAGCACCGCCGACCGCAGGCGCCCTTTCACCTGTTCCAAGCGCCCGTAAAGCAACGTCCACGCGTGTTCGCGGCCGATCGCCCCGATGGATTCGATGACTGCGAACGCAGTGGCGGGATCCTGTGCCGCCGAGCCAAGCGCTTCAGACAAGCATCCCTCCAGAAACCCGCAGGCCGATGGATCGCCGATCTTGCCTACCGCTTCGGCGACCGCAGTCCTGGCGAAGCCCAGACGGGCATACGCGCCGAACAACCCAGGAAGGGCCTCCTGTGACCGCAGGTTTCCCAGGGCTTCAATCGCTGAAACCACGACGTTTTCATCGGGGTCGTCAAGCATCGGCATGAGGGCGGCAGCGGGCGTTTCTCCCCGGGTCAGACCGAGGATATCGACGGCAAACTTCCTGACATCCTGGTTCTGATCCTTCAAGTAGGGAAGAACCGCCGGGATCGCGGTGTCGCCGAGCTTGACAAGAAGCTCCGAGGCGAGATTTCTCGTCACGATATTCTCGCTCCCGATATATTCGACGATCGCCCGGGCGACATTGATCCCGCCGATCGACTGCAGCGAGCGCGACGCCGCATCGCGCACTCCCTTGTTCTCGTCCTGCAACGCCGAGGCGAGAGGCACGACGACTGCCAGGTCTCCCGTCGAGACGAGCGCTTCCGCAGCGCTTCGTCGGGCATCGGGATCGGCGTCCGCCAGCAGGGTTGCGATTTGTTTGCGCATCTCTTCCGTCATGTGCATGCTCACTGGTATGGACTACAACCCCGTGGCAGTAAGTTCCCCGTTGCGTTCGACGAAGACCACGCCTCGGATCTCGGTGTCCGTCATCTTTTTCACGCCATTGACGTCGATGAACACGTTGTCCGAGACCGTTTCATGGATGACAAGTTTGGCATCCGACACCCTGCGCACCTCTTCGGTGAGCGCCGCTTGTTCTTGAAGGAGGGTTTCACGCACATGTGGGATCTTTCGTTGCGTCTCCTGGAGGCGCGTCAACATCGCTTCCTTCTCCGCCGGGAGCGATCCGGTGTCGATTTTCAGCCGGACGAGACGATACACGGCGTCCTTCACGTCCGTCAGGTTCTTCTCCGTCTGCCGGAGTTCCTTTTCGATGGCGGCAAGTCTCTCGAGAATCCTCCCCCGCCTTCCCACCCGCACCTTTACCTGGCCGCCTTCCGACCTGCCGAGCGTGCCGACCTCAACCAGCTCGTCCGCTTCAAGAACACCGCCGGCGATCACGGCCCGCGTTGCCATGATCTTGCGCTTTGCCGAGATGATCCCGTTGACGGATTCACGTTCGACATGGACTTCATTGCCGGCCGTGACGTGTTGATTGCGCAGATGCTGAATCTTGACCGTTCCTCCGGCTGTGATCTTGCCGCTTCCGCGCCCCATGAACCCGTTCTTGATGGTGACGTCCCCACCGGCCTCGATCACGGCGTCGTCGACATCCCCCAGGACGGTGAGGTTTTTGCCGACCTTGATGACGAGGTCTCCGCGAATATCCCCGCGCACGATGAGCGAGCCGACAAAAGTGATGTCCCCCTTTGTGATATCCAGGTTTCCGCCGATCTCGATCGTGTCGCGGACGTCGATCTTCCCTTTCGCGTCGACGATCGCGTCCCCGTCGCGCGTGGCACAATACCGCCCCTCGCATTGCGGATCCGCAGCGACTCCCGGGCCAGCCGACACGCCGACCGGCGCGCCCCGGCGGCCAGGGATGCTCTCTCCGGTCACGGTGATGCCGTCGGCCCCGACTTCGGGCTCGTGGACGAACGCCACGGGCTCACCCTGACGTACATTCAGTACTTGGAACACCAACCTGGTATTGTCCCCTTCCTTCGCTGTCGAGGATTGCGAGGGTTGTACGAGGCATTCCACCCACCCCGACCTTCCCTGCGCCGCAGGGGATCCCTCCGCAACGACGACCGGGGAACCCGGCTGGGCGCCGACATCGGAGAAACGATCCTCGTGAATACCGTGGACGACGCCCGCCGCCGCCAGTGCCGTGGCCACCATCTCCGGAGAGAACGCCGGCTCAGGCTCGCTGAGTACCGCTGTCGCTCTCATCTTGCTGTGGTCGAGGGTAACGCTGACAACATTCACCCGCGCCACGGGGACATGTTCCTGCATTGCTAGCCTCGACGTCTTCTGATCATTTCCAGTTGCGGCTTCATCTGTGTTTCGTAACACTCGGGGCAGATGCCGTGGGAGAACTGCGCCTCCGTCCGTTTTGAGAAATACGCCTCCACCGGTTCCCAGCTTTTCGTCTTCGTGTGAATTCGCTTGCATCGCGGGCAGATCGGCAGTAATCCTTCCAGTCGATTGACATGCGTTTGCAGGGCGAGAATCCGCTCGGCGACTCGGAGGCGTACCGTGAGCTCGACGATGTCGCACGGCTTGGTCACAAAGTCGTCCGCTCCGGAACTCATGCCGTCGATATACCCGACCTTTCTGTCCATGGCCGTGAGAATGATGATATAGGTGTAGGAATGGTAGGGGGCGCTCCGGATGCGCCGGCACAACTCCAGACCGTCGATCCCCGGCATGATCCAGTCCGTGATCACGAGATCGGGTTTCCTTTGGGTGAATCCTTCCCACGCCGTCTCGCCGTCGACGAACCCTTCAACGGTGTGTCCGAGGCGCGTCAGTTGCGTGGCGAGAATTTCCCGGGACGTTGCATCATCCTCAGCCAACAGAATTTTCATGACGCCTTCTCGACCGATGTGATAGTTGCAGTGAGCAGTTCGGTTTTCACCGTGTCGAACTCTCCGATCAACCGCTCAACGATATGATCGGTGGGATCGGGAAGCCGCACGGGTGATTGCATCGTACGGGCAAGCGCAGCCATCCGCATGGCGCCGATATTGCCGCAGATCCCCGCGAGCGAGTGCACCAGCGTATGGAATTCTTCGACATTGCCGGTTTCCACCGACAGGCGCATTTTCTCCAGGCGCGTGGGAACCTCGCTTACGAAATTCTGTACGAGCCGTTCCCAGAGATTGGTGGTGGACCGCGCTGTCAGCCGCTGCAACTCGTCTACTCTGTTATGGTCAAGACTGGGGAGCGTGTCCGGGTTGTCGAACGCGCGCTGTTGGGCCACGGTGCGGCCGTGCTGCCAGCGGGTTGTCCACACTTCCAGCATCCTGCGAAGGTCGTCGAGAAGGATCGGCTTGGGTACGAAGCCGTCCATGCCCGATTTCAGGCATAGCTCCCGTTCCTCCTGAAGCGCGCTGGCCGTCATCGCGATGATCGGAGTGCGCCCCGGCCGCGCGGCTTCGAGTTCCCGAATGCGTTTCGTCGCTTCGTATCCGTCCATGACGGGCATCTGGCAGTCCATCAGGATCAGGTCGTATTTCTTTGTCTGGTACAGCTCGACCGCCTCCGCACCGTTTGTGGCGAACTCGATCGCCTGCCCCAGCCGTTCCAGCATGACGGAGGCGACCAGACGATTCGCCTCATTGTCTTCGACCACCAGCAAAGAGAGCTTCGGAAGAGGAACTTCGCCCCGCTCGACGGGGACCGGGGCCGGCATATCCTGATCGGTGATGGCGACCTCCTTGAACGCGGCGGTGAACCAGAACAAGCTGCCGTTCCCGGGGGTGCTTTCGACACCAATGGAACCGCCCATCATTTCCGAGAGTTGCTTGGAGATGGTCAGGCCCAGCCCCGTTCCACCGTACTTGCGCGTCGTCGATCCGTCCCCCTGGGAAAACGGGCGGAAGAGCACGGAAGCGATGTCCGCACTGATCCCGATGCCGGTGTCCCGGACCTCGAAACGGACTTTCACCTCGCCATTGGAAGCGCTTTCGCGCTTCGCGGTAACGGACACTTCCCCCTGGTGCGTGAACTTGATCGCGTTCCCCACCAGATTGTTCAGGATCTGGCTCACGCGAACGGAGTCGCCGCCCACCTCGCGCGGAAGTTCCGGATCGATGAGAAACGTGAGCGCCAGACCTTTTTCCTGCGCCTTCGGCGTGAAGAGTTGAATGCTCTGCATCACGACTTCGCGCACGGAAAGCGGGGCCAGGACGAGGGAGAGTTTACCTGCTTCGATCTTCGAGAAATCCAGAATATCGTTGATGACCGTCATCAGCGCATTGCAGCTTGTCTGCATGATCGCCAGATACTTGCGCTGCTCCTCCGTGGGCTCGGCGTCGAGCAGGAGATCCACCAATCCCATGATTCCGTTCATCGGGGTGCGGATCTCGTGGCTCATGTTTGCGACGAAGTGGCGTTTCGCCACGTTGGCGACCTGCGCCTGTTCGAGGGCCTCGCGCAATTCATGGGTCCGTTTCTCGATCGCTTCTTCGAGGTGCCGGTTGTAGTCATTCAGTTGCTGGTGCAGGAGGGCGATCTCCAGTCCATGCGCGCAGTTGGAGAGGACGATCGATACAAGATTAAACAGGTGGTCGCTGCTCTCGCTTGAGGTCTCGGGGAGGATCCCGACGAACATGCCGATGACCTTGGAGCGAGTGGCAAGGCTGTGGAGCACCGCCGTCTTGCCGATGAATTTGGACGGGACGAGCACTGCGCGCGACTGGTTGAGGGCCCATGCGAACATCCCCTCATTCACCTGGAAATCGATTTCCTTCTGGATGAGGTCGCGGTCGCCTGCAGGGTCGAAGGCCTGCAGGTCGAAGTTCAGCGTTTCATCATCGACGAGGAGGAAGGCAACGTTCCGGAATTCGATCAGGCGGCGGAGGTTGTCGCGTGTCGCGTCGAGAATTCCCCCCGTCTCAAGACCGGACGTCTGGCTTGCCTGAAAATCTCCGAGGGAGGCGATGAATTCGAGCGAGTCGAGCACCCACCGGTTCACGGTCTCGAAGTGTCGCGCCCGCTGTTCCGCCTGTCGGAGACGGTCATGGAGATCGCTAAAGTCGTTCATGCCACGCAGCCGTTCTTCGGTTGTTTACAGGATGATTTGCACTGCGTCGACAAATTGTCGCTCCACCTGTTCCATCACGGTCAGTAATGCGCTCGCGGGGAGACCGAGCTTGTCCCATGCCTCGCTGTCCAGCGGCGGAACATACTGCTCGCCGTTCCCACCCAGCTCCATTGCATGCGCGATAATGTCGGCGACATGGACGATCGCCGTTTCGACCGGATACTTCGTCGCCGCCTTGGGGTTGTGATGAAACATCACCACTTCTTCCAGGCTTGCGGGAAGTTTCCAGGTCTGCAGGAGCACGCCGCCCACCACGGCGTGCGTGAAGCCGAAGGTCTCGCGCTCCTCCTCATAGAGCAGCTGCTGGGCGTCCCGCGCCCGGGTCAGCGCCTCTCGCGTTGCATCGGCCGCCTTGGTGAACATCACCAGCCGTCCGATATCATGCAGCACCCCGGCAACGAAGTGCCGCTCTGCGTTGGTCTCGCGCCGGAGCGTGGCGAGGACGCGAGCCGCAAGTCCGCACCCGACACAATGCCTCCAGAAGGAGTCCATGCTGACGAACCCCTCGGGAAGACCCTTGAACATCTGCATCACCGACGTCGCCAGGGCGAGTGCCCCCAGTTGCTGCGTCCCGATGATGGTGACGGCCTGGGAGATCGTTTCCACGCGCGAGGGGAAGTTGTAGAACGCGCTGTTGACGATCCGCAGCAGCCGCGCCGTGAGACCGGGATCTTCGCGAATGATCTTCGCGATGTCCGCCATCGATTTCCGCGGGTTGTTGATCGCCTCGTCGAGGCGGAGATGAATCATCGGGAGCGACGAAATTTCGACGTAACCGCGGAGCAAATCACGCGGGCTGGCTACTGCTACCATTGGTATCCTCCATCTTGCGTGCAAGACGCAGTGCGACAAGGCGAATGAGTTCTTTGACAACCAGGTGTTCCACATCACAATGGCGGAACAGCTCTCGTGCGCGCTGTTCGGCATCCCGATACACTTCAGGCCGGATGGCGGATGCCGCGCGCGCCGCGATCTCTTCCTGCTCGACGCCGAGGATATCGGCGTCCGTGACTCCCCACATCTTGAAAATCCTGAGGGACTTTTCGTTCACTTCTTTCCCTGCCGCCAGGAGAATTCTGCCTGCCCGATCCTTGACGTCGCTGGCGAGGACCATTCCGGGAGTGATGTTTTCGATATTGATAATGGCCATAGACGATCCTACGAGGAATGTGAATTAAGCGCCTCCGCACGGGCACAGTCCGGGCAGAGCGCGTGTTCAAAAGCAGTTTCCGTCCTGTCCTCCACGTACGTCTCCACGGAGTGCCAGACGTTATCGGCGTCACGGATCTTCTTGCAGAACGAGCAAATCGGGAGCAGTCCTTCCAGCTGGCTGACTTCCGTCTGCAGATGCAGCACGCGTTCCGCGACGGACAGCCTCGCCTTCAGACCTTCCATATCGAACGGTTTCGTCACGAAGTCATCGGCCCCCGCGTTCATCCCTTCCAGATAACTTCCTTTCCCGCCGAGCGCGGTCAGCATGATGATGTAGGTATATTGATCGCGGTTTTCGGCGCGGATCATCCGGCACAATTCCAACCCGTCGATGATCGGCATCATCCAATCCGTGATCACGATCCGTGGTCCCTCGCGTTGATAGGCGAACCAGGCGTCCCTGCCGTTCTCCGTCACTACAACCTCGTATCCCAATTTCTTGAGCTTGGAGCTCAACACGAGACTGGATACCGGGTCGTCTTCGGCAATCAGTACTTTCACCGGGAATTCTCCTGAGTCAGATACTGAACTTCAAATTCCGCCTTGACATCAATGAAGAAGCGTTCCGCGTCGGCCACCAGCGATTTGGCGCCGTCCAGCGAACCGTTTTCACCGAGCCGTTGAAGGCGCTGCAGCGGTTCGGCCATGATCACTGCGCCGATATTGTTGCTGCTCCCCTTCAAGGCATGGGCGATCTTACCCATCTTCTGTGCCTCGCCGGCATCCATCGCCTTGCGGAGATCCACAAGCCGCGCCGACGTGTCTTCAAGGTATTGCTCAATCAATCCGCGGAGCCATCCCGGATCGTCGCCGTCCATCAGCGCCTCGAGCTCCTTCAATCGTTCGAGGTTCAGGATGACTTTCCGCACGGGAGTTTCCGCCGCAGGTGCGGACGGAGGCTCCGCCTGTTCCTCCGTTCTCGGCGGAACTGTGGAAGACCAGTGTTCGAGCATGGCGTACAGGTCCTTTTGATTCACAGGTTTTGCGATGTAGTCGTCCATCCCGGCGGCGAGCGCCTTGTCCCGGTCGCCTTGCAGGGCGTTGGCGGTCATGGCAATGATGATCGTCCGGCGGTTCTCCCCTTCCCATGCCCTGATGTTCGCCGTCGCCGCGAACCCGTCCATTTCCGGCATATTGCAGTCCATCAGGACAATATCGAACCGCCCGCTCTTCACCGCGCTGACGGCTTCTTTCCCGTTGCACACGATGGAGGCGGTGTAGCCGACCTTCTGCAGCATCCGCATGGCCACGCGCTGATTGATCGGATTGTCTTCCGCGATCAGGATCCGTTCGGGGCGGGTCTGCGCGGCGGAGTCCTTTGTTCCATTGCCATTGCCCGGCTCGCCGGCCGCGGGTTCGCGCGCAAAGAGCCGGAGCAGCGTATCGTGCAGCGTTCCTTCCTTGACGGGTTTCGTCAGGCAGCCCGCAAGTCCGTTGATCGAGGACCATCCCGAGGCATTCCCCAGGGAAGTCAGCATCAGGACCACCGTGGATGCCGTCTGCGGAAGCGACTTGATTGTCTGTGTCAGCGTATAACCGTCGGTATCGGGCAGTTGCATGTCCACCAGGGCGACATGGAACGGTTCGCCGCCGCGCGCCGCGCGCTGCAGGATGTCCACTGCATCGCTCCCCGAGCCTACTGCCGTGGGATGCATCCCCCAGCTTTCGGTGTGGTGCGAAAGAATAATGCGGTTCGTGCTGTTGTCGTCGACGATGAGGATCTTCAGTCCGACGAGGTGCGACGCTTCAGCCTGGACCGGGGGATGCATCGGCGATTTTTTCATGATTGCGGTGAACCAAAATTCGCTGCCCGCACCCGGCTGACTGTCTACGCCGATCTTGCCTCCCATGAGTTCCACCAGCTGCTTCGAAATCGTCAGCCCCAGCCCCGTGCCGCCGTATTTTCTCGTCGTCGAGCCGTCGGCCTGGGAAAAGGGTTTGAACAGCCGGTTCGCGCGCTCGGGGGGAATCCCGATGCCGGTGTCCTTGACCCGAAACCGCACCATCGTCGAGGTCTCGGTCTCCATCTCGACCGAAACAGTGAGACTGACTTCGCCCTTCTCCGTGAATTTTATCGCGTTGTTCAGGAGATTCAAGGTCACCTGACGGAGCCTGCCGGGATCGCCGCGCAGGTACATCGGCACGTCTTCCGTCACGAAGCTCACGAATTCAAGATGCTTCTGGCTCGCCCGCTGCGCGAGCATGTCGATGGATTCATCGACGACGTTCCGGAGATTGAAATCAATGATCTCGAGCGCCAGCTTCCCGGCCTCGATCTTGGAGAAGTCGAGGATGTCGTTGATGATGGTGAGGAGCGACTCCGCGCTGGTCTTGATGATCTCAGCATACTCCTGCTGTTCAGGGGTCAGCGACGTCTCCAGGAGAAGCCCCGTCATCCCGATCACGCCGTTCATCGGCGTGCGGATTTCATGGCTCATGTTGGCGACAAATTCCGACTTCAGCCTCGACGCCTCGAGGGCCTGTTCCCTCGCCTCTTCGAGATCGCGCGTCTGATTCGCCAGGACTTCCGCCTGTGCCTCAGCGCTCGACTTGGCTTCCAGCAGCTGCTCTGCATATTGCGCCATCTCCTGCTCGGCCAGCTTTCTGCTCGTGATATCCCTCCAGGCGCTCAACAGCATCTCCCGGTTCTTGTACTTCACCAGGGTTGTCGAGACGAGAACCGTCTTGTCCTTCCCGGATTTCGTCGTGATGAGCAATTCCGCTTCGCCCGCGCGGCCGCTTTCCCACGCGGAGCGACGGTGGGCCGCGATCCGGTTCCGCTGGTTGTCGTCGCGGTAGAGTCGCGTGACGAGATCCGGGGTGGAATTCAGTTCTTCGCCCGAGTAGCCGGTGATTTCCTCCATTTTCGAATTGAAGAGTTCGTAATGCTCCTGGAGATCGCACACCGTGATCCCTTCATCCACGGTTTCAATGATCTTCTCCAGCCTCTCCGCGCTCTCCTGAACATCGCGCTCCGCCTGCCGGCGTGCCGAGATATCGTGGCTCACGCTGACGAGACCGATGATCGTTCCCTCGTCGTCACGGAGTGGAACCCGCGTGGTTTGCACCCACCGGACGACCCCGTGGCAGTCATGAATATGTTCCTCCCGGTTGATGTCCGGTACGCCCGACGACAGGACGCTCTCTTCCGCTCGCCCTTTGACGCGCGTTTCGATGGACGGCAGGTAGTTGTCCTCCTGCCTCCCGACAACATGCTCTGCAGATCCTTCACCGAGCCGTTGGAGCTCGGCCGCGTTCGCGAGAATGTACCGGCCCTCGGTGTCCTTGACGAAGATGAAGTCCGGCAGTGCATCGATCAGCGTGCGCAAAAGGGTCCGTTCGCGGGCAAGCGTTTCGTCCGCCATCTTCCGGTCGGTGATGTCGCGGTAGATGGCATACAGGCCGAGCTTCTCCCCCGCCAGCTTGATGGGCGCGGCCACCGCTGAAACATGAATGGGCGATCCGTCCTTCCGCCGACGCACGGTGTCGATCTGCACAGTATTGTCGCGGTACGCTTCGCCCGCAAGACGCGCAGACTCTTCACGGTACTCCGGCGGCACGACAAGGTTGTCCAGGGTGCGACCCTTCACATCTTCCGGACCGTAGCCGAACATTTCGAGGAATTTGCCGTTGGCATCGATGACGCCGTCCTGCTGATCGGTGATGACGACCCCTTCGGGAAGGCTGCCAAACAGTCTCTGGAAGAACGCCTCCTGGACCTTGAGCTCCTCTTCGGCGATCCTCTGCTCGGTGACGTCCAGCACCATCGAGATGAAATATTCCGGTTTGCCGAACTGATCGCGGAGGAGGGTAAGGCTCAGGAGCACTCTGACATCGCGACCGGACTTGTGGACGTAGCACCCCTCGGTCCGCTGATGAGAAAGGTCCCCGCGGAGCATTGCCGCAGCAGTCGCGCGGCTTGAATCTGCGTCACCCGGCGGCATGAAATCCTGGGCCGGTCGTCCGACAATTTCTTCTTTCGCATAGCCGAGGATCTCGCACAGCGCGCCATTCACCTGGAGAAAACGATAGTCGGTGCTGAGAAGCGCCATGCCGGCGTTCGCATTCTCAAACGCCCTTCGGAATCGTTCTTCGCTCGCCCGAAGCAGTGTCTCGGACTCGGCCCGTTCGGTGACGTCGCGAAGGATCACGACCTCTCCCATCCGCGCACCGTCCTCTGCCTGAAGCGACGCCGTGGTCTGTTCGACCACGATGTGCCGGCCATCCCTCCCTTCGAGGGTGCTCCAGCGATGCCGGGATTCGTCCGCGGCAGTTGCGGGAATGTCCTCTCCATTGCCGAACCCCTTCAGCATGCAGATCTCGGTCAGGGTTTTCCCCAGCGCATCGCCGAGCTTCCATCCCGTCATCGATTCGGCGACCGGGTTCATGTATGAGATGCGGGCCTGCTGATCGGTGGTGATGACGCCGTCGGCGATGCTTCGAAGCGTGGTCGAAAGGAGCCGTTCGTTCTGCTGAAGTCTCCGGTCAGTGGCATGTTTGTACACCGCCATTTCGATGGTGGTGTAGAGATCGCGTTCTTCAAACGGTTTGAGGATATAGCCGAAGGGACTGGTGATCTTGGCGCGTTCCAGGGTTTTGCTGTCGGCGTGTGCGGTGACATAGACCACGGGGATGTCCGTGTCCTTCCTGATGATGTCGGCGGCCTGGATGCCGTCGAGATCCCCCTTGAGGGTAATATCCATCAGGATCAGTTCGGGAGACAACTCACGCGTGGCCTTGATGGCCCCGTCGCCGGTTGAGGCGATGCCCACAACGACGTAGCCGAAGCTTCTCAGTCGTTGCTGCAAATCCGCGGCAACAATCTTCTCGTCCTCGACAACCAAAATCCTGGTTTGGGCCATGAATTCTCTCGCTCCTGGAGTCACCACTGCCGCGGACTTCACCCAGGGCAGCATGACGCGAGACTTCTAATCGCCAATCGTGTGCCAAGTATTCCCGCTGAAAACCTTCGTGTTTCCCTTCTGTTCGAGATTTTCGTCGATAGGAACGAGCGTTCCGAAGCTGAGTTGGCTAACATTAGCCAGATGGAGAACGAACCAATTGAGGCATCCTCGAGTAAGAAAAGGGGCTGGACTCACAAAGCTGACAGGAGGAGAGATCGCGACGAAAAACGCATGAGGGCGATCCCGAAAGCAGGATCGCCCTCACCGATGTCTGTTCAGTAGCGGCCGTTGTTTCCCGGCCGGTCATTCGTGCCGGACAAGCCTTCCGTTCGCCGTCGCTGCCACTGACCCCCGCTCCTCATGATGCATCGCTGCCGCTCCATGACTGCCGTGCCCCGTGATCTTGAAGTGCCCGACAAGATCCTTCAGGTTCTCCGTCAGTCGATTGAGGTCCTCGGCGGCGCGGGCGATCTGCTGGGTTCCCGATCCGGTCTCGTTCGTCACCGCGGAGATCGCTTCGATGTTCTTCGAGATCTGTTCCGCCGACGCGGATTGCTGTTCCGACGCGGCGGCGATTTGCTGGACCATTTCCATGACTTTTTGGCTCACGCCGACGATCTCTTCCAGCGAACGTCCGGCTTTGTCGGCCATCTGGATGCCCGCCTCGACTTCCTGCGTTCCGCGGTCCATCGATTCCACGGCCCCGGCGGTATCGACCTGGATCTTCTTGATCATGCCGGCAATTTCCTTCGTGGCTTTGACGGTGCGCTCCGCGAGCTTCCGCACTTCGTCGGCCACAACGGCAAAGCCGCGGCCCTGGTCTCCCGCGCGCGCCGCTTCGATGGCGGCATTCAGCGCGAGCAGGTTCGTCTGGTCTGCGATGTCGTCGATCACCGAAATGATCTCGCCGATCTGATCACTGGAGTGGCCGAGTTCCTTGACGGTCTTCGCGGACGTATGCACGACGTCGGCGATCCTGCGCATCCCGGCCACGGTCTGCTTCACGACCTCGCCACCCTGCGTTGCGGAATCCTTCGCCTTCCGCGCCGTCTCCGCGGTGGTTGAGGCGCTCTTGGAATTCTCCATGATCGTCCTCGTCATCAGCTCCATGGCGCCGGCCACTTCGGCCGTCTGGCTCGCTTGTTCTTGCGCGCCGGCCGCCATCTCTTCGGTGCTTGAACTGATCTGATTCGACGAGCTTGCTGTCGCGCTCACAGCCTCCGAGACCTCGCCCAGCGCCAGCGAGAGGCTTTCGGCGACCTTGTTGATGGAGTCCTTGATCAGGCGGTGATCGCCCCGGAACTCCGTGACGACCCGCCCCGTAAGATCTCCTTTTCCCATCGCTTCAAGAACATGTGACCCTTCCTCGATCGGCTTGATCACGGTGTCGAGCGTGCCGTTGAACCCCTCGACGATTCTCCTGAAGTCGCCCTGATGACGGCTGACCTCGGCCCGCATGGACAGCTTCCCTTCCATGGCTCCATCGGCAAGCGTCCGCGCGTCGTCGACGAGCAGCCTGATGGCATCAAGACATGCGTTGAGATTCAGGATGAGGGTGTTGAAGTCTCCCGAATAGGCGTGGGTGATCCGTTCGGGGATGTCGCCCTTCGCCAGGCGATCGATGCATCCTGCCGCAACGCTCAGCGGTCCCACCACTGCGTCCATGGTGGCGTTCACGCCTTCGACAATCTTGCGGAAATCGCCGTGATGCTGCGAGGCGTTCACTCTTGTCGAGAGTCGCCCTTCGACGGCTGCCGTCGACAGCTGACCCGTGTCGGCGATCAGCCTGTTCACCGCGTCGATGCAGCGGTTCAGGCTGTTCTTCATATCGTTGAAATCACCGGCATAGTCGTCCGAGATCCTCGCGGGAATATCGCCGTTGGAAATGCGGTCGAGATAGCCCGCCGCCATGCTCAACGGTCCGATGACGGCATCGAGAGTCTTGTTCATCCCCTCGATGATCTTGCGGAAATCTCCTTCGTGGCGCGACCCGTCGGCGCGGACGGACAGATGCCCTTCGACACCCGCGTTCGACAGAAGCGTGGTGTCGGTGACCAGCGCGGTGATCGCGTCGATGCACTGGTTGACGTTGTTCTGCAGCTTGCTGAAATCGCCCCTGGCTTCCGCCGTGATCTTGGGGGGAATATCGCCTTTGCTGATCCGGTCGACATACGATGCGGCCATGGTCAACGGACCAATGACGGCATCAAGCGTATCGTTGATCCCCTGCACGATATCCCGGTAGCCGCCTTGAAACGCGGCGCTGTTGCCACGTTCGGAAAGCTGTCCATCGATGGCCGTTCTCGTAAGCCGGCCGGTCTCTTCCACAAGTCCCCGGAGGGAGTTCACCACTTCGGTCAACCCCGCGGCCAGCATGTCGCTGGAGGAACTGCGCGGGATATCGGTCTTCAGGTCCCCCGCCGCGATCGCCGTCAACGCCTTGACCTGCGCCTTGATGTTCTCCGTCATCGTGCTGAATGCACGCTCCAGGTCACCGAACTCGTCCTTGGACTGGACCGCGACGGAAACGCTGTAGTCGCCGTCCGTGAGCTGCCCCATGACCTGCTGGAGCGACTTGATCGGGCGAGCCAGCCGGGGTGCGATCACGAACGTCCAGAACGCGAAGATGCATGCGCCGATCCCCATCCCGATCAGCGAAAGGATGATGATTGAGGACATGCTGCTGTTCATGGACTTCTGCAGACTCGTGGCCCGGTCGATGAGGACATGGTCCACGGAGTCGAAGGTCGCCATCATCTCCTTCCCGAGGGTGATGCCGTCGGTGCTCTGGATGTCGGCAGCCATCTCGAAGTTCTTCGTGATGGAGGCACTCAGAATCGGGTCGGCGACGAACGACTTGTAGTTCTTCCATTTCGCGCGGACGCCCGTGATCCCCTGCTTCACCTCAGGCACCGTCGACAGTGTGTCCAGGGTATCCAACGCCGCATCGATGGTCTTCCGCGCTTCCTGGTACGCCGCAACATGGTCCTTGAAATTTGTCGCGAATTGCTTCGTCGACAATTTCATCATGACGTTCTGGACTTCCAGGAGGTTGGCGTGCACGGACTCGATTTGTTCTTTCGACCGGATATAGATCTGGAAGATCTCCTGGTCGATCGTCTTTGTGGTCCGCGACAAGTAGAAGAGGTTCAGGCTAATAATCAGCGTCGCCACGCCGCCAATGGCCAGATAGCCGTACTGGACCTTGCGAACGAATTTCCTGTTTCGGAACCGCATGGGGGAACTCTCGTGTATGCGCTATGATTATTGAATCTTGAATGTGATGGGGATCGACAGCTGAACTTTCACCGCGGCCCCGTTTTGTTTGCCCGGCGAGAACTTCGTCTCCTTCACTGCCTTCATCGCCGCGTCGTCGCATCCAGCGGGCAGGCCTTTGATGACCTTCACATCGTCGACGTCGCCCTTTTCGTTGATGTAGGCGACGAGGTAGATCTTTCCTTCGATTCGTGACGCGCGGGCGAGATCAGGGTAGACGATGCGTTTGACTATTGCCGGCAGACCGCCTACAGGCTCAGGCATGACATCGGCAAACGGGAGATAAGCGGTCTCTTTTTCATCCCCTCCAGGCATCGGAAGAGCCGACGGGCGAGCGACGCTCAAACCGCTGGAAGTGAGAACCACAAGAGTGAATAGAACGGCAATCCGCTTCATAACTGTGTCTCCGCTGTTTGATGGATCGGATGCAACACACTCCAGTCCATGCCGGAGTGCCACGAGGGGAGTCCCGTGTTCATTGAACGTGATGCCAATCCGATGCCAAAATAAATCTGCTCTCTATTGTTGTCTTCGAGCATGTCTACGATCTCTGTTCGGAAATTTCTCCCTCTCCATTTTGTAATAATCTCCGCGTCATGGAAGCTGACGCCGCACCTCGTTCTCCTCGTGCCGCCCGGGGCAACTATGCGACGGCGCTGACGGCCTCCTGCTGCCCCTCGGTCAGGATTTTCTCCAGGTCAAGGAGGATCAGCAACCGGTCATCGAGCTTTCCGACGGCCGTAATGTATTCCGCCTTCACGCTACCTGCCAGGGACGGGGGAGGCTCGGTCACGCTGCGGGGGATCCGGAGAACTTCATGGACTGCGTCGACGACGAACCCCACGACCTTTCCGCCGAGCTCCACCACGACAATCCGCGTGTTCTTATTGCGTTCGATGCGATCCATGCCGAATCGCCGCCGGAGGTTGACGATCGGGATCACCTTGCCGCGCAGATTGATCACGCCGTCCACGAACTCAGGAGCGTTGGGAACCCGCGTGACTTCGAGCATGCGGTTGATTTCTTGCACCTTGAGGATATCGACACCGAACTCTTCGTCACCAATTTTGAAGCTCACCAGCTGGAGGAGTTCCTCCGTCCCTGCCGCCTGAGCCTCTTCCGATCCTGTTGCAGTCATACGTTCCTCTGGTTGTTCCTTGCTAAGAATACCTCATCATACACCACGGCGTCCTCTTCGGACGATCCCCCGTCATCTTCGAGAGTGAAGAACCGGCAATCGGGATAGTGGCGCTCCTCATCCTCAGACATTTCGTGGTGGCACTCGGGACATCGTGCCTGCAGAACCCCGATCGGGGGATGATGGGGAGAGCGTTCCGGGAATTCGGAGATTCTCATGCTGTGCTTCCTTACCGCTTGTCGTCCTTGGGGAGCGTGAGGGCACCGTAGGGCCTTCGGCACCAGCCTCTCACGTCCCGCGTCCTTCCTCGCTTCGGAACCGCGACGCGGCGATGGCCAGCGTCGTTCCGCACTGTGCGTGGCAATGTGTGAAGAGCAGCAGGCCTTCGACAGGAATGCCGTCCAATGCCCGTCGTTTGAGATACACATAGCCTTCGAAGTGGTTCTCCGGATCGTTCAAAAAATCGTCGCGGCTCGACCACTCACGCGTGCACAAACTGCATTTCTTGAACATCGATTCGTCCTGTGCACCGAGCTCCTCCGGTCCGTCAGCAGGCTTCGCCGAGCAGATCAGGGAGGAGATCCTGTAGTCGGTATAGTTCCGCCGGCTTTCGAATGTACGCGGCAAATGCGACCCCATGGGAGCGCTCCCGAATCTCTTCCGCCGGATATCCTGAGATCACGATGGACGGGACATCGATTCCCGAGCGGCGCAACGCCGCGATCAGGTCGATTCCCGTCTTCCCGACCAGCTGGAAATCGGTGAGCACCAGATCGATTCTCGTCGTCTCGCATGCCTTCAGCGCCGCCTCGACACTCTCCGCCGGGAGGACGTTATATCCCAGCGAATGAATCAAGCCGCACAATGATCGGCGAAAGAGATCATCGTCCTCCACCACGAGAATCCTCTTTCCGGACACCATCTGCCACTGATCGGTAGTCACTTTCGACATCCCCCATGAGTTCATGATCCGCGCGTACTTCGCGAATCGATTCCCCCGACAACAGTGCAGAAAAGGGCAAATGGCATGCCAGCCCATCGCGAAACAAAAGCATGGACTATTTTGCAGGGGGCGTCGGGAGAGAGGAAAATGGCTGGCGAATATTACACAGGTGGAGAGGGAGGGAAGGGCGGGGATTGACCGGCGTGCATTGCCGGTCAGTCCCCGATGACTTCGCGGACTGTCTGGAGAAACTGGTCGGGACGGAACGGCTTTGAAACCACCTGAAGCTTTTCCTCCTGCAGGAGACTCGCGATAAGCTGGTCCGAAACAAAGCCCGTGCAGAAGAACGCCTTGAGCGAGGGGTTGATGGCCTTCAGAGCCACGTACACCTGTCCGCCGTCCATGGCGGGCATGACAAGATCGAGGACCACCAGATCGATCTCCTTGAAGCGCTTTCGATAGAGGTCGATCGCCTCGGGGCCGTTGTTTGCGAGGAGGACGACATAGCCCTCGTCTTCCAGGAGTTCCTTGCCGAGATCCTGCATTGCCGGCTCATCGTCGACGAGCAGCACGCAGCGCGTGGTTTTGACGCCCCGGTGGCGCGGCAGTTCCTTTGCACTCAAGCTCGGGAGATACACATGAAATGCCGTTCCCCTGCCGACTTCGCTTTCGACGGTTATCGCTCCGTGATGGCTCCGGACGATATTGTAGACGATGGACAGTCCCAGCCCGGTCCCGCGGCCGCGGTCTTTGGTCGTGAAGAAGGGATCGAAGATCTTCGCCCGTATCTCTTCGGGGATCCCGATGCCGGTGTCGGCCACGGAAATTTCCACGCACTCATTGCCTGGTGCCGCGAAGAGCTGGGGTCCGACGTCGCGGCCGATCACGACGTTGCGAGCCGAAACTTTCAGCGCGCCTCCTCCTCCTCCTCCGCGCGCCAGGATCGCGTCCCGGGCATTCACGCAAAGGTTCATCAGGACCTGGTAGAGCTCCCCATGATCTCCCAGCACAGGTGCGAGGTCCGGCGGGATCAGCGACTCAATCCGGATCTCCGCCGGGAACGTGTCTTTCCCCGACGAGATGACCTCGCTGCAGACCGTGCCGACATCGGTCGGCAGCGTATGATGCCGGGAGGAACGCGCGAACGAAAGCAACTGCCCGGCCAGTTCGGCCCCGCGCTGCGCCGAGCGCTCGATGGTGTCGACGTATTTTCTCACTTTTATCTGGTCGTCGATGTGCTTGCGCAGCTGCATCGAGAACCCCAGGACGTTGTTCAGCACGTTGTTGAAGTCGTGGGCGATCCCGCTGGCGAGCGTGCCGATGCTCTCCATCTTCTGTGCCTGGCGGAGCTGGTCCTCCAGCCGGTTGCGTTCGCTGACATCGCGCAGGATCACCGTGAAGAGTTTCTTCCACCCGACTTCGATCTGTGATATCGACGCCTCGATGGGGAACTCCTCCCCGTTGCCGCGGACGCCGTACACCAGGCCCAGGTTGCCCATCTGACGCCGCGTCACGCCGGACGTGCCGTATGCCTGCACGTGACCTTCGTGGAGACTCCGGAAGCGCTCCGGGATCAGCGTGCCGACGTGCTTGCCGATGGCGTCCGGCGCCTTGATGCCGAACATCTTCTCGGCGGCCTCGTTAAAGAGGACAATGCGTTGATCGGTGTCGAGGGTGACGATGGCATCCATGGCGGATCCGACGATCCCCGCAAGTTGCGCCTGACTCTGGCGGACGGCCTCTTCTGACCGCCGCCGCTCGGTGACATCGCGAAAGACCAGGACAACGCCGGTCACTTCGCCGGCCAGATTACGGATGGGCGCTGCGCTGTCATCGATGGGAATTTCCCGCCCGTCCCGGGAAAGGAGCAGGGTCGGCGTGACGATGCGGGTCGGGCCCTTGTTGGCCATCGCGTTCTGGACGGGATTCGTGATCGGTTCCCGGGTCCTCTCGTCGACAATGACAAAGACGGCGCCGAGGTGCTGGCCGACCGAGTCCGATTGTGTCCAGCCGGTCAACTGTTCTGCGACCGTGTTCATGAACCGGATTGCCCCGGAGGTGTCGGTGGCAATCACTGCATCGCCGATGCTCTTCAGCACCGCAGAGAGCCACTCTTCGCTTTCCCGCAGGCGCCTCTCCATCTGGTTCTTGAAGAGCGCCATTTCGATGGTAATATGCAGCTCGCGTTCTTCAAACGGCTTCAGGAGGTAGCCGAACGCTTCCGTGCGCTTCGCCCGCTGAAGTGTTTTTTCGTCGGCGTATGCGGTAAGATAGATGACCGGAATCTCATGCTGTTTCGCGATGACGTCCGCCGCCTGGATCCCGTCCATGTTGCCGCGCAGCATGATGTCCATGAGCACCAGGTCCGGGTGCGTGGATTCCGCCATGCGGATGGCTTCCTCGCCGGACCCTGCCATCCCACAAACCTGGTATCCAAGATGCCGGAGACGATTCGCGATATCCTTTGCTACGATATTCTCATCTTCAACGACTAGAACGGTCGTCATCGCTGAGCCTTCATGACAATGCACTCCTGAAACTGCTGATGGGAGGAAGTTTGCTACGGAGCCTTGAACACCACACTGAATGACGTCCCACGGCCTTCATCGACTTCGGTGACTCCATCGATCTGGTCGACGAGCGTCTCAATGAGCTGGAGTCCGAGCGTCGAAGCGGTGCGGATATTGAACCCTTCCGGGAATCCGACCCCGTTGTCCCGGACGCACAGTCGGGCAACGGACTCGTTGCGGGTCATTTCCACCACGACTTCTCCCTCCCGCCCATCCGGGAAGGCATGGATCAGGGAGTTCGACACCAGTTCGTTGACGATGAGCCCGCACGGGATCGCGAGGTCAACCCCCAGGAGAATACCTTCGATGTTGATCCTGATTTTCGTCGCGGCCTTCGCGTTCGGATAAGATCGAACCAGATACGACGTGAGATTGTGCACGTAGGTACCGAAGTCGATTCTGGAGAGATCTCCCGAACGGTACAGCCGCTCGTGGATCAACGCCATCGACCGTATCCGGTTCTGGCTCTCGCGGAGGAGCTGGACGATCGATGCGTCCTCGATGCGCCCAAGCTGCAGGCTGAGCAGGCTCGAAATGATCTGGAGATTATTTTTCACCCGGTGGTGCACTTCTTTCAAAAGGATTTCCTTTTCCTCGAGTGACTGGCGGAGTTCCTGCTGGGCCTTCTGGCGCTGCATGTGGCCGACCATCCCTTCGAACAGCAAGGTCAGCTGTCGCGCATCGGACGCGTCGTAGTCTTCGCGCTTGTTCCCGACGCCGGCAATGGCGACCACTTCGGAGCCGTCGAACACCGGCACCGCCATAAAGCGATAGAGCGACACATGTTTGGTCGGCACGGTGGCGCAGGCGCCGCCGGACCCGGGGAAGCGGTTCATGATGACGGGCTCGCGCCGTTTGATCACGCTTTGGAACATCCCCGACGGTGAAAGGGAGGTAAGGGATTGGACGTCCTCAAGCTGGCAGATCTGCAGTGTGTGCTTCGACCAGATGACCGATTCAAGGGCTCCTCCCCCCGGGTTCAGGAACCCGACGAAGCCGATGGCGCTGCGCGTTAAGCGGACCCCGTCTTCCAGCGCAACTTCCGCAACGTCTTCCGTGGACGAATCAAACATCTGGTTCAGGGCCACGAGCGCTTCGAGCCGCGCCTCGTTCAGCCTGATCGCTTCATCGGCCTTCTTCCGGCGGCTGACATCCATGCTGCCGACAACAAAGCCGGTCACATTTCCGTCGTCGTCCTGCAAGGGGTTGATGAGCGATTCCACCCAGATCCACCTGTCGTCCGCGCTGCGCAGGCGGTATTCCGCCGTGCCGGAGGCCCGTCCGTTGTGAAGCTTCTGGAACGTCGCGAAGACCCGCGCGCGGTCGGCGGGGTGCACCAGACTGAGTGTGCGGGTGCCGACGAGCGATTCCGGGCGGTAGCCGAGGACCTTCGCGTGCGACGGACTTGCATATTCGCACACCCCGTGGGTGTCGATCTGCGTGACCACATCGAGCATGGTGTCCGTGATCCGGCGCAGCCGCAGATCATTGTGCCTGATCTTCTCTTCGCTTTGTTTCCTGTCGGTGATGTCACGTGCAACGGTCACAAAGGCGAGGGGCTTCCCGGTTTCGTCGCGCACGGTCGATGTCAGTACTTCTGCAGGGAATTCCGTCCCGTTGGTGCGACATGCCTGGAGCTCTCCCACCCAGGATCCGGATGCCGGGAGGTACGCTTCCTTCAGGACCGCCTTCGACATGTCCTTGCCGCCGAGAATGAGGGGTGACTTGCCCACGATCTCGTCGGCCGGGAATCCGTAGGTTGCGACAAAAGAATCGTTGACAAAAAGAATCGAACCGTCGAGCGATGTCAGAAGGAAGCAATCGCGCGCGCATGCCACCGTATTCGCCAGGAGCCGGAGCTCGCGTTCCGCCAGCTTCTTCGCCGTGATGTCCTGAACGGTCTCAATGTAGTACAGGGGATTGTGCGCTTCATCGCGCACCAGCCGCACATTTTCGCTGATCCAGAACGGTCCTCCGATATTCCGCGTC